>Ga0065711_1040253_pt1 | contig 17120 bp, 8 predicted proteins | sample Hoacrofraction12_FD_59098 | JGI IMG/M metagenome (GOLD analysis project Ga0065711, IMG submission 59098) | Hoatzin crop microbial communities from Cojedes, Venezuela - Epithelial fraction 12 v2 (version 2) | ecosystem: Host-associated > Birds > Digestive system > Esophagus > Crop | place... | reverse complement strand
CCCCCCCCAACTTCACCTTTTTGCCTGCTCTGCCGTGTGCAATGGGGAGCCTCTGGTCAGAGCACCCCTGGGAGGGTGGGCATCAGGGTACTGACTCATCAAAGGCACCAAAGTTAAACACAGGGTGATGGTGCTCAGGCACCCCTCATTAGGTGAAACACCTTCAACTTCAGAAGTAGGTCACACATAATTTACCTCCCTAAACTAATTCAAAATCTGTGAGTCAAAGTCAAATATGACAGGTAGGAGGTGGAATGGGTATAAGTCATGATGAAAGGAGCATCACCTGAGAGCCCAGCTACTGCAGCTCGTGTAGAAGTGGCCTTTGAAGGCTATTTATGCTGCATTGTCTTAGTGGAACAAGTTCTTAGTTCTTATGGGAACAGAAAAGGAAGATGCTAACAGTAAATATTAAAGCATAGATGCTGTTTGCACTGTAGTGCTATGATTTGAACTGGCATAATACAGTTCTGCTGTTGGTTTATACATATATATATTATAAATATATATATTTATACACAACAACAACAGAATATTTGGCTAGATAGTAGGAATATATTTGTATATTTTCACGTCACGTGTGTGAATATTTCTCAAAAAATTCTACTCGTATTAGGCCAGAAGAGACAATCTTCAGCCTGGGTATCCGTTATCCTTTCCTGGTGAGGAACTAGGAAACTCCAGCATTCCAAAATCCTGCATAGGAGGTGAGTCACTACCTTTGCGTTTCAAATTAATTTAAATGCAGTTCCTGCTTACTTGTTATACTTGGTTCATGGGCTTCTGTGTTTTACCCACACCTGCTGAAGACAGCACTAATCCATCTAAGAAGAGGAAAAAAATCACAGAATAAATGCGTGTACTTAGATTTGTTTGGGATGTCATTAGTCATCAGAGGAAACTGCAAAATCTCCCAGAGTGAAGGTACAATTTTGATTAGACTTTAAATAAGCAGAGAAAAACCTAACAAACATTAAGTGCTGGAAACAGGGTGCAGACACTGGAGATTAACTTCAGAGGTTTTAGTAAACTAGGATTTTAAGAGTCCGTTTATATTTCCTACATGCTTATTTTACTCCACTTTGCATTTTTTTTAATATGTTGAAAGCTGTGCAATGCTGATTTGCAATATGTTCCAAGTAACCTACTGTATTACACGTCAGTACTTTGTTTAGCTGTGTTCAGGAAACTTACCTGTACATATGACCTTGGGGATGTACTTGGCTGAGTCCTGTCATGCTGGGTTTATGTGGAAAATAAAGAATGAAAGTAAACCCACCCCACCTGTCCTTGGCATTCTGTAGGACAAGACTAAAGTAGTGGTCACACAGTTGTTAAGTCTAGATGGAGCATTAGTAACCACAAGCTTAGGTCAGGTATGAGCACATGTGTTTACGGCTATGTATTTCTGTTGAATTAGCCAGTGTGCATGATGTGATATTTATGCTGGCTGATAATATGGCTGCCCAACATGCCAGACTGAGTTACCTCCTAACTTCTGCTCACTCAGTTACTGCATCGCTCGTGTCATTGAGAGGCTGTACATATGCATTGGGACTAAAGAATGTAGCAGACATCTCAAGCTCATAGGCAGCCAGCGGTGAGGAGGCCCTTTGTGAATGGTGTGTTTGGGACCCACAGACCTGTGCCTTCACGCAGCTCTGTGGCAGACCCTCCTTGTCCATAGTCAGCCCCATCTTTGAAAGCGCTCTCTGGAAGATCAGCATGAGGAGGATGTGTTTGCATCTGCAGTGCACTGCTGTCCAGAGCACATCCACATCTGCACCTTTCCACATCCTTGATCCCAGCACCAGGCCTCGGTATGCTGCCACAGGAGTCCGTTCTTGCAAGGCCTGTGAAGGTCGTTTCCCAGCAGAATCAGGTGATGGAATCATATGTAAACGGGCTTTGCTGGGAGAAGCGTTGCCTCCTTTTCAGGGAAGGCATACAGTGACAAAGGATACAAGCTGAGAAGAAACGGCAAGAGAAGAGCCAAATGTACTAGGCTTTTGTTCCTCTGCCTGTGAAACAAAACAATCAAGGCTGAAAAGCATGTGGGTCTGACTGCATGCAGCACCTGCCGCCACGAGGAAAGCAACGCCTGTGCAGTCTGTCTTTCTGGAAATATGGGAAGATCACCAGTGAAGGGAGAAAGCTGAGGTGAAAACATAATATTCATGGAGGTCTTTGCTGAGTGCATCTTCCAAAGCAACAGAGCATCCTAAGTTGCCCAGTTTAGCACTGAGAAAAAGACATCCTTTTTCAACTGGAAGATGGCAGCTGCTGACTTGTACTATTCCACTTTTGCCAGCAGAGAGGTTTAGGGTAGGAATGCTCTCATTTATGCTATGAATAAAAAGGCAATATTTAGGCAATATTTACCTCTTGTAAGGTTCTTGGTCCATGCCACCTGTGGCTCACATGCATTGAGAAGTCACATACATCAATCACCCAGGGATTTCCTCAGTTGCTAGGGTCATCACCATATTATCTGCTCTTTTCCATTTCTTATTTTACAAGCAGTGTTTCTCTGCTGTACTGATGGCCTTTGTGATTATCAAAAATGCTTTACTGTTATTGTTTACTGCTTTATGACCCTACCACTACTGAGCTGTTCCTGTTAGGTCTGTATACTGCTGCTGACGGAAGCTTTTGAAGACTAGTGGTCTACCCCTAACCCTTGATGACACTCTTTACTGCTTGATGCACTTGCAAATGCAATTATTTGCCAGGAATCTGGACTCTCGCCAAAACATCTTCCAGTATTATTTTTGTGATATCTGTACAATGATGTTGAAATACATTTTTAGCCTGCTGAAGGGAAGCAGAAAGAATGCATAGTCAAATTAAGCCTGATCATGGCTCCCACATCAGGATCCTACTTACTTGCCATAGCCAAAGCAATATTTGTTTGATTAGAGGTGAATAGAAGTCAAAAGCAGAATGCCAACACAGCTACCATTGCCTGCTAAGGATTATTCATCTGCCTCTGAGAAAAGGCAATGCCAAAGTATAAGGAATATTCTGGCAGACCATTTCAGTGCTAAGTGCTTGGCTGCTGCTTGCAATTGTACTGATAAATATACCCCTGAGCTGCCACAGCCTTCCTCAGGGCTCATCTCTGATCATCCAGGCCCACGTGTTCTTTCCCCCAACCTAGCCTGCCCTTGGCCACTCTCACCGGCAACTCTACTTATTCGTTACACCCTTGGCTTCCTCCTGCTTGGAGTGGTAATGGAAACTTTTTGACAAATGAAGGAATAGTGTATTTGGTTCACACAAAGCAGTGCTTTTGTATATGGAGAAGATATTATCATTCAGTCTAAGAGAGTAAATCTGTAGGCTTTTAGCAATGAAAAGTAAGGGAAGAAAAACAGGGAAATAATACATGACAAGTGGCATAAAGACAACATACTTTTCAGAGTTCCTACTACAATTAAAGAGAAATACATTTTTTTTATTCATCTCTGAAGTGGTCTAATGACTGTTTAAAAGAGCAGCAGAAAGATGGGATGTTCTAAAGAGACTGAGTCATTAGGAATGTGAAAAATATCCCATAGTGAGAATTACTTTAAAGTACTCCAATGCATTTCATACAGATGCTTCAGAGAAATTGAAAAATACAGTCCTTACTACAGAATTTTAGGAGTTTTCTAAATCACGTTCTTAACAGTAGCCACTTTATACCTACTGGCTTAGGAACAGACTGGATCTTTGCAGGACTGGGGCTGAAGGCCATAGTTTTGCAAATGTTTATGCATGAGTAGAGAGTAAGGACTGAGTACTAAAACTCCCAATATGCTCTGCGTGAGGAAAAAAAATGTTGAGGAAAAGCAGAGGAGAGTGATATTTTTCAGTCATAAATTATATAGTATCCTTCAAGACAACTCTTTCATAGAAGTTATGGGTTGAAAAGAAACTTCTGTTTTCATAAGTGAATGGCATCTTAGAAATATTAAAATGTGGAAGAGAAAAATATGCAGCCATTCAACAAGGCTACAATGTTACTGAAAGAATATTTTATTTAAAAATCTAGAACATCCCCCACCCACTTGCCCTGCTCCCATCCTGAAAAGCACTCTCTTTGCTTTCATGAGCAGAAGCAAATCAATGCTCTCTTAGCACAAGGTAGCTCTTGTTTGAATTGTGTACCCTGGAGATGCATAAAGGAACTGTTCCTAGGGGGGTTCAGATTCTGGTAAAGGAGAGAAATTAAAGTGCCCTGAATATGCGGTCTGGATCCTGTGAAGGGGATGGAATAGAATACAAATAAAACAGTTTTGTGAATTTGAACTCGATACATAAAAGTTAGGCCATAAAACCATAATTTCCTTCACCTAATATTTTTTATAGCTGAAATTTCCATCTGTGGGGGAGAATTTTTATGGAGAGGCAGCTAATGACATTCAGAAAAGACTCTATTGCCTCCAAAGAGGTGCATTCAGAGCAGCGTCTATAGGTCCAAAGCAGTATCTGTGACCCCTCAGAATTAGAGATAGAAGAATATAGAATTTTTAAGTCCAGTAAAAGAACCAGTAGCAAGAATAAATTTCAGACCAAATTTCAGACCAAAGTGAGGTGAAACACAAATTGCCAAATTGTTTTGGCGAAAACCTACAATAATAAATCTAGCTAATCTGAAATCTTTAGTTTCAGCTGAAGTACTTTTTTTTGATGATAGGAATTATTTAACTCTTTTTAACCTTTACTTGTTTAAGATTTATGACATCAGAGGGAGAAAAAAACTGAAATAAGAATTCAGAACTTCATTTAGAAAATGCTAGAATATAGAAGCAAAATATATTAATAATAAAATATTTTTTTCTTTTTTTGGAATACTGTTTTTTTTCTGTTTTGTTTTCACTGATCAAATAAATATTATGAAAGTGATCCATAGGAAGAGAAAAAATGCATTTCTGATATATGGATTTAATATACTAAAATCTTTCAACTTTTTTTTGAAGCAGTCAACAAATCCCTCTAGTTATTCCTAGAATTTGCTAGACCTTTCAACCTTGGTGAAATTCTGACCCTTTTGGTGTCCACAGCAAAACATGAATTGACTTCATGTTTTAACCCTACCACTTCACCTGCACATCAGAGCCAAAAATAGTAGTGTATATGTGACAATTAGGCTGGTGAGAGGAGACAACAAATCAGTTAAAGGAACTGATTGTTAGAGTTGGTCAGGAGGAGAGGAAATTATTGTTTGATAAACTGATTTGCTAAATAATGGCAGAAAACCTGTCATTTTCTACCTGACTGGTGATTTCTACGGTAGATTTATTGAATCCAAGAGTCACACATTAAAATCTTTACACAGCGGGGATCCAGCAGGCACACAGGATGCAGAGAACTGACTCAGAAACTGTCAGGGTGGGGAGAATCAGCAGCCGTGGGGTTCCACATCGATGTGTAACAGGATGGGCAGGCAGCTCTCTCCGGTCGTGGGATAGTGCACCAGGCTCCTGGCTTCTTTATTCCACATCCTGCGGTTCAGTTCAGCCCCAGCAGCCCTGCTGAGGACTGCCTGGGAACTGCAAGCAAAGCAGGGGCTACTCATCAGCCAGCCCTAATTAAATTTAGAAGAAAGTGTGCTTGTGCCATTGTTTTGCTCTGCTAGGATTTTTGTCTGCAGAAGTTACCTTTGAAATTACTGGTGCATTTTGACAGATGGTCTGACTGACAGTACAATTCTAGTGGATTTGCTAGAAGATTTAGTAGAATTGGAAGATCTAGTAGATTTGCGGAATGTGGAAGAAAGAGACAGCCAGTAAATGCAAGTCTGCCTTGCTACCCTTTACTTGATCAGAGCTCTCTGTTCTGATTCAATGCGCATTTCCTTACTTATGCTTCAAACTATACTTTACTTCAAACAGACAGGTGCACCTTCACCAACCCATACCCTAACTCTTTTGGTTGCAATGTCTGTATCATTTAAGACATAAAGTCCAAGAGGCTTGGATGTTAGTTTGAAAGCAGCCAGCATACAATACTGACTTTCCAAGGAGACTGTCCATTGCAGGTGGTATTTAGAACTGGCCTCCCCCATCTTCTGTTAAAACAGCCCTATTCCTGTCCTAGGGACATCTCCTGGCCCAAACAGTGCAGCCCTGCCTACGGCTCATTGAATCAGTGGCTTCTCAAGGACTCCAGTTCCCAGCAAAACCAGAGGGTACTTAATGACTTCATCCTGAAAGAAAGGTGCTTAGAAATTCCCTATCTCCTGGAGCTGTGGATTGCTTCTAGGCTGGATTGTGTTTCTGTAGTTTAACCCCTGCAGCTTGTGCTAGCTTCTTCAGGTTAGCGTAAGCTGTCTGGCCAGCGTTGTGTCCCTGGTGCAGTTTCACAGGCAAGCATTCAGTGCGCTTAGCAGCTGGGTGAGTCCCCAGGCAGCGGCTCTGCTCTGAGCGGTGCCATAAGTGTCTGTGCCATGGCACGTCAGCTGCTACTGGAGAACCAGCATGAACATAATGACAGAAGCTACAGTTTCAGCAATGGTACTACCCACAGATCTGATTCATGGCAGTCAATTACACATTGCAGTTATGTTTGGCAGGCAAGCTTGTCCCACATCACCCTCTTAAATGGCATGGCTTTTCTGAGTGCCCAAGCACCCCTTTGGTAACTTGCACTGCCTGATGCAGCCATCATCCCGTTAATTACTGAATAAAAGTCGTGACCAACATACTTCATATGCACAAGAGGAGAAATATCTGTCATGGATAGAGTGGTGAGTATGGTGTAGTGCTGAAGGCTGATGTTTTAGTCTGATTCAACACTCCCACAAAAACACAGGTCTGGTCGTGACTGCAAGCATAAGCCAAGCAGAAAGAGGATTGGTGGAGTGCATTGTGATAAATGGATTCAGCACTGGAAACTGAGCAGGTGCTATCACAGGAAGAATATAACTTCTTCTGCCCTGCTGCTATATTCTCACATTTGGCCATCCTTTCTCCATGTTTAACATTTGCTCTGCGAAGAAAATATTTTAATGTGTGTCCTAAATGATGACTCAATTTTCTTTTGAAGCAAGTCTAGTGAGTAAAAGTCCCTGTGGTCAGATTCTTAGCATGAATAAACATTCATATTTACATTCATTCCACTTCGGGATTGGCAAGTACCTTCTCAAATACTCAGCAGCTGCCTGAATACTCGATGGCTAAAAGTTCAAGGTGATGACCCTGTAGCTCTTAATAGACTGACACACAAAGGACACAGTTCTGACTCTGTTAAAGGTTAGAGTACAAAACATTCTCATTGGTATGTTTCAGCATTGATTTCTCACTATTTTTTTAATCTATTTATTAAAAGGTAGAAGATTTCACTATTCCCTGCCCCTGAGCTTGTGATTTGCAACACTGATTTCCTTGCTGTGAAACTCTGCACATTTTATTGCTCACTTGTATGCAGAAGAACGGGGGAAGCTGGTGATGTCTCCAGGGTTTTTGTAGCCCTCATCACACTGGAAAATGTCTGCTTCACCCAGCTTGCAGTCACACAACAAACAGTCTCTAAACATTTTGCTGTGCCTAACATTCTGCTGCTATAGGCAACCATTTAATCTGCCTACACAGTGGAGCTAGCCCTGAGGGGATGCAATATGTGTTGGAAAGAACAGATTTATAATAAAACATTGGTTTTCAGAACTGGCAGAAAGAATAGCTGTTCATTTGAGATTTCCTGCTATATTCTCAGCTGTTCCAATAACAGAAGTGTTAAAGATTTCTACAACAAAGGTTCCACGTGGATTGCTTCTACAAGCAGATTTGTTTCCACCTCACAATCAGTACTGTATTTCTGCTTTAGGTTGTACCCTTTTATCATATAAGCATCTTCTATACAGAGCAGACTTGAAAGGTACCCTTGTGAACCATGAGGAGACCAAAGTGAAAACCCATGACAGCCAGTTGGAAATGAATTCACCTCTCATGGTTTGACTCTCCTTTTTGTTTACATTTGCATTAAGTAGCACAGCAGAAGGAGGCACTATGCCCAGGGTAAAGAGGGAACCCCTCTCCTCTGGGAGGCAAAGTAGACACTGAGTCTCCATTTAAACCTCATTATGACATCAATTCATGTGAAAAAAGAAAAATCACAGGTTTGCGGTTCATGCCTTTAATAAGCCCTTTAGAAACAAGCTGCACTGGCAACGTAATTTAATCCTTTCTACTTCCAGTTTTTTTTATAATTATATATTCATCTGCCGTAAGAGAACTAGGATTTGTTGTGAGTCAGGTCACCCTGTAGCTGTTTTACTTGAATGAACAACTCACACTGCTTCTTAGAGTCTGTTATGACTCCTCTAATTTAAGACCATTACCTGAAACAGACATATTTTATTTGGCTTTTTCCATGTTGACGGAGTATGAAAGCTTGCAAAATGTTCTCCAAGTGCCTCTATAGAATAAGACTCATAAGGCTCATTGTGATAAGTGAGAGCAAAGTAACCATAAAACTTTTCAGCCTGCCTGTGCTCCACATGAGACGCTTGGGTCTCAGTGGAACCAAGCGCTTTGCTCCACCCACTGAGTGAAAGAAGGGGGGCTTGCTAGGACTCTTTTGTCAAAGACAGATTTGCCAGGAAAGCCTTGTTCTCCTGGAGGTGTACTAAAACAGTCGTGCATGGCCAGAGCTACTGCATTCTCATGCCGTAAGAAGTGGCATGCTTCTTCAAAAAATGAGAGCTTTCATCCACACAATGTTGTATATGTCCTGTTCTTATCCAAATCCATCATTGTTATGACAGCTAATGAGCATGCAGAATGGGCAGGAAAGGGGTTCACTGGCAAAACACAGCCTCAGTTTTGGGATTTGAAAAGAGCAGGCCTGAGTTCTGGGTAGTGAATTCACTTCTATCCCCTACTCTGCGGGCTATGGGCTTGACTTTTAGTTCTAGCTGAGATACAGTGCTTACAAATGAATGAGAACAAGTGTGGTTTTAGGCCAGCTTTGTGTTTTGTTGTATGCGCAGCCTGGCTAGTGGTGGAGTTGACCTGAGTTACAGTAACTCTAAGGCTAATCTAATTTAAACTTGGATTGCTAAGAGTTGTTCTGGCAGCTGAAAATAGTGACATCTGCCAAGGGTGTAAATTCAGCCCTGTGTGTCTTTTTCTGATCATGTTGCATGGTATAAGACCATATGCCACATCAACTTCTACCACTGGAAGCTAAAGCTGTCATACTTTCCCTTCATCAACAAGCCTCTAGTCTCCCAGCCATCTCTTCATACACCTTTTACAACGGATGTAGAAGTCACAAGATGCAGAGGGCTATAATAGTTTTGCCTTGTTCAGAGAATTTTCACATAAACAAGATATTTCTCATGTTCAGACTTTCCAGGCATGTGTCCTCTCATGATCAAATTAGCATAAAGGAACCACAGAGACATGGACATCTAAGAAATCATTCTCCTGTCTTGTATCAACACCCTTATGAGTAATATGACCAGTTCTCTTATATGTCAGTAGCTGGAGCTATTTGTATGTATTAACAATATTTTGATGTAAAAAAGAAATCCTTTCTTCGAAGAATATTCTTTCTCTTTTATCTATTTCTCATTTTTAATTCTCCCCCCAAAGTCTGGGAGTATACTTTCATCATGTATTTGTGGCTATCTGAGAGCTTGCTGTGGTCATTCTGGAAAGTTAATATATCTGAGCTCACAAGTGTTGCTAATGGGCATGGTTCAAGTTAGCATATGCGTTAATAAAATCACCCTCATTTTCCGAGTTTGGAGATCTGGCAGAACAAATTCATGTGTAATATGATAGAGTTTTGTGAAACACTGAGAGCCGTGAAGAATCTGTATATGGACCAATCACCTTCCCTTCCAATACAAGAACTAGGGGTCACTATGTTAAAATAGGAGGTAAACTCCAAATGAACAAATGAAAGTGTGTTTGCACAGTGTATAGCTAAGCTGTGGAAAGCCTTTCCCCATGATTTGGGTGTACTGAAAGCTTACAGAAGTTCAAGGGGAACCTGGTGAAGTTCATCAGGAAAAAAATAAAGGAAATTACTAAACACATAGAAAATATCTAGCTCAGGAAGTCATTGAATCCTTGGTAGCTAGAGGCTTGGAGGTTACTTAGGTCAAGTATCATTTGTGTTTTCTTGTACTCTTCATTAGGCATCTGATTTTGGCCGCCTTTAGAGGCAGGATGTTGGATTAGATGTGTTTTGGGGCTGATCCATTGTGGCTACTCTATGTTATACTATGTTACGCATTATACTACAGGTGCCTGCAATATGTTTGTGAAATAGCCTGCATTCCTGTGTAAGTCACATGCAGTCTTCAAAGGGCCTGCTTCTTCCCATAGACTGTGGGACTAGCCTAAGGTGACAAGCTGAGATGTTTAACTCTTCGTTACCAAAAATTAGATAAAGTGAATCCTTCCCTGCATGACACAAATATTTCCCAGAGCAAACAATGTTTCTAGTTAAGGAAGACTTGACTAAGAAAGAAATTGCTCTCTTGCTGTGTTCATAAAATTCTTTTACACTAATAAAACTTTGCAAGCATGAACCTTCTCAAGGAATGAGCCCTAAATCACTCTGAATAACCTAGATGAAAACTTCTATTTTAAGTTAGCTAACTGTTCATAAGCAGATTTATATACTATCCAATCAGCTCTGGTCTGCTCTGAGCTTTTGGATTTTTGGGGATAAGAAGGATATATAGATATGAATGCTGTTTTTAATTTGGCTATGTCAATATAATATTAATCAGCCAAAGATGCTCGTCTAGTAATGTGGTCTGAAGGAACTGCATGGGTAGCCTTCTTTTACACATATATTTAGCAGTCTTCAGAATTATAAACCATTTTTTATTAAATGAATAATAATATGTAATTTGCAGTAAATTAGAAATTTTGTGAGGCTAGTAATATAAATCAGAAAAATCCCCTTCACTATTTTATTTCTCTATGGAATACTTAATAAAAAGTTCAAGTGACAATGTAAAGGGGAAATACAGTGTCTTCACACAGCTTGATTGTCATAAATGTATGACATTTAATGTCAGCTAGGAGCAGACGAGCACTCTAGATCCTAGAGCATCTTAGAAAATGCCTTTTGATACACCTGGCTGACCCTTTCTTTGCTGAGATAATGCTATTACTGTTTTCATGAAAGGCCTCACAGTAATGGTTGAATGGTCACGTGTTAAGGAGGTTTAACTGTAGATGGAAAGACTGCTAACTTTGGAGGTAGTATGAAGTGTTATTGGCTAGTTAGGACATGTGTCTTTCTATAGTCATGTGGCCTTAAAGCTGGCGTAGGGCAGACTTAGAACAGGATGGGATGTACTTCAGTACAGTTTTCTTGGCAGTGGTTTGCTTTGCAGCTGTTCCAGATGGTTTACAGCTCTTGCTCCAGCTCTTTGAGTTTAAGAAAGTGTTGGATTAGCAGAGACTATTACACATTAAAAGTGTTAGAAGCCTGTTAAGAATAGAAACCAGGAAAGTCTCAAAAGTTAGGAATTGCCGGAAATAAGGTTATCTTGCATGTTTTACTGCTCTTCCTCTATGCGCACATTAAACAGTCCTTAATTGTAGGAACTTACTATGTTTTCATATGATCCCAATCTCACTATTCAGTATATTGTTTTCATTGTTCAATGTCTGGGTTCTCATTTATTTCACACTACCGAAAATCCCTGCTGAGACAAGGGATGATATTCTCTATTTCACAGTAGAAATCCGAGCACAGAAGCTGTGTCTGAGATAGCCAGTCCTGAATGCAGTGTGTACTCTCCAGTTTTCTATGCATGACTCCGTATTTACCTTGCAGGGTATGTGACTCCCTGTGTGAGAAACAAGAAACATCACAGCCCTTCTAGAAGAATCTGGGTGCGGTTGTTCATTCATTGTCGGTCATGTGCCACCACTGGCTATGACTATACTAAAAAAAAGAGCATTTTAATAAATATTTCTCTTTCTAAGGCTTGATTTCCACCCACCCTGAAATATTTATTCTTATTTCAGCTCCTGTATGCAGAGTCCATTGTGACTTCGTACATCTATTAAACAGCTAAGAAGTTCTGTCATTGTGGATTTTACGTATATCTCTGGCAAGACTGTATTCTTTGATGACTCTTTCACACAGAATACACCAGATTTCTCCTTCATTAATCCCAGATGAGGTCCGTATAGCTGGTGTTCTCCCTTCTAACGTCCATAAGTGGAAAGTGGAAAGAACAAGTATCACTGCAGAGGAGTGTTCATGACTGCATGAACAGTCCAGTCCCACTTTAGATTAGTTTGTCCACTATGAAGTACCCAGACCTGAAAGACAAGAAGTTTGCGGGGTTTTTCCCTTCCACCTCTAGAATTAGATTTCCCCTTGCAATCTGTCGAAGAATAATGCAACAGTGTGCTCTACCTAGCATGGATTTCATGATTTTACACGTGGTTTACTACAAAAACCCTGGAGTTTATACTAGCACAAAATACTGATCGTATAAAAAGGTAATTTTAAAATAGCAAAACCACAGCTGTGTTTTGGGGATTTAGAATTTTTTCAAGACAGTGCAAAGAGATGGCATTTGGAAAGCCAAGTATTGAGGGTGTTGGAAAAGATATCTTTAATGTCGTCTTTAAAACGTCATACTTAACTTCATGGTTACAACTTACATTGCTAGCTACTCTAATCATGTGGTCAGCAAACACCAGCTGGACGCATTAGTTATCCAGCAGTCAGCCACGATATGTGTAGGGATATAACAATGTCCATTACCAAATAAGCAACCCTTTACTTAGGTGGGACAGCTTAGAAGAGAAGTCTTGCGTGTTACTTGGTGTATGCCATGTAGACCAAATGTACATTGCGTTTGTCAGTCTTCAGTGAGGCTAAAAAGGCATCTCCCTGTCACTCAGCCTGTGCTGTATTATTTGTTTTGCTGGCTCTGCCCAGGAAACGGAAGCTATGCAACTCTGTTGAGTGCTTTGCTCTGCAGAGTTTTAAAAAAAGGCTTCCATGAAATTGTCTCTCTCCTGCTGGCCTGTGATAAACTCTGTGTGTCAGAAGTTGCAAAGACTTTTAAAGAGGATAGCTGTCAGTGCATAGCATCAAGTGGAGATTTTCCCTTGTAAATGGAAATTGTATTTTTTGCAACTGCAATCAACAGGAGTGGGAAGACACCTGGTAAACAGTTTTATAGCAGTTTGATCTTAGTAATAATGTTTAAATTTGATTGTGAAAGAAGTTAATTCACTACATTGATTAATGTGCAGCCTTCATTATGTACAATTGCCAAGTGCCTGCTAGTACCAGAGGATATCTTTCTCAGCAGAGGAAATTTCCTCGTTTTTCAGAGCTCAACCAATCACACAGAAAAAGCTCCCTGCTATGTGGAGCTGCTTATGAGGACTGCACACCTTTAGGGAAGTGATTTAGCTGCTTCAGCAGAGATAGTGGGCTTCAACAGAAGAAAATTTCTCTAATCCTTCTCTTTTTATTTAACTGCAGAATTTTAGTATAAGACTTGGAGAAATCCAAGGAAAAAGGACAGAATATTGAGAAGTTTCCAGATATAATAACAATGAAGACTATAAATACTTTGACAGAGAGATGTTTAAATTGCAAAATGATGAGAAATGTTTATTTGATATTAGCTGCTCAATGGTACTAATTTTAGAGAAAATTGTTGATGCTTTTACTCTTTTTTATGCCTTTTTAGAACAGACTGATATGTCACTATTGCATTCTAAGGTGTAGCTTATTTACCATCTACAACTTGATGTACTAGCAAACAAATATAGTGACAACAGGAAAATGATGAAGCATTTTTTACCAGCTAGAATGTGATCATTCTTCATAATTTATCCACTTTCACTTCCAAACTGACTTCCTCAAGACAAATAGACATTTGCATAGGATGCAACAGATTCTGAAGTGACTGGGACGTTCTTCACTTCTCTCAATGATAATCTTCCTCCTGCCTGTAGATTTCTACCACTTGTACAGCTTTTAACAGTTCTGTTCTGCCATGGGATTAAAAGTTTAACTAAGGGTACTAAGAATAGTACCCTAAGAACAAAGAAACCTCTTTGAGGTTTAGTTTAATAAAAAAAAAACAGTATAATTTTGTTTACTGCCTAAGAAATTATAGCTGAATTTCTTGGGCTCTCTTTTTAACTACATAACATTTATACAATAGTAGAAACAAGATTCTTAGTCAAGTCAGGATCTTACTGAGAGAGACACTATTCAAAGATTCAGGAAGTATTCCTCACAATAGGGAGTTTAAGCACAGTTTAACCTACTTCAAATGCCTGAATTTAAGCACCACATACATTTGTGGAGCTAGATCTTTGTATCTGAAAAACACACTTTACACCACTTTTCTTCCCATTCTGTCAGCACATGGAAATTTTTTCAGCTCTGATAAACAGCCATTCCTGTTACTAGCAAGTGAGACTGAGACAGTGAACAAATGAAGTTGCCAGAATCCTCAAAACAGGGTCACCTAGAGCAGGTTGCTCAGGGGTTTGTCCAGTTGGGTTTCAAATACCTCCAAGGATGGAAAGTCCACAACCTCTCTGGGTAATCTGTTTCAATTGTTGATCACCCTCACAGTAAAAAATATTTTTTCTTATGTTTAAGTAGAATTTCCTGTATATCAGCTTGTGCCCCTTGCCTCTTGCCCTTTAGCTGGTCACCACTAAGAAGAGTCCAGATCCATCTTCTCTGCTGTCCCCCATGAGGTTTTTACACACATGGATAAGAAACCCTTAAGCCTTATTTTCTCTAGGCTGAAAAATCCCAGCTCTCTCAGCCTCTCCTCCTATGTCAGATGCTCTAATCCCTTGATCATCTCTGTAGCCCTAAATCACTAGGTGTTTGTTCTTTCGCTTTTTAGAGTATCTGTATTGCTTCTTTATGCTGCATAGTTTGAAAATATATCTTAGTCTGAAATTTCCCTTCCAGCATCTGTGAAGAACAAACAACATTTCCACTTTTAATTATTACTTCTTTTGACCGACTTTAACCTCTAACCGTAGGTTTCTAACTGCCAAAGCATCCAAGGAAGTTGGAAGCACTCCTGAATTGCTTGGCTGATTTTTCAGTGTTCACAAGCCAAATTATCTTGTTTTGGGTATTTTTTTTCAAACGCCATTGATGAGCTTGGGAAGAGAAATTATTTTTATGCCTTAAACAATCTGCAAAGAAGGTTTTAGATGCAGTTTTGAACTTTTTTCTCCATTCGCAGTCTCTCTTTACAGACCAATTATTAACATGTTTGCCACCAACTAAGCTGGTATTTAAGTGGAGAAAGAGGAAGAAATAAATGCATAGTACTTGCTGATTGTAAATTGAATGGGAATAAGTATAATTTGTGCAGGTTCCCTACAGAAACACTTACAAATAATGCTTTGAGCTCTAAAGACATAGCTTCATTGAGTAACAATCCATCAAGAGCTATTAATCATACAAGAAATATGTCAAGCTGTCACTGGAAATACTTTTATCAACCAAATGATGATTAATCAAAGACAAGAGGAAATTGCCACTAGGTAAACGAAAATCAGTCGGATCCACCTTCTCCACCCCAGCGTGGCTGATGAGCTTAACGCATAACCAAAGGGTCTTATTGTGTCCACTTTCAGTTGTTACTTAATTTTAGCTGTTGTGCTTGTGACAGACCTCCAGGATCAAGAAGGCAATGACTCTTTCAGGCTGCTATTTACCCAAAGTTTTGAAATCTAGCTTTCCACACTGTCAATGGAGAGCAATTGTCACAGCATTTCCCATGGGAACCTACATTTACGGAACTATTCCAAGGGGTTGAATCTCCAAGACCAGCTACGTATATCAGGATTTGGAGATTAGCATCAGTAGATGATATCTGTGAAACACATTCAAAAAGCTAAAATCTTCATTTATTGATAAGTGTAACTTCATTTCACAGTTAACTGCTTTTTAAACTGACATATAAGTAATCTAATCCTATAAATAACACATAAGTAAATAATAAAATGTTTCCCTGATATATGTGCAAACAGGCTAATTCTCATGGAGTCTAGATAGCCTGACTAGTATGAAGTCCATGTAGTAATGATGGAGACATTATATCATCTCTGGAATCTCTCCTTCAAGCGGTTCTAATCAATATTCTTAGCATTCCTGTAAATTACAAAGCATCTGTTTTGTTAAGCCAGGTGTAAAAGTGCAACCAGTTTTTATAGTCTGGAAGGGGCAGAGATGTGAATAAATTTTATAAATGTGGAAACCAAAATATGTGTCCTCATTTACTTATTTGTGATTAGCTGTCTTTAATGGGGAAGGATTTGCCACTTTTTAAATTTTTTGCAGTTATCTTAATGGACATAAAGGCTTCTACATGCAGGATAGGACTCTTCTAAAATGTTAATACGAAGTAAGTGACGTTAAACTCTCCAGTATAAAAGAAACGTACAAGAAATATGAAAGGAGAAAGCTGTTGAACTGATCACTGTTACGGATTTGTGTGACAAGGTTTTGGCAGCGGGGGGGCTATCGGGGTGGTATGGGACTTGGCTTCTGTGAGAAGCTGCAAGAGGCTTCCCCCACGTCTGATAAAGCCAGTGCCAGCCGGCTCTAAGACGGACCTGCCGCTGGCCAAGGCCAAGCCAATCAGCAACGGTGGTAGTGCCTCTGTGATAACAGATTTAACCAGGAAAAAAAAAAAACTGCGGGGAGAAAATGGCAGTTAGAGAGGAGTGAGATGAAGTGAGAGAAACAACTTTGCAGACGCCAAAGTCAGTGAAGGAGGGGGGAAGAGGTGCAGAGAGTCTTCCCTTGCAGCCCATGATGAAAGACCGTGGTGAGGCAAATTGTCCCCCTGCAGTCCGTGGAGGGCCATGGTGGAGCAGATCTCCACCTGTAGCCCATGGAATGGACCCCACACTGGAGCAGGTGGATGCCTGAAGGAGGCTGTGACCCCGTGGGGAGCCCTGCACTGGAGCAGGCTCCTGTCAGGACCTGCGGACCCATGGAGAGAGGAGCCCACGCTGGAGCAGGTTTGCTGGCAGGGCTTGTGACCCCGTGTGGACCCACGCTGGAGCAGCCTGTTCCTGAAGGACTATACCCTGTGGGAAGGACCCACACTGGGGCAGTTCGTGAAGAGCTGCAGCCTG
>Ga0065711_1012894_pt1 | contig 17120 bp, 17 predicted proteins | sample Hoacrofraction12_FD_59098 | JGI IMG/M metagenome (GOLD analysis project Ga0065711, IMG submission 59098) | Hoatzin crop microbial communities from Cojedes, Venezuela - Epithelial fraction 12 v2 (version 2) | ecosystem: Host-associated > Birds > Digestive system > Esophagus > Crop | place... | reverse complement strand
CGCCCACTTCGAAGCCCCTACGGGGCTGGATGCGTCCAAGTTGTGCTACAAATTAAATGCCATCTTACCCAAGTCTATTGTGGTACACGAAGTGAGGGAAGTTTCGGACGAGTTTCATGCGCGTTTCGGTGCTACCCGCAGGGAGTACACCTACTTCCTGCACCGCTCCAAGGACCCGTTCGCAGATGGCTGGTCCTACCTCTACGCCTACCCCAACCTCGACTTCGAGGCCATGAACAAGGCCGCCGAACTCCTTCTCGGCACCCACGACTTCGCCTGCTTCGAGAAAACCGGATCCGACAACAAAACCTCCATCTGCACCATCTACGAAGCCGCCTGGCACCCCTACCAACCCACCCACTGCCAGGTCCTCGGCTATCCAGGAGAGTATTATTATTTCAGGGTTAGCGCCGACAGGTTCCTGCGGAATATGGTCAGGGCCATCGTAGGCACTTTACTCGAAGTCGGCCGCGGCAAACGCACCCCCGAAAGCATCGCCGACCTCCTCGACAGCACCGCCACCCGATCCGCCGCCGGCGAATCCGTCCCAGGCCACGCCCTCTTCCTCTCCCGCATCGACTACTAACCCCCTCCCCATGAGCTCGGGGTGGGGCATTTTGCATAATTAACTCGAAGTCTATAACTCCTTATCCTACAAGGACTCTTTTTATTTTGAAAATGTCGGGCAGGTTCGCACAAATCATATTTTATTCGTAAAAGACAGTTTTTAAAGTGTACTACTTAATTTTGTGGTACATTGGCTTGGAAGTGGTACATTTATTTCTTAAATTTGCGAAGCGCAGTAAAATGAATAAGGATGAATAGTAAATTTACAAAAGTTTTTGACGACTGGAAAAGGCTTGAGCCAGAAAGAAATAACTTGAAGGAACGCATAGAAAAGAAATTCATGTTAGACTTCAACTATAACTCCAATCATATTGAGGGGAACACTCTTACTTATGGGCAAACCGAGTTACTATTGCTTTTCGGAAAGGTTATAGGTGACGCCAAGATGAGTGATTTGGAAGAAATGAAAGCTCATGCAGTAGCTTTGAAAATGGTAGTTGAAGAAGCCGTATCCGGGCAAACTCCATTAACAGAGACTTTTATACGTCAAGTTCACAAAATCCTATTGCGAGAAGACTATGAGGTGTATAGGCAACTCCCCAGTGGAGCCGTATCAAGTTATACTGTTCACGCAGGATGTTACAAGACAAGACCAAATTCCGTAATAACAAGAACGGGGGAAAGATTCGAATATGCCTCACCGGAAGAGACCCCAGCCATGATGTCTGATTTATTAAGATGGTATAACGAAGAGAATAAAAAAGGAGAGTTAAACCCCATAGAATTATCAACCTTATTTCATTACAGATATATTAGGATTCATCCATTTGAAGATGGAAACGGACGAATCGCACGTCTCATGGTAAATTTTATACTTGCACGTCACGGCTATCCTATGGTCGTAGTTCCTAGCAAGTCCAAGGATGTTTATCTTAATGTACTTAATAAATGTGATGCTGCTGTAGGTATGTTTCCATCAGATGGCGCATACGCAACAATAGATAAAGTGAAACCTTTCGTGGAATACTTTGAGACATTACTCATTAACGAAATGAAGAGTGACATATCCATAGTAACCAGAGGCAAGACTTCACAATGGTGGTATAATGGGGAGTTGGTTACTTTCACCAATGAAAACGCATCAAAAATTCTTGAGGCAATCAATTCTAATCCCAAAACGAGCATTAGGCAAATCAGCGAGAATCTTGGGATAAATAAGTCGGCTATTCAAAGACACTTGAAAACACTTCAAGAAAAAGGATATCTTTTGCGCGTAGGGGGCAACACAAAAGAGGGAGAATGGCACATAACAATGACTAAATTCTAATATCTTACCACACAATATGGTGGTACATTGGCTTGGAAGTGGTACACTTTAGTGCTGATTCAACTCTAATTACTACTCTTGTTCCGTTTCTTTTGATAAACATTGAGCCCTACCTCTTCTTGAACTTAGCCCACATGCTGAGGGGAGCGTATTTGACCTTGACGGTGAGATGTAGAGCATCTTCGTCGCTGGTCTTGATCTTCTTGCTCTTGTGAAGGCCAATCTTGCCGAGCATGCCGCCTTGAACGGGGACATGAGCGGTGACGCTCTTATTGTCTTCCGCAGACAAGGCGCTGTGAGCCATGCCGGTGAACTCCTGCTCGAACTCCAGACGGCCTCGCAGCCGCTCCGTTTTCCAGCCCTCCAGTTCATCCTGACTATCCCGATAGTACAGCAGTTCATTCCTTTCGGGAAGGAAAGGGTTGCCCATAGGCTCCATCTTATACACAAATTGATTCTGCCTTATCTTGGTCTGGCTACGTTGTTCCTTCTTCTGGACACCTCCATCGGAGATACCAGCACCATCTGCACTCATACCCATTGACGAGAATGTCTCCATCTCTAGATTGTCAGAGGACAGATTAGTAATTGTAACCTCCTGAGCACCAAGACATTGGACTATCTTCACAAACTCGCGGATTTTCTGTAGGAGCACAATCTGGTCATACTGGTCATCCAGAATATAGGTCGTGGCCACCATCGGATGGCGCCTATAGTACTTCTGAAGAATTGGGGAAGACACCCCGCCCGCAAAAAAGGCCTCGTTCACGAACTTGAGCCCAGCGGGCACCTCTGTCGCAACAAACGCGGTAATCCTCTCGTTGAAGTTGTTCGCGGTAAAGGACCTCAATCCATCTTCATCCTTAGTAAGATAAATCAACTCTCTATCGGCATCTGAGATAGCGGACACAAAATCAGATGCATTTGCTAATTGGTCATTTATCTCCTTGAGCCTTACCCTTGCCTTCTTTTTGACCACAAGGTCCTGGGAACTTAGGGCTAGAATGGCGTATTTCCTGGCCTCACTAAGAGGATAGGTTGGAGATGACCCCATGGCGCAGTACACCATGTACACCAGGTCTGAATCGTCCTTGGAGTTAGCGCAAACATTGATTGCCTTGCGGTAGCAGTCGTCAGGATAGTAGTCGCTTTCGACGGCATCGGCGCACACTCCGAGAGCTAGATAGATTTTCGCTTCGTCAGATGGCTTTAGCTTTTCTCCTGAAGTCAGGCGGCTCTCCAGCACGGAGATTACCATCTCGTACTGATTATCATTGCATGCCTTGTCGATGTTGGGCCAGAAGTCCGGGCTGGTGGTGTCCATCTTCATCAGGGCGCCCTTCACTGCCGTGAAGCCGCTCTGTATCAAGTCTTTACCAGAAGATAGGCCCTTACCTATAAGGCCTACGCCCTTTTCGCCTAGGGCTTTTAAATTAGCTTTCATATCCATTGAAACCTAAATCCTTTATTTTAAGGTACTCATTGTGTGTTTCCCTTTCAGGCTCGATATTTCTCTTTATAATGTCGGCCATCGACTGGGCAATCTGCATACGCCTTGAATCCCAGCAGGTAAAACTCCAGGCCAAGCGAAGTACGAGGCCGTTGATTTTATCCTTGTTTTCGAGGTGTCTAAGGTAGATTGCGGGGTTGAAGGAATCGTGGTATTGCTGCCTGTCAGATAATAGGCCGAACTGCTCATTCAATTCCTTTTCAAAACCTGCACAGATTTGCTCGGTTGTAGCCTTGTCGTGGATGAACAAATCGGGAGCGTCAAGCGAGCTATCACCCTTATGTCCTCCAAAGCCGATATGCAACTGAGTGGGGCGCTCAGGCTCCTGCCTTCCACTTGCAGCAAGAATTGTAAATACCCAACTATCATCGCTGGAAGCCAAAGAGTCCACATCATTCATAAACTCCTTAAGTCCCTCTGTCTCATTGTTCTTTATAATGTAGTAGCTTTCAATTGGATAGCAGCCATATTCCCTACTCACGAAGTTGAATCCGCCAAATGCCGCGAGGTAAAATGCAAAGTTACCGATAACAGGGTCCACATACGAAGATGGAGACACGATGGTTACTTTGGAACCCCTATTGATGCAGGCTCCGTATACCGTATTTGCGTAGAAATGCTCCACCGCCAACCTATCCGCAGGGTTCTTATCTACAGGGATAGTGGCAGCGAGGTTAATCATCCTATAGTTCTTGGATTCTCGTACGGCTGAAAGTATTTCGGATTCATCCATTTGCAGTCTGGCCTGGATATCGGTCACCGACTCATACATCGGACAAATCTGGTATCTAGTGTATCTATCGAGCTTACGCTCGAACGCAATCTTCAGTCTATCAATATCTTGCGATATCTTTTCCTCCTTCTGTTCTTCCTCAACGGCCTCCAGGAAGCCAGAGCCTATCAAGCCCGCGGGAACGGCAAAAATCGCGATACCCATAATGCCAACAAGGCAAGCTATAATTTTTCCGACCAAGGTAATTGGGCTATAATCCGCAAAACCTCCAGGGTCTCCGATGTACTGAGCAAAAGCCCAAGTTATTGAATGCCAGCCATTATCATATACATCTGGCTGAGCATTGTGCTCCACAAAATATAGAAGGAACGATAGAATTACGGTTATTACAACCAAAAATTGAATAGAAACATTCAGCTCACGCTTCTTTGAAGAAAAGGCTCTGCTTAGAAGCCTAAATGACTTCATATACCTAAATACCCTGAATATTCTGGCTACTCTCAGCGTCTTAAGCGCTAGCACGGGCAGGGGGAATATAAAGGCCAGGTAGAAGGAATAAGTAGATACGAAGTCGATGAAGCCGTAAAAGGTAAAACAGTATTTTACCCTACCCCATAAGCCTTTGAACTTGGGGTCAATCTCATCTGCAACCCAGATTCTAAGGCTTACTTCAATTGTGAATAGAATAGTTGTGACAACATCAATTATCTTTAAAATGCTGCCATACTTTTCATTTATGCTATCAAAGGTGGACAAGAAAATCGCTATCGTACTCAATAGAATGAGCCCGATAATCACCCAGTCAACCACATTGTGCCATATCTTGGTATGCAGGTTGTCGTCAAAGACGCGGGCTAGATTTTTCTTGAACGCCTTGATTTTTGTCATTGCTCAGTGGGAGTTTCTTGATAATCTGAATGACCGAATTTCAATAGGTCAAGACGAGATGGGAGCTCTGATGCATCATCGTAATAATTGTGAAGACAAACAACAGCCCACCCAGACCCTAAAACAGACCTATCATATCTGCGCTCCGTGATAAAATACCGCAAATAGCCCTTAACCCAATCATTTGCCCTAAACAAATTATTGATTAGGATTACCCCTTGACCCAGATTAGCATCTGCGACCTTATCTGCTTCCTCATCGCCCGATGGTTCATACACCGGCAAGACTTTATGAACATCAGCAATCCTTGGTCCCAAAGGAGTTTCGACGCAAACTTCATCGACAAAAAAGTTCTTGGTGGCAATCTCGGCTTCAATCGGAATAACCTTTACAGATTTTAGAGCACCGGTTAAATCATCTAAAATGGTTTGACTGTCATGCCACACAATCTCTGGCTGTAGTGTCGGATGCTTAATACGAAACTCAATATCTTGAATCAACTGATTGAAATCCAAGGTGTTGTATTTGTTCGCCGCTGGAAATTTTGACATAATTATTTACTTTTTTTGCAGGATTAGGGAAATAAATAGACCCATCAGGAATGAATTCGCTCAAGGCTTTAAATTAGCTTTCATTTATCAAAGTTGTATAATTGCGATTGATTTACTTCTCCTGGATTCTTCCCTTCTAAATAAGTCTTAACCCCAGAATGCAAGGTTGTTTGCAGTTTGTCATAATTCTCATCATTACCAATTTCTGGATTGAGAGGCTCTATCATGTACCCCGCAATACATGAAGGTTCAAACTCAATGAACATCTTTTCAGGAACATGAGTCTGATGGTCTTTAGGCACAGCAAAAATTCTAATCTCACCCTCATTAACAAAAGCTTTCCGCTTAACACCTAAAATGCTTACCTGTTCAAAAACAGATAAACTGTTCTTTTTGCTTGCTTTCTTGTAAATGTCTTTAACGGCATCTCTATTTAAGTACCGAATCTGCTCTATGTAGAATTCTAAACCACAATCGCCAGCTAAATCAGGAAGAAGTTTAAGCAATTTATCAAAATCAATCGTTACCTTTATTAGCATATCCCCATTCCCTCGGCTATATGTCTTCCAAGCACTTTCTTCGCCAACTGACCGCGTAGATGTGCAACAAAAGCAAGCCAATTTTGTACTCTTTTCCGGCATATATAATTTGTGCTCAAATGGGTCAGACCATTTTGTAGGCGATACAAAACAAATCTTATGAGGTTTCTCGAGCCATTCATATAAATAGGAAAATGGCATATATTTGAATATATAGAAATTTTTACCCGGGGCAGGCATAATATCGCCACATCCTACACATTTTCCATTATCAAAATGAAAATCGTCGGAGATGAAAACGGAAGGATATAATTCCGCAAATTTCCTTTTAAAAACATCTTCTTCCATAAGATTCTATTTATTCATCAAATACTCTGCAATGGCTTTTGATATTGGAAGTCCTGTCGCCAATTCAACCCAAAGCCATTGACCATTTGAATTACATTCAAGAAAAACATACTCATCATCCGGGGTAACGATGAAATCAAAGCAACCAAAATTAAGGTGCATCTCCTTTAGGTATTCCGTACAGAAATCCTGAATATTTTTAGGAAGTTCGAACACCTCATGTTTTAAGCCATAGTCGTAGCCCTGTCGCCAATCCTCCTTGCCTTTACCCTCTGGCATGGATTGAGAGTCGATTTTGCAGGCAAGATGCTTGTCTACGACGCTTGTAACCCTTAGCTCATACTTCTTGGGCACATATTCTTGGACATAATTTATTGTTTGCCGGAAAGTCTTTTTAGGAACCTTTGACAAACTTTCAGATGGCACTTTCTTACTGTAAAAGACATATTGTTCCTCTCCATCAATTATGCTCTCATCTCCAATTGATTTTAGAGCTACATATTCGTAAGTCTTCGAGAAATCTACAATATCTTCCTTGCGGTTTGAAAAACAAGTGCCAGGAATGCGGACGCCTCTTGATTTCCCAAATTTATGGGCAATAGAAAGTTCGAGCAACTTTGTCGCAGCACTTCGATCATATAGATGATGACCAATAATGCGAGGACAACTATAACTGATAAAATGCAATAGCCAGGATAAAAACTCTAAAGCCTCACCGGAATTGTAATTGTTATATGACTTGTTCCTATGACGGATTAAAAGTTCCGGTTTCATCGGACGTCTTTCCCACACAGCCGTTATCTCACTACTGCGTAGTTCTTGCCCAGTTATAGTGTTTTTTATCCAGAATTCTACCCCACCTTCTCCTATCCAACTGTTTATCTCATAATCAGTTAACAAAGCTTCGGTGTTCAGCCTAAAACAGGGAACACCGAGGCTTGATAAATATTGAATAACAGGAGTTGGATGAGCGTCCTGCTTGTTCGTTATAATTAAAACCACAATGCCATTAGAAATTAAACGTTCTTGGCATCATCCAATTCATTTTTCAGATCAGATTTTGTCCCACTACCCGCCATTTTTTTTGTTGCGTGAGACTTGAGGCATTTAGTCTTCATTGTCCTAGCATCATAAGTTGTAGTCTGAGTGAAAGGGTCATAGATTGCCTTTTCTATTTCTCCCTCCTCCATAACGGAAGGATTAGTAAAGAGCATGAAGAGCGGATAGTTTGCTCCACGGGTGTTGAGATTAGGGTTCATAAGTTTTTGTATTAAAAATTATCGCCTACTCTTTTAAGGATTTTCGGCTGCTTCCTTTATTTTAAAAATAGCCTAAAATTATCTGGATTATTCTTCCCTTATAGAGACTTAATTATAGTAGCTATTGCTAGGAAAATAATAATGCCCCAGAAACATAATTTCGATAGTCTACGATTCTTGGAATATCTCATATCCCATGAACCATCTTTGTTTGTCCTTGCCATAACAAAATAATTTTTTAAATGTTTATTCTTGATTTTTCTTTATATGATACTTCTTATGATTTCGTCTCAATGGTGTCAATACCTTGTATGTTGAATAGCCCTTCATCCTCTTAAACCCCTGATTGCCAGCGATATTTAGAGGATAGATATATTTTTTACTATCTAACTCCAACTTCTCTTTTGATTTAGGGTCATTGGCCTTTTTATATTCCCAATAACATCTATTAAGAATTGTATCCACAGCCGCAACTTCATCGTCCAATTTCATTGGCTCCTGACTAAGAAGAAGGGCTGCAATAGATTTTCTTAGCGTGGAGAGGAAATCTGATTTGATTGCGGAAAGGTTATGTGAAGGTGAAATACCAAGATGCCATTTTAGCCTCTCCTTAAGGTTTTTGCTTGCAATCCCAAAATATAGAGCATAATAAGTTCTTCCATCGAATTGAGTTTGCGATATATCATTATCACATACCAACTTAGCAAAATTTGGAACATACTTGTTAAAGATACCAATTAATGTATCCTTATCCTCTTCCGCGAACCACCAGATATAATATCCAGGTTCCGTGGGCACGATGCTCACATTTGCCCTTAATTTCTTAACTGATTCAATCATATCTTTAGATTCTTTCATTCAAATAATGCAATCTTTTACCAATGCCGAGACCTTCCATGGGAAGTTCGTATTTTTCAATCTTGTCTTCTCCGAGGAGATACTGGTAGTAGCTTTTGCCGGCAAGAATTATGAATTTCTCCTTCTTGAGGTCAACTCCTTCGGCCTTAAGGGCTTTCAGAACTTTCTCTGACCAGTCTCTGCGCTCGGCAGCTTTCTTGTCATTGAGGGTTTCGTTGTATGTTGTTACCTGCGTTTCCGGCTTCAGCAACCCGTATTTTGCGGAGAGGATGTAGATTGTGTCGGGATTCAGCTTATTTGCGTATGCCCAGGACTTCTTGAACAAAGGACTGGTATACAGTTCTTTGGCTGCTACCTTTTGCCCTTTTTCTAGTTGTTGTTTCTGTGAAACACATGAAATAAGCACAATCATAATTACTATCTTTTATTGGTTTCTCCCGAACACAAAGAAAGCGTGGGCTATTCTTACTTTTCGAAAGCAGGCTCTGGTAAGCCTCTGGACAAAAAATAAGCAACAACCCACGCCGATATCCGAGGATATACGGTGTCGGTGTTAGCTTATCTCTGTCCAAATAGAATTTACCAGATTCGCTTCCGGAGAATTAAGCTAAACACTTTCCGTGTTTTTCAGTATTTGCTCCAAATATAGCAAATAAATTTCAAACTTCCACCCCTTTCGCCTTATAATCAGCGCGGGCGTTGCTTGTCCGTCGGCGAAGATATAGAACTATCTCCGCCTAAAAAATGTCTTTGAGTGTCTTTTACGATTAAAGTATAATTTGTGCGCTTATTAGTTTTTGCCGCCGTGCGCGCGTTAGTTTTTGACAAGGATTTTTGAGCACGAATGTTGGAATATTCGCTGTTGACAGTTCACAGCACTAGCCCTGTTCACACGGAGAGGCACCTGTCAAGGCACCTCTCCTCCGGGCAGTTAAATAGACCCAGCCACTTGGGCTGTCAGGCGGATTATATTACATTCAAGGCCCTAACCCATTCTGTAATATGACCTTACCTTTACCTTCTTGCCATTGACCTTTCTCGTATGAGAACGGACTTTGACAAGTTTCCGTGGTGCTACTGTTATTCGCAAGTCCACGGGGCTCCAGTTCTTTATAATTACTATTTGCATGTTGTACGTGTTAAAGATACTGGAAGAACCGGCCCGGTTGAAAGCGATCCTGCCCGTTATACCAAAATAATAAGAGGACTTCTTTTAGGGAAGAAGCCCTCTTGATTTCCATAGTAATTAAGGATCTCTCGCCCCAGTCTCACGAACAACATGTTACTGCAAAGGTACAAACATTTTTTAGAATCCCAAGCAATTTTTCAATAAATCGGCAATAAGATTTTTCTTCTGCCGAATTATTTGTATCTTTGCGGTGAGATGAACGATATATTGGAAAATAGAGAATTAATTTCCACGAAGGACTTCTTTGAGTTAATGCCGGATGTCCCAAAGCAAACCGTGTATTCGAGAATAAGGGCTCTGGAAAGGGCAGGGCGGATATTTCCAGTCGGTCGAGGTTTGTTCAGGACTGGCTGCAAACTCAAGTACAACGAGCCCATATCTGAACTGATGGAGGAAGTCAACAAATACCTCATAGAGCATTGTGAGGGCATCGACTTCTGCCTTAGTTCTGTAAAGAATAACCTGATTGTGTCGGTGGATAAACGGGATATGTCTTCGGTGATTGAGTCTCTGAAGTTGCAATACAAGCAAGTGGCTGATAGAAAATCTGCAAGCCAGGTTGAGGACCAATTAATAGACTTTATCCTTGTTGATAAACTCACATCCGAGGCGCCGATTGCTCACAATGGAGATGTCAAAACCCCATCAATCGAGAAAAAGTTGGTGGACTATGTCTGCGACAAGAGTTTTTCCAAGGCCACTCTTCAAGAGCAGTTTCAATATGCGTTGGAAGTTTACGAGGTGAATATCAGCACATTAAAGCGCTATGCTGCCCGCAGAGGAGTGAAAGCGGAAGTTGAGGAGATATTGAACAGTTTAGATAAGGAAAGGATTGGACACGGATAGCTTTCACTTTAATGACAAATTTCAAAAGCACTAACACCCGCGAGGGCCTTAGTGCTTTCTTTTTCGTGTGTTAGTCGCAGATCTCGAGTGTAGTCAGACCATGGTCTTCACCTACTGTGTAGCGGAGTTCGGGGTCGGTGCCGTGCTGGAAATGGTCGAGGTATAGCTCGCGACCAAGTTGGAACTGGAGGGCGGAGAAGCGGTCTCCTTCCTGCATCTTGGAGTTGACGCATTTTTCCGCGATGAATTGATTATCACCTAGATACCTTATCTCGCAGATGCGGTCGGGCATCCAGCCGATACGGAGGCGGGCACCTACGGCTAAGTCTCTGGAGTTGATTGTTTCTCCGCTGAACATGGTGGATTCTACCCCGCAGGAGGCCTTGATTTTCTTGCGGAAGTCTTCCCAATTTTCGCTTCCGACAACCCTTGACAGAACATCCAGGGTATGCTCGGATACCACGTCCTTACCCCTCGTGGAGTAGCCCCAGAGCCTCTGGAGCGTGGTTTCGGAGAGATGTTGCCTCGTCTCCATCTCAATGAAGTCTACCATCGAGATGAAGTCCTTGGTGCTCTTTAACTTAAAGCCGGCGGCCTTTTCTACGGCGATCTTTAGGGCCGTAACTTCGGGAAGATTGGTCTTAATGTCCATGGGCGCAAAAATAATATTATCTTTGCAAATATGGAATGGTCTGACAAGGAATTTCTTTTTGAGACGGAGAGCGCTAGGTTTTACCGCCTTAGTAAGAGCGGAAAGTACTTTCTGCTCAAGGGCCCCAAGAGCGACGCGGGGCTGCATAAGTCTTTGATTGAAAGGGAGTTCAATATTGCTCGCAACCTTGACCATCCCAATATTGCCAAGGCCCTGTTTCTGGAAGATAAGGGAATGATTCTGGAGTATGTGGACGGGGTGAACCTTCGCGAATTTTTGGCTGGAAACCCTTCTGCGGAACTTAGGAGGAGGGTGCTGTCTCAACTGCTTGACGCCGTGGGCTACATCCATCGCAAAGGGGTTGTCCACAATGACCTCAAGCCCGAGAACATCCTCATCTCCAGCAAGGATAACTCGGTGAGACTCATTGACTTCGGCCTGTCCGACGACGATGCTTACTATCTTGCCAAGACCATGGGATGTTCTCCAGCCTACGCCTCTCCGGAGCTACTAGGCCGACAGGGGAATGTCGATGCCCGTAGCGACATCTTCTCGCTTGGACGAATCATCAAGGAAATCTTCCCCAAGAAGTACAAGTCAATAGCCGCCAAGTGCTTGAGTATCAACCCTTCGCGAAGATATCCAAACACTGATTCGATCAAGGCTGCCATCCAGCGCAGCGACCGCCTTCCGTATCTGCTTGCAGGTGGCATCGGTCTTTTGCTTGCCGCTGTCCTTATCCTTATAGCATTCCATCGAAGCAACGCAAAGTCCAAGGAATTAGAGCAGGCAACCCAAAGAATCGAGGCCACCCAGAAGACCGAGGAGGCCGCCAAGCGTGAACGCGAAGCTCTCATCAGCAAGCTGGAAGCCAAGCTTGACGCCCAGATAGTCGATGCCTACAACTCCTCGCTCAAGGAGGCCCTGGACTCAATAACCACCAACATCACGCCCCAGGAAGCGGGATTCAACTACGCCAAACTCTTCGCCGAGCGCATGCAAATCGCCTACAAGACCCTAGAAGGCTACCGCGCCCAATACCCCGAAGACATAATGTCCATAGTCTCAGAGCATTATGTCCAGACCTACAACTCCTACACGGAGAAATATCTCGATGCCCTGAAGGAGATTAATCCGGAGTTGAATTGATTTCTCTCTCCCGGAGATTCAAAAAGAAGCTCTACTCCTTCTTGAGCTTGGCCCACATGCTGAGGGGCGGGCTTATTCTGCCGCAAACACCCATTTTTACCCATTTGCGGCAGAATATCCTATAGGTTATTTTGCCGCAAACCATATTTTTTGTATATTTGCGGCAGAATTAACACACTATGAGCACCATAATCGGAAGAAAAACAGAGGTAGAGCAACTTGAAAGACTCTACGCCAGCGGCAAGTCGGAATTTGTCGCAATCTACGGCCGTAGGCGCGTAGGTAAGACATTTCTTGTAAAACAATTGTTTAAGGAGCGTATAAGTTTCCAGCATACAGGCGTGTCACCTACTGATATTCCTGAGGGCAAAAGCCTACTTAAAGTGCAACTTGAAAGCTTTTACTACTCCTTGCTGAACTATGGTCTGGAAGGATTTAGCCAGCCCAAGACATGGCTGGAAGCGTTCTTCCAGCTAGAGCAGCTGCTGACAAGACTTGATAACGGCGAGAGAGTTCTCATCTTCCTGGACGAACTCCCGTGGATGGATACACCCCGATCAGGCTTTCTGCCCGCCTTTGAGAACTTCTGGAACAACTGGTGCAGCGGCAGGGATAATTTTATGCTGATAGTGTGCGGCAGCGCGACATCGTGGATTCTAGGGCATATTGAAGATAGTCAGGGCGGGCTATACGGGCGTCTAACAGACAGCATCAAACTCTATCCTTTCACCCTCAAAGAGTGCGAAGAATACTTTGAAAGCGAAGGAATCGAGTACAGTCGTTATGACATTGTGCAGTCTTATATGGTATTTGGAGGCATCCCCTATTATCTTAGCTGCTTCAGGAAGGGACTTAGTTTTGAGGCCAATGTCGACAGAATTCTGTTTGGACGCAGACCACGCTTGAACGATGAGTTCAACAGGCTTTTCAACGCCATCTTCACCAACTCGGAAGACTGTAAGAAGATTATCCGTTTTCTAGCCGGACGACACTCTGGATACTCTCGTGAGCAAATCAGTGAGGCCACAGAGATTCCCTTAGGAGGAGGGCTCAGTGACACTCTATCAGCATTATGCGAGAGCGATTTTATAGTCCGATATAAGCCATACGGAGAGTCCAAATACACTGATTATTACAAACTTATAGACAACTTCTGCCTGTTCTGGCTAAAGTATGTTGACGGTGGAGACGGTGACCCGAACTTTATGACCGACAACCAGACTTCTGACATCATGAAGGCATGGAGAGGAGTTGCTTTTGAGGAGGTCTGCTGGAGACATATCGACCAAATCAAATGGGCTTTAAGCGTAGCTGGAGTAAAATCATCCATATCTGCCTGGAGCCTTAGGGGCGATGACAATAAGGAGGGTGTGCAGATAGATATGATTATTGACAGGGCGGATAATGTCGTCAACCTCTGCGAGATGAAGTTTTCGGGCTCCAAATATAGCATCAGCAAAGATGAGGAGATGAAACTCCGCAAGCGAATCGAAGCCCTAAAGTCCACCTTAAATTCAAAGCAGACGGTACATCTTACATTTATTACAACATACGGCGTAGAACCAGGCAAGCATAGCGGCATAGTTCAGAAGTCCATTGAGATGGATGACCTGTTCATCCCCCTTCCTGAATAACATGGTAAAGACCAGAATCTAGTCCAGCTTGCGGATGACGCGGCAGGGGTTGCCAACGGCGAGGGAGTTTGCGGGGATGTCCTTGGTGACGATGCTGCCGGCACCGATGACGGAGTTGTCGCCGATGGTGACGCCGGGGCAGACTTGGACGCCTGCGCCTATCCAGACATTGTTTCCAACCGTGATGGGCTTAGCATATTCCAGCCCAGCCAACCTTTGCGCAACATCAAAAGGGTGACCGGCTGTATAGAATCCGCAATTTGGCGCGACGAACACATTGTCCCCGAACTTGACCTTGGCACCGTCAAGGATTACGCAGTTAAAGTTCGAGAAGAAGTTCTCCCCTATCTCGATATTGTAACCGTAGTCGCAGAAGAAGGGAGAACGCACCACAAAGTTCTCCCCTGTCTTACCCAAAAACTCCCGCATAAAGGCAGTGCGTTCCTCAATCTTATCAGGCGCTAAGTTATTGTATTCAAAGCACTTGGTGGCAGCAGTCGCCATCTCCCCGAGCAGTTCGGGGTCATAGTTGGGGTCGTACATCAGGCCCGCTGCAACTTTTTCCTTTTCTGTCATATTAGAGAGATTGCTGAAGTCTGATATCACGGGATGAACTACCAACGAGGAAGGTCAGCTTGGCGCCATCATTCTTCCAGGCGTGGGTATCAACATCCCAATAATCAAAGTCAGATGCAGGAATCTGCAGCTTGACGGTCTTGGTCTCGCCAGGCTTAATGGTCACTCTCTGGAAGGCCTTAAGCTCCTTCTCAGGCCACTCTACGGCAGTCTCATCGCGGTGAACATAGACCTGAGCGACCTCGTCTGCCTCAACTGATCCGGTGTTCTTGACATCGAATGCAAGCTCTACAACATCCCCCTTCTTGCTTACAGAAAGATTGTCGTAAGCGAACTCGGCGTAGGAAAGACCGTGGCCAAAGGGGTACATTACGTCCATCTTCTTTGTATCAAACCAGCGATAGCCAACGAGCGAACCCTCGGAATACTCGGCAATATCGTGGCCATCATCGGGAGGACCTGCTGCGCCATAGTCAATCGGCTCGTACTCTTCCTCAACATCCTTGCGGTACTGGCTTGCGAAGATATCGGCCTTGGCTGCTCCCTGAGGGAAGTTGCCAAGAGCAAAAGCGGGAGAATCTTCCAGCTTAAGAGGCCAGGTAAAAGGAAGTTTGCCGGAAGGAGAAATACGGCCAAATAGCACATCTGCAAGGGCATGGCCGCCTTCGGAGCCGTTCCACCAGCCCTGAAGCATAGCGGGAGAGTACTTGGCAACCTCGCGAAGGTCGCAAACGCCACCGGAAATCATTACGCTAACGATATTGGGGTTAACGGCGGCAATCTTGGCAATCAACTCATCCTGTCCGCCAGGGAGAATGATGTTCTTACGGTCGAAGCCTTCGCTCTCAATGAACTTGCCGGTACCGCCAACGAAGATAACCACATCGGCATCCTTGGCAGCTGCAAGAGCTTCTGCCTCAAGGACTTTCGGGTCTTCAAGACTGGCCTTGTCAAAGCCCCATGACACGAAGCGATGGGTGTTGTAGCCAGGAGCATAAACCACCTTGGAGCTATCCCCTACCTCATTCAGAATGCCCTGCAAAGGGGTAATCTCGTAAAGGGTCTTGACGCCTGCACCAATACCGCCAAGAGCGGTAATTTCCTCGGCATGACGGCCAATCACTGCAATCTTCTTGAGATTATCCTTCTTCAAAGGAAGAAGACCACCATCGTTCTTAAGGAGCACGATGGACTTCTTTGCGACCTCGTAGGCAGCGGTCTGGCCAGGCTTCTGGGAAGTGATTTCCTGCGTAGCCTTATCCTCTGGAATGGGCTCAACGGCAAAGCGAACGCGAAGGATATGGCGTACCTTGTCATTAACGACCTCCTCGGAGATACTGCCGTTGCGAACAGCCTCAATCAGGGGCTCTGCAAGATAGGTCTTGCTGGGCATCTCGACATCCAGACCGCCAAGGGCAGCACCCTCGGTAGAATGGGTGCCACCCCAGTCGGAAACAGTCATGCCTTTGAAGCCCCATTCTCCACGGAGAATATCATTATTCAAAACAGAATTTTCCGAGCAGAAAACGCCACCTATCCTATTGTATGCGGGCATTACTGCCATCGCACCACCATCTACAACAGCGGCCTCGAAGGGCTTGAGGTAGATTTCACGCATGGTGCGCTCATCTACTTCGACATCCACGCTACCTCGGTTGGTTTCTTGGTTATTCAAGGCAAAATGCTTAACGCAAGCAGCGGTTCCTGCATCCTGCATGCCGCGGACATAGCCGGCAGCAATAACACCTGCAAGCACAGGATCCTCACTTAAATATTCGTATGAACGGCCACCAACAGGAAGCCTCTGGATATTGATTGCAGGGCCAAGCATCACATCCTTACCCCTACTGCGGGCCTCCAGGCCAATGCCCTTGCCACATTCGTATGCAACTTCGGGAGACCAGGTTGCAGCCATGGCTGATCCTGTTGGGAAATAGGTAGCCTTGTCCTTTTCCCAGTTCAGAGGCTTAAATCCATCTCCAAGCTCCTCGCGGACTCCGAAGGGGCCATCTGCATAACGAATCTCCTGAATACCCAGACGGGGAACGCCTTCGGATGCCATAATGTTCTTGGCATGAAGCATTTCCACCTTCTCTTCCAGGGTCATCTGGGAGATGATTTCGTCAATCTTTTTGTCGTTTACGGTAAGTTTGTCCTGCAAGGTGCTGCCGCTCTTCTGCGCGCAGCCTGTCATTAATGCAAGAAATCCAATGGTTGCCATAATTTTTCGCATAGAAAATAAATTTTCACAAATTTAGCGATTTTTGCGCAGAAGATTCAGATGCTCCTTAAGTTTTAATACATCATTCACCTTCTCGGTGTATTCGGATACCTTGGCTGTAGCGGTCTGGCGCACATCGCGGCTGGATGCAGCAAACTCAAAGGTGTAGGTGCCGGCATCGGTGAGCCACTGGCTATTGTCCTCATCGAAGGATGCGAGATTGCGGATGGGGATGGTCATCTTGAGGGTCTCGCTCTGGCCAGGGTTCAGGGT
>Ga0065711_1040251_pt1 | contig 17121 bp, 17 predicted proteins | sample Hoacrofraction12_FD_59098 | JGI IMG/M metagenome (GOLD analysis project Ga0065711, IMG submission 59098) | Hoatzin crop microbial communities from Cojedes, Venezuela - Epithelial fraction 12 v2 (version 2) | ecosystem: Host-associated > Birds > Digestive system > Esophagus > Crop | place... | reverse complement strand
CCCGTCGCTGCCCGCCGCGGGGCCGGGGCCGGGGAGCGCCCTCCCGGGGCAGGGGCCGCCCTCAGGCTGGCGGTAACCGCCCCGCTCCGGGGCGAGGGGTTGAGTTAGCGCGGGGGTGATGGGCGGCGGTATTTATTTATTTTGGAAGGAAGGCTGTAATTAACCCTAAATAACAGCCCTTGCAGCGTGCAGGGGGGAGCCCGCTGGCCCCATCAAAGCGGGCAGAACAGGGAGTGACTGAGTGATGTGAAGTCGCAGATACTGAAACTATGTGCCTGATAATGATATAATTAGGGGATCACAGACTTCTGGCTGCTGCTGACTTCAAAAGCTTTAAGAGAAGCCTGCAGTCTCTCCTGTAGCCATCTTGACTAAAAGCAGACATTTTTCTTTAATAGCTACATACAGTAACAAGAAAGAGGAGGGAACAGAAGGGCATTGTTCACTGTTTCAAAATACTAAATACCCTTTCTGGCCTTTTGCATAGCACAGGAAGAAACTTTATGAATTGACAGAAATACAGTTTTAATACAGTAATACAAAGTCCATTCTGTTTCACCGAAAACGTGGCTTTAATTAAAAAGCGGTTGAATTAACCTGATGACTAGCCTGCCAGATTTTGTTTATAGGATTGTGTTAGGTCAATAAAACGTAGGATTTTAAGCATGATTGTATAAACAGTTGAAGTATGTGTGTTCTTTCACTTTCTTCCCGTGCTCTGCAGAGAGACTCTTGAAAGGACTGTCAGCTCTGGTGCTGTTCCTTGTTTGCGTCGTATTTTTAACTTGTCACGCAGTGAGAAAATGCTGAAAATCATTTTTTTCAGAGAGTGTAGAGGGAAGACCTCACATAGAATGCTTAGAAAATGATTGAGTCTTTTTTCCATGCCACGCTGGATGACAGTGTGTGTGAATTCACGAGAAATTGGGTTACTTGGTCTAAAAGCCCGAGGGAGTTGAACTGGAGACAGTGAGACACTCCATCATTTGGCTTCTATTAAGCAGAGTTATTAAAGAGCAGCAGGAACTTCAAGGCCTGGAGCCTGCAGTGGCATTTTGGGGAAAGTATTAAGGTAGGCTGAGGAGGGGAAGCTAACTTGGTTGGGATAATTTTTAACATCTTTCAGAATACTTTTTAGGTATGGGGTGGTAGGAATCGTCATCAGAAGAGGTGACAGCAGGGAAGCCTATACATTGATTTTTGAGGTGCAGACTGTAGAAGGAAGACACCTGACAATTCAGTTGACTTTGAAAGCCTTAGTGCCACTATGACGGCAAGTACATCAGGCACATTAGTTGTAGTTTTAAGTCCACTGTTCTAAGGATGGCTCCAAAATCTGGCTTCCTCCTAAACCTTGGATGAGTAGCACGTTGAATTACGTTTGAGTTGCAACTTGCCTAGAGAGAGTACATTTTCCCTGCAGCACAGTACATATAATTCGTACCAGAGCAGTTTGGAGAGCACAAAATGAAGAGTTTTATGAAGGGAACTTTTTATCGCTTCCTTCAGAAATTTTTGAGGTTTCCTGAGAGATTTTTTCATAGAGCTGGTAGAGGATTTTCAGTCTAAGTGTTTCCCCTTTTGACCACATGTTGGATTGCATGTGAAATTGGGGAGGGGCAAGGGGGAGCTTTTAGCCTCACAACTTCGCCATTTTTAATAAATTCACATTTGAGTTGGGAGACATGGACTCTGGCGAGCAGATTAATTATAAACGGCACCGTTTCTGTTTTATAATACTGAGAAAAAAGCCTTTTTGCATGAATGGCTACCTAAAGAATTTCTCTCTTTCTGGAGAAATTACAAATAGTTGCCCAGTTTCACACAGTAAAAACCTTCCTGACTGGGAGACTTAGATGGTAATGGGTCTAGCTAATAGCTTTATAAGGTGTTAGTTAAACCTTTTAAATTTTGGCACAGTACTGAGAGGTAGTAAACAATTCGGCAATTCTGATTTTTATTTGTCACACAAATATTTAAACCTAATATTTTTGTTGTGTGCTTATGCCCTGTTAAAAGAAGCATTACCTTTATAAAAATAGAATGCTGTTCCTGTAGTAATGGTTTAAAACATAGATGTGACTTCCTTATAGGGCTGAAGGTGTGTATTGCTTTTAAAAGTGGGATTTCACTTGAAATGTGGTTTAATGCAACTGCTGACAGCAAGTGGAAGTAGCAATAAAATGGTCTTGTTAGTAATTTACCTTGGAAAAAAGCCACTGTGACCTTCCTCGCCCTCCCCCAATCCCTGTTTTGGTGAAATGTTCTTGCTTTAATTCAAAGGGCTGTAGTACTAGTAATTAAAACAAATGCCCCAAGGCATTTGCAGGAATTAAGGTTACAATGAGGTAGGCACTGTAGAGTGATGGGAAGGAAAAAACCCTGCTCTCATGGATTTACAGTCCAGAGGAGTGCCCCAAAACTGACACTGAGTTCGGTTGTGTGATGCTTGTGGCTAATAAGAATACCCAGTGAGGTGTTGTTAAAGGACTAGATTCTTACCTTTCTTGCACGATTTTTGTTTTTCAGGTGAAATCAGATGCTACTGTGATGCTGCACACTGTGTTGCAACTGGCTATATGTGCAAATCTGAGCTGAGCGCCTGCTTCTCCAGACTGCTTGATCCTCAGAATACACATTCCCCTCTTACTCATGGCTGCTTGGACTCTATCGCCAGCACAGCTGATATCTGCCAAGCCAAACAAGCACAAAACCACTCTGGCACCACCACCATGTCCACATTGGAATGCTGTCATGAAGATATGTGCAATTACAGAGGACTACATGATGTTTTGTCTCCTTCCAGGGGCGATAGTTCAGGTAGGGCAAGGAAGTGTTGGTGAATTCTCTCTTCTGGCCATCAGACTGGTGACAGTCAAAACCTTGTATGCCTTGCTATTGATTTAGTTGTTAGTGCAAGTGGCGATAACAGAGGGAGAAGTGGGTGGCTGGGTGCAGGGGAGCATCTTGGCTGAGTAGCTTTTTTGTCTGTATTAATATTAGAGGTCTGTCTTGCCAACTTGGCGTCGCTTCTAAGAAGCAATGGCAGTGGCGTTCCTAGTTAAATCTGCTATCAGGGTAAGAACTTCAGTGTTAGAAATAGCCTTAGAAACTAATTTTTTTTGTCTGTAGGAGTGTTTTCTGTAGATACTGCAGAGTGCGTAGCTGTAGCTCCTTAAACTTGTCAGTGTGGCGTTTATGGGAGTTGCTTATATATAAACCAGTTGTTGATACTGAAATAATGTTCACATCTTCCCCTTTGCAGGACAAGGGAGCAGATATCAACATGACAGCAGCAGGAATCTCATCACCAAGGTGCAGGAATTGACCTCTTCGAAAGAGTTATGGTTCAGGGCAGCTGTAATAGCTGTTCCTATAGCTGGTGGGCTAATCTTGGTGCTCCTTATCATGCTGGCCTTGCGGATGCTCAGGAGTGAAAATAAGAGACTGCAAGATCAACGACAACAAATGCTTTCTCGTTTGCACTATAGTTTTCATGGACATCATTCGAAAAAAGGGCAGGTGGCAAAATTGGACTTGGAATGCATGGTGCCTGTGACTGGTCATGAGAACTGTTGCATGACCTGTGAGAAAATGAGACATTCAGACCTCAGCAATGATAAAATTCTTTCACTAGTCCACTGGGGAATGTACAGCGGACATGGGAAGCTGGAATTTGTATGACCAATTATTTTTTAATCTGAGCTAAACTTACTCTCTGAACTCTTGAAGGCCTTTGAGTTCTGCTGGACAGGAGCACTTTATCTTAAAACAAAAACTCTCATAAATCATCTTTGAGAAACAAAGGACCTCTGCAGACAGAATCTTGGATATTTCTTCTGAAGGATTCCAAAAGTTGTCTTATTTGCACAGAGTAAAATACACTCAAATGTATTGTTTGCTTTAAAGTTATGAAAGCAGAAAATAGAAGTTGTAAACACTGTCACCAGGGTTATCTGAACTGTAGGGAGCTGAGAACTAAGTTGTTATAATAAACTGTATGCAAGCTCCTATGTTTCCTGACTTATTGTAAAGATTTTTTTTAAATATATATATTTTGTGTGAAACTTGCTTGTGACTTTTTGTTTTGCAAAATGATTCTATTTTTGGGGGGGTGGCAGGAAACAAATCGGGGTAGTATGCATAGTAAGGCCGTGCATGACAATTAGATTCTGAAAGCAAGAGTCCATTTTCCTATTCCGTGAGGGAAATTAGGTGATTATTCCAGAATGAAGGTGTCAGCTTTATTGTCTAATACTGTAAGTAGCAGTGAACCCACATCTTCAATTCTTGGTTACTGCATTTTGCTCATAACCTGGCTGAATTCTTCTGCAGCTTTGTGTGGTAACTATTTCTTCTGTGTTAATGAAGTGCTTCCTCTTTCTGTGCAAAACATGTCAGAAAGTGGCTCCTAATTATTTGTGGCTGACTTTCCTCCCTTGTCTCACCCTGTTTTCTGTGATCTTTTTTCCTTTTGTACCTTTTACTCTCATGTATTTTGAGGGGAGGGGGAAACGGTGACAGAAACCCCCAAACCACAATGCATATTCTGCTTTCTGTTGATAACCCCTCTGGCCGCGGTGGAAAACATCTGCCTTGCTCTCTTACAGTGTAACTCAGTATCACGTGCTGCTACTTTTGTGTGGGACTGAAGAACCAACAGTACTCACTTTAATCTCTGGCTCCTGCTTTATGCTGTTCTCGCATAGGTGGCTTTTCTTCCCTGCCAGTGCACTTAGTTGTTTCTTACTCCTTCAGCTAGTTGGCTTCACTTGGTCACTTTACTTATTCAGTGCCTGGTTACTAAAAACAAATGCTCTGGATTATCCAAGGAGCTTACTGTGTTTATTTTTCTTGCTTTATTAGACTTTGTTGCAGTAATTAATGTAGACTTGCTTAAAAGGCAGATGCCACATCATGGTGAAAGAAGGGTCCAGAGTGCTGCTGCAGGAGATAAAACTTGGCACGAATCTAGTATTCATCAATGTTTTAAACAGCTTTAGGAATGCTTCTGCTGCCTCCTGTTCCGGTTGTGAAGTTGAGCCCCTGCGGTTGCCACCAGTGAGAAGGGGATGGCACAAAGGGCAGTGCTCTGGCCCTGCGTACTGCTTACCGTGGTAGATGGCTCTGGGGCGGGCAGCCTGAACCGCAGAGGGGTGTAGTGAGGAAGGGAAATGTGCCCCTCGGTCACCAGCTGGCGCTCCTGAAACTGTGCTTAAACCACGCGTTAGGCTTGTTGGAGAGAAGTTGGTCACGCGCCTGTGCAAGCAGAGGCATTGATATTGCAAACTTACCCGTAAACACTCTGTACTGGCTGAGTGCGGCGGGAGCCTTGGGGGTGCCAAGGTCCCACCATGCCCACCTTTGCAGTATGAATGTGTAGTTCAGAAGGATTAGTTTCATCACTCTGTACCTCAAGCTGCTGACTCTTCTTTCTTCCTGGAAGTGCCTGGAGAGTCACTTTTAGTGCGGAGAACTGTGTTCTCCAATTTCTACCTTTTTCTGCTGTGAAAGTTGAAGAAATTGTGTGGCTGTAACTGCTGTTGGAATCTGGCCTGTGGTCTTCTGGCTGACCTTTCAAAGCGCTGCTTTCCTACAGGAGCTCTGCCCTTCCTTTGCACTGATCTGGAAGTCTAGGGCAGATGCCTGTGCTGCCAAGTGTATTAGTTTTGGGAATGACTGGCTGGGAGCTTGGTGCTGAAAGAGACAAACCTGAAATACTGTCTGTGGAGCGTAGCTGCACCAGTAGTTAGGATGACTAGGCAAGTTAGAAGATCTGGTGGCTAAACCTTTCAAGTGCTTTCTCCAGAAATCTCGGGGAGCGTGTGTGTTGTATAGTCATTGGAACGTCCTGTGACCTTCACCACTCATTTGCTGCTGGCTTGAATGCATAAGGGCCTATTTATGCTTGCCATTAAAAGGCTAGTAAGACCAGGATGCTCTAATTGGCCCCTTGCTGTGGAGATGTTTTAAAGAAGAAAAGGGACTGTTTGCCTTCCCCTGCAGTCCTGGGAGCTGGGCCGTGGGGCCACTGGGGCTGGCGCTCGGGTGGGCGGCTGCCCTCTCCTGGGGCTGTGCTGTTGCATGGTGTGTGTAGGTGAAGGGTGGTAGCTGATAAGGCCTAGAAGTTTCTAGGCTGTGAGTCTTCTGAGGATGAAATCTGGATTTCCAATTTATTTTAAAATCCAGATATTTAGGAAACTATGCTATGAGCTTTAGTGTCTGTCTGGCAGTAGCTATGCGGGTTATGGAACAAGCCCCAGATCTTTTCACCGAAACTACCGACTGCAGAGCCCAAAGGGTGTCAGAGCGAGCAGTAGCCATCTGCATCGCTAGTCAGCATTTCTGCAGTGGCTGCTTGTATTACCTGCAGACCTCAGCAGCACCAGCTGTCCGTTGCCCATTTTAGAAACCCTGTATTTCTGTGACGGGGAGGGACCTTAGCGATGTTCCATGGGCTTCCCAGCTGCTGGGTGCCGTACCGGTGTGGAAGAAGGCAGTGGCAGGCACCCACTGCGTGCGACCCAGCCGGGCAGGGGACAAGCATCAGTGGCTGAAGAGCCTGACCAGAGGCGGGAGGTGGGGAGGGGAGGTGATGAGCGGTGGCTACTCTTTTAAAATGCGTTTGATTTAGGAGCCTGGACTTGTCATTGTGTTACGCACTCTCAGATTTCCCCTGCAGACAATAACAAACACTCCTTTCTTTGAAACCGCTGCAAGCCCTGGAGCGTAAGAAGGACAACCCTCTCTATTTCTAACTGAAAAAGTCTCTCAGATCGGAGTAAATGAAATCAAATGTCCAAGATGTAATTTAGCTTCCCTCGTGCCTCTCTCTTTCCCTGATCCTTTCCTCAAAACAGTAACGGTTGTGGCTTTTCTTACGTCTCTGCTTCTCCGGGCTTTGAGAGCCGCTGGGTTGGTATGTCTCCTCTTAACTCCTGCTGAACTGATTCTATTAAAACCCCCTTACTCCACAGGGGGCCTGACCTTTTTCTGAAATACCAAATGCGTCTGCTTTGGAAATCACAAACTTCTCCTCCTCTAAAGAGCTTGTAAATCTGGTTTCAATATTGGGTGATTACAGGCTGTGCGGAGAGCTTGAAAGTAAGCAGCCGCTGCTGGTAGCGGAGAGCTGGAGCTGGGCTGCCTCAGGGGGGCTGCGACTCTCATTTTTCACCCCACTGTGTGTTTAGTGTAAAGCCACTGACACCAGCAGATTCACCCCGGATTGGTGGTCGGGTGACTGGCCAGGCTCTGGTCGCAGGATGCTTACCTGCTCGTATCAGGACCCTGGAATTCACTTTTTGTTGTTGTACAACCACTTGCTCTGTTGTAAATCCAGCGCTCTCGTTGCAAGTGGATACTGCCCTGGAGGGCAAACACCCGGAAAAGCCCCGGGGAAGAGCAAGGTTTTCCCTTGGGTGCAATGGATGCATTTGCACCTTACCTTGCTGCTGTCGTGATCCTTAAAACAAGGTATGAACCGGGAAAAGACATCGTCAGGCTGCACGTGTGGGATGGATGTGCCTGTTAGCTCCCGGTCGGTGGGGTGCCGCAGCAAATAAATGACAGCGAAATTTGGCCTTCTCAATGGAAAGGAGGGTGATAAGAAGATTATCTCCCAAGGAAAAAAGATCTGTGGTAAAAAAAAGACCTCCACAGTAAGGTACAAGTGGAGTGAATAAAAGAAGGTCTCTGAAGGAGGCAAAGTTGTCTTTATTTCTTTTTTCAGATGCTTTCCCACGTGGAGATCAATGGAAGCGTGTTTGTTTTGTTCCAGTGGCTGGTCACTTCGCAGGGAAAAAACTGCTTCTTGTTTTGGTTCGAGGAGCTACTCGAGGAAATGTTTTGCCTCTGTCACTGTATTTTATTTCTGGAAAAAAAATGTCATGGAGAGGTGCTGTAAAATTACGGTTATCTCTTGGGAGGGGCCCATGTCTCCAGCGTTATGAATTCTGGCTCCCTCTAAATAAACAACCGACCTCATTTTCTTTGTTTCACCTCTAACCCTCGTCTGCAGCCTTGACAGTCCCAGGGGGTGAATCCTGAAGTAAAACAAACTGCGAGGGAAGGAAGCCAGGAGGGAGCTGCAGTGCCTGCAGGTTAACAGGACCTTCTGCTCTCCAGCCAACCTTGACAAAAGGATTCAATCCTGAACTGACCTTCAGGGGGAAAAGCAAAACAAAAACCACCTCGACTTGAACTTTGAAGACCGTAGGAGTTTAATGCTTGGTTTGACGTCTCCTAAAGGGAGCACGGAGTTCGAAATGCCAAACACCTGTCTCGCAGACCCAAACCCTAACACATTATCAGGAAATCCGAGCCCCAAATCAAATGGCTTTGAAAAATACAGGATTTGCTCACCACTGTTTCCAAGCCATCAGTGGTTGCTACAAGGCCCTAAAAATGTGCTTTTTCTTCCCCAGTGTGATTCTCTAGGCACATATATAACATCCAGTGAAGATATGGCTACCTATTTGGCTACGCAAATGCTGAGTTCTGTTGAAACATCAATATTTAGATGCAACGTCTCAATGAATATTTTGGCCTGAAAGCAGGTCCTGCCCCACAGCCCAGCCCTGCTCTCTTCCCTGTTGGCAGGAGGGAAGAGAAGAAGTCAGCCCTGACTTTGTAAAAAAAGATGCTGGCGTGAATTTTGGGTAACACTTTCTTTTTTTAGAAGTTTTTATTATAACTGGAATGTTAAATCTTTTTCTAGTTATCACGTGATTATAATATATCAGTGGCCGTGCAGTTGGGAAAAGCTAGGGAAGTGTATTATTTCCTTCATCTTGGCTGTCGGCTGCGTTGAAGAAATATGGACTTGAGAGAGCTTACGGAGAATGGAGCCTCTTGTTTAGCTGCTTTTTCACCTGTTAGATTAAACTTTCCAAACAGTGTTCATGGAGCAGCACGGAGATGAGCACTTGCCTTTCTTTTAATGACAACTCAGTTTTTAAAAGGAGGGCAACAGAAAAAGATAAAACCTGCATCATGATGGAGATCCAGCGTCTGCCTGCGGCAGAGGGTCCAGGTGGCGGGGGACCGCCAGCCCGGCAGTGCTGGTGTGGGCAGCCAGTGTGGCCTCCGCACGCCGGGCTGGTCTCTGCTTTTGGGATCGTTTCACCCCAACGGCCTGCGAGTTGCCGAGATGGATCCCCCTCCTGTCACTCGGGTGGGAAATATTGCGGCAGTCAGTCTCCTCCTGGCACTCAGCTGTGACCGCGGGGAGGGACGAACAGCGTGGGCTCAGGGTCCTGCCCAGGCTGGGCGGTGCGGATGCTTGCATTTGTGTGCAAATCAGGGCTTGTGTCAAGCAGGTTGCTTTGAAATGCTCAATTTGTTTAGTTCTGGCTGTGAAGCAGCTATTTCATCAGTGGAAGAAGATTTATTAACCAATTTTTTACAGCTATCAACAATGGCTTAGCTCCAGTAGAGTCCCCAGCATTTTTATGAAGTGCAGTGGGTTCCAGAGACAGAGGTGTTTTATATTGTTCTGGTATTTGAACGCAGTGAACTAAGGCCTCTATCCTGCAAATCCTCGAGGATGTGCATAATTCACTCCGGTCCCGCAGCAGGTGTTTTGTCACGGCGGCTGGCAGGGTTTTGCCAAGTTCCATGCTGGGCACCTGCAGTTGTAGCGGGCCAGTTGCTGGGGGCTGAAGCAGGCTCCAGGGGGTCCCTCCTGCTTTGTCAAAGCCTGGCGGGGGGGGATGGGGTGGGCTGAGTTTTAATTCCACGAAGCCGGCGTTCAAGCACACTACCGGTGGCCATCGGGTTGGTATTGTCCCCACAGCGGTGGCCTGGCTGCCCTGGCTGGAATAGGCGATGGGGGAGCGAAGGCCCACGCTGGAGACAATTCGGGGTGAAAGTTAGCATGGATGTGTGTTTATCAGGGACAGCCTCTTGCCTGGCTCCGGAGCCTTGTCCTGGGTTCTTTGTGCAGGCTGTTTGGGGAGGAGCACCCTGACAGTGTGAAGGGGGGCTGGCTGTGCTCATGGCGTGCTGGGCTGCCTCCACTTCATGCTGAGACTGTGCGTGGAAGAGGGTGAGTTATAAAGGTTCTGAAGTCAAACCTGGTTTGGTTTCCACAACCCAAAGCGATGCCCCCCCAGAAAATCCATACCATCTCTGCCCTGTGCCTGTGGGCACGTCACTGGCACGTGAGCCCCCAGCCAAGCTGTGGCTTTACGTGACACATTTCCATCCGGTGGGGTGATGAGTTTCCATCCTCCCACCCTTCCAGCCCTGTTCTCTCTCCTGAGCGTGCTCATGGCACAAGCGAGAGCAGCGTAAAGCAGCAAGTGCAGAAGCGCAGATACTTCTGCAACTGTCTCGCTGCTGCAAGGATTGCTCTTTTCCATGTCTTCTGCATGTCACCTATGGCCTTTTATTATTCTGCACACAAGAAATCACAACTTGATTGCTAAGCCTGCAGAAGACTCTCTCTCGAAGGCTACCAAGTGCCCAAAGCTGCGTGTTCAGCCATAATTCAGCTCCTTTGTGCACATGCCTGGTGATCAATATTTTAATTTCATGAATGCATGCAATGGTTTTCCCACAACCCCCCCTCCTCAAATCTCACTCCCTGACCACCTGGGCCCGCAGTCTGGCTGGCTGCAATCTCTCCTCAGCTCCTCATCTAGCAGCGGTGCTCCTCTCCGGCTCCCTCCCGCCGTGGATGCCTGTCCCCGACCTCTCCCCGCGGGGCAGGAGGCACGGGGGCCCCTGCCTGTGCTGGAGCAAACTCTCCCTGGCAACAGGTACCATTCCCAGCCACCCTAGCTGTTATCAGTCTGCAATAACCTTTCCCTTATTTGATTTTTTTTTCCCTCAGGGGACTGTAAGGGACGGCCACAACTGTGTTTGTCCCAACCCAGTTCCACCTGCCTGCTCACTGGTGGGGGAGTGGACGGGAGCGTGGTCCCCCCACGATGGGCTCCCGGCTGGGCGAGCATCTCTGCCAGCTTCCACCGACGAGCAGCCTCACCTCAGGATGATGGGACAGGTCCAAATGCTGGGTTCTTCCTCTTCATAAATAGAAAGCATAAAACCAACTCTCCTGGTAGTGATTTTTCATGTAGCTTTCATATTGGAAGCTAACAATACTTTTTTCTGCATCAGTGGGTGACAGAAATAAATTCTTCTTGTTTGTAAGAAACGGACCAGATCTGGGATCTGCTCAGACTTTTTTAATTTATTATAATGCCAATGAAACTTGCCAAAAGTTTTTGTTCTCGAAAGCATCCTATACCAAAGCATTACATTTCTAATTGTTTTTGCAGGCTGGCATTATAACTGCTTTACAGCAGCTTTTTGCTGCAGGATGGATTGGTTGTGCTGTTCTGTAATCTCTGCCTTCATTATACGCTGTTATCTGTGTCCCAGTTACTGCTGTGCTGTGCTGACTACAGGACAGTTCTGTCTGTAGAAAGGTTGTCACTCTGAAACGAACTTCGTCCCCTTATATCTGCTGGTGGCAATCAATGGTCCTGTTTTTCTCCTGCACGAGAGAGGGACCCCCCTCAGCTCCAGGGACTTCTGCCTGCCCGAGGGGCTCTGACCCATTGCTCAGCCCCCCCTTGCTGTCCCCACTGGGTGAAGCAAAATGCTGGTGGTTCCACTGGCATCTTGCAGCTTCCAGGAGAGCTGCCTCCAAGAGACGTTTTATGGCAAGCACCTTATCGTAGACTATGGCTGAACACACACAAGCACTCCCGGTGACCAGTGTAATCCACTCTTTACTGGCATAATTTGGCTTTATTTTCTATTTGCACAAGGAGGCTTGGGTGGAGTGTTATGTACACGGTATCAGAAAACCAGCCTGCTCCACCTTGGGGCTGCGTGCTTGCCGGAGCCAGGGTGCCCGCCGGCCCGAGGCCTGCAGGAACTCTTTGTACTCCCAGAGCGTCTCCTCGCATGTGGGAGGCATTCCACTTTCTCCTATCAGTGTCTTAGCAAGCAGATTATAATGGCCAGGTAATCTTCAATATGTAGCCAAATATTCAATGACATTTCCTGTTTTTAAATGACGATCGATGAGCATGACGTAACAGTCCCGAGCACAGCGCCGAGCGGAAGCCCGTCGGGCATGGCCAATCTCAATCTCCTATCGAAACAACGGATCTCTTCTGATCTGTACCCTATCTACATATTAATATTTGATCATTCATGAGCAATTGGCAAATTTGTAATGAGTAATGAAATACCCTGGGAACTGTTTGCTCGCAAATAGTTTCCAGAGTATTTCGTTACATGTGACAAATTTTTGAAGTATGTCGTTGCCAGTATTGGGATTCCTGAGTTGTCTGCTCTGGAGGAAAGCGTTGCTGCGGGACAGAGGGCCTGGTGTCTGCCTGGTCACAGCTGGGGATGCTTTCAGTGGGTTTTTGTTCCAGCACCGCTCGACAGAAACATCCAACAGCAAGATTACAGGGATCTGCTACCTAAATGATTCAGTGAAAAAGAAGCAGAAATACAATACACAGGTGTAGTTTCCAGTCTTTACTTAAGTGTCTTATCCCACTGATTTCCTCCATAACCAGCCATTTTCCTCCTGTGAGTATAAGTTACCCAGATGGACTTATAGATACTAAACCCATTTTTTCTTGATTTTTGGGGTTTTTGTTTTTTTTTCCAATAGCTTTCTAAAAAGCTGGTACAGGTGAATAGCAGTAATTGGAGAGTAACTGCCATGAAACTCTAGTTTTCGGAACAGGACAGTGGAGTCCTGCCAGAGAATGTCACTGAGGGTTTTTGCCTGGGCCAGAGTCGAAGAGGTTGGCACAAAGGGAAGATCAGAGCATGCCAAATCTATTTTCTTCCCTGAAAATAGTCACAACTGTAGTAATAAGCAAGCCGCTTGTGATGTGATGTGTAAAGAGGGTGACAGCTTTATCAGGACTATCAGGATGCTGTACAAAATTAACAGAAAAAGCAACAAAGGAACCCATCCCAGCACTACAATACAGCACGGATGAGTTGGCTTCGAGCCTTCAGCACCCATGCGGAGGATGAAGGACTGGCTTTGGTCGCAGCCTGTGGATGGCTGCACTGGGCAAGCGTCTGACGAGGTGGCTGCAGTCAGCGTTAGGAAGCATGCGGGGTTCAGCTCAATTACCTACAGCTCTTCGGTGGTGCTGTGTTACGTGTATGTAACGTCTGTGCATCGGGTGAGTTTGGGCCTCATGGTCCGTGGTGCTCCACAGGTGCAGCAGTGGGCATCACCCCCCAAAGCTCACAGCTCCCAGAGAGGGGCAAAGCCATCCCCGAGGCCGGCTGCACGGTGGTAGGAGCCACTGGGTGCCCAGCGCGGGGAGGGCTCTTGCAGCAAGATTTCAGCTCCTGTAACAGGCCAGTTTGAAGGCAGAGAGCAGGGATGAGCTTCAACCTGGTTTTAAACGCCTGGCGGCAGGCTGCAGAGGCTCAGGGCCAGCCTGGGCTGGGCTGCCTTGCCGGGGCACTGTCGCCGTCACTGCCACTAAACAGTCCTCTGGGTTTTGCGCAAGTGAGAGCGTGACCAAAGGTCTCCCATCTCTCAGGAAAGCATCCTACTTGCTGAGATTTGGGTTATACATATTCTAAAATATGTAAAAATATGAGTTTATAAATCTTACAAACTAAAATGTCTGAGTCTTCTGGCTGAGGCTAGAATGATGTAGTTAATTTATGTATTGGTACTATAGAATTCATTTTATAATTGTGTGTGGTTTTATATGATTGAAAATATATTCAACAGAACCTGAGTTATCTGAGTGTTCTGTCCAGTTCACTGCACACTCAACCTTTGCTCTTCTCCCTGCTTCCTCTGGCCAATCTACACATTCTCCAGGTAGGGAGAAGACTGCAGCTCTCAAGGACTTCTCAGGTCCATTCCAGACATGAGCTGCAGATTCCCACTAAATGCATCTATGTGCGATGACACCTGCATATATACAAGTGTGTGCAAGGGACTATAGGTATAACAGAAGTACTTCCTAGGCAAGGATGTGTGACAGCAGCTGGTTCTCCAGACCAGCCTTTGAGATACTTGATGTTCCTGCCAGGAGACCCGTTTTCCAAGGGCGCTGTGCTTCTGGGCCATGTCTTTAGGGATGTCGTCCTTACACCTGATCTTTCCAGAGCCAGTGGGGAGTTCTCCAGGGCATCAGGAAGCAATCCACTTTGGGTTGTGGCAATGCTTGCTGCCCAGAACAAACCAGCCCTCTTCTGTAGGCAGGTTACAGAAACTTTTCCTCAGAGTGTGCGCCAAATCAGAAATGACTCCTTGGAGTTTCCTTCCTTCTTTTCCCACCAGACACAAAACGTTCACACTATTTCTTAAAAATAAGATAAAAGACTTAAAACGCTGTTCTAAAACTACGTGTGTGGGGGGCAAACCCCTACTTGGCCAAAGGAGGAAACAGTAGAGACATAGCAACAATTACTGCTAAGCCTGTTTATGTTTGTTCTCCCCAAAACACGAAGAATGGGAATAAACACAATTAGTCACCAGCCACTGGTGGGGGAGTGGAGGCTGATGAGTCACGGCCGCCCTCGACTGTCCCCGCAAAGGTCAGTGCCAGCGCCCAGCACAGGGACCAGGCCACAGCAGCTCCTGCAGCCCCTCTCCTGGGGACAGAGGCCCCAGGACTGGGGTACTGCAGGGGACCGGGCGGTGGTTGTACCACCCTTCCTGCCCCGGCTGTGCTGCGGGATGCTCACCCCCACGAAGGGATGGGGCTGCTCCTCCGCCGGATCTCTCTGCTCCCTCTGGGCGACGCTGCGCTGGTGCTTCAGCTCCTGCTTCAGCTGTGCGGAGGACAGGCCACATCCTCACTCTCGTCTGAAAAATGGTGGCTGCAGATGGCACTGGTCTAGAGAGGCAGTCAGACACTCTGGAAGCAGGGATCTGAAGGAGTCTTTCCAGCCTGCTGTGAATAAAGTGAATTTTCAAGAATCTGTTCCAGTTGCTGACTGGGATGACTCCCAAGCAAATAGTCTTACCTGAGACTTCCCTGCCTAGTGAGTGCGCAATGTTGTCACGCGAGCATCTTTTGAATCCTCTCTCTGATTTCTCTGCTTTTCTCCCTCAAGGCAAACAGACAGAAGTTTAAACCTCTCCCCTTAGTGTCTCCGGATTGCAAAGCCTTTGTCAAAATGGAGCCTGAGATCTTAAAACCTAATGCTTTTACCTAGATATTGAGATAATTGCGATGGGCCGGATGCAAGGAGAATAAAGAAGCCAGGCTAGGCAAATGGGAAATGGCAGCAAGTGAGAACTAGATAATGGAAAAAGTAGTTCAAAATTATTTTCTTCATGTCTCCATATACTGTTTTGTTGCTAGGACAAATGGAAATGAGCTTAATGGATTCTTTTCTGCTCTGAAGGTTTGAGACTAGGTGAATTGAATTTCTGCCAAATTAGGGAAGAGTCTGGGCATTTCCTACCCAACAAGATGAGAGAAAAGTGAAAGGAAAGAAGTAGGATGTCTTTCCCTATTCTAGATTTCTGATAGATTAGGAATTAATGCAGGTGAATGTGGCAAAAACTGGGGTGACCTCTTCCAGCTTGCTTCTTACAGAAGAGCAGTCCAGATGTGAGGCACACGCAGCCAGCTACAGAGGGGAAGCAAAGCTCAGTTGCTCTGGGTTGGATCGTCCTCAGCTAGGGGATGCTGTGGCTGGCCTGGTCTGGGGTTAGTGATGGCCCTTTCTGCAGAGGGATGCTGAAGGAGCTGACGTCCCTTCCAGCCACACCCCGAGGGTGCTGAAGTCCTTCTGCAATGGCTCTCGTGCTGGGGATGGCTTTTCCCTGGAGAGACTGTTTGGAAAGCAGAGGCTATTCACAGTGTGACTCTGTCAGTATGTGCTCATACCTAGGTGGGTCTATGGAAGCCAGAAAAAAAAGAAAAGCTGTGCAAAGTATTTTACTTTCCAGGCTGACTTGCTGTAAATCTATTATTTGTGTAGCTGTTGCTAGCTGAAAAAAATGGATGACAGCAGATGGACGTGAACTGACGTTCTCTCCTGCACAGGAAGAACTGCTGTCCTGGAGATGCTTGGTCAGATATCTGTTGCTGCAAACCAGCTTTGCGGCACTGACATCAGCAAGGCAACACTGATCTCCGCATCTCAGGCTCTACGAGTGGGCATTTCCTTATGTGTCATGGCTGTGGTTTTATTTAACCCTCGCTGTACATAATCAATAACAGAAAGACTCTTGCGACATTTTTTAACTGTCAGCAAGAGAGCTCACACTTGCAGAAGATGTTCTGTGTGAAACTGCCGCTTGAGAGCAGTGCCTGTGTGGAGGGAGAGCAAGGGGAAGGTCCTTTCGTCTCTGGGTCCCCAGGCTGCAGCTGCATGCCACTCGCCCTGTGGTTTGATGATAGAAACTTGCCCCAGCAAGAACCTCAGGGTTTCGCTGTCTATCCCCATCAAGTAACCATGAGAGAAGTAGGAGCAGCTAATTCAAGAGTTTGGTGATAATATTAGCAGGGAGGATATTTTTGTTGGATGGAAAATGTATGGTTGTCCCTTTTAAATTGGATGTACAGTGTAAAATATTGTGGTGTGTCACAGGAACAGCTTATGCACAGCTCCCAGGTAAATCATTCCAAACAGTGTAAAGGCAGAAATCAAACATAACTTTTCCTTTATTGGCATAATGCACATTACAGTTTCAGTCAACTGTGCACAAAAAAAAATTAGAAGGCAAACTGCACAAACAATCAATGATGCCAATTACAGTTCTCAATGAGGGGGAGATAATAGCAATGCAAGAGAAAGTAAATACTTATTAGCTCTAAGGAACATCCTGCTATCTGTACAAAAAATAAACACATTTATCTAGGCATCACCTTAATGGCTCAGGCTATGAAAGGGCGTTGTGCTTACTTCACCCAGATATTGGCACGATTTATCATGACTGGTGGAAAACAGAAGTAGCTCCACTGATGCTAATGAAAGTAAAACTGGTCTGAATGGCCAGCTGGACCTTAATATTCACCTCAGCTGGTGCCAGGACACCAGCCTGTTACCTTACGGCTACGACAGGTGTTCAGTATTACTTAGCAATATGCTATACATCATATATGTAATATGGTACATTATATAACCCCCCCCCCTCCTGGCCATCTG
>Ga0065711_1040250_pt1 | contig 17123 bp, 9 predicted proteins | sample Hoacrofraction12_FD_59098 | JGI IMG/M metagenome (GOLD analysis project Ga0065711, IMG submission 59098) | Hoatzin crop microbial communities from Cojedes, Venezuela - Epithelial fraction 12 v2 (version 2) | ecosystem: Host-associated > Birds > Digestive system > Esophagus > Crop | place... | reverse complement strand
TGCATACAAATTATACTAAGAAATAATCAAAATCATTGAAATGACCATGCTGTGTTTATTGAACAAATTGCACTTTTTATTGCTACAATAATTTTTCTACAGCCTCCACCACAGTTGGAGGGGGTGGCTTGATAGCAGACAATACTTCTCAGCTAAGTTCCAGGAAAGCTGTTATAGCCTCAAATTCATTAAGACAAAACATCTACATTTTATAGCCTTGTATGTGATGGATTTAAGATGTACAGTGAAAATTATGAACCTGTCTGATCTCACCCTTTTATGCTTGCCTTACTAACTTCCTTGGTTCTACTCTGTAAGACAGCCTCATAAACAAGCTAATTCTATTTATGCCCCAAGTTTCTATGGTTTTCCCATTCCTCTAATGATACTGTATTATTCTCACTTTACAGTCCCCTAACTTACACTAGTTTTCTTAATAATAATTTTCTGTCTAAATGAAAATATACAGCAAGCAGTAAAGACTAAGATCTGCCTTGTGCCAGTCCTAACATCTATTTATGCATGTTTCTTGGAAGAGAACTTCTTCCAAGAATCTAATGCTATTTAGTAAAAGCAGCCTCTGTATCATGATTGACTTGTCTCTTATCCCTTGTCCTAGCAATACAACTGTTCCAAATCATATTTCTAGTGTAGAGAGTATGTCTGAATCTTATATTTTTCTTCTAATGCTAGTAGGAGATGAATGACTGGACTGAACTACTTCAAACAGGGAAAGCATGGGAGATAACAGGGAGAAAAAAGCAAAGAAGAGAAAGGAAAGGAGGTGCTATCTGAGAAGTCAGAGCATATTCCTTTCCTCCTTCACAAATATGAAGCTTACATTCCTTCTGTTCATCACCAACTGCTAGACTAAGTCAAAGATTTTTGGTTTACAGACAGTTTACAGTGAGGCAGAAGAAATAATCCCCCAAAACAGAATAAAAGTTGTGGGATTTTCCTGTAGTGTTATTCTAACTTGAAATCTGGGAAATACGTTTAAGACACAAAAGGAACAAGATAAAAGAGCAGAAAGAGCTAGCTGTTTGGAAAGAGATAAGCATTGTGGTTGGAAATCATTACACAGTTATTACAAAAAAGTACTTTCCTGAAGCCCATCTTTGAACATTTACCTTAAGATAAGATAAATCAGGCTCCAACAGTTTCCATATCTCTCCCTAAAAAAATCTAGAAAACTAGCTCAAGTTTTACAGGGCAGGTGATTTATTTTGCTAAATTCCTAACCAAGTACTTGAAAAACTGAAAGTGCAAGACGTGCCTCTTTTCTCATCCTAGAGCAATATAGTTTATTCCTGATAATAACAGTTTAGAACAATAATTAATAACAATTAGAACAGGAATATGAAATCGGATCAGGTAAATCTGTGATCTAGGAAATCTCAAAAGATGCTAATGAACGAAAAATGTGCTTAAGCTTCTTCCATGTCCTATGATCTACCTATAGAACTTGTTCCAACAGACCTGAAACATTCTTTAGAAGACATACGAGGTGGCAACTTGACTCACTGTCTAGCAACAGGTGACTCTTCATACGCTTTGAAAGGTTGTATCAGTTTTTGATTTAGGAAAGAGAGAGAAGAAAAGGGGGGAAAAAGCAGCACGAACAAAAGGGGGAAAAAAAGCGAACAAAAAGGGGGAAATCCTGTTTCATCAGTACTGACCTGATAGCTAATTCTTAAATACATTAACAAAAGCAAACAAAAAATACAATTCCACTTAGTGTCTATTCAGTTTCCGCTTTTCTGCTGTTCCTACTAACCAGCCTCTTTCAGGGTCATAAAAGAGAAGTGAGAAAATGGGACTTCTTCCCAGAGCAGACCGCAACCATGAAGTCATAATAACTGAGACTAGAAATGAATTATCTGAAAAACAAAGCCATTGGCCATATAAGTATTGTTAAGCATTTTCTCCACTTTCTATTTTTGTAGCTTCTAATGTGTTCCAGCAAAGGCATAACAATTTCAAATAAATTAGATTTTTAATTGATGATAGAATTTCTCTTTTCAGAATTATGTGTCATCTTTCTATTTTGAGTAGACAGCAGATATGGAAGACATGATATTTGTTTGTACTTGTCTATTAAAACAACAGAAGTTTCTAAACCAAGAGTAAAAAAAAGATTCTATTCAACTTGCCCAGAAAAAAAATAAATAATTGAATTGACAAACATATTTGAGCCAGAACATCTCATATGTAGGTCCAATGACTTGTATAAGAAGTTTTCAGATTTGAAATATAATACTGAAACTGAAGTGAGAATATAAGGAATTAATACAAATTCATTGGTACAGAATTAGAAGAGTTAGTTTAATCTTACCTTAATACCTTTCTTTTCCTCTCAGCGGCAGAAGTCATTGACATATACGAGGGCTTTTTAAGTACTGAAGTAGGACTTTTGTTTTTTAAGGAAGAGAGATAAGGTCTAAAATCAAACAATCATAGTTTTTTGTAAAATCTATTCTATGTAGAAGTCAAATGAAATTGTTCTTAGCTGTAAATAAATATATGCTAAGTTGAAAAACAATACGAGAAATTAATTTTATTCATATTACTTAAGGCAGCTTCACAGGACTTCACACATACATGGCAGCTTTAACGATGGCATCTCTCAATGTCAAAGAGGTTAAGGTATCCATTTAACTGACAGGAAAAGTAAGGTTTAGAGAAAGTAACTTGCCTGAGACATCACAAACAATTTTGGAAGTGCTGTATTCACTTTTCGGTACCTATCTTCTAAAACAGGCTAAGCTTTCAACTTCATCAGTTATCACTAACATACCCAATGATTTCAAATAATGGCAGAATTTAATCTGATGCTAATTAAAATTGAGGGTTTGATTTTCAAAATTTTGAGTTTACAAATAAAAATGCCATCAACGGAAAAACCCAGCTCCCAAGACAAACAGGATTAAAGCGTTTGGGTAATATTCCTTGCCCATATAAATGGAAAATACCTTTGCAGAATGCTATTGTTGCATGGCTGTGACTCCTTCGTGGATGAGTCAGTAGACGTTTCAGTTGTTTCACCTGTCCCTTCACAGAGGATTACTGTTGAGTCCATGTCAGCTTCATCACACTCTGGGATTATATCACACGTAGAGTCCATAATCATCACCTTTTTCACTGGCATATCTATATCACATGCATTGGCTTCCTGAAGGCCTGCAAGGTGTAAATCTTTCTTTACCACAGTCTGTGTACAGCAGCTTTGTACCGGTTCTCTGCAAAATTCTGGTGTATACACAATAGGGCGGACATCCTTGGTAAGAGAATCCTCCAGATGATGGAGACTGGACTGCTTGGATGCAGGAGGACTTTGCGCTGTGACTGGCGAGTCTACTAGCTTCTGCCTAGTTCTTTTCTGTGGTGGTACTACATATTCTACTATGTGCTGTGAGTTTTTATTCATTTGTTGTGAAGATGTACCAAAACTTGTACCTGTGCAACATAGGCAACAATGGTTAGCACATTTACCTATATTTACTACTTAAATCTTGCTTTTTCTCCCCTCTTCCCTGCTGAAATATGTTTACCCGCAGAAATTATCACAAATAATATGTAAATGAAACAAATAGTAATTTGACCATATAACTGATATTATTTCTATTGCAGCATTGTCCAGATGGTAGCATTTGTTCTGCGGCACTCAAAGTATTACAAATATGCATAGGCTGGTATAGTTAATCCCAGAGATATTGCAAGTAATCACAAGCAAGAGATGACAGATGACAACAGGGAATGGACGAGTAAGTGTGTTGAAAATGATGGCATTATCATGACACAACTCTTCATTTAATTTAAGATGGTGCTATCACAGTAATCTACAGCTGCCTCCCAATAACGGCCATTTTTCCCTAGCAAGCAACATGCAGCAGAATGAGAGAGACTGCTGTAAAAGGCAGGACATAAAATCACTTAGACAAAATTCTTTGACACTGCAAATGAGAAAGTAGTGTTTTGGAAAAGGGGAAAGAAAAAAGTTACTTGGATCCTGTCATCTCAATATAGCAACTCTGGGAGAAAAGCTGTATACTAAATAGCTCCATCCTGAAAAATAACAAAGCAAGCAATGCAACAGTAATTGACCATTCCCATTCATCCTAATTCATACTATTTTTTTGTCTTGAAGTGTCATAATATTTTTCTTTTCAAGCAAGTAGTAATAAAGACAATCGTCAAAGTAAGAAAAGGTCTTTCTTTTATTCAAGTTTTCAGTAAAGGAGAACAATTTTAAGACAGAACACTTCAAGTGGCTAGACTAGTGGTGACTTCAGTAGTTAATAAAAAAAATTAAGGATTTTTTCTTAAAAAAACAAAATAAGAGTAGGAGAGCGCTGTCAAAACCCCAAGCGCTTCTATATTCAACTTATGCAAATTTAAGAAATTAAGTAAAGACTACTATCCTTAAAATGTCTATGTATTGGCCCCACTTCAGCTGGTAGCCACAGCACCTTGCTTCCCCTTTCTGCATTGCCTACTCCATTCCTATGAGCATCTAAACTATAAAAAGAGCTCATGCTTTTAAATTACTGACAGTTACTCACAAGTTAACTGTGGTATTCATGTAAGTGTTGATAAATATTTATTTCTTCTACATTTCTATTCAGTTTTTGCATCAGAGTAAGAAAGTTAGTTTGAACTCCTCGGTCTGAATGTTTTAGTTCTCTCATGCGTTAACACAGCACTTTAGCTGTTCCATAAAAATTTTTTGAAAAGGAAGAAAATTTATTAAAAATCTGTATTGCATTGCTCTCCCCCTGAAAGCTTGACTTCTTACAAAAAGCAAAGCTTAAATGATTGCAGCCTTTTCTCTGACTGATTACCACTTCTCAGCCTCAGTTTAATTTTGACTTCATTGCCCAGTTGCAACCCAATTTGCCATGGGCAAGAAGGTCCAAGAACGCCATTTCCCCAAGCACCCTCAGAAATCAGATGTCTTGGGAAAAAGGCCCAAAGAAGAGTCTCACTGAAGGAAAGCCTTCAAAGGAAAAAAGGATGATTTCAGCACCAGCTTTTTCTACACCTACCATTTGATGGATTCCTCATGCCCACTACACAACCTGATGCCCACAAATTCGAGCTGTGAGGAGACAGGAAAGGATTTAAAGACTGCCACGAGACCTACACCTGTTCTGGGAAGATGGAACGGGTAGGATCAAAGTGTGTACACGTAGAGGGATGCTAATACATATGCCACAAATCTATTCATTGTTGCCAGAACTTAATTCAATAACAGAAACATTGAAAAAACAAAGAAAACATTTATTCCTTACTCAAGGGCTCAGTTTCAGAAAGAACAATGTTTAAACTTCCACGGTTCAACAAATATGCAACATCTTATCCAACCATCCATAATCAATAAAAGCAGGTAAATTTAAGCTAAACAGCTTATGGGAAAAGATGCCTGGACAATTACATGAACAATTACAATTCCATTATGCTGTTTTCAGTTTTGAAGAAACACTAACACAGAAAACTCAGGCCTGAGAAGACTGCTTGACATGAAATTACAGAACTGAATTTGTGTGTGTGTGCGCTCATGTGCAGTTCATTTCACTATATACAGGTAAAGGATTATTTTTGTTTTTGTTAAAATGCAAAATACATTATTTTCTCATACCTAATCTTAGTCTAATTCATGGTCAGCATTCACCAGAAGAAATGCAGCAGGTAGAGACACAATAGTTTGACTGTAACCTAAACATCAAGCTAATTCAGAATATTCCACATGAACAGTGAAGTAGAAAGGGCAGTAAAACAAGGCCTGTGTGTTCCCCAAACAATTTTTACATCCATTAGAAATAATATAATCCTATTTTGATGAAGACATTTTTCTCCAAAACTTGGTAGGAATTTGTTAGTAACAAACAAGGGGCTTATTTAAGAGCCATTGTCAATATGTACTCCATGACACTTAACAACACTATGTGTCATTAATGTGCTTGCTTTTTAGTTTTGGCTTCACAAGCACAATATTACTCATTGTAAATACCAACATTTCATTCTTTCAAATATATTTTCTAGTCATCACAACCAAAAATTGAGGCCAAAACTTTATTTTAAAGACTTTTTGATCACTTATATTCTGAAATACAAGAATAAGCTTCACCTAAGGATTCCAATATAGCATTTGAAATAACTATCCATCAAACGTTTCAGGTTTTCCTTCTGCTTATATGCATCTGAGTGTGTGTTTTGGGAAAAATAATGGTTAGAATTCTGTTTGTCAGTTGTTATACTAGGACAAGGAGGTTCCAGTTTCAGAAAGTTCGCTTACTGTAAGACACTGAGGTTTTGCTAATGTCCTAAAGTTACTAGGAAGGAAGTCTGATGGAGAAGCGTTTAGGTGAGAGTGCCAAGTTTTAGAAGCTTCTGCAGGACTAAATACTGGAAGCATTTTTAAATTAACCGTAAATGCAAGCATTTAAACCATGGACTAGATAGGTAAAGAACACAAAAGTATTGCCAACATTAATAATTTGTTGAATTTCATCATAATGAATAGTATTTCATACTGTAATACAAGTACATTAATAAAAAGACAGTTGCAGGAATTATATATAGGGCAAATATAAGCCGTTAGTAAAAACCCAGGTCTATTTTTAAAATCTATTTATTTCTGGAATGAAACTCATTGTAAAATAAAGTCAAAACAAAACTAGATTTTCTTGCCAGTTAAGTATTGAAAAGCATATAAAATATTCAAGAAGGGTCCCTTCTCCAACCTTTTTCTGAAATCATTAAGTTGCTCCTAACACAGTAAACAAAAAAGTAAATGAAACCATCACCAGCAACATTGTATTTAACTTGGTTTCATTAAATAACAGAAACCAAATATGATGTGACAAAAAACCAACCCCAACATCCCAATTCATGTTAGCTTGCTGTTATGCAGTACATAGCTCCAAACAGTTATGATCTAAAGAAACAGCAAGAAAAACATTTAAACCCACAAAATAAAGGAATGTCAGTGTTTTTATATCTGTTTTTATACAGAAGCAAGATACTGAATCCAGTTGCTAACTTTTTGCAGGTGCTTTCAATAGCTGCCATTGAGAAGTAAAATGGGCTCAGACAACAACAGCTGCTACAAAAATGCTACTCCTATAGATTTCAGATGACTTCAAATTGTCACATCAAAAGTGTTTGTCCTTACAAAAATAAAATTTTTTTAAAACCTATCTTCAAATACTTCAAAGGCTACTTAATATTATTAAAACCTCCGATATTCAGAGGCAAACTTTAAGATCTATATATAAAAACTCATATTGAAAGAGAAAATCTAGTTTTCTAAATTTTCTAAAATCTAAAGAAAAAAGAAAACTTGGTTTTCTAAACTGACACAAAAGTAATATGCCTGAGATTGAAACACCACACCTTATTTTTCCTAAATACTGAATCCATACAATTTCAGCATAATTTTGTCTAAACAAGCACTGAATACTTCAGCAAACAATTTTCGAAAATATGGTCATCTGTCACTACATGACTCATACTACAATGGGACAGCTAAAACTAGGGAGAACTAGTTCCCCTAAATCCTAATCAAGAAGGGAAAATGAAAAAGCTCCAGAACAAAGGACTTCAATGTTGTTAAGAGAAGTATATACTTGTAGTACTAAAGCAACAGAGAAGAGGCATTCATTCCACAGCTGGTCATGCCTACTAAACCCAAAGTATTTGTATGACAATTTTCGGCAATGTTTTCTCCCAGTATACTCAATTTTAACATGCTGTTGTTGAATGCGTGTAAATGGGATGTGTATGTTCTATGTTTTAGCACATGCTTTATCTTATTGCCTAAATATTCCAATGAGTAAACACAGAAAATTGAGATGACAGTACATTCCTGACTAGGAACAACTGAGGTAATATACAATACACTAATAAAATGTCACAGATGAGGTTAATAAGGAATTACTTTGTTTCTTGCAGTAACAAGCAGCAGATACCTCATTCATATCACATACTAATTTCAACACCAAGAGTAATATTACCTCCCACAGAACAATTCTACTGCTGAACTCACTGCAGCATGCTGTAGCAAAGCCCATAAGTATAAATGGGTTACAAAAAGATTTGATGAACTAAAGGTTTGACAAAATTAGAAGAAAGATAGCTATGGGCAATTATTCCATGTGGTTGTCTGAATGGGATTTTCCATTGCACTGGAACCGGAAACTGCAAGCCGGCTGACTATAGATTTGTCCTCTTATCGCTGTCCATCTTAGGAGTGTGTTCCTGGCAACTACTAAATACAGGGTACCGAAGTCCACATAGTCGTGGACCAAGTATAGCCATTTACATTTTCTTAAAGAAGAAATCTAATAGTTCCTGAACAGACGTCTAATGCTAATCATTAAGTGCTGTCACTACTTCTCTGCTGATAGACAAACAACATGTTCCAACTCCAAACAAAATCTCTAAACCTGTTCCATAATAAGGCAGGGAAATGATAATGTCTGGGGGTTGTATTTGCTTCACATTTTACAGCCAGTTCAATCAGAATGATCATCGTGATTCAGTGATACTAAGTTTACTTTTTATTTCATATACAAAAAATGAATCACTATATACAGAAACATCCACAGCTAACCTGATGGAGTAGCTTAAAAGAAAAATTTAGAAGTATTTCCTTAGCTAATGCTTTCAGCTACAATGTTTCTCTCTAAAAATAAGCATTATTCCAAATATATTTTAGAGAATAGACCACATATTTGCTGGTCTTTAGTTTCAGGCTGATGATTATAGAAGATAATTATCAGAATTCATTTAGATATTACTTATGAGATTCACTCAAATTCAAAATAAAAGTCATCCTTCACTAACCAACCACCCGCCATCAAATAGTATGAGTGGTTTTGGTCATTAGTTTGTTGTATTATCTATCCCAAAAGACTACTCAGAAGAACCGATTTATCAGGACAGAAACACAGCAACATTAGATATTTACAGCCCTGTGAGTTAATTTGAAAAGCAGAACACAGTATTTGAGAAACATGAGTCACAGCAAAAGTGAGCAGAGTTCATGACAAGCTGACTCTGATGAATTGGGTTAGTTCTAATTGACATTCAGGACAAAATAATGGCCAAGACTTTGCTGCTTCTGGAACTCATGTTAATACATGCACAAGGCGAATATTTCTGGAAACTGTGCTAAATTAAGTCTACCAGGTTGTTCTGCTAAAGTGAAATCAAATATTAATGTATTCATTTCAATAAACAGTTCTGGGCTACCAATGATTGATTCGGTTACAATACTAATCATACATTTTGATTTTTCTAAAAACTGACTCATGGAATTCCAAATTGCAAATGAGGTCTAGCGAAAGCATTGCAATTATTTCAATATTCATGTGACCCACACATATCACTCTGATGGCCAGCCTCACAGCAGTTTCTCAAACAGCAGCTGTGAACTGAAAAACGCCAAAATCCAGGCTGCGTTCTTGTGGGTCCCACTAGTCAGGTTTTACACAGCACAAGAAAAATACCTAGTCATACAGAACAGTGTGAAAAAGCTGCTCAGTGTAAGACAAATCTTTCCTGTATACAAGACACATGATTTTCCTACTTTTAATCAAGTCTTTTACTACATACAACTACACCCCAATTTTTCCTGCCATGCAAAATAATAAATTGACTTTCCTTTCAGATGTTTGTCACAAGCGGAGGTAATGGATGCGTTTGTTTTCCTTTTTTTTTTTTTTTTTCCCCTCTCTCCTGTAAATCAATTCCATTCTCTCAATGGTAATGTACAGTAAAGCTTCCGGAAATGGGATGCCTGAAACAATGCCAAGAACTTTTCCATTCACAGAAATACTTGCAAATACCAGTCATAGCTCTCCACCCATCAGTCCGTCCTCCATGAATACTGCATGCCTCTCCATTAACTGATACCCAAGAACTGGGGCCTGAATGCATTTTTTAATGAACTTCTCTTATTTTCTTTGCTTGTGCTTTACTTGACACAAACAAAAATTAAATTACCAAGGAAAAACAATATTTAAAAAAGTATAATGTGAATACACCCAGTGAGATTAATTAATGTCGTGTATATCTTAAAACTATTTTTCTTGAACAACATGAAATTAAAAGACAATTCAAATGTTCATTTTAGTTTAAATTTGAGGGTATTTAATCTTACTTTAAAAACCCTGAAGTGGTAAAGGAAAAAAAACCACATCAAATAACAGAGTATCTGAATCTTAAATTTCTGATTGTGTAAGTTCTTTACAAAATACTCCTTGAATCATTACACGTGGAGTATGCTAGCATGCACTGCAAAACAATTATTTGTTAGATCAAGCTACTTGTCATGCATAGCTGTGTTAATACGGCACTGTCTAAACAGACCAGAAGGGCAAGGAACATTAGCTTCGAACAAATTGTGAATTTTCTGAGAGCTGCCTCTAGTACTCATGGTAGGGCTGCACTGTAGGTACAGATGACTAAGCAGTATGACTTGGTTGGACGAGGCTGCTGATTAACATCGAAAGCCAGTAACGTGCATCTTTGACTCTCAGAGCAAGACATTTTATAGAAGGTGTTTAAAGGTTTCAAACGTTAAAGGAAAAACAAGATAGAAAGAGGTCTGTTTCTATAGTGAAGCGCTACATGTGCTTTCATAAAGCTTATTAGCTTTAAGTAGCTTTCTCTAAAAATCAAGAGTTTTTAAGCACAGAAATTGTCTGTCTTGATAACTTGGCCATAGAGATATTGGCCAGAGAGTACTTGATCTTCTTCCCTGCCACTATGACTTCGTATTAATACAGTCCACTGAAATTCTTTGGCATTTTGAAACTCCTGATAGAATGAGGGATCTTTTAACAAGGTAATATTGAAACCACTTCATACAATAAACTAAGCACATTTGGAATTTTTTTTTCCGAAAGTTCTTTCTGTAAGAGACTTTCAATAATACCTAGAATAAAAATCCCTACCCTTTCTTTCACCTTTGCTATCATTCCCTTTACTCTTTTTAGATTCTTTTTCTACAGCAGTCACTAGTTTGACTTCCTTCTTCAGGATCAGCCAGTGGAGTGTAGTTAATTTCAAAGAAACCCATGAGAAGTTAAGGCCCTGCTTTCACAGCTTTTCTTATTCTGCAGAAGTGATTCAGCTGCTTCAGCCTTTTGGGGACAACGCTTGTAATCAGAAGTTATTTATGTGACTTAAAGCATTTAAATTTTTATGTGAAAACTCAATAACATTTCATTTACGTTCAAACAATGGCATAGTTCCTTCTAAAAGGGCTGCCAGCAAAAGGTTACAGTGCCATTAACAAAGTTTCTGCAACGATTAGTGTCTCATGTATTATATGACACACAGAATCCAGCAGTTCCCTTTAAGTACAGATGTTTTTCTGCATCACTACCATGTGAAATGCATAGCGACTACACAGAAACTTGTAGTTTGTCGATGAATTTGAAGTATCCAAACATGGATAATGCATGCTTCCTTAAATACTTTTGAGTTCAACAAAAGATATGGAAAAATTAGCTTCATAAGCTTACACTAAAGCGGAAATTATATTTTCCTCATAAATCTTACTGTTTTCTACATAAGTAGCATGGCATTTTTGCAGGGGGATTTCATATTAAAAAAAAAATCTTATAAATGTGTTAACTTGGGTTCAAAAGCAATGTATCACATTGGTTACCAGCAGACCTAGTATGCTCTCTTCCTCTTAGATGATCTAGACCTTTTTTCATACAAAAAACATTACATTGCCACCAATTAACTTCTCTACCCTCTCCCGCAGATTATTTAGAAAAGAGACTTCTGAGACATTAACACAAGGTGACACATATTTATATCAAATGGGAGATTTAAAAAAAATACTGCTGTCAAATTATAACATGAAAAATAAGAATCAAATCACATGAACTGCATTACTATTTCCTTGCTGACAAGTTGAGGTCCATGCAATTATAAGTGAAATATGGATTTTTATACAAGGAATAGTGACCACTGTGTAGGACTTGGCTAAATTTTTTCATCTTGGTGCAAACCACTACTTCCTTCCAAACATCTTGAACAAATTATAAATAATAAAATATCCATGCACCAAAGATGTGAGAAGATCCATATAAATCTTCCTTTTTACTTGTTCACCAAGTTCTTAGATCAGCTCTTGCTAACATTTGCCAAGCATACTTCCGAGATGACTTTAGGGAGAAGGAATTGGATTCCTGAATAATTAATTTTGTTTTTAAAGAAAAAAAGAAATTACTACATCATTCCTACTTCTGTTTGGGATGTTGCCCTTGTAATACACATTTTTCCATGCTAATATATTTTTTTCCCGGTTTATGTTTTTTTTTTTTCTTAATAATTTGTTATATACATTCTGCATAAGAGAAATGGATTTCCATAACACAACATCAGCTAATTGTTCAAAATAGTTTAAATGTGAATTCAGACCAACAATTGAAGACGCGCTAATTCAGTGCATTTATTTTGTGTTCAACAGGAAAAAAAAAAAATTAAAACACTAGTAAGTATATTACTTTTTTCCACCCTGCCTCCCTAGATGTATGAAAATGATTGTGTCAACACCAGTAGCATTTCAGGTAAGGACACATTAAGATTAAAATGATACTGTAAAAATATTGTTTGAAAAGAGCTGGGGTTTTTTCTGAGCAGAGCTGCTATTATTCTTGTTTATTTGTTATCTCAATATTTTAAAATTAAATATTTGAATGTCTTATCATTTTAGAACTTCTAAGTTCTTCCAGTATGCAAAGACAATTCTCAATTCAATTCCAACTCAATTCAAATTCAAATGTCTAATATCAAGTTCTCAATAGTTTAGTACCTAGTAGCATTATGTCTTATTCTGTACATTGACTTACGTTTAGAAATTTTTGTACAACAAAGGCTACCTGCTGTACAGTAAGTCTGAAACAAACAAGCCACATTGAGGGGGAAAAAAGCTGTTGAAGAAAACTTCTGTTAGCTCACTGTCTTAAGCTACCAGTAAGAAAGGTAGATTCTTTGTGAAGATTAAGTCTTCAGTAATTTGGAAAAAAAATCCTGTCAATGCCCCCTAAAAGTATCAACATATTTGTACAACTAGTCAAAAGCAAATGGAAAGAGCACACAACCAGATGAAGGGCATAAAAAAGAAACATGACAAGTGTCTTGTTAGAAATTGTCTTGTTAAAAATTACCATAACCTTTCTTGTAAAGGTTACAAAATTTGGAGGACAGTTGGTTCTACCATGTTTTCTCCTGCATCTAATACGAGGGGGAAAGGATTGAAAAGTAACATCTACTTTTTCTTTGGAAAAGGAAATAAACAAAAAAGAAAATACCATAAAAGACTTATATGGACAGCTACAGGCAAAGACACCATTTACAGCTGAAAAAAGTCCAACTTCGCTGAAAAATACGGCATCCATTTACTTAGGTGAACATATAGTTCAAAAACATTTAGAACCATAGAATAATCTGAAAACCTCTACATAAGACTTGCAAGACAACCTCTTAAATTATGTCTAATCATTCTAATGGAGTGAAATGTTTATGCCTCAAAAGTTAATGTGTAATTTAAATATCAATTATTTTAGTGTTAATTTCAGTAAGAACAGATCTGGCCTCTTAACAACACAGGACTTCAAGAAAGGCAAAACAGAAGCAGATTAATAAAGAACTCTGATGAAACTCACTAGCATCAGGAATTAAAATTCACCACAATGATATCCCACTTATGACAAGACAGGTTCTCTACAATCAGTATTTAGCTGGAAACTATATTCTTTTTTTTACCGGATTTGTATTTAGGTACCTTTCCCTACCCATACTGCCAGAAAAAAATTCCCCTAAAAGCAAAAAAAGTGTATTCATCTAAAAAAGTATATTTATATCATAGTATGCCCATGATACAAAATAAATATCAGGCAGGAGTATGGCTTCATGTTTGCCTTGCACGTGTACAATACAGATCTTCAAGGAAAAATCCCCGCTGCACAAGTCTTGAATTCTTACTTTACAAGTAGATTAAAGAAGTTTGTATTTCTTTCCTTCTTCAGCCACAGACCTACATTTTCACAAGTCCAATCTTAACATGTCATAAAAGCCACTTTTTAGGTGGTTTTTTTACATAAGAAAAAATTTATAGTTTTCAGGCAGATAATCACAGTCGAAATAATAAATCAAAATATAGGCTCATATATATATACACACAAAAAACATGATCTGAAATAAGAATGTGGTGATTTTTGTAATCAGAACTGCTAGCACTTAAGATTCCAGTGTTCTAGCACTGAAAATAAAATGTTACGGCATTTGAATTCTCAGATGAGTTATGACAGGAAGCAATACAGACCTCCAAAACCCTTCAGTAATTTTCTTTGCCATGACAGAATAAACAGACTAGAAAACTGGTTTTAAAAACCATATTCTTCTTTCTGTTTTAAAATAGAGATAAAACAAGAAAGAAAACCACTACCTTTTATTTTAATGCCTTTCATAAAGCTTTACAGAATTTTTCCATCATGACATGACAGCAGCATCGTAGCTCCTAATGAATGCAATGCCACAAAATGCAGATACTTATCACTACCATGATTTTCCAACAGGTTGCCAGCAATCCAAGATCATATTCAACTTCTTTCTGGATGGGAAACGAGAACGGAGCAGAGTGGAAGAATGCTGCCACCCGCTGAGGTCCACTGCCCTTGCTCAGAGAGGGGAGGAGAAACGGACAAACCAACAACTCCTTTCAGCCTTGCCGAATCCCTGACTAGTGTGGTAGAAAAGGAAGTAAAAGATGCAATTCCACAAACTTTCTTTTCCTTCTCTCAGAAAGCACAAAGAAAACCCACGCAAAAAAAAAAACAACCCATCCAAACTAAACCCAAGCCAGGACTGCTCCCATCAAAAAAACCCAGCCCATCCTCAACAGAGTCTGACCTTCACATTGCAGAAATGAAATACCGAATCAACTATCTGATGTGATCAACAGCAATACAAACATGTACCAAAAATCACAGGCACACTTCATGAGAAGAGAGGTAATTGTTTTCACAGAATAATTATCAATCCCAGAGTGAGCTGTGTAGAGGAAGAAAGTTAAAGGAAGCAGTGAAACCAACTTCACAGGGTTCTAGGGGTCAGTGCTCTTCCATGACTACTGGCTTTTGAGAAGCTGAGGCATTATTTATCTGCTTTTCCCTTGTTACCTACAGATGTCTTTCATTGTTATGGATTATTAGCTGTAATCGGAAAGCCCCAGTGCGCTGAGTGCTGCCTAGCCAGAGCACAAGACAGAACCATTGGCCCACAGCAGCTGCAGAGTCAGGTGGAGATCTTGCCTGTCACGCCTCAGAACAGCGCTTGCTGTAAGGATTCTTCATCCCTTTTTACCCAGGCTACACTCTAGGACAACTCACTTTACAGCTACATAGAATAGACAGTTTCAGTTGCAAGGGATGTACAATGATCACCTAAGTCCAGCTACCTGACCAGTTCAGGGCTGACCAAGCTAAAGCATGTTAAGGGCATTGTCCCAATGCCTCAAACACGGACAGGTTTGGGCACAGGCCACCTCTCTAAGAAGCCTGTGCCAGTGTTTAACTGGAACATAAGAGTTCTGAGGAAGAAATGGGGCCATCAGGATACAGCAAAGCAGTCAATTCCATGGTAGAAATAGTGAATCTTTTGATTCTTGGAAAAAATGAACTTATAAAATACTGTACTAAATTGATTCCAAGTCAGCCTGTAATTAACAGGAAATCTCACCCCCCCAAAAAAAACCTATTAATTCAAATATTGCAAAACTGTAGTAGCTGCTTAACTTTTCAAATCACTAATGGAATTAAGGTATTTATTGACACTATGATGCCTTTTCCATCAACATCATGCAAAAGGTTCAAACAGAATTATTAACAATACCCGTAGCATTTAGGAACACTGATATATGAGGTATGTCACAACAAGAGAATAAGGGAGTTAACTGTTAGCAGAGTCCGTCTAGCCATTGAAAAAGTAATCTTTTTTCCTATAACTGATTAAGAATTGTATATAATTTACAGAAAGTGTGTCTGAGGCTCAGTTTTACATTTGGCTTCAATATTTGCAGAAGTGTGCATCCACTGTGTTTATGGATGACATATAGCTTTTGCAGGAGACATTTAAACATATTTCCAACAGAGAACAAATTAATTATATACTTACGGCATGGGGTGTTTGGTCTGTTCATGAGTTGCGAGAATGCAAAGAGAGCTGGCAGCTCTAGTTCATGGTTTTGATTTTGCTCTTTCTCTTCAGTCTGGTCAGCCCAAACTACTGATTTTTGTCTTAGAATCAACTGCTCAGCCTGCTCAAATGCAGTCTCAGTTAAATCATTTGTCAGCCCAGCTTCTTTCAAAGTCAGGTACTGCTTGCGAAGAACTGGAAGCAAAGTATTTAGTACTCTGTAAAACAATAAGAGGTGTGACAAATATGACTAAGTCATAACTAATCTGATCCTTACTAGTACTGCCACTATTAGGAATATGACTTTTTTTTGCCCTACTCTCCCACCCCCTGCCAAGTTCTGCTGTGTAATTTATTTTATTTTTGAGGAGTACCATAACACTGAGAAGAAATATTAACGACAAAGTAGAATGATTTTTCTCTTTTGCAAAATCTTGTACTTCACTCTAAGCATTTACTAAGTACAGTTTTTCCTGAGTGTCCAAGATCTTCAGTACCTCCAACACCACAGAAATACAGTCAGTATATCTTGATTGAGTTATGACTTTATAAAATTAAGCATGAGATAAATGAAGAAGAGTATAAACCAAACAATGCAGTTTAAACCAAGCACATCTTAATTAGAAGTACATAGAACCTTATTAGAAGCCTAGTCTAAATAAATTTACATACTATGATCTTTAATTAAAGAATGGAATACATTAAGATCCACGCACAACTGCAAACCAAATTAAAGTGCCAAAAGTTTAAGAATTCTATCTGAACACAGGAATTCATTAGCTGTGGAGTCAGTTGCAAGACTAAACAGTATGGTCAAGTGATAGGGAAAGAATCACAGAATCACACAGAATGTTCGGGGTTGGAAGTGACCTCTGGGGGTCATCTAGTCCAACCCCCCTGCC
>Ga0065711_1040249_pt1 | contig 17125 bp, 15 predicted proteins | sample Hoacrofraction12_FD_59098 | JGI IMG/M metagenome (GOLD analysis project Ga0065711, IMG submission 59098) | Hoatzin crop microbial communities from Cojedes, Venezuela - Epithelial fraction 12 v2 (version 2) | ecosystem: Host-associated > Birds > Digestive system > Esophagus > Crop | place... | reverse complement strand
CAGGAGGATGGGGCCAAGCTCTTTTCAGTAGTGCCCAGTGACAGGACAAGGGGCAATGGGCACAAACTGAAGCACAGGAAGTTCCGTCTGAACATGAGGAAGAATTTCTTCGCTCTGAGGGTGACGGAGCACTGGAACAGGCTGCCCAGGGAGGTTGTGGATTCTCCTTCTCTGGAGATATTCAAGACCCACCTGGACAAGCTCCTGTGCAGCCTGCTGTAGGTGACCCTGCTTCGGCAGGAGGGTTGGACTAGATGACCCACAGAGGTCCCTTCCAACCCCTACCATTCTGTGATTCTGTGGTTCTGTTCAGTGCTCCAAGGTATCTCCAAAGCAACTCCAAAGCAGGAGGCGACCGATAGCTGGAATGGGCATTACTGATCAGCAGATGTTCTGGGATAGGGTCTAGGGTGTTGGTGCTGAAGGCAATCCATGCTCTGAGGAGCAAATGAGATGTGTAGCTCTGCACACACCAGGTCCATTTCATAGTTCATCTCTGTGAAGCAACTGCCAGAACATTTCCTTGGCAGGTGAGACAGACACTTCAGAAAGTAAGCCTGTAAAGTCTGCTGACGCAAGTCTACGTCAGACTTGCCATTAGCTGGTGGTGGTTAACAATACTATGTAAAAAGAATTCCTCCATATTTGTAACTTTTTTCCTAAATATTGAAAAAATTGTTCTACTCAGTTTCAGCATAATATGATAGACCTTTCCTCCAGCATTTCTAGTAATAAACCTGACCTCGGCCTAAAACTGCTACGGACATTGAGTCTGCTATTCTTACGGGAACATTCACTCTAAATATGAGTTAGAAACGCATATTTTGGCAAGTCATAAGTTACAGAATCACAGAATAATCTATTCTGTGATTCTGTGATTCTGTAATAGGGGTTGGAAGGGACCTCTGTGGTCTCAGCTCTCAAGTTGAGACAGAATGTTCACCTCACTGATGGCTTTGGAAAGTGACATTGCAGAGGACACACTTGTCAGATACAACAATCTTTGGTGAGTTCAGGGAAAAGACGCTGTGATGAAATGCTCTTTCTGGTACATTTCTAATAACTACATATGAGTCCTGAAGAAACACTATGGATAGCGCAAATATTGCAAGGTTAGCGGGAACTGAAGAGCTCCAGAAAGAAAAAGGACAGTTTCCACAAAACCTTTACGGAGCCTGTTCACAGGGCTATCACAAACGCATGAAAAACCTCTTAGTTGCTGGTGGTCAGTTGCTAACTATTTCTACACAAGAAAGTGATAAATAGAAATGTACTAGTGGAGATCTGCCCCACCACTAAGGAGGCAATGTTGCTGTGTATCGTACTGCGGGTCCTCAGGAATTCACCAGCAGCTTTACATGCACAGTGATTCCCAACTGGAGGGATCCACCAATCCTTTCGTTTTGCTGCTTTCTGATTTAAGTATCAAATTTCATAAACAGAAAGGAGTATTCTTCCACTGTTCCAAGCATGCCTGACCACTTCTCATGAAGATCCATACATCCAGGCAGTTTTACTGGAGGAATTCACAGTTCCAGATCCCAGAATTATCAAAAACTCCCACCTGCTCACTGCCATTAACTCATCACCATATGAAGTCTGCTTAAAGCAACCCTGTGCTGTCTCTGCAGCTGAATTAGCTTTTGGGCAATTCTAGCATGAAGAAGCTGCCACAGCTGGGTATCACCATTCTGTCAACCCTGAAACTGTGTGCTAAGGCTAATTTAATGCTCAAGCAATAATAAAAAATTGGTCAGGCTTTCAAATTTGCGCTGCAATGAATTCAGGTGCTTCTGTATGCTTCTGGGGTAAAACAATCACTAAGGATGTGTTCTTGCCAGGTGTGGTTTTGTCCAAAATTGGTGTCCCTACAATGGCAAGGTATTTCGAATTCTGAACCAGGGCACAACATCTGCTGTTGCATTCAAACAACACCATTTTAAAGATCAGATTAATTCTAAAAAAAAAAAAAAATCAGCATTTTGTTACATGTTATTAGTGTTCAAAATTCTCTCATATGTCTTTTCCAGTCTTTCCTTCTTTTCTAATACGCAAAAACAAAGCACTCTTACCTCTTTCATAACAAACATCTCAGGCTAGGGTGCTATATCAAGGTATCACATTGAAACTACCCCCTGGAAGATCCAAGCACATTTTTTGATCAAAGAACATTTTTTTTTCCCCCACCATCATTAAGTTCTGTCAACCTGTCATATGTGAAAAACAGTAAGCGAACAAGCACCCACTGAGAACTGCGGCTACCTTGAGAGCCCAGGGAAGAAAAAAATAGAGTTCTGACATTATTTTCTGTAGTTATTTACAATTAATATAATACCTCCGTGCTGGAGTGTAGGAGTTCGACATCTATTTCACTTAAGACTGGCTATATTCTAAACCGCAGTAAATGCTGCCATCTAATGGCATCTGGTCGTTGACCAAAAGCTGTCGCTGGTTCCAGCTGACACCGCACAGAATAAATAGTTTCACCTGAAAAGCATCACTGCGCACCGCAGGCACAAGAGCTGTCCAGGCCAGCCGGGAGCAGGGCTCCAGCAGACCCACCAAGCCTCTCTGCATCCTGCTCCCGGAGCTGCTGACACGGAGCGCAAACTGCTGAGCTGTTCTAAGAGGTCTGTGGACCTTCTCCCTCAGCTGTTTTTCTGAACAGAAGCGGGTTCTAGATGTAAGAAAATTAGTTCAAACCTCGCTGTATCTGAACTCTTAACTCTCAGCTTTCATGTGCCTTTATTTGTTGTTCAAATAGCCAGACTTGCCTGTATCTGTTGTATTTTAACAGTACTTAACAAGGGTAACGACAGTAAAAACTGAGTAATTACCTTGTTCCTGCTGTTCTTGCCCTGAAAATGCTAAATTTTTTCCAATTCCCTTAAAAAGTAAAACATTTTCAGTTTTCTTGTGCTAACAAGTAGCTATCTTTGGAAAATCACTGTGGTTCTACCTCTCTAATAACAGATTATGTCTCGTACCAAACTGGAACCAAAGATACCTCTTATAAAACAGACAAAAACGCGTTCAGCATCTCAAGTCTTTATTGAAGAATCTAAAATAGTCCTGTTTCATTAGTAGTTCTGTGGCCACCATGACATTTCACCTGACCAACCTAAACTGCAAAAAAACAGTAAAAGTATTAGTAATACCTGTTGTTCATATATGATTTTTCAGAACAAACAAAATAAATACTTCCTCTAACTTCAATAAAGGTTATCTCGTAAGATATACCACGAACTCCTTTTCAGACTACTAAGTAATATTTTCTATGACATCTGGATGAAGTGTAATGATGAAATTTTACGTACAATAATTCTTCAGATTTTCTGGAAACAATACCTCTTGCATAACATCCTTTGATTTTGGTAACTATTATTATCACAATTTTCATACACTGAATGATACAAAGAACAAATTATGTACAACTTTCAAGCACAGACACCTGAGGATGGTATATTAAATCCATTTAGGTGCACGTGTAAAGACACCTCAAAAAGTCTTAAGCGTAAACACATCCATCCAAGGGCACCAGGATGAAGATGGTCCCAAACAACACAGAAATTAGTAGCTGATTACACTCAAGTGTCTTGAGTGAGCTCTTTCACAGAAAATGCAGTAAATATTCAGTTTTGCTGCAATAACCAATTTTTCAAACCAGGCTTTCTCTCTAAAGCTATACACATTGTTCTACAGCCTTGTGTGCTTACAAATCATATCACAGTTACAACTGATCTTCTACCGGTATCTTCTGTAAACACAGAAAAATGAAGTAATTCAAAATATAAAAGGTGTAAAAATTAACTTGCCTACTCCAATAGCTAAGGATAAAAATTCCATGGTTTGATATTTCTCTAATATTTATGACATAGTTGTGCAAATCTCAATTGTTTTAAGGAGCATTTGCAAAATTGAACAATCACGATACTTTAAGGCTGCCATCACTATTCTAAATTCTGAGTATTACGCTCTGGGATCAAAATATTTTCTCTATCTATCTGAAAATAACTGATAACTGGTTTAATAAAAAATGCTGCAGCCTGAGGCAACCTTATGTGTCCATATTATCACTATCTGTTTCAGTAATACCATCATAAAATAAAGCACCTCTCCTACGAGGAAAGGCTGAGAGAGGTGGGGCTATTCAGCCTGGAGAAAACTCCAGGGAGAGCTTAGAGCAGCCTGCCAGTACCTGCAGGAGGCCTATAGGAAAGACAGGGAAAATATTTTTAGCAAGGCCTGTTGTCACAGGACAAGGAGCGATGGCTTTAAACTAAGGGAGGGTAGATTTAGACTGGATATAAGGAAGGAATTTTTTACCGTGAGGGTGGTGAAACACTGGAACGGGTTGTCCACAGAGGTGGCAGATGCCTCATCCCTGGAAACATTCAAGGCCGGGTTGGACAGAGCTCTGAGCAACCTGGTCAAGTTGAAGATGCCCCTGCTCACTGCAGGTGGGTTGGACTATATGACCTCTAAAAGCCCCTTCCAACCCAAAGCATTCTATCATTCTATGAAGATGTAGTCTGTGATTTCTTCCTACCATCATTTTCGTTAAGCATTGATGCAATAAGCCTTTCCTTCTCCTGTGTTTCTTCTTCAAAGACAGCACTGTTAGAATGCTTATGATGGTATAAGAAAGATTTAGTTTTAAAAGGAACGCTGTATCAAATACCTCCTGAAAGCCCTTTGAATAACGAGAGCCGACATTTCCTCCTGTTTTCTTTTAAGGGTAGTAGTAATTGGCTTGTAAGAAACTTTAGTTTGATTGGCAGCCATAAATCTTTCTTCCATGTGTAATTCAAGACCACCCAAATCCACAGATTCTCCTAAGACCCTTTTAGTGAAAGCAAGCAAGATATCCAAGCAGTGGATCTTATCTCCACTAACTATAGGGAGGTCCATTGATATGAGCTCAAATTTATTAGGCTTTGGAATACGTAAGGGTTCTGCCAGAGCATCTGCAAAGTCTGAAAGAGCAGAATATTCAATAAACTGTGTTGCCTGAGGATCAAAATTTCCCCAGGTCTCATAAAACATATCAAAGTCATCCTCGCAAAGAGGATCTGTGCTTTCTTCAGTGGCAACACCAAAGTTCTCTAAAATGACAGCTATGTACATATTTACAACAATGAGAAATGATATAATGACATAGCTTACAAAAAATAAAATACCAGTTGTCTTACTTGTGCAATTTTGTTTTTGTTCAGCTGTTAAATTTAAGTTGGGAGCACATGAATCCGGTCCTTTTAACATAGGGAGCAAAAGACCATCCCAGCCAGCTGATGTTGTAATTTGGAAAAGACAGAGAATGCTACTGTCAAAGGTTTGAAAGTTGAAAAGGTTATTAATCCCCCCTTCCCAGCCAACACAGGCAAAATTTGTCATGCCCACAATGGCATAAATGAACATAACCAGAAAAAGCAAAAGACCAATGTTGAACAGTGCAGGAAGAGACATCAGTAATGCAAAAAGAAGCGTTCGAATTCCTCTGGCTCTTCGAATTAATCTCAGGATTCGGCCAATTCGTGTCAAACGAAAAATTCTCAGAAGTGTAGGAGAGAACACAGCTTTAAATCCTTCAGAAAGTCCAATACCTTTGAAATGCAAAAGAAAACAAAATGTTGTCAAGCCATATCAGTGAAATTCCCTATTTATGTCCATTTTGTTACACTCTATGCTTCAGGTGTTGAAAGTAACATTGATCATATTACACCGCTTTCAACAAAAACATTATCATCAATACTGCAATTGCTTACAAAAGAGCTAAGGAAAAGAAAGACAAATTGTAATATCTTTAAATATTAAGGAGGTATCAAGATGGTGCATAGTTTGGAAACTGCATTCTCTGAGATTTTTCCAGTTCAGGGGATGAAATTACGCATTGCTCAAGTACTTAACAAATCCTTTTAAATCCATTCAGCTCCTGTGCTGGAAGCTATGGGGCTTGTCTCCTGGCTGCTATCTGGTTGCTGCTTCTTCTACAGGCCTAAGCCACATGCTAAGTGTGAGACTTCCATCAACGCTTGGTACGTGAATGAGATCAGAGAAGAGCAAGAAAAAATTAAAGGAAAACTGTCTTTCAGTATTCGTCCTCCATCACACCTCATTCTATGATCCTACTATCAGAGTAATGAATACCTTCAGTGATACAGTAGTAATTTAAATGATTACAAACGGAAGACTTAAGAAGTCAGCTTTTTTCTGTATTCCATGGGGTAGCATCCCTGTGCACAGGGACGAAGCAGAGAACTCAGATCAGGGTTTTTTCCCTGTCCTTTATTCTATAATATAACCTGAGCCTGAGCAGGAAGCACAGACCAAATACACTGTACAAGAAAATAGAGCTATATATGAGCCTTTGTAGAGGAAACAAGAAGCATCTAGCCTTATTTGAAAAGCAAAACAAAACCAAGCCATTCTTAATAAGACTTCTCACAGTCACAAATAGTGGCCCAGATTTAGAATGGTGCTGAGAAATTAAATTCTCTTGAGCTTTCTAAATCAGCCCTCAGGATCTCCTTTCTTAAAACAAAGTCTTGGAAAATGAAATAAATCTTTCCCATTTTTCATATAAATGTATTTTTAACCCAAATTTACTTTTACCATGAAAATAACAGTTAATGTGGTTACACGTACATCGAAAGCAGAAAAACATTAAGACAACAGTTTAAGTACAATAACTTAGACAAGATGTTATTGCATTAAATTCCTATTCTGTTAATTACTCAATAAAACTCATACATAAAAAAATTTGAAAACTAACCATTTACCTCTTACTACTCTGCAAAAATATAAGGGAAAACAAAAATAGATCTTTTTAGAAAGAATCACATAGCAGACAGTTTGAAAAAGTACAATGGATCCAGAATTTGTTTATCAGATATATGTAAGTAGTTACTTCATACTGAAATTTGGCTTAGTATTGGTAAGACACATTACACGATCTAATATCAGTTGATACTTACTAACTAGAGAAACGACCACAATGGCTAAATCAAATACGTTCCAGCCACTGGTGAAGAAGTAATGTCTTAGGGCTAGTATTTTTAGGACACATTCCCCAGTAAATACTGCCACAAAAAAATAGTTGATTTTATTAAGAATATCCTTGATGCCATTCTGGCTATTTTCTGCCATCATAACGACCATATTTAGACAGATGAAAACCAAAACAGTAATGTCAAATGCTTTGTGTGATACTATATCAAACAGTAGTCCTTGGAACGCGTTCTGTGGAGAGAATGAGAAAAACTGCTTAATGCTGCCTGTAAGACCCAGACTATATTCAAATATTAATCAGCATTTTGTGCTTAGAAAGAGTATTTAAGAGAATATAATTTTAACAATAACTTACTAGAAGCATTTTTAGGTGATTTCTTTAGACTTTGAAAGAAAACACTCAGTACTTGGCTAAGTATTTTCAGGTATCATGCAACCACACTTCATTAGAAAACATTATACCACAGGAAAAGATTCAGAGTACATTCTGATTGGTCTTTTAATAGAAATACTTATTGGAGCAGACATCTTAGGATAAGCAATTCTAATTAAAATGTCATAAGCAAGAAAAACCCTGTATAGTTACTATATGAAGCCATGCCTGGAATGAAATTTAAGAAACTGCAAGAAATAAAGCCTAAGATTGTTTAAGAGTAAATAACAGCCGTGGGACATGTACTGTCCCCTATTCATTATCACCTGCTATAATCCAATCTAGTTGCAGAAGCAATATCATGCAAGTAACCAAGATCATGTTGTGAACAGCAAATACTTAATATGAACCTTTATAAATAGGTTGCACATCTGAATAGGTGATAAATAGGCTGTAAATTTCCTTAAATTAATACCCACAAAGAAAGACTGCATTAGGCAGAATTAAGAAAAAGACAGTAAAATGTAAATACTGTATTGAATGAGGAAGATAATGGGATCTAACGTGAAGTTTATTTCCAGATGCCTGGCTACTGAGTTTAAATATGGTCACCATCTTTATATCTTCCATCATATTTTATTTAAGATGGTCTCACCAATGGTCTTGGGATTGGTTTCTGAGGTTTCTTGGATCCAAGTTTTTTTAGGGCGTTATAGTACTTTTTCTGTTCCTCAGTCAAAAATAGATCTTTTCCACCTAAGTAAAGAGAAAGAATACTGTTGTTCAGCTGAAGTTTAAGCAGTCAACTAAATAAATACCAGCAAGTTTGTGTAAAAAGAAGTAAGTTACAGCTGTCATGAGTGGGATCTAAGAGCACAAAGACAAAATGTGTCATCACCATCTCTTCTTTTCCCCTGGTTCTTTGAAAAGCTGTACTGCAAAAAGCAGAGTTTGGTCATGAAAGTCTAGTCTAGGCAGTGTTCCCGAGTCAGTTTCCTCAAATGTGAGAGCCTTTCTGAAGCTTCATAAATCAATTTCATATTTTAAAAATTACATAAGACTCATCAACAAGTAAAATACTTTCCATTTATACTTTTGGGAAAGGTAGGAACAGAAGTATATTGCTGGGCTAGTAAGTAAATGGAGGATTATGAATAAGCACTTGGGGACCAAGTTCTATGGGGAGGTTCCTGATAATGAATTTCTGGTACTCGTTACCATCTATGCCACCTGTATTGCTTAGCAATCACTTTGAACCGAGTATTCAGGAGAAGCCCCTCATCAGAAAAGCATGGAATGATTAGCATTTTGTAAAACAAACATGTAACAATGTTCAGTAGGCCATCTGCACTTTGAAGCACTCTGGCAAGGCCTCTGAAAGTTCAATTTCACTTCACTATGTGGGATGTCCATGAAAATCCCCAGGAAGTAGCAAAAAAATGAAAAAGGAAAAAATGCTGTCTTACAGCATGTACTGACACAACAAAACAGTGTTGCGCCCACATCAACATCTAGAAAGCGTTCAGGCTCATAAGCTACTTCACCAGCTTTGTTCCTGTCTGTTGGAATTATTATAACTGGGACTTTGTTATAAAAGGAAATTATTATAGTGAGGTTGGACTGTTGTTCCTCAGCCCCTACATATCCTTTCTCTGTTCAAACGCAGAGAGCAGAAGAGTTTCTTGCAGGCCTTATTGCCTTCTATCTCTATCAAAGGCAGTAATTCTTTAAGATTTGGTGTACAAGTCAGTCTATGCAAATAATAAATTGCTCCTGTAGAAATTCTGTCTTCCAATTATGAACTTTGAAATTGTACAGCTCCTGTTGGGGTCTGCTTTTGTTGTATTTTTTTAATGCTTATTTGTTTCAAGACTCCCAAGTGGAGTAACTGACTCAACTTCCCTTGATATTCTGGGTAATTTAAGCCCCTAAATGAATCAGGGAGAGAACTCAATTGATGAAGAAGCCTGGCACAAAGTGGTTGAACTACACCAGGGAAGGTTGACTGTTGCTTTTCTTTGGTTGTTGCATTTTCTATTCTAAGATTTTGCCTTCTATTTCTTACTGAATAAAAAGAACAGGGAATCTTAACAACTATGAAGAGAGAACTGGACGCAGTCAGTGCTCCATGGGCTTTAAGAAACTTTTAAATGTCTAGACAGCCTCTTCCTGGGGCCACGGCTTGGATCTCAATGCAGAAATTTTTAAAAACCCCAGTAAACAAATCTGTAGAGTTACTTTATTGAAGACAGGATTTTATAAATGTAGCTAGTTCTAGAAGAAGTTCGGATTAAGAAGATCTTTTCAAGTGTCTCTACCAGGAAAACAATGCTTACTTACCGCATAAGCCATAGTGTTTCTTGGTTACCCTTATCACATTTTTAAATGAAAAAAGCAAAAACGATTATTCTGTTCTCCAAAGTAAATCTTCAAAGCAGTAGAAAAGAATCCCACCCTCCTGTAGAAAAGTCTATATGACTCTTTTTGACTTCTTTTTTCTGAAACTACCCACTCCTTCCTCCTCATCCTCCTACTTAGAACAAATTAAAGACTTGGTATGAAAATAGAATTTACAGGTAAATTACTAAAAGCTTTGAGGAAAGGGGGATTCCTATTTTCCTAAATTAGCTCATGTAGTACTTATCTTTTTCCTTTGTTGGTTAAAATTGCTGATAACCACTCCAATGAAAAGGTTCAGCATGAAGAAAGATCCAAAAATAATGAAAATCACAAAATACATATACATGGCTAAAAATGCTTCAAACTTTGGCTGTTCATTTATCTGTTAAAAAAAAATCAAAACAGAAAAATAATATTGGTAAAAATGGGATAATCACAGCTTTATCATTTCCAATTTATATTAACAAATCTTTTTTACTGTCAGGAGGGATAAATTATTTCAACACATTTAAAACTTTATTAGACGTACAAGTAGAACTGTCTTGTTCTGTATTGTTACTGTTTGTAAACATAATTACAAAGATCTATAGATAAATCCAGCTCTAGCAAATTCTTACAAAATCGATAAACTTTTCCAGTCAGCAGTGATACTGTGAATGCATAGATCAGAAAAACAGCTCAGACTAAACACAGTGGTGAACCCCCATCCCCTTGAATGCTATCCCAGACAAAAGCAGTTTTAAAAAGCCAGCTCACTATGGTCAGTCCTACAAGGAACGATCTTTTTAATTAATAGCTATTTCATGACATTCAAGAGTACAGCACTTGAATGAAAATGGAAAATGCAAATTAAAATTAAACATATAAAAGTTGAAACACACTGTACTAGTGAGAAAGCAAGAAACAACACATGGAAATGGGGAAGAAATAGTAAGGACGTTAAATATAGGGAAGCAAACCTCCAGCAATAACTGCTAAAGATGCATGCTATTTAAATACTACTGTACACTTTTAAAAAAGAAGGAAATTTGCTTCAGAGGCACAGTCCCTCCCAGACCTTCTGAACTCTGTTTCCAAAACAGACTTGTCGAAAACGTGCAACATTTTGCCCTCTGCATTCTTGATACAGTAGGGGTTTGTGTGGCATCACACTATTTTGACCAGTTTTCTTTTGTCTAAGTTCCAGATATTTGGTACTTCGAGGATTATTGTTTCACTGTACAGTCTGAAGCACTCATCCGCTTGTATTTCTGACATGATATTGCAAACAGAGCCAAAAAATTAATTGTATGGATAGAAAAGGAAAGAAGGAAAGGGAAAAGAACTAAAAATTAATTTTAGTGACTTGCCTCTCGTGAATCCACTGCTGCATACATAATATCCATCCAACCTTTAAAAGTTGCCTGAAAAAAATGCACTATTAAGGTTATTATCACTAAAATAAAAAATAATTTTAAAAATAGGTGAAGCTAATATAAATGTGTTAAGAGTTGTGGAAAAGTGTTCAAAAAAACCTTTAAATCTGGTAACATGCAGACTATTTCAGCCTTAGTATGTTAATCAAAATTAAAACAAAATGGACAAGCCACGAAACACGGTGCTTGATTTTAACACAAGGTTGCATATGCTAAAGTGTTCTTTAGGAGGAACTGAGCAGCCGATAGATAAGGAGAATATTTATGGAAGCTAAGAAAATTCCTAAATTCAGGGAGATAAACAGAAGCGTAGTGGTGCCCCATGGCTGGGCTGCTCAACACATTTCCTTGAAGAAAACAAAACTGAGCATGATTTTATAGAACTTACCACTTGGAGAAGAGCCAAGTACCCCATCCCAACATGATCAAAGTTCACATCACTATTTGTCCATGTTCCACCATAGAAAATACAATCACTTTTGTTTTCAATTAGACTTAAATTTCCTTTCTCAAGTGTACATTTCCAAAATTTTTCTCCAAGCAATTTTACTCCTGCTATGTTAAACAGCAGCCAGAAGACAACACAGACGAGCAAAACATTCACGATTGAGGGGATAGCTCCCAAGAGTGCATTCACAACAACCTTAAATAAAACAAATTAAAAGAATGAATTATTCACATTCAGTAGAACGCCTTCCTATAAAAAGCACTTATTTTTTCTTCTTCTGTACCTACTGCAGATTCTCACCCATATAAAAACTAGCAGATGACAAACTCAAAGTCAGCAGTCCAGGGCTGGACTAGATGACCCACAGAGGTCCCTTCCAACCCCTACCATTCTGTGATTCTATGTTTCTGTGATTCTGTGATTCAGCCCACCTTCAAGCTTGTCTTACGTAACTCTGTGGTATCTGTCTTGCCTTTTGAGGAAGGAAGTAAAATAGATGGCAACCAGAATTATCCTTGGGTAAAAGAAAGACATAAAATAAGATTATCCATCTGTAGTAGCTATGAGATCCAAAAATCAGGTATAGGGGAATAAGTTGTATGATCTGCATTTTCTACAATATCATAAATAACCCCATCTTCTATCTTCGAGGGGTTTTGTGAGAGAACGACAGCTTGCTCTCCATAACAAAATGAACCTCACCCCATAACCACTGGCATCTGACTGCACACAGCACATGAAGAAGAGAAGTTTGACTTCCAGAAGACTGAGTTGTTTTGGTCAGCACTCTCCCTTCATTTACGCTTGCTTGAGGACAACGTGAATGCCAGCCCATGATGAGCAGTAAGCCTCTTCCAGCAAAAGTACCAGTGAAAATGGGATTCAAGATTTTGGTGTCTGTGCTGGTGATGTCAAGGGACCTGATGCAAGCAGTGACAAAAACTTGTATTTGTGAATCCGGCACATTGATGCTGATAGGCAGGACCACGCTTGTTTCCAGTTTGAGAACTGTTATCCAGGGGTGATTCTGCCCCCCTGCTCCATTCTCCTGGAGTCCTGTGTCCAGCTCCGGAGCCCTCAGCACAGGACAGACCTGGACCTGTTGGAGCGGGGCCAGAGGAGGCCACAGTAATGGTCAGAGGGCTGGAATCCCTGTGCTGTGAGGAAAGGCTGACAGAGTTGGGGCTATTCAGCCTGGAGAAGAGAAGGCTGCGGGGAGACCTTACAGCAGCCTTCCAGTACCTGAGGGGGCCTGCAAGAAAGCTGGAGAGGGACTTTTACAAGGGCATGGAGTGATAGGACAAGAGGTAATGGCTTTAAACTGAAAGAGGGTAGGTTTAGACCAGCTATAAGGAAGAAATTCTTTACTCTGAGGGTGGTGAGGCACTGGAACAGGTTGCCTGGGGAAGTTGTGGCTACCCCCTCCCTGGCAGTGTTCAAGTGTTCTTTGTTCTCTGTTGACTTGGGTTTAACACGCTGTCCACGCCAGGTCCTTTTCTGCAGTGTGCCACGGTTATGTGTGGTTATTCTGGCTCAGGTGCAAGCCTTTGCATTTGCTATTGCTGTACTGTCTGATGTTTCTGCAGCCCATATCTCCAGTCGGTCAAGCTCTCACTGCAGAGCAGCCTTGCCCCCAGCGCATTAACTGCTCGTCCCCAATTTGGTATCATCCATGAACTTGATAAGGACAATTTCTGCCACATTCTTCTGGTTGTTAATTAAGCTGTTAAGCAGTGTTGGTCCCAGGTCTGACCGCTGAGCCCCTAGTATTCAGCTGCCAGTTGTACTTCATCCTGATGATCTCTGCACATTGAACCTGGCAGTCCAGCCAATTTTCTGCCTTGCTTATAGCTCACCTATCCAAACCAGATACAATCAACATCTGAGACCATGGATGGCTCTTCCTTCCCTCTGCCATCTCATCACAGAAGACATTGAGGTTTGAGAGGCAAAAATTGCTCTTCGTAAATTCAAAGAATGGCTTTCAGGAAAGTACTTATCAAAAAAAATTCTTGTTTAGTTTGTTTCGCACATTGCACTGAAACTGGAAACATGGGAAACTGTTCAAATGTACACATTACTATATGTAATAATTCCTTGTGGTAGCATAGTACAATTCAATTGCCTTATTTCATTTGTATTTATAAATTTCTGTGAAAGTATTAGGTATTATTTCAAAATAACAACCATAAGATATAAGTAGACAATCTGAACCATCTTAATGCCATCCAGTCCCACATAGAGATTCAAGTTGTAATTTTCACAAAAACTTCACATGCAGCTATTACAAAATACGCACACACACTCCCAATACCCTTACCTTTATCCCTTCAAATCTTGACAAAGCTCGTAGAGGCCTCAACGCTCTAAGAGTCCTGAGAGATTTCAGGGCACTCCCAGATGAACAAGGTGATGTGTCTTTAGAAACCATACTCAGTCCCCAGGAAGCAAATGACAGCTGTGTTCATTGATTTGAAACGGAGATTATTAAATGGTATACAAAAAATTATTTATTTGTGTCAGTAGACAGTCATAGGCTGAATGTTACAGTATCTTTGACCAGTAAGTCAAATGAAGAAAACACACATTCAAACTTACCATAAGACAATTTTACTTCGTTCTTTCCTGATATTTTAAAAATAATGCAATTCTTTCACCTTAATTTGAAACACTTTTTTTTCTTTTTTCTTTTTTTTTTTTTCCAAAAAAAGTTTGTAAAATTTTGGGGGGATTCTAGTATAACAACCAAATTGGTAACTATGGTAATTTCATATACTACAAGAACAGAAGGGATTATTCAAATTAGATATTCCCATTTTCTGGATCGTTCTTCTCAGAAGTGTGTATAGTAATCCCTTATCATAATTTAAGATGGTGATGTAGAAACAAAAAATTATTTTTAAAAAGGTATCCAGTCTTCATTTCAAAATTTTGTTAGACAGACTATGAAGTGAAAATATTAGAAAATTGTTTCAATAATTAAGGTTTTTTTCACTTTTTTCACTGATTTGCCCCTTCCTTCCTATTAGAATTTGCTGTCTCACTGTCAAGCCATTAGATATTTTCATGCATATCCTCTGTTTTGGAAAGCACTGCTATTAATATCACAGAACTGTAATCACTAAAGTCATGCTATATATTTTTTGTAAATAGTCCTAATATTAGATTTTTCTGTTGTAATTTTCTAGCACTTAACAACTTTCAATGCTAATTATTCATAGGCTGTCAAACAGCTACTTTGATGCTACTGGAATTCAGCTGTTTAGTTGTTTTTATTTTAAAATATTTAACTTCAGTATCTTCCCACTGTACTGTTGACAAGCAAAAACATTTCATTTTTATATGGCAAGATTATATTATTTAACTTTGCCTGAATTCAGAATAAAAATGTATATATTGAACACTGTACTTCCTCCATCTCACTATTGATGATTTCAGCATTTCTCTTTATCACTATGTAAAGGATTGCTCGGATTTCTTTAGCTGCAAAGCAAAACATTCTTTCTTACATCTTGTACTCTCTGGTAAATGATTTTTCCAACAATACTTTTCAACTCCCTTTACCACCTTAATTTCTTCTCCTTTAAGGAAGCAACTCTACTTTTTTGTGTTTCTAAATGCTAGAGCTGCCAGCAGCTTCACATCTTTCTGTCATCTTAATTTATTTCAGTTTTATTTCTGATCACTACTTGCACTTTCTCTCTACATTCTAAAAGGTTTTTATAACCAACATGGCCCTCAATAACAGTGATACTTAGTAAATTTTTCTTAAGCGACTTCTGATTACTACTTGCAATTTCCGTTTAAATTTGTCCTAAAGTCTCTTTAGATTGCAATTTTTCTCAGCTTTTGGAAACTCTCTTTTACACTTGTGTTTATTCATAATCACACTTTACATGTAGTTCTTTGTATAGAAAATATCAAAAAATCAAAATGTAAGACAAGCTGAATATAATACTTACACATACAATGATGAAGTCAAGCCAACACCAGACATTTGTGAAATAACTGTGCAAACCATAAGCTACCCATTTCAGAAGCATCTCCATAAAAAAGATGTAGGTAAATACTTTATCAGCATAGTCTAGGACCATTTTCACATTTTTTCTCCCCTGCAGGTGAATATCTTCAAATGCCTGGAATTTCAGAATTCAGTTTTAAAACAGTTCAGTAGTTTCACGGCAAATTATTTTTAAATTGCACAAGAATACACAGTTTGGCTTATCATAACCATTTCACAATGGTGAACCACTTAGTTTTATACATAGAAGTAAAAACCTAAATTGTAAAATAAGTACAATCTAATTTTCAGGTTGGTTGAAAGATCACATACTTTCAGTTGTTTACACTTATTCAAAAAGCAACTCTTCTGCTGCCAACATCTCCAATGATCTATCCATCCATTTTCACCACCACTATTTCCCCTTAAAATCCACATCTGTCATTACCTTCACTTAAAATTTTTCTTACTTATGTAGATATATCAGAAGCCACCTTGTACCACACCCTTTCCCACACCCTATGATTCCTAGATATAAATTACTCCATCTCCTCTTGTCTCTTTCTTGTTCACACTCTGTCTCTAGAGCTCAACATGTCTCTCAAGCACATCAGGTCATTTAACAACCGCCTTTTCTCTTATCGTTCAAATCTGTGTCCCCTTCTCTGACATTGCCTCTGCAGTTGCTAAGTTTCTGTCTTATTTCTTGCCATCAGATGAATAAAAAAGTTGAAATCAGAAGTTTAAGAGTCTGTCCTCTCAAGAGGAACACACCACCTCAAATCCTTAGGGTATCAGAACACGACACCTTTATTTTACAGAAAAGCAAATGAAGCGTAGAGAGACCAATTCATTTGCCCAAAGTCACATGGCTGTAGCCTGTGACAAAGGTCAGGAACCAAACAGAAAGTCAAAACCTCAATCCATATGCGGTTTCAATCTACATCAGCTCTTCACTTAACAGCTCCTCACCTGACTGTGAAATCTCTTATTCTGCTATTACTTTTTAATAAGTTCTTTAACAGTCAACCCCCTGAAGACCTAGCAGGCTGTGTTACATGGGAGACTGACCCAGATGGTCCTCAGACCTTTGGTTCAGGGGAGCATGGTAGCAAAGACACCTCAACGGTTTTGCAAGGATTAGCTCAGCTACAGCGGGCCTTAAGTTCCCCAGTTCAAGAAAGATGAGGAGCTGCTGAAGAGTGTCCAGTGGAAGGCTACGAGGATGGTGAGGGGACTGGAGCATCTCTCCTACGAGCAGAGGCTGAGAGAGCTGGGCTTGTTCAGCCTGAAGAAGAGAAGGCCGCGAGGGGACCTAATATATGCCTAGAAATATCTGAAGGGTAGGTGTCAGGAGGATGGGGGCAAACTCTTTTCAGTGGTGCCCAGTGACAGGACAAGGGGCAATGGGCACAAACTGAAGCACAGGAAGTTCCGTCTGAACATGAGGAAGAACTTCTTCCCTCTGAGGGTGATGGAGC
>Ga0065711_1011417_pt1 | contig 17125 bp, 16 predicted proteins | sample Hoacrofraction12_FD_59098 | JGI IMG/M metagenome (GOLD analysis project Ga0065711, IMG submission 59098) | Hoatzin crop microbial communities from Cojedes, Venezuela - Epithelial fraction 12 v2 (version 2) | ecosystem: Host-associated > Birds > Digestive system > Esophagus > Crop | place... | reverse complement strand
TTTCTTTCTTTCTTTCTTTCTTTCTTTCTTTCTTTCTTTCTTTCTTTCTTTCTTTCTTTCTTTCTTTCTTTCTTTCTTTTCTTTCTTTCTTTCTTTCTTTCTTTCTTTCTTTCTTTCTTTCTTTCTTTCTGTTCCCTTGTTTTTTTAATATCTTTTTCATTTCGCATAAATTCAGGAGCCTGCCGGCAGCCGTGCTCGGGGGGGTATGCGTGTCTCCAGACTGAAATAACCTTTCGTTTCTCCAAACCTAGGATGGAAAGAGGATGTTTGGCACCTACTTCCGAGTTGGTTTTTATGGAACTAAATTTGGAGACCTGGATGAGCAAGAGTTTGTTTACAAGGAGCCGGCGATAACCAAGTTAGCTGAAATCTCCCATCGGCTCGAGGTGAGACGGTTGCAGCTGACCTCAGACTCTGCGAGCTGCAGTTTTAACTGGTTTGCCTCGGTTGTTTAAGAGCGGCGTTGCCAAATTGCTGGAAGTGGCGGGAGGAATGCGGGGAGAGGACGTCCCACAGGTTTTCCCTGGCCTTGCAGCGAGAGCCGCAGGCCTGCTGTGATCATTCCAGAGTCTGTGGCGTATCATACGGCGTTTGCACTTCTCTTCGTCTGCCTGGTGTTAATGGGATGACCTGGGCTTGAAGAAAGGTTGAGATGCCTGGCAGGACCTGACTTGCAGAAAGTGTGGCATTTTGCTGTCATTTTGTTGCCTTCACATCACATTCCTCTCGCCTAGAGGCTGGACCCTCTTAAAGTGGCTGAATTTCAGAGTCCCTGCAGTGGGACATCACGGGTCTGGAGTTTGCATCAGCCATGAACAAGCAAAGGCCACTCTGACTGATCTAACTGGGGCTTGGGTGCAAGCTCCAGGAACCACCCAGTGATCACCTGTACTGTGCAGTGGCGAGTCTGGCCTGGTTTTGTGCCAACTAACCTGTGTGTAGAGAACATCTTAGCACAATCTGGGGGACAGCATGGGTCAGAGGCGTTCCCAGTAAGCACTGGGGACAGATGAGGCCATCCCCACTGGGAGAGAAAGAGCGTTTCGCAGCGTGGCGCGGCCCAGAGCCGTGTTTGTCGTGCCAGGGGGCAGACCTGGCCCTGTTTTAATTCCTGGAGTAGATCTGATGTCCCGTTGTCGCTCACAGCCATTCGGCCGCTGTCGCGTTGCGCTGAAAGCAGCAGCGTTGCCTGAGGTTTCAGCGCGTGAAGCCGAGCTCAGAACGCAGCCAGCCCAGCAAAGCCGCACTCTGCTGCGGCCCCTGATTGCCAGGCAGATCCCGTATTGACCCCAGCTTTCGGTTGAGCTCACAGACACACAGCGAGCTCGGAGGGCTGGTGCAGAGCCACGCAGCGTGTGTGCACGCAGCTGGAAGGCTCCCGAGTTCTCCTGCTTTCCAGGGCATCAGGCTGGTTTTTTCCTGTTGCCCCTGGAACGCGACTGATGTAATTCTAGGTTCAGCAGATCTCATTCAGCCCCAGTACAGCTACTGTTACAGGCACGTGGAGCTTCACCTTCCCTGAATATGCCTTTGTCTCTCCAGCCCCCATCTCTGATGGTTTCTTTCAATGCATTTGCTCTTGATTGTAGGGGTTTTACGGAGAACGGTTTGGTGAAGATGTGCTCGAAGTGATTAAGGACTCAAACCCTGTGGACAAATGTAAACTAGACCCTAACAAGGTAAGAACACAAGTGCAGGTTTAGAAGTAGAACTGGTCCGAACTCAGTGGAACAAATCCTGCCCTGAATTTCACCAAGCAGGCAATAAAATCCACAAACGGAGCATCTCGCGACGGCTCAGGATGGGAGTTGGGGAGAATCATCCCAGCAACGCGATGCAGAATTGGTCATTTTGTTCCGTGCCCCAGGCCCTGCCCTTGTAATGGTTGGTGGGAGGAGACGAAAGGACAGCGGAGGCCCAGGCTGCGTTTGCCTTTCTCTGTCGCCTCTGCTGAGTGCAAGGAGTCATGGAATCGTAGAATCATTTAGGTTGGAAAAGACCCATAGGGTCATGAAGTCCAACCGCTAACCTAGCACTGCCAAGTCCAGCACTGAGCCGTGTCCCTGAGTGCATCATCTACACATCTTTTAAACCCCTTCAGGGATGGTGGCCCAACCCCATCACTGGGCAGCCTGTTCCAATGCTTGACAGCCCTTTCTGTGAAGAAATTTTTCCTAATATCTGATCTAAACCTCCCCTGGCGCAACTTGAGGCCATTGCCTCTCGTCCTGTCACTGGTTACTTGGGAGAAGTGACCAACCCCCACCTTGCCACAGCCTCCTGGCAGGGAGCTGTAGAGAGATATAAGGTCTCCTCTCAGCCTCCTCCAGACTAAACACCCCCAGCTCCCTCAGCTGCTCCTCATCAGACTTGTTCTCCAGACCCCTCCCCAGCCTCATTGCCCTTCTCTGGACACGCTCCAGCCCCTCAATGTCCTTCTTGTAGTGAAGGGCCCAAAACTCAACACAGTACTCCAGGTGCAGCCTCACCAGTGCCAAGTACAGGGGCACGATCCCCTCCCTGCTCCTGCTGGCCACACCATTCCTGATCCAAGCCAGGATGCTGTTGGCCTCCTTGCCCACCTGGGCACACTGCTGGCTCCTGTTCAGCCGGCTGTCGACCAGCACCCCCGGGTCCTTTTCCGTGGGGCAGCTTTCTGGCCACTCCTCCCCAAGGCTGGAGCGTTGCGTGGGGTTGTTGTGACCCAAGTGCAGGACCTGGCACTTGGCCTCATTGAACCTCATGCAGTTGGCCTTGACCCATCGATCCAGCCTGTCCAGATCCCTCTGCAGAGCCTTCCTACCCTCGAGCAAACCAACACTCCCGCCCAGCTTGGTGTCACCTGCAAACTTAGTGAGGGGGCACTCGATCCCCTCGTCCAAATCGTTGATGGAGTTGTTAAACAGAAGAGAGGGAGTTTGCCATTCACTGGCCTCGGGCTTTTTTGTCGCTGCAGCGTTTTGTCACTCTTGTGCCATGTCCTTTAAGGGCAGCAGAAGCATCAGGAGCATGCCTAGGAAACGGGACTGTGGCGCAGGGCAGGGCGTTAACTGCAATGAAGGGAAGGAGACTCTTCGTGTGAAGAGCGTGAGAGGAGCGGGGCAGTGCGCTGTGTTTATCCAGTCCAGAAGCTGCTGAGCAGCTGCCAGCACCCCTGGCCCCTGCCGATGTAGTGTGATATTTCTGAGAAAAGGCAAAAAAACCAGTCCTCATTCTTCCAGAGGTGGCTCCAAGAGGAAAGAATGCAAACTGGGTTATTGCACTGCTGAAACGTCAGCGCTTGTCTGGCGCTGTGCCTCACCGTGACGCCCGGGTTCCTCTCTGCAGGCCTACATTCAGATAACCTACGTGGAGCCGTACTTCGACACCTACGAGATGAAGGACAGGATAACTTACTTCGATAAGAACTACAACTTGCGGCGTTTCATGTACTGCACGCCCTTCACGCTGGACGGCCGAGCTCACGGGGAGCTGCATGAGCAGTTCAAGCGCAAAACCATCCTGACCACGTCCCACGCCTTCCCGTACATTAAAACCAGGATAAACGTCATCCACAAAGAGGAGGTGAGCCCTGCGCTCTCGGGGACTGCTGTTACACGAGACTGCTTTTATTACACAAGACTAAGGGAAGTGGACGTTGCCGAAACTCACGCATGATGTGCTGTTGTACGTGGANTTTGATGGCACGGCCCCATCCCTTCGCCCCGTCANCGTTACCCAGATGCACCCTCCTGGCCATCCCCACCCTACCTTTCCCCTCTCNGTTAAAGACGCAGAAATTTGGCGGAGAGCGAGAGCACGCAGCGCCGTCGTGAGCTGCTCTGGCTGTTTGCTGCGGGGACTGTGCACGAGACCCCTCTCCTTTGATTGCTCCCTTCCATTCCGCTTGAGCAACATCTCCTGTTGCTCTGTGGGACCACTCACGTGGTCTCAGCGGACCCAGGCCAGTGGGGTCCTGAGGCCGCTTGGAGAGGTTTATCCCAAAGCTATGTTAATTTTTCAGGGGTGGGTAGGAACGGATGTGATGCCTGGGACACGATGAAAAATGCGTTTTCATGCGAGGCAGGGAACCTGCGGGCGTTTAGGCGCTGACGTAGTGCTGTAACCATGGGTGGATGGTTGCAGTGACCACAAAGGGACACGAGTCTGCCTCCTCAGAAGCAATCTCAGAAAGCCCCTGAGTACCCAGAGGTAGAAACACATTTAAAAATCAAACTTTTTCTTGGTGTTCTTAAACCAAGACTAAGACTATGCATTTCTAAAGTGCTTCAGTCCAGACTATTGGTCCTGTTGGTCTCCTCCACCACTTGAGTATGACCCAAGTCACCTTGGTGTCTCTGAAAGTACGCGTCTGGTTGAGAGTCTTGGCCGTAACAAGCGTCCTCTGTTCTGGCTACTTGCTTAGATCATTTTGACGCCCATTGAAGTTGCCATAGAGGACATGCAGAAGAAAACACAGGAATTGGCTTTTGCAACCCACCAAGACCCTGCGGACCCAAAGATGCTGCAGATGGTGCTGCAAGGATCAGTAGGTACCACAGTAAATCAGGTGAGGATCGCCGTCCCAGTTGGAGACACTGGGGTAGTGCAGTGGATGCTCAGTGTTGGGCCTGGTTTCTAAATTACCTTGGATCTTTATCCCTGTTCAGCCTGTGGGATGTGTTGAAGGTCACTGGTGTGTCTAGACCAGCTGCTCTCCGTGGCTTTGCCATTTGAGTAAGAGTCCTGAAAACGCGGTTAGATGTGGAAAGTGGCTGAGAAGAGACAGCCCTCCTCCCCCAGTTACCTGCTCCTTCCTGGCAGTCGCAGTTGTTCCTGCCTGCTTCTCCTTTTCCCTTAAAAAAAAACAACCCAAAAATGTTTTATTACTTTCCCTTTGGTCAGCCAGGCTCTGGTGGGTGGAAGTAGGATGGCGTCCTGCACTGGTTTTTGAACAAAATGGAAAGCAGAACTAGTGAATGGAGAAGAACTGAGGAAAAACTGAGGGAGTGTGAGTAAAACTGGGCTAATGCACAAGCTGGAAAAAAATCAGCTGGAGTTTCAAGTTCTGGGTTGAGTTTGCAGTGCTGGCAAACGCTTCCCTGGTTCCACCTGCATTGTTGAAACTTTGTCTTAGTTGTGAGTTGAGCAAACTTTGTCAAGAGTCCTTATAAGAGAAAACAAACGTAGAGGCTGTGCGTTTTCTCACGCTGTTTTCCAAAAGCAGAGTTTTATTTAAAAAAGAAAAAAGCACCAAAACTAAAGAGAGATTCAGTTGTCGTGATGCTTGGTGATTTATGCCAGTGTTACCAGCTGCAGTTCTTCAAGAGTAAGGAAATGTTGCATTTTACCAATGTTTCTGTGTGCAAGAACTTTCTCCAGCAGTTGCACATGACAGATGGTTCCAAGAACCTTGCTTTTTCTCTTCTGCTCCTAAAGGGACCATTAGAAGTCGCACAAGTTTTCTTGTCTGAAATACCCAACGATCCAAAGCTCTTCAGACACCACAACAAACTGCGGCTCTGTTTCAAAGACTTCACCAAAAGGTACGGGGTGTTGTCCTCCGGCTGCCCGACGGACGCAGTCGCTGCTGCGGGGGGTGGCGGGAGAGAGGAGTGCTGGTGGTGTCACTCCGTCGGTCCGGTCTCCGTGCGCAGCTGGGTTCCTCGGCTGCCCGGGTGGTTTCTCCGGGGCTGCAGGTCCATGACCGAAGTCCGATGGAGTGGCTGAAGTCGTTTGGCTTTGCTCTTTATCAGGGATGAATTAGTGATCCCAGTTGAGCTGCGAACAAGTGTTCCCGTGTCAGAAAACACGACTAGCCACGCTGGCGCAAATGAACTCGCGGCTTGGCAGGGTCGGGAGAAACTGCGGAACTGGTCAGGAGATTTAGTGTCCTTCTGAAACGCATTTCTCCGAACGGAGCGGAAGCGGGCTGGCAGAATTCTGTCAAGAAACGTGCTGGCTGCTCTGCTTTCCTCGTGAGTAACACAAACTGCAGGCTCAGCCCAGCATCGTTTGCAAGNGCCAAGGACTTAAAAAAAAAANANTTTGAAATAAAAATGTTCTGTGCAAGTGGANCTGGTGGNAATGTAGTTTTCCCGTATGTAGTAAGTGGCATTGGTGATACGGTTCTTTTCACACCCTTTGTTAAAGTCACGTCTTTCCAAGTAGGAGAGCTCCTGATGAACGTCTCGTAGTCTGCTCTTTATTAATCTTTTCTGGGGAGAGCAGTAGGTCTGTCCGTCGTGAAGTCCTCTTGGGCTGGAAGTGGCTATGCAGAGATTAGCTTCTTGTTTCTCTTCAGGGAGGATAAATGTAACTGGAGAGTAAATTAAAATTAAAAGGGAGTTGCTACTCTGGAAGTGAAGTGGAAATTGGAAGTATGACACCCTCTCCTTTCCCCATGGACCCCAGCCGGTTTAGCTGAGCCTTTATTACCCAAAAGACAAGATAGAGAAGGATATTATGCGTCATCCCAGAGGAACAGAACGATTTCTTTTGTACTATTAGATTAACGAGCCTCTAGCACGTGGATCTTTTTTTACGTGCCCAGGTTTCACAGGCTTTTGTTTCCTAGGTGCGAAGATGCTCTGCGCAAGAACAAGAGCCTGATCGGTCCGGACCAGAAGGAGTATCAGCGAGAGCTCGAAAGGAATTACCACCGGTTAAAGGAAGCTCTCCAGCCTCTGATAAACAGAAAGATCCCACAGCTGTATAAGGCAGTGCTGCCGGTCACATGCCACAGGTGGATATTTGATTTTACTCTTTCAGCAGAGATAAGGAGGGTGTGAGACTGGGGTGTCTGATCTTCTGGTGAACCTGTGACCTCTATTTGTTTTCAATTCTGGGTCTTTTGGCTGAGTCCGTCCCTTTTCTCCTCTGTCCTGACCTCAGAGCACATCCCCTTCCCAGCACTTGATGGTAGGTGATGCTTGCAACGGTTCCTTTTGTTCCTGATCAAGGAGAAATTTATTTTTCATCCTGCATCCCCATTCTTTCCAGATTTGAAACCACCCTCAGCGTGGCAGGACTTTGACACTTGTTTGTTCCCAGTGGAACTGGGGTGATGAGGAGCTCCAGGGGCAGGCAGGGTGGAAAAACAGTTGGCATCTTCCATGCTGGAAGACCGGTCCGCTGGAGTCTGGGCTTTGTGTTCCTCTGCAAGGAGACTGAACGTAAAGTCCCCACTGGGAGTGTATGGAGATCAGAGCCCGTGGCACTGGAACCCATCTTTGGCGTGACAACCCCACTTGTGTCCCCTGCCAGCGAGGCAGGTGGACGCAGTCCGGCAAGGCTGCCCTGGCATCGCGGTCTGACGCCAGTGACGGGGTTGGTTTTTGGAAGGAGCATCGTTAGCACTGAGCTTTTAGATGGTGCTTTTAGACCCTTTAGGAGATCTGTGGGAGTGTGATCTTCAGCTCATGCCCATGGCGTTGGTTTAGGAGAATGCAGCCCTGGCTTTGAACCTCTCCTCTTGTAAGTGTTGTTCAGAGGTAAAGAGCAACGGGGAACACAAAATATGTTGTGAAAAGAGAAACTCGGCAAAATTACGTTATAGAAAGAGCAAGACTTGGTGCTGGATGAGGAAGGCAAGGAGTGTTCCTAGCTCACACGGCAGTGCTTAGCGGTGTTTCTGCAGCTGAATTGATGTCTTTTTCTGCCCGCTGGATACTGCAGGAAGGTGGCCTTTCCTCACTGTGTGGGCTCAGGACTTTTTAAGCTCTCCCCAGCTCGCGCAGCGTGTCCTGGCTGTTCTCTGCTGGAACCCCTTTCCACTTCCCTCCCCGCCCGGTGGGAACCTCACGGGCACCCTTCTCGCAGCAATTATTTTCTAATTGGGGGTCTAATATGGGTATTCCCGGCAAATTCCACTTAGAGATTTATCTGCAAGACTTCAAGAAGATTTCAGTAGTGCGGGTGGTTTGTGCTGCTTCTCTACGCACACATCAGTTAAACTTTCTGTCAGCTTTCGCGTCGGTAAACCTTGGGCAGTTACATGATCCCAGATGCAGATCCAAACCCATTTCGTTTGGAAAGCAATGGGTTAATGTCAGGGGACTTAATTTTTGTCGTAGCCAGCTGTAGAAAACACGGGAAATCGAGTACAGAGTCATTCATCTGACGAGGCTTCTTATTTCAGCATGGAAAATGTGAGCTCATCATTGTATTTTCTCTCCCTCAGAGACTCCTTCAGCAGGATGAGCCTTCGCAAAATGGATATCTAAACGAGTTAAAAACCAAAATTAAAAAGCACTTAAAATTAAGGTTTTGAAAAGAAAGAGCCTTGCTATCAGCGCTGGGAATCAAAGAAGTTTTATTGCGAAATAAAACTTGGACTTCATCGTGGACATCCCACACACCTCTTCCTCCATCAAAGTGTTCAGTGGCCAAAAATCATTCTGAATTGTCAAATGTAGACTTATCGATGTTTGAAAAAAGTCACGACGGTGGTATCCAGAGTGTTGGTGATCAGCTGTAAACTTACCTGTTTTTTAAGGCGTTTTTATGACTCAAAGGTACACTAAACTCATTTACCTTTATTTATAGCGTTACCTAATGTTAAATTTATTTACTTTTAGTTCATATATTTAATTTATATTAGGACCATATGCCAATCCATTTTTGAAGTTTTTAATGTAGTGATGATGGTTATTTTGATGGTACTATTAAATATGTGAATGTTTACACTTTAATTCCCTGTGCGTTGGACTTCAGAGCTCGCCATCCTTGGGGCAAAGGTTCCGAGCGAGGTAAGTCTCACACTGCCGCTTCTTAACCAAGCGCTGGGTGTTCCACTGCCCGCGTCCTTTTTCCTTTGTAACCCTGAATATGGATTGCTGCAAAGAACAACCGTTCCGTCCGTCGCCATCGGAAGGAGCGAGGCACGCCTTGCTGCCGCTTCCCCTCCTCCCGCGGCGGCGGGGCGATTCCAGCGCGACCGCTGCGGGCACCTGGGCGTTCCGGCAGCTGGGAAGGCCAGGCAGCGCCGGAATCCCGTCGTGGCTTTAGTTCCGTTTAGCAGCGTACCTGCGGCTAGACGGCTTCGCTTGGGTCCCTTTTTCGATTTAAAAACTGATCTCGGGGGGAAGAGGAACGAAAAATGGGATTGCAGGTCACGTTAAAAGCTTACATAGAAAGCATTCTTTGCATTGCTATTTATGTAAAGGAAAACATCTGTTTTACAGCGGTTATTTGGGTGGCTGACAGCAATGCAAGGAAACATCAGAATGGGAGCTCATCCTTTGTATTTTTCCCCTCTGTTGAACAAGGTCCCTTGGAAGAGGTGGTATGTGATTAAACACAAGCTTATGCTCTCTATATAAATACCTAAATATGCATACATATAAATATATGCACATGTGTGTATATAAAACCAAATTTGATAAACGTGCTGTTTTATATATATAGAAATATACAAAAAAAAAATGGGTTTTATACATCAGCTTTTATGATAGCCAGCATCTATACCTCATCACTTCTAATTTGTCAGCATTTGGCTTTTGAATCCTAAATAGCTTTTACCTGCGCTGGTGACATACCCACCCGTTCCTGCGTCTCAGAAGGTGCTGGGGGGGGTGATCCTTCGGGGTTCACCCCCCGTTTTAGCACCTGCAGCTGCAGCAAGCGCCCACCCGTCTGCATCAGCAGGGAGGGTTCAGGCTGGGGGGTGTCTTTTTTATTCTTGATATTTATTGCAAGGTATCAGCGGCTGCCTGCCAGCCTGCTGGTGGCAGGGTGGTTGGACTCCTGTTGTACTCCTGCTGTGTCGCGGAGCCGCCGCGGGCTGTAGCTGCGTGGCCTGTCCCGGTGGAACGATGGCACCTGGTGGGATGGCATCCATGGGACGGTGGCATCCGACAGGATGATGGCACCCGGTGGGACAGCACAGGGCACGCTGCCTACAGCCAAGGGCTGTGTTGGGGAGGGGAGAGCGGAGCTGCCCGTTTTCACTCCTTCTCCCGTGCTCTTTCGTTCCAGCAGCTTCGCAGCCGTGGTGGGTTTTGGTAGCGTCAGTGCGGGGCTCTTCTTCATGTGCCACTGTCTGACCATTTCCCTTCAATGCGAGTAATCCTGACCTAGTTCCATGTTACAACACAGGAAAGCCTGCATGGCGTTTCTTGCATAAAGAAAAACTACTCCTCTAACCTAAGCCTTTTTTCTTCCTCCCCCCGACCCCGAGACATTTCAAAGGCCGATCGCAAAGCCTGGGGATGTGGACGAGGCTTTGGAAGCTGTATGGGAGTTGGGGGCTCTTGTAATGGAAAACATTCAGGAAGGAGGGGGTCATTTACAGTAGCCCTTGTATATTGTTTCCAAACATTTCATCCAAATCTTGTGTAAATACCCTGTGATTGTACCGCTGGCCCCGTCAGCGTAAAGCCGGCCGGCGTGTCGGTGCGCACGGCTCGGCCGTTGCGTAGAGCTCGCGGCGCAGAGCTGAGCCCGGGCAGCCACGGTTTGCTCCCCGTTGCAGCAGACTGCAGGCCCTTCGTTACTGTGGCGAGTGACGAGCTCGGGAAGGGTGACAAGCGCGTCACTTGAGGGAGTCCCCAACATACCCACCTCACCCTCTGTCCCTCTGCCGGGGGAGGGTTTGTCGTTCAGCGTATTCCAGCCGATTGCGCTTGCTGGTCAGCTGCCTGGGAGTGTTTTTCCCAAGCTGTGATGGAAGACAGCTGGGTCTTCCTTCGATCACGCCGTAGCCAGGGTTTTGTTGAACATAGCGGTGTTTGGTTTCCTTGGAACATTTCCTGTTCATCCAGTTGGAGATAAGTCCTGGGTCAAGTGTGGAAAAGTAAACTTCCATTTGCAGGCTGAAATTCAGCAAACCCCCTACTGCAGGCAGGGAAAAAGAACATTCTGTAACGTGATTCGGCTGCCCTTGCAAGGTAAGGTTACTGTTATTTTTTTTGGTGATTTTTTTAACATAGATATTTCTTGGTTTAGACTACAAAATGATTTATTGTGATGACAAGAAGAGGGAAGGGTCTAAAGTCTATTTGTAATTCCAGATTCTTCCGCTCTGCAGAACAGAATTACTACAGCCATCTACTCAGCAGGAGTTTATAAGCGGCTCCAAATCTGGTCCATCCTTTCTTACACTCTTCCCTACTGAGGGTACAAGCTTTCTAGACTGAAACGTATTTTATTAATACTGCACAACCAAGGCCTGTACAAAAACCAGAGGTCCACCATAACATGGAAAATACACCAACGGTGTGTTCCATGACTTAGTGTAAACGCTGAGGTCTACTTTAATAATAAAAGACTGTAAAAAAGCTAAGTATTGCAGAAAAAAAAAAAAAAAACCAAACACTGGGTAGGGGTTTCTAGGGCTTTTCCTGTAAATAATTTGTATTTGAAAAAGTTTAAATATATCCAGAAACCTCGGGCATCTCCACATTTCGTGTCTCTCTCGTCTCCCCCTCTGCAGCCACACGTCATTCCGTCTATCGTGTGGCAGCAGAATGAACGCGCATCCTATTGCCTGTCATATTTTTAAGATTTTAATTAGGTGCAGGTCATAGGATTCACCTTAACATTTTAGCATCTAACAGCTGATTTGGGAGTTTAATCTCTAGTATTTAGTGCCCAACATTTCACTTGTTTTTACAATAATCTTGGCTTCCTTTCCTCTCCCCTCTGCGCATTACCTCTAGGCAGCGAGCCCCTTCAGATGAGGATGCACTGTATGAGGATCAGTTAGAAACAGAGACTGTGAGTTGTTCAAGCACTTCAAATCTTCCAGTTCTCCAAGATGGTTTCCCAGCCCTTTTGTAACAGCGCCCAACCACTTTCCGCTTTTCCCTCTTCAAAGACAAAAGCTGCATCTAGTCATCTCGGATGCATATCATAACTTTTTTTTATTTCATATATACATTCTTAACAAAGCATCAAGCCAAACGCTTTCGTTTCCCCACATCCCAGTGAGCTGCGAGTACAAATCAACTGTTATAAGGTCACCACTAAGTTCCAAATCCACCCAAACAGATAAGCGCATTAGAGGGCTTTACTCTTAAAAGTACAAAATTCTTTTTAATTACACTACGCGCTCCCCCTGCTCCGAAGCATTAATCACACCTATGTACACTTCGCCCGTTTAACACCTACGCGACGAGATGGAAATGAGCCCGTTCAGCCATTTCGATGAAGTTCAGCTCCTTCCAACGCACGAAGCCAGGTCACGGGGCCCTTTCCTTGTGCTGCCGGTGGCCCCGAGCAGCGTGGAACTGGGTAAGGAGAACGTCATCAGTAAACCACGTCGATTACCCAAAGACTAAATACGAAGTATTACTTCCCAAGTTACAAAAATACACAACTTCTGATGAAATCTGCTAGTTAATATACATTTACTCCAGAATATGAATACAAATAACCTTTATTAAAAAAAAAAAGAAGCTAATAATACAATAGGCATGTCTGAGACCTAGAATTGTGTTAAAACCACTACGGTGTACTGTAGGCATCATTTAGGAGCTATACAAATCAGTATTTCTAAAAGGTAATATCACTATTCTGCAGCATAGAAGTTGTAATTACGCGAGTTAAGTTCTATGTCACGGTTTGTTAATTCAAGTTGAGCCACTTACACCGAAGAAAAAGACCAGAAACGTTATGCTCCAGTAGCCTCAAAAACAAACAGCTGTTTCCTCCAGGTAGGTTCGATGCAGATCGGACCAGCAGGCGTACGCAAGTCTCTCCTATTTACACTCAAAATACAGCATCACTCTACAATCTTCTTATAAAACAGTAGGTAAGGAGTTGATGTAGATGACGACGTCGGAGAAAGAGAATTCAGAAAGTCCTTTTCTTCTGTAACCTTCACTTCCGAGTCGTCGAAAAGCAGCCACTTCCCTTGGTACTCTTTCAGGCTCTGCAGCACGCACAGAGCTTTGTTTTCGAGTCCACTGGAAGCGGCGCCGCTTTGCTCGCCGTGTTCCGCGCCGCACTCCGCGCTCCCGTGACTACTGCTAGCCTCGGGATTTCTGCTCTCGGTGACGACGCTGAGGAGCTTCTCGGGGTTAGCTGGTTTGGTGGCGTACAGGTCACAGTCAGGCTTGCTCTTCTGCCCCCCCAGAAGTCCGACAGCTTCCATGTTCTTTTTGTTCAGAACCTTGCCCGGCTGCGCGTTCCCGTTGACTCTGAAAGAGACTTCGCCGTCGTCGTAGTCTTCAGCAACGGTTCTGGCCTCCTCCTCGTTCAGGGGTTCTGGCTTAATCATTTCGTACATTTGGTCAGTGATGAAGTTTCCCTTGTCCAGCTCCAGGCTGTTAAGATCCGTGATTTTGACAGACGCCGTGTAGTGGCCACTGCTGATGGTGATGCCGCTGTGCATGACCACCGCAAACAATCCGTAGGTGTCGTTGGTCGGCTTCGTGCTCCACTCCTCCAGGGACAGTCGGAGAGGCGTCAGCAAGGGCGTGTTTATCTTGGAGAGCCCGCCGTAGCAGTCAAACCTTTAGAAGAAAGGGAAAGTTAAGACCTTGCCACAACAGCGCGCAGTAAGTACTGCTCGACGTGGCCCGTACAGCGGACCTGTGTTCTTTTCCCTCTCCTACAGAGACGCGGGCAATCTGTGCGTGAGAAGCTGCTCACTTTTCAGCTCTGCTTATCGTGAGCATCTGTCCCAGGCACCCCTGCTCAGTAAAGGCATTTGCACGAATAGGGGCAATGTTAAGTCTTGCACCCTAGTAGCTGTGTGTTTTAACATAAAGATTTTAACATAAAGATTTTTAACATAAAGAATTTAAGAGATTCCCTTTCTCTCAAGTACTGCCTACAGTTAATTTTCAAACAGTGACGATAAAAGGAGTTAGCCTAATTGTCCAGTTATTGTTCGTGCTTCTATGCACAGATACTTGCACTTCTTCCCAGACACCATCCTGCTTTCCAGGTTAACAAAAAAACCCAAGAAACAAACACCCTTCACCATCCAAGGCTGAAGTAAGCAGGGCTCTCTGCNTTNTNNCCCCCCAGCATTTGAAAGAGTCATTTACTAAACAAAGAAGTACAAATCTGTTTTACTTTTAAGTAGCTTTAATGTTGCTCAGAAAATCGGAGCGAGGAATTTTTCTCAGACCACCTCAGTGCACCGCAGCATGCTGCCAACGGTAACGCAGCGGTTACCTAAGGATGAGTAAGTTACTAACACTTTCTTATTACTAGGGAGTCTTCATTAACTGTCCCATGCTATTCAGGGTTTTTAAGCAATTATCTAGCTGATTTACTTTGGAAAAGCATGTAGTATTCCATAAATATTTAGAAATTTGTTCATAGTGCACAAATTTACTATAAGAAAAGTTAAAAGTTTTCAGTCTTTTGATTGCAATAGGGATCTTCTAAAGAGCTTGAAAAGACACCAAGTGTTGGGACTTTTACAATGTTGTGTAGTTGCCTCCGTGAATGATTCTCATCTTACATGATTTACATATTGCATCAGCCCAATTTAATTAACCCCTTTATTTAAAGACATGCTATGATGTCCTCATAGATCTCAGTGGTGATTCAGTCTGGCTCAGCTGTTGGGGCGTTGTAGGGAAAAACACGGGAGAATACAGACAAACCCTGTAGAAGTTAGGTCCCAAAGAGCTAACTCCTAGTGTTCAGCTGGCATTTTATCCTAAGAAAGAGTAACTACTTAATCCAGGGAACCTGTAGACACGGCCTTAACAGTATACCTGCAGTAACGGAACACGACTTTCATTTTCCTGGGTTCAGTTCTGATTCTGCTGTGCTTCCAAACGTTTTGCTGATGTTCACAGCCATAAACCCTTACAAACGTAAACACATTTTCACATACACAGATGTCCTCACTCACTCAATTCACTGAACTCTTACTTTAGACCTAGGCTTACTATAAACATTTGACTACACCAAAGAAACACAAAAGAGCATATAAATCAGAAATAATTCTTCTGAAAATCCCTATTATTAGTAGCCAGAAATAGAGACATTCAGAAGAGTCAAGAAACAGAGAAACTGCTCACCGACACTGGATCAGGAATCCAGTTCCACTCAAGCCCACTATGACAATCGTATTAACATAAAACACTGAAAAATCAGGCTCTACCTTTCTTCTGCATGAGATCCAGCACCAGAAAGATTTGGAGAGGAGGAAATAAGAGAGGAAATCTTTTCCTACTAGCTTTTTGTTCTTCTTGGCTTCCTTACAGAAACATGAAATGGTAAGAATGTGAAGACAGAAAAACTGCCCGATGCGCAGTAGCTCAGCCACGACAAACATCATTTCTGCAGCTGCATCTCTTGAAGCCGTAAATTGGTGGAACTTCACCCCCTGTACTCAACTGACACCTCAAGTTATTACAGACCCTTAAAGGCTATTTTACTGCAACGCTTTTAGCACATAAGGATGTTCTGTAAAACATAAACTCCAAGTAAAGATTTCTAATTGCATAAGCGCTGCTTTCACTAATTAGCAAATGTGACTGTAACAAAACCTGAAGTAAGCCTTTTTAAAAAAGTTTATTTTTTAAATCACCTGCTCTTACCTGATACCATTTCACAAGACAAAAATCTGATTTTCTCACTGTTGAATTTGTATAGTGGAAATGCTTAATTAGGTGTTACAGATGTCTTCATAGCTTCCCAGTCTGAGCACACATGGCCTAGCATTTTCTCCCCCCCCCCTACACTTGCCAAATTGCTCATCCCCAGGGAGTAGATTTCCACACCGGCTGCTTTATTTAAAAACACCAAACACTTTGCAAGCCAGCATCCAGAAAAGATGAAGCAAATCCCTACTCACTGCAAATATTTACATTACTGTTCCCCTCTGCTTCATTTCTCTTATTTAAAACTCAGTAGAGCACAACTGAGAAACACAAGATTTCAAAATTTTTATGGGAGCTAAGAGAAGGCGTATGAACATTCTTAGTTTAAAAATCTTAGTTTGAGGCTGGCAAAACAGTCTGTTACTACTTTTAGGGCAAACCATTGCCGTCTCCTCTATGAGAGTAGTAGTTTTACAATAAATATTACAAGTTTACATAAATCAGCTGGGGGAAGCTCCATCGAAGCTGATTGTTCAGAAACCACCGTAAGAGGGACTCTGGGTCCTACGGAGTCAGCCCGTGCTCTGGTTCACCAGCCTCGGCTCTTCCCCACTCCGTCTGCAGCTGTGCTTTGTTACTCCAAACCAAGATGCTGTTTAGAGACGACAGGGTTCTGTCCAAGAGGAAACGTCCAAGCCAAAAACTGGGAAACAATCTTCTAAGCAGTTTCAGCTTCCTCACCGACTCCACTTCTACAGCTGATTTTCCCACTCTCACTTCCTAAACCTCTGGCTGCTCGCACTTGGCAGAACCCGTACGACGCGACTCGGAGGACACGCGAGGGACACCACAGGAGACTGGATTCAGCCTGACCCCGGTGCCGAAGGACCGAAGATGGCCAGGACAGAGAAGAGGGACGCGATTCAGGAGACAGCTGGTTAACCTGCAAGTACTTCCTCGCAGAAACGAAAAGGTAGCAAACGTAGGAGCAAACTGCAGACAACATTCGGGCTTCCTTTCAGGTGGACATCTCGGGCTGTATTTTTTTGAGGAGCCTGTAACCCTGCCTGGATACCATCTCACATCAAGGGCTACTCGACAACAGCATTACAGTTTTTAAGAAGCGTACAACTTTTTCTCTGCCTTGTTGTGACAGTCAAGTAGAGCAATGAAAAGACAATTTTGTACGTTACGATCCTAGACTTGTATGAAGAGATGTTAGCAGGCAATACAGAGACGGAGGAAGTTTCCTTTCTACTTTGTTAGAAACCCAGATACTCCTAAAAAACAAATACTAAAAACGGGCAGAGTGAGAATTCTAGTTTTAACACCCTTGGCAAGCTACCTGCAAAACTATCCTAATATAATTTTTAACAACAGCTATTTTACAAATCTTATTTATATTGACCAGTTATCAGCACCTGCTTATAGAGCGTCCTCTGACAAATACTCTGTCAACTTACATTTTGTATCCGTGTACTGCCAAAGGTCCCCTACACCTCAAGTTCTACAATATACTGGTGGCACAGAATCACAGAATCACAGAATAGTAGGGGTTGGAAGGGACCTCTGTGGGTCATCCAGTCCAACCCTCCTGCCGAAGCAGGGTCACCTACAGCAGGCTGCACAGGACC
>Ga0065711_1040248_pt1 | contig 17126 bp, 8 predicted proteins | sample Hoacrofraction12_FD_59098 | JGI IMG/M metagenome (GOLD analysis project Ga0065711, IMG submission 59098) | Hoatzin crop microbial communities from Cojedes, Venezuela - Epithelial fraction 12 v2 (version 2) | ecosystem: Host-associated > Birds > Digestive system > Esophagus > Crop | place... | reverse complement strand
CCATCTTGGTTGTCATCCGACTTGGCTTTTATTCTTCCTAAGAGCCTCATTTTCCACACAGTCAGACTGCAACATCTGGAAGCCATCTCTTCTTTGGCAGGGAAAGATGTGGCAGGCACAATGAGGTGTAACTTCTACTTTTGTTATCTTACCTTTGCCTTTTTTTAAAAGACATTCAAAGCCAAACCATTTTAAAGATGTATGGAAATTTCAGGTGCATTTTAGCAAAGCCCAGAAATACTGTTGGGCAGAATCATTAGAGAGTAATATACGTATTTTTCCCTCTAATAAGGGCAACAGTTGCATTTACTGTACAGTTGATTAATTTCTCAGTATTTTGTAATGCTTGTATCAAGTGTTTTAAACCCAAGTTTTACCGGACCATGTAAATTACTAAATACTAACATAAAAACCTCCTATGATTGAAACCATAACAGTATGTTTATTTTTCAAAACAGTATTAAACTTACTGCATTAAAGATACTGAGGTTGTTAATGGTACTTTAACGAGTAATCCTGTGACTGTGAAGCACTGTAGCAAGCTTTCTTCCTTCTGGAGCAGTAGCTCCACATATTTATTTAATAAAAGCAGCAGAAGTCCAGAAAATACTTTTAATGAGAGGGAGACTATTTGAAGGTGAAGTTGAGGTTGGCAGGGTTATTGGGATGGTACAGAGGTCTTTGTACTTTATTCACTTTCCGAGTATCTAAGCTTGGGGTAAAGTCTCAAACTTCAGTTTTGGTTTTAGCCTGACATTTTTCATATGGCTTTTAAATCTTAACCCACCTCCCCCACCCCTCTTTAAGCTTTTGGTTTCACAGCAATAAACTGGGAAAACAAATTTTTCTTTCTGTTTACCAATGTGTGCGTTTACCTCTGGGGACCTGTATTTTCCATGTGCTTGGCTGTTTCCTGGCTGGTAGACTCCTCAGGTTCTGGCGGTTGCCGTCAGCTGGGCTGCTCGTCTGGAGGCTGGGAAGAAGCAAGTGGTTATGTAGGTGATGGCGCAGTCTGCTATGTAATGGGAATGTGGGAATTGGGTGTGAAAAAGGAGTAAGGAGAATGCTTCTAGAAGGAGACAGCTGGGACTGGGCAGGTGCCCGACGCGTTTCCAGGTAGGAGGTGCCGCGTCCCTGTGGCGCGGGTCGCAGGGTAGGAGCGTGGCTGCAGCGCTGCGGTGCCCGAGGGTCTGGCCCTTGCCCCTGCTTTGCCCCCCGCAGCTGCAGGACAGCAGGCTGCTGGCTGCGGCCTCTCCCGGGGGAAGGGGAGGAATGTTAGCAGTCGCTGTGCGAGGACTCCGGTTTGCCACTTCTCTTTGAGGTGCTGGTCCTGGTCCTGCGTCGCAGCAGAGCTCTGGCCCAGCTGGTGATGACTGACATTGGTAAAGCTCGCCATTGGCTTTGTTGTGAAGGGAGCTCAGCTGCCTCCGGTACTGCATCCCGGTGCCTTGTGGGGCGGCCCGGGGAGTTGATTCAGTTGGCTGATCCAATGGAGAGCTAATTATGGGGGGAGGAAATGGTTTTGTTTTCATAATTTGCTTGCTGCTGGTTCATTTGAGTGCTAAAAGGGAGGAGAGACTTTCCTCCATGTGTGGGGAGTGAGCAGGAAGACAACTGCTTTCAGCAGCAGCCCCGGTGTCAGAAAAGCATGTTCTGAGATGGCTCTTTCCGACTTCATTATCAGACTTGTTGCGTGAACTAATGAACAAATATGATAAAAATTGGATAAAGAGCAGGCCGAGGAATAAAAATGGTAGTGTGATGGCATAATATCAACAGCCACTGTAACATTGCTTTTTCATTTGTTAGAAGATTAAAAGAAAGAGATGTGTAGACAGAAGTGGTGTGGAAGGGGTGTAAAAGCTGGACGTTTAGGAAAAAATAACTTGAGAAGAAAGACTGAAAAGATAAGACCTATATAAATTAGGTCATTTCGGTTCTTAGTTGGAGGGTTAACTGTTCAGTGACTTTGGCCCATGGACTGTTATTGTATACATAGACTATGTCTCTGTTGGTAAGCATAGAAGAATGTAGAATGATGATGTCTAGTTCAGGGCTTCTTGTAAAGCAATTACAAAACTCATTTGTTAAGCAAACAGCACAAAAATAACCACACATCTAAAGGTATTAATTGCATTATTGTTCAGTTTAGTCTTGATTATACTATCATAGTATGATCAAAACTGCTGATACAGTTATAACTAAATCTTATTAAAGAACAGTTGTTAAAATACAGAATGCTACTTGAAGAATGTTTTATGTATTTTACTCAAATTACAGAATTGCTTTAAAGCCTGTTGGCAGCTCAGGTATTAGGTTGTGTGATGTTAGTAGAAATAACACACTCTTTAAGGCCTGTAGGGAATGTCATGCAGTTACTCAAAATCTTGCTTAAAAATCGACTTACTAAGATGAATGCAAAAGTAATATGAAGCAGCGTACTTATATGGGGGGAAAGAACCTTAAACAGCTTGTCCTTTATTTTATAAAACAAAATTTTAGACAAATTCTATTCTGTCAGTAAAGGAGTGAGGGGCATAATGTAGTTGATAGCAGCTTTCTGTTCTGAAATAGTTAAGGGAAAATATTCGCCATACTTCTGATCCTTTATTTAAATTTTATCTGACTAGCATTTTAACTGTTGCTGCTGCATAATTGGTTCTGAAGCATCAGCATCTCTCATTCATGGATAGATAAATAATTCAGGGATGAACTTTAGCCACACACTTCAGCATCACGATTTTAGAAGTTCTAATTTTCTGAATTAAGAAAGTGAAGTCCTTGATTTTATAGGTGATAACTGAATTATAGGGAAAAATCAATACACTTCTGAACAGCCATCCTGCTTTTCTGAAACCTGTGTCCACCTACCTGAAACACCTTGCTATGAGCTTGTTAAATAATACTCTGGTGAGGCATGTACACAGGTGTATGAAATACGGGCTTCTGGGGCAGATAGTGTGATTCTTTGTGTTTCGTGTGTGTGTGTATGTATATATGCATATTCTTTTAGCAAAGGCTGCTTGCTGATTTATATTCATGTTTTGTTTAGTTTGTCTGTGCATCTAATAGCAATTATGAGAGAACAGGTAGCACTCAGCAGCTGCTGTTTGCGTATGTGGTGTTGTGTGAATTTTGTCAGCTTTTGCCAGATCTCAACATTTGGCCAATATATACGAGTTAATCACAACCATACTTAAATTAATTATTCATGTATTAGGGAAAAATAACCTTTTAAAATTTAGATCTGTTTTTCAGTGAAGACACATTTGAGTTCTTCATAGTGTTTCATGTTTAGCTCTTGCATTTATGAGTCAAATTGTTGTAAATAGAAGCTCCTCTTACATTTAGAGTTGGCAACATTATGTACAATTAATGTTCCTGGACTACTGCTGTTGTTCCAGTGTTTTTTTAGTTCATTAAGTTTTTGTTAGCAGAATTTTAAATGACAAGGTACAATAAAGGGATGCATTACTTCTGCTATTAAAATGTATTAAATATTCTTTTCCTTGCTTTTGAAAACTAAATACTGAGACTAGTCAGACTACAGCAGCTGTATGCATTTCTGTCTTTGGAAAAGTCATTGAATCAAATATGTATATGCATTTATTTCAGAAAAGATGCAGGAAGCTTCTGGTGTCTTTATATAATCTAAATATAAATCTAAAGGAAATGTGCTACAATATTATTGCACTTTTAGCAATCTTTTATAAAGTTTATTGCACAGAAGTAACTAGGTCAACCTCTGGATGACCTGTCTTTTGGAGTTTCTTCAGTTAGCTTTAGGCTAGAGCTCCACCTTGTGATCTTTCAGCAGGATACATTTTCTTTTTATAGTTAATAATTTAATTACGATTTCACAGAGTTGAGTGACTTCGGAAAGTTTTTTACAGACGAGAGATTTCAGTATCTGCTTGGGAAAATTAGTTGAATTGTGTGAACATGCAAAAAAACCTGAAAAGCAGCTGCTTTTTATGATGCACTTCAGTTTAGATTTAACTTATTAAAATAATCAGGTTATTAGAGCCCATTTAGTAGATAACGTAGAATTTCACTGTTTAGAATGGCATCTGTAGGAATTTCACTCTCCTCTTTTCAGACTGCACTGTGATGAACTCAGTATATTTTAAAAGTTCAGGTAGGATTCTTACATGGACCATTTTTCCTTTCTCAATGGTTTTCCAAACTGTGTGCTTGAATGAGTCATGAAGTGTGTTCGTGGAGAAGACATGGCTGGCAGTAGCTGTGAATTTCCAGAAAGCATTGACTGAGATCAAGGATAGTGGGGAGTGACCACTGCCAGTCTTCTCCCACACCAAAACAAGAGAACATTAAATAAAACTGGAAAGGAATAAATTCAAAGGGAAGAACATGCCTCTTGGCAATGTGGAGTTTGGCTGTGGGAACTTGTGTGGAATACCATCGCTGCTGAATATTGAGTTCACAAAGTAATGAAATTGAAAAAATATGAATGAGGGGTTATAAAATATAGGGACAGCCTTTCTGGCTAAAAAAATCTGAGTTATTTCTGGATGCCAGGAAGGTATTCAAGGAAAACATTGCTAATATGAACAAAGCAAGTGTGGTGTTCTTGGGCAGCTTCTGTTGGCCACTGCCAGAGGGGGCATGCTGGGCTGGGTTGACCCTGTTGGTTGAGAGTCAAAAGTCCATGTCATACTCTGGATGTATGGAAATCTTTTAAAATTATCCCTTACTGGAACAAATGTAAGGTTTGGTTTTTTTTTTTGTCATTGCTGGAGTTTGAGCTTGATGCTGGAGATCCCTTACAGTCTTATATCGTGTGTTCTTGTAAGGCGTTCATCTGTAGCTACTGTTTTCCATAATACCAGTATATAGTTGCACTTATGGGGCCAAGTTGCTTCTTCCTTCAGGAAAAACGATTCTTGAAACGTAAATCTTAGTAACTTAACACTTCAGCATCTAGCAAGAACTTGATATTTCTTTCCCATTTTACGAGGTGATTCTGACCAAACCATGCCAAGTTTTCTTTATGTTTTATTGTTTGTACTAAGGTGAGCAGTTCTTACAACAAGTTCAAGCTCATATAAACTGCAGACAGCTAGTTTTGTCCAGTGATTTATTTGACTTGTTTGATGCAGAGAATAGATACTTTAATCATTTGCTCATCCTTTTTCATAGTTTTGTTGCAGATTTTTTCTTTAAAATATTTCTGTGATTATAAGAAACTTTATTGAGAATTTTTGCAAAATTTGATAGGACAATAGATTTGCTTTTCATAAAGGGGGCTAAAAATGTGTTAATTCTGTGAACAAGTGGTTAACTTGATTTGTTTCTCGATACTTCCAAAGTTTATGGAGTAGGTATTTTTGGTGTTGTAAACAGGTAGTACTAATGAGCCATAATACAAAATTTACATATAAGCATCCCAAATGTCACTTCAGTAGATGTCTTGCTTCTCAACATTGAAAAGTATAAACTAGAAGAAGTCAAATAGCATGTTGATAGACAGGTTGAACTCGAAACTGAGAGCGGTGTGGGTTTTGAAGTTTGCATCTTTGCTTTGCACTGGGACTGAGTCACAGGCTTGCTCCAAAAAGGACTTGTGTGGCTGGATCTCTTTTCATTTCTTTTTTTTCTTCATGTTTCTTTTTGCTTTTTCCCCAGCCCCGAGGTACAGCTCTGAGCTGGTTCTAGCCTGATGACCAAGGCACTAAAGTGTGCTGTGCTTTTTTTGCAAGTTCAAGATGCTGACAGGAATCAGAGCAAATTTTTTTTTTTTTTTTGAAAAGAAAGTACATATATACACACACATAAAAAGTGTAGAACATCTTGATATGTCGCCAGCTGAGCATATAGTTTTACAGACAGCCTGGATCGTAGTAGCTCCTTGCCACCAAGGAAGGGAGTTGGACTCTTCACCCCTCTGCCCATGACTGCGCAGTCTTGTGTTTCCCTTGCATTGGCTCCTGCTGCTGAACCAGTTTAACTTGATAATCCAGGGGAAAAAATTCTTGAGGTATATTTTGTCTATTTTATAGGGGAATTTAATCAGGTGATACTGAATGGCAGAGCCTACCAAGGTGAATGGCTGGGGAGGGGATGTGACCCTGGCTGTTAACGATGGTTTGCTCAAGAGAGTGTAGAATTGGAGCAGGAGAGGGTGAAACACACCAGTTGTGCGCCCGTGTGGCTTTAGAGAAGGGGAGAATGGGGTGACAAATGTTGCTGCCATTCTGCAGCAGCAGTGTTTTTGAAGCTTTTTATCTTCTACTGTGTTCTGGATGGAACGTGCTGTAGTAGTTGCAGACTGTCTTGAGTTTCACCAGCCTATCAGGGACCTCCTCTCTTTTTGCCACTATTTCTTTTCGCTCTGGTTCTCTGCTTTTATGTAACTGTGTGAAATGTGAAGAAATTAAGTTCAGGGTTTATGGTTTCTCTCAGCTCTCTAAATTCTGGAAGCTACAGTGGCCCCTAGCATTCAGAATAAGCACTTGCAGGAAAAAAAATGTACGGCCTCTATCTCCATGCTCACTTGAAATGCAGTCTCTGAAGCATAGCTACCAGACATTAAGCAACATGTGCGTAGCATGCCAAAATTAAATATTTCCCTCAAATACCTAATCACTCTATCAAGCTGTGGAGTCAGCAGACTTGGACTCTAAAAGTTTTTCTCTTTGCTATTATATCTTTAAAATACCTTAACATCATAGTTTCTTAATTTAACTATATAAAAGTTAGCCTGGGGCAGACAATTGACATAGAAGAGTTTAGCCTGTGTGGTTAAATGGTGCATTTGAACTATCTGGTGAGTTTTTTTCCCCTTAAACATACGAAAATTAGATAAAGAAAAAAAATTATGAAGAGGTGGCAATATTATCATTGAGTTGAAAAGCAAGTATTTCACAATCTTATGTTTTCTTGCTAAAATGTCATGCTGTTTCTGATATTTTTCTTTACAACTTGTGGATAGTATTATCTTTCTTGATATTCTTAGAGTCTTGTCAAATGCTTTAGTGTTAAAACTGTTGTAAGCGTGGTTTATCGGCTCTGGAAGTCAGGGAGTTGTGAAACATCTGGTTATAAGAACTTGTTGTAAGAGCTTATCTTTATGGAAAACGTTATGGAAGTTTACAAATGGGAGATATGAAGTTGGTATGTATAATGTCCTTCAATGTACACATACAGTGCTTTAAATTTAACGTAAAAATCTGGTTTCAATCTGATTACCAGAAGTATCCTAGTGTTGGTAAGTCTGGGCTCTGCAGTGCGTGGTGTTACAGTTCCAGCTTAAACCTAGGATAGCTTTAGAAAGAAAAGCTATTACTTGCAAGGTGTTAATGAAAACCATTCCAGATTGCTTATCCTATTCAGAAAATGTGTATTTTTGCCAGATGTTTGTCTTCTGTTTTACTGTGATGCTTTTAAGATTTGTGGAGATACTTTGTGTGAAGATCATGGGAGGAGTCAAAAATATAAAGTCTTTCAACCGGAAAAAGCTTGGCTGGAAACAAGAGGGTGGTGTGATGTAATTTTTCTCTTTTTTTCAACTTTTTTACCCCTTCACATGTGGAAAAATTTTCAATGTATTTATTTATTTTGTTATAGAAGTTGTCCACTGCAAAGGAAGAAAGAAAAGTAAGCTTGTACTTCAGACTGGTTTTTGAGTATCTTTCTAATACAGTGGTGTTCCAGAAGATGATAAAGAAATGATAGCAGCTCCAGAAATACCAACTGATTTTACTCTCCTTCAGTAAGTGTTTTAAGAATTTGTAGTTTCATTTTTAAATGTACGGGCTCTTTCTAGTGTTAATACATATGGTTGGTTTTCTCTTGGAAACAAGGAAACTAAATGAGGGAGTAGGGTTCTGGATTTTTTCCTGTTGAGATATTGATACAGCTTTGTCTGAATTATTTCTTAAATATTCAGCAGTAATTAAAATTTAAAAAAAAAATTAGAAAAATTCTAGAAGTGCTTGATTATTTTAAATGAATTTTTAAACTTTACTGGTAGGAAGCCATTGTGACAGACCTTTTTTTTTTTGTTTGTGATGTACTTCTCAGGATTTTGTCTTCCAAAATGAGTTTAAATAAGAAACTTTTTGATTAGGAATACCAAAAAAAGTTTCCTTCAGTAAAGCTTCTTCGTGGAGAGAGACGAAGTAGTTGAGGTATTTGCCCTTAATAGCTGGGGCAGGTCACGTAGTATTTTAAATACCTCTTGCCAAATGTTTTAAAGTCAAAGTCTTAGCTTCCCTCGGGCATCAGTTCCTTGGTGTTTTTGACATAATTTTATTAGCTTGCTAGTCTTCCTACAATTTTTAAGAAGCAGACATTTGAATTTCCAAGGTTTAAAATCGGGTGTGGATTATATTTTGAACAGTGAAATAAAATCAGTATTTTAAGCAGACAAAAAGAATGCCCTTCCTCACCTTTTAATTGTCAAGAAATTGTTGTGAATATGTTTCAAGAGACTGTTGAAATGGATTGAATTGGTATAAAATTTAAAAAGATACAAAGATGCGCTTGTGTATCTGAGATTTTTTTTGTGGGCTTTTTTTTCCTTTGAGAAATAAAGGTAAATTAGAAGATGGTTTAATATGAAATACTATTTTTACAGCTGTTCATAATGGATTTTTACTCTTGGAATTTGTGTTCTGTTCTTTCCTGTGAAAAGAACGCTTGGGAAGTTTTGAAGAAGAAATATTTCTCACCTTTTTCTTTATCTGTTGCACACCTCACCCCCCCACCGCCCCACAGTTGGAGACTTTCCCAGTCCATATCACAGTACATAGTCAACAAAACCCGAGATAGCAAAATACATGTTAAAAAGCAGAAAGCTTCTTTCAAGCACTTGCAATAGTTAGAGACGTAAGGTTTCTGGGTTGTTTTAGAAAGTTATAAAGAAATACGTAGGAATGGGTCTTCCGTGCCCCCCAGTCATCTTTATGATTGCATTGTTAAGTTGAAGCAGGAAGTGCGTATCAGAAATTTGTGGTTACAGCTGGAATTCAGGTATGCATGTCTGCGCTGAAACGAGATCTGGTAGCATCGTTGAAGTTTATTCTACAGGAAAGGTAGAAATGGACAATATATAAGCTGAACATTCTCTAGTAATAATTGAGTAATAATTTTATTTATTAATAATAAACCCTAGTGTTGACAATAAAGGTTTTTTATATTGATGCAGCATATTTTAATGATGTAGGAAATTAAACAAATGACAGATCATATATCGTTTAACATCTTTTTACCTGTAAGCCTAAGCAGAACTATAGACTATCTTTTTGATGGAGAAACCTCATCTAAACTTTCTTCGGTACCTTTTGACAGAAGTGCGTACCTCTTGACTGTTTGTTTAGTTTGGAACAGCACGAAGAGGTCTGCTGAGACACTTTGGTTGTGAGGGAGGGTGGTGGTTTCTTTTTTTGATGTTGAGTTTTTCCCCCTCTCTTTTATTTCGTTTTGTGTAAGTATCGGTGACAGCTAGTTACAGTTTTCTTTGCTCTTTCAGATAGTGTAACGTTTGTCCCATGCCAAAAGCAAGGTTCTCAACCTGTTGCTATTTTCTACCCATCTTCACATTTTTTAGCCTTACTTCATGGCTTTCTTCGTAGGTAAATTGGGTGGGGTGTGAGTGTGAGGATACGGTCTGATCTGTTTCTCGACAGCAGACTCAAAAAGAAGAAAAAAGCAGTTTCACTGTTGGAGTTGGCTTACTGAGCTGAGAGCATAATGTGACTCTAGTATATTTAAGAATGTTTCTGATGAAATGTGTAAATGGTTTGTCTTTTTATCCTTGCAGGGAGTCTGAAACACACTTCTCTTCCGATACAGACTTTGAGGATATTGAAGGAAAAAACCAAAAACAAGGCAAAGGAAAAGTATGTTCAGTTTATAGAGATACTGAAACACTTCTGCTGTTACAAATTGAAGAGTTCAGCACTTACTTTGAAGCTGAATGAGCTAGAAATAGTTTCTGAAAACGCGAGTGTTCTGTGAGGAGAGTTCATATTTGTATTTGCATTGAAATACTTCATCTTCAGTAGTTGCATGTTTCCTTAGTGCTATGAAGGCATAAGGGAGGTGGCAGAGAAAAAGACTGGCTTTGATTTGATTAGTCTCTCTGCGTGTGTTCCATCCTGTACTTAAATTTGGGGCTAATACAGTCTGTTTGCGTTAGTGTCATTGATTCTGGCACTCTTTTAATTTGAAAGGTAAATAGAAACCAGTAATTCAATTAAAAGGTGCGGGTTTTTATACATCGCAGTCAGGAGGTTACACTACCCGAGTGGAGAGGTCTGAGTGCAGTTGATAGCCCTTCTCTCCCCTCGTGGGATGGGTGTCCTCCCCACCTGGGTGGCTCCTGCCCTCTCACTGCCCTGCACCCCCCATGTGCGGTTCCTTCATGCTGCCTGGCCTGGGCTGTGACCGCCTCGCCAGGCACCCCATGTGCCTGTACTGGTACAGAATGCCCCATTATTGAGAGGTGGTGATAAATAGTTTTATATATACAACAGTCATTTAATTTCTGTTTAAATTTTTTTTTTGTTTCTTCTTTATGTAAGTCATGCTCAACTGAGGGAATCAAATACAAAGACACCTGTCTGCTCTTCCTCACCCTGCTTGCCAATGTGTGCTCAAATTAAAAATCAAAAGGTTAATGAATTGCAGAGGAGACTTTGTGATACGTGTTAAGGGAATCGCCATAGGTGTTTTATATAAAATCTCTGTCATCTGGTTTAAAATTAATACACAAGAAAAATGTTTGTGTCATACGCTGTCACTTGTTGCAGTTTAAGTTGCTTTAAGATTTTAAATGAGGAAAGGAGGAAATGGAACCTGTAGAATCCTTGCTGGTCTTTGTATCAGTCAGGATCAGCTGTTATTCTCAACTTTGGATTTTACATCTGGTTCCTGAAAACAAAAGACCTTGTGTACAGTTGTCATGGTATGTATAGTAATTTGAGGTTTTTTTAGTGGCTACATAATACCAGCCAGTTAAAACTTCTTGTGCGTGTGTGTGATTGCAGACCTGTAAAAAAGGAAAAAAAGGACCAGCAGAAAAGGGGAAAAGCGGGAACGGAGGAGGGAAACCTAGTGGTCCAAATCGGATGAATGGACATCACCAACAGAATGGTGTGGAAAACATGATGCTGTTTGAGGTAGTTAAAATGGGCAAGAGTGCTATGCAGGTAAGATTTGGGATAGCTCTATGACTTGGGTGAATATGCAATTTAGATATAAAAATATTTTTCTGTATATACGATTTAGTAAAATGAAGCCTGAAGAAAATTTTTTTCTTTACTTTCTAGTTTTTAGTTCCAGATTAAGATTAAAAAGAAGTGGTGTTGCATTATGAAGGTTTGAATTTGAACAAACTCATTTTTCATTTCTAAATGTCAGGCATGAATAATCACATACATAATGAAGAAATTCGAACTGTGATTCAAAGTGATTTTTCAGTATCTTAAAGAAAGAAAGGTTATTTTAGATTACATGACTTTTAAGTCCTTTTTGTGTGGCTCTAACCTAATAGAAATGTGGTTTATGGGTACAGTTGTCATAGAACTTGGAGAAGTCTGTAGTTTGTAGATGCTTCCAGAGCTTAGATTATCTGAAAAGAAGTAATTGCTTCTCTTCTTTCACCCAAAGTAAAATTACTAGCTACAACTTAAGGTTAAAATTCCCCTAAGTTGGCTTGGCTAATGTATATTGCAGCACTCTGGGTGGAATTTGGGTCAGGAAATTTTAACCTGTTAGAAGTCTCTGCATTAGGCACTGTCTCTACTGCATTTACTGAAACCAGTCTATTAAGAAATTTAGCACTACTTTTTTTTTTTTTTTTAAATGCAGTTAAATCAGTGAAATGTTTACTTGACGGTGTGACTCTTCCAGTGGAGAGAGGGTTAAAGTGTAAGCCATGAAGCCTTCCTGCTGACTCACTCATGTGACTCCTCAGCAGCCTCCAAGGAAGACTATCTTTGGGATTGAAAATCTAGACTTTGCAGCTTCTATAATACGCATGCAGGAAGCTGCCCTCCCGAGATTCGCAGGCTCCTGCTTTAGAGCTGGGAACCTTGAAGCCTGAATTCCTTGGCAGAAATTTAGTTCAGACTTTTAAAAAAGAACAGTTGACTCCTTTGATGTATTTGCACAGAGAAATTCTGATACTTCCTCATTTGTTTTGTTCTGCCATATTTCAAAGTGGAAGAACTATACTTTTGTAACTTGCTGTGTGCTGCATTTTCAGGCGATTACCAGTGGTTGTATCTTCATGACATTTTTAACTATTTAAGAGGTACAGTCAAAATCTCTTGCTTTTCAAGAGCAAAGTGGACCTTTGCCAGGGCTGATCACTCTGTTGAATTGGGGAATTGGTACCTGGGTAATAGAGTGAATCTTAGTCAATATTTTTTGTCAAGATTAAGGAAGAAAAAAAATTCTCAAAGTATTTCTAAAGTAAAGTCCACTTAAGTGCTCAGTGTAAAAAGTTTTCTCTGTGGCCCTCGGCGCTTGTGTTCCTGAAAAGGTTTTCATAATAGTTTTTATTTTAAATTCTGTTCCATAGCGTCTTCTGAGTTAGTGTCATGGTTCATCCACTGAGAGAAAATGTTTCAAGAAACTACTGTTTTGCTGGAGGTCCTTTACAATAAATAAAGCCTGAAAACAAGGTTGCTTAACTGAAATATTTGTCCTGTTACTAGCATTATCTTGTTCTTGCACAGTGACCTTCTTCATAAGCCTAATTTAAGATGTTTTCTAGATTATTTCCCCCCTCCCCATAGGTCAGTCAAAGAAGTGCTAGTTTGTAGGTTCTGCTCCTTCTAGGAAGACTATGACCGTTTCACTTTGACTTTTTCATTCTTTTTGTCTTGCTGACGAAAGTTGTGCATCCTACTCTAAACATTAGGGAAGAGGGAGAGTTGTCTTTTGGAAGTTCTGAGCTATTCCATCATGTCTCTCTGTTTAGAATGACTCTAGATTTTAGGGCAGGGTATCAACAGATTAAAAAACTCAAAAGTGAGAGCTTGATGCTGAAGTGAGTCTCTTGTGCCCGTGTTAATAAATTAATTGCGTGATGTATATTGTCATGACTTCTGCAGGAGACAGTGTGTACTATACACATGGATGGTTTAAACATAATTGCATATAAATTCTGTTTTCTCAAAACCGTTATCATAGGTTTCCTATTGATTTGCTTCCCTTTAAGTTTTTTTAGTAAAATGCTCTTGTTCCTGTTTGGTTTAGTGAATCCAGAGTAATTTATGTCTAGGCAGTGTAGGGCAGTGCAGTTCATCCTGTTATGGCTAATGTGTGTGGAGCACAGTTCATCAAAGGGGCAACAGTTTTGAAGAGTGTAGGGAGTTGTAGCTGTTGGAACCGAACACCTAAATAGTATCTTTAGAGAAGCCTCACTAGTTTGAGGGGGGGGAAGTGTACAGAATAAGATGACTTATTTTCTTGGAAACTGGTACTGTGGCAGTAAAGGATCATTCAAACATTTTGTTCTGTGTTAATTAACAAAACACAGAGTTCAAGTTATTTGTAGAAGAAACAAGAATAATTTACTGGAAGGCAGTTAAATAACATTGAATTCAATTTATGAAAACTAAAAAGTGCCTTTGTATTTTTTTCTTTGCAGTCTGTAGTGGATGACTGGATAGAGTCATACAAACATGACAGAGATATAGCACTTCTTGATCTCATTAACTTCTTCATTCAGTGTTCAGGCTGCAAAGGTAAGATACTGGAATGTTTACTCATACATCTTAAGTAATATTATAGTGTGGTTCTCATTCTTTGTGTTTTGTACTACATAGCTGAAAGACTGCTCCATCCCTGCAGCTGGTTTATGTTACTGGTTTCTTGTAGTTAAACTAGTATTTCTGAAGGTGGGAGCAGGAGGCTTAGAAACATATAAAAATTTAGAATTAAGCCTTTTGTATTCATGCCAGAGAGAATGCAGTACTTAAGCCTTGCTTCATCTTCCTATGCTCCTCCTGTTACTTCAGAAAACCATCTCTCTCTTGTAACAGTGATAGTTTAGCTTCTTCAGTCTTGGAATTCTAGTTCGGATTTATCTACTTCTTACTGAGTGTTTTAAGATTGTTTCATAGCCTTTGTAGAGAAGCTTGATTTTAAAAAAGTATTATGGACAGCTTCATGGCAGCCTATCTACAGTAAGGTTGTATTTCCATATTTTATTTTCTTCTGTGTTTTCTTTCCCCATTTCCATTCATTTTCCCCATACCTCCTTTTGAAGAGCAGAAGGTAACTTACCCTGCAGTGTCACTGCGTTTGATAGAGTAGGACTGGATGTAATTTATACTGCTCAAGTGTTTCTCTGTCCTGATAAACTTTTAATGTGCATAAATCTCCAGAAAGCTAACAGCGTTCCTCAGAGGTTATCCATGCTTTCAAGAGCAGTGACCTTTTGATTATTGTTACCAGATAAAACTACAGAATCTTTTAATGTTTCCTGAGATGATCCTTGTCATGAGTTTTGCAGTATAGTTGCAGTAAACTTTAGGAGATCTGTTTGGTTTTTATATCACCATTTACACTCCAACAATTTGAGGCTAAGACAGATAGAAGTTGTGTGAAAGCATTGTGTTTATTACAGTGCAGAAGATAATAAGTGGCAATAGAACTGCTCAGAATTGTCTTACAAAAGGTCACTGCAGATTAGTGTCGTCTCTTGGCTGATGAAGAGGTCTGGCACAAGTATCTTCAACTTCTGATCTGGAGTGAATGAGTAAATTCTAGATGTGTTTGTATATGCACACAAACATGCTTTCAAAAAATAATAATAAAAACCAAATATATATATATAGTTTTGGTCCCAAGTGCTTGTTATACACAGATGCTAAAATTAAAAAATCTAACTTCTTAAAAATGTGTAATCTGTGGATTAGCTGAAAATGAATCATTTTTACGCTGTAGCAGGAGGCATGTCGTCTGCTGTCTACCTCTTTTGTATTAGAAGTGCTAATACTCTATCATCTAAATTGTAGGAGTTGTTACAGCAGAGATGTTCCGACATATGCAGAATTCCGAAATAATCCGAAAAATGACTGAAGAATTTGATGAGGTAATTTAATGAAGTGCTGACAATGTATTGATACTAATTTTTTATTTTACCTGTCCTAATCTTGCTGGATCGCGTTGCTACAGGTTTCTTTCAAGGGTAAGGTCAGCTGCAAAAGTGACAAGACTTTAATGAATCAAAATCTTGACCTCCCTTATTTCACTGAACTTACAAGACTAGGAAGTAAAGCTCTGTATGTATAGAACTTGTTTTATTAATGGTTTAAGAAATTAATGTTGATGCTCAGTTTTTGAATAGTGGAAACTCCTACTACTATGGGGTTGTGTGGGATACCTCTCTGTTCCTGTTGTGTGTGTAAGGCCTTTAAGTCGTCTTCAACTTTTAAAATGCTTGCTTAATTTATTTCTATGCATTCATTAATCTACAAATCATGGAGATTTAAATTTGATTATTCTCCAGTTGAAGAGAAGGGTAATGCTTTGCCATTCATGGGGAATTCTAACTCTTTTTTTTTTCCTTTAGATTGTCACTTTCTGTAACACTGAGCGTTGGGCTAGATGAGATGTATGTTGGTTTTATGGGTGGGATTTTTTTTTTTTTGTGGGTTTATTTCTGAGTGGTATTCCTTTCATCCTGTGTTCCAAAGAATGTAAAGGTAACTTCAGAACCTCCCAATATTAGTCTAAAACAGAAACAATTTCCCCCTCATTAAAATTCAAAAAGCATTGGTAACTTTAATGGAGGAGAAAACGTAATATGTTTTTGTTTAAAAGTATTTTAGTATTCCTTAAAACTATCTCAATGCATAAATTGATCTGATTACTATAAGGCAATATTGTATGAAATTTATAAAGCTTCAGCTGGGACTGTTTGTTCAGTGTTTTATCGCTATTTTATGCTCTCTCATAATAATTCTAATGAATAACTCCCAGATTGCTAATCCTTTTTAATGGATTTTGTCTTCATTTTCGACCTGTAATGTTGTTTAGCTTCTTAAAGAAACTGACGACAGAAGCACTGATAGAAATGATTGTCATTTTTTCCGCCTGTCATTTTACCATTATTTGTAAAGGTTCCCAAATCGGGCGAGGAACACACACCTGTTATATATTCAGGGTATTAGAGTAGTTTTATGACTTCAGGATTTTTCGGTCTGATATGTAAGCATCTCCCTCTAAACTTTTATTATGGTGCTGAACTGAGTACTCCTAAACATGTCCACTAACTTCATGTGATGATTCGTTTGTTTTAGTGCAACCTGAAGCAGATTTGTAAGGGGTATGATTTTTTTAATAGAGAGGAGGGCAGATAGAAGAAATTACTAGTTATTTCAGTGTATCCGGTTATGTAGTTTTTATGGTAGGACTGGTAGAATGTTGTCTGCATATAACAAGCCTGAGCTGCAAAGTAGATGCATATTTGTGGAACCATGTTTTTCTGATGTATCGTTTTTATGGCATTGGAGATTTTGGTATTAAAGTTGTACCCATCTCTTTTTAACTTTTATTTAATAAAATAACTTCTAGTCTTTGAAAGAGTTTCCTGTTTCCCTTCTTGTTTTTTTAATAGGATAGTGGAGATTATCCGCTAACTATGGCTGGTCCCCAGTGGAAGAAGTTCAAATCCAGTTTTTGTGAGTTCATTGGAGTACTCGTCCGACAATGTCAATATAGCATCATATATGATGAATATATGATGGATACTGTCATTTCACTGCTTACGGGGCTGTCAGACTCACAAGTCAGAGCATTTCGGCACACTAGCACGCTGGCAGGTCAGTGAACTATATCTCTCTGCATATTGCATTTTGTGTTTTGTGTTGCACAGGATAGAATTGTTCTGGTTGAACTTCTTGGTGTTCGACATACAACTCATTTCATTGTGTGATAGTTTTCCTCTAATGCAACTTGTTTTGGTTCAGCTGTCTTGTCTTGTCTTTATTGGTTTTTCAGCACTGAAAAACACAGCGCTATTTCAAAGCATTTTTTACCAGCTTCTAGTACTTAATTTTTGTGAGCTTAAAGGCTAGTAGGAAAAGTAAATAGAAGGCAGCTTTTCATTTGATTCTGCAGTTTGTCTTTGGTCATAGTCAGGG
>Ga0065711_1040247_pt1 | contig 17126 bp, 23 predicted proteins | sample Hoacrofraction12_FD_59098 | JGI IMG/M metagenome (GOLD analysis project Ga0065711, IMG submission 59098) | Hoatzin crop microbial communities from Cojedes, Venezuela - Epithelial fraction 12 v2 (version 2) | ecosystem: Host-associated > Birds > Digestive system > Esophagus > Crop | place... | reverse complement strand
TCAGAGGGAAGAAGTTCTTCCTCATGTTCAGACGGAACTTCCTCTGCTTCAGTTTGTGCCCACTGCCCCTTGTCCTGTCGCTGGGCACCACTGAAAAGAGTTTGGCCCCATCCTCCTGACACCCACCCTTGGGATATTTGTAAGTATATATTAGGTCCCCTCTCAGCCTTCTCTTCTTCAGGCTGAACAAGCCCAGCTCCCTCAGCCTTTCCTTGTAGGAGAGATGCTCCAGTCCCCTCACCATCCTCATAGCCCTCCACTGGACTCTCTCCAGTAGCTCCTCATCTTTCTTGAACTGCGGAGCCCAGAACTGGATAGAGTACTCCAGATGGGGCCTCAAAGGGTTGGCTTGAAGTGGGGGGTGGGAGACAAGCAAGGTGATGCTGCGGCTGGGAACTGGGAACCCAGGAGGGAGCCTCACCACCAGCCCTGGCCAGGCTCATCCCTACCGCGTCACTTCTGGGATGAGGTCTCTTCTCTTGTTAACCTGATCGCTGTCTCGCAGATCACTTAGGAGCAAGCATGTGTGAAGCGCGCATTGCATCGTGTGTGTGCGTCCAGGTCCGGACACTGGGTCTGGTCTCTGCTCCTGCTTCTTCCCTGGCATCGCGTGCCTCCTGTTTTTGAAGCAGCCCATCTGGATGAGGCCCCGCACCAGCCTCTCTGTAACGTGCACACGTGTTCCTGCGCCTTCAGCAGCTTCTCCTGGGCTTTCCTTGTGCTCCATTTAATTAGGCACTGAGGGAGAGGTATGGTAACCAACAATTAGGTGAGCTGGAGAAGTGCCCTGGTTTTCTGGCCTCGCTGCTCTGAGCACCTTGGGAACCACTTTCCCCTGAGACAGGAGGAGAGGGAGGGAGCCAAGGCTCTTGGAAAGATGGAGCGAAGCAGCGTCAGCTAGGAAAAGCAGGCAGTGGGTTAAATTGTGCAGGCGTGGTGGGACGAGGCAGGTTAACTCCCTGGGAAGAGGTGAGTCCGCCAGCTTTGCTATGATCTCTGAATCGGTGGGGCTATGGCACCGTCATCAGGCAGCATCACTTGGATGAAGGAACGTTTTGTGATCATCAGCAATCGCCTTCCCCATGGTCGCAGGGTCAGTGGCATCCCCGGGGAGGGATTACCTCCATCACCCACTGCGTGCCTGGCCCAGCTGGAAACAGCCCCAAGCAGCCTCTGCTTCTCTTTCTGTTGCCAACTCAAGGCCTTGGAGCTGATCTCTAGCACCGCTAAGAGATCAGGTCTTGGCCCTGCTGGTAATGAAGTGATCCCAAAACATTCTGGGAACAGAGAACTTGAGGTGCTGAGCCAGACACTGAGCTCCTGGAGGAGACAGTGGGGGACTGGGGTCTGACTGCATCCAGGAGAGGCTGGAGGCTCTGATTCAGCCAGTGAAGGTGGTGGCTGGATGGGTGACAGACACAGGTGGCCCTGACCCAAAGCAACCTGGAAATGCAATGGGAACCAGCTGAAGCACAGCAGTCCTAGGCTTGGGAGCATCCCCCTGCCCTCCTCTCTGGCTGGGAGCTACCCGAGAGGTGCTGCGGGAGCCTCACGAATGGGCTGCTGCAGAGGAGGAGGATGCTCGGACAGCTGACAGGGATGACTGGAGCCCTGGTACCTGCATCCCGCTGGAAGTCTAAGGCAACTGGAGACTTTTTTGGTCCTGGCCTCTCTGAAAGGTTCAGCACTGGCCTTGCCAAGGCCAGAGCTGTGTCTGCGTCTGGCCAAGAAATTCCTGCCAAGGCGTTATTTGGCCAAAGTCCTGGAGGCAGGATAAATCTGTCTGGATTTGCAAAGCCAGGCAAGTGGCAATGCGTGTGCTCAGACACGCACCCTGAGGAGAGGCCATTCCTTATCCGCAGCCACCTCTGCTGATCCCCCTTCGCTCAAGGTTGACTCAGCCCTTGCTCCTGCTCCTGGCTCAGCTCCCTTAGCTTCAAATCCCATTAGGCTTCAGCGACATCCTCTCGGAGGGCTTTTCAGAAGGGTTGGTGCCCCGCTCCTCCTCACCTGGGGAGCTCTGCCTGGTGACACAGCGTCTGAGGGGGTTGTGCAATAAATGTCACCCATTTGTCCCCATAGCAAACGGCCTGGCGGTGGGAAGAGGCTGCTCTCCCACCCACGAAGCATATGCAGCTCCTCAGGGGCTCGTCAGACACCCTGGTAGGCAGTCATACCAGCTTCCTTTTGGCTTTTCACGCCCAAATTCACTGATGCTCGTGGCACCTAAGACAGGATGGTCAGTCCCAGCACCCAACGGTGCACCACACTAGGGAGTGTTTCTATCCAAAATCGCTCTCTCTAGGGGCAGAGCAGCTTCTAGCTGGGACACCCCAGCCCTTGTCACAAGCACATGTGGCTCATTTGAAAGGGATCTCCACCTTGACCAGCAAGTTGAGGATGCTCTGCTTCTTAGCCTGGACACGAGCATAACGCTCAGCAGCAAGAGATGTGGGCCACATCGAACATTTCTGAGAGAAGGGAAAGGTGACAAAGAGGAAGGCAGGGGCAAATGATGAGGACATCTGCATGGCTTCGCATCAGGCGTGATTCAGCATAGGAGTCACAGCCTGAGATGGGGGCAGTCCCCAGGGCTGATCGCATCTGGAAGACTTTGAGGAGGATACTAAGAAAGCAACCTTCCTCCCAAAATGTCCAAGCAACCAGAGCACCTGGAAAGCCCACTCCTGGGCAGCTGGGGTTTCTCTGAGAGCTGAGTCCCCTTCCAGTGGGGTGTGACATTCACACCGGCTTCAGCCCAGCTGTCCAGGGGAGGCGCAGTGGGGGCAGCGAGGGGCAGTGGTGTGACAGCAGCGTCACCCGTGGGACCTGCTCCCCACTGCTGCAGGCATCCCTTGGGACAGGATGCAGCTGCGTGACCTGTGGGACAACCGCTCGCTGTGGCACTTGGCATGATGCCACCACACTGCGGAGGGACTGGGGCTGGGAAGAGGCGCTGGGCTGGGATGTTTCAGGCTGTAAGTTCCCTGGTGTTGGGGCTGACGGGGGTCCTAATGGGGGCAAAACTGACCTGAGAGAGGTGTCAAGGACAGCCACACTCTACATTTTGATGCGGGCCCTTAGAGATGCCAGGCTCTGAGTTTTATATCGCTCTGTCCACAGCAGCAGCCCCACGGGGCTGAGGGGGGCTCACACTCACCCCTCCGACCCTGAAAGCATCCTCTGCATGGCCGCTTCTCTTCCTGAACGCGTTTCCTCCCCTTCCCTGCGCCCGGGGATGCGCTGCCTCTTCGGACGCTGCAAATAAACCCGCCAGGCCTGGGACACCGACTTCCTCCCTGGAAACGTCGCTGCTGAAATTCCCAGCAGAGCTGAGGTTGACTCCATCTGGCCACGGGCTCTGCTCCTGCCTGCTTGCTGCCTCCCCGGCCCGGCTCGCGGTTCCCTCCCAGTGTAATATGGTACCTCGCTGCCCAGTGCCAGCGCTGGGGGATTAGCTCTTTTTTTATTGTTGTTGTTGCTTTATTAGCTAAACCTAACGAGGCAGTGTTCGTGCTGGCCCTTGAGGGCAGGTGGCCGGGATTTATGACTGCAGCGCCGCTGGGCGACCCGGAGTAGAGACGAGCGTTTAGCGCAGGGGAAAAGAGACCAGCACCCGCGTCCCTGGGGATGCCGGGAGGAGCGGGCAGCTGCGATGCCCGGCCACCTTTGCCGACGCCATGTTCGCACCGAGCCAGAGCGGGCTGGCATGGTCTGGGGGTATTCACTGGCGTCGCTCACGCCGGAGCTGGCAAGGACGCTGTGCCACGCTGAGAGAGCACCCGCATTGCGAGGGTCACAGCTGGCACAGGCACGGCGCTGCTCCGAAGGGGCATTTCATTGCCCAGACGGCCGCCGCGCATGAAAAGGGCATTGTAGGGGAGCGTGTGTGCCTGGGGAGCAGCTGGCGCTGGCAAAGCATCGCTGCGTCTTAAAGGCGCACAAAGACCACCACCTCCTTCCCCAAAGGGCAGTTCTGGAGCTGGGGGCGGGGGGGAGAAGAGGGCAGGACTTTGCTGGGGGGGACAGTGCACATCACTTGGGGGATGTGAGGCATGAAGGGCACAGTCACACAGGTCCCAGATGCGATTTGGGGCTGGCTGAGTCCTTGCCCCGAGCACCCAGTGCATGGCACGAGCAGGGTAGGTGCTGTCCTACCGGGTGCTGTGGGATGCTGCACCCACAGAGCAATGACACCCAGCTCTGCCTAGGTGGAGGGGACTTGGGGGACTTGGTAGAAGCCCCTTCACTCCCCTTCTTCTAAGCCAGCCACAGGGAGCCCCTGCCCATGGTCCCTTGCAGAATCAGGGCATCTGCCCCCGCAGCTGCCTGCATCCCTACTGCACCCCTGCTGTGAACACCTCTCCCGTGCCCTGCCCAGGGGCTGCAGCGTGCCCCCGTACCCATCTGCATGGGCCTGGTTCACACCAAGGGATCACAGAAGTTTCCTCCTGAAACTGGTTTTTGAACGGGCTCGGCTCACCCAGCGTGAAGAGCAGGACGGGCAACGCTGTGTTTCAGGCGGCGGCATAAATCAGCCGGTGGCTGGTGTCGGGCTCTGCCAGACGTTCCCCTGGGGAAGCAGAGGAAGCCACAGGGGATGTTTCTTCAAGCCCGAGTTTGCAGCTCGGGGCCTGAGTACAAATCCACGGCCACATTCGGGTTCAAAAAAGGGACCAGGGACACGCAAGGGACACGCAGGGCCCTCTGGCAGCGGAGGAGAGGAGCCAGCTGGACGCTGTGACGGCTCGGCTCACCGCTGCCAGCTTTGCTGGAGCCGGTTAGGCAAACCAGGATGCAGAAGGCAGCTTGGGGATGCTCAGGAGGACGCACGGCTCCTTCTCAGGAGGGACCCAAGCGAGATGGGGTGTGCGGGGAGGGTCGGGAGGCCCAGGCGAGACAAAAAGAACTCGCAAAAGTCCTCTGCAGCCAAACTCACCAGCCCAGACATGCCGCAAAGCACCTCTCACTGGGAGCCGCGGCTTGAAAAGAGCCTTTGAGGAAAAGCCGGGGAGCACAAACACGTTTTTCCTCCTTCCCCTGGGGGAAAAAAGGTAGGGTGCTGCACCCCGCGTAGAGAACACTTGTGAGGTGGGCTTGTCACGGCATCCTCGGTTGGGAATGGGGGTCTGGGGCGGTTGCTACCGTGGAGGGAAGGGGGTCTCTGCCTCTTTGCCCACCCTTCCGTCGCAACGGGGGCTGCCGGGAGCGCCTCCCCCCCCGCAGCCCCAAAACCTCTCTCCCCGCTCCCGGCAGAGGGCGCGCTGCTCCACGCTTGGAGACGCGGCGTGGCGGGGGTGGGGGGGGTGGGAGCAGATGGGGGGCGGCCCCGTTCCCAAAGCCCCGAGCAAACCCCGCAGCCTCCCGAAACTGGGGACCCCTGCCGGGCCTCAGCCACTGCCCCGATCAGGGCGAGGTGGTTTGCAGCCTGCATCCCTGCATCCCCACATCCCCGCATCCCTGCCCCCCAGCATCCCTGCCCCACGGAGGGCCAAGTGGTTTGCAGCCTGCATCCCTGCATCTCTACACCCCTGCATCCCTGCTCCATGCAGGGCAAGATAGTTTGCAGCATACATCCCTGCATCCCTGCCCCACAGAGGGCAAGGTGGTTTGTAGCCTGCATCCCTGCATCCTCACACCCCTGCCCCATGGAGGGCCAGGTGGTTTGCAGCCTGCATCCCTGCTTCTATGCCCCATGGAGGGTAAGGTAGGTTTGCAGCCTGTACCCTGCAGCCCTGCATCCCGGGCAAGATAGGCTGCAGCCTGCATCCCTGCCCCATGGAGGGTGAGGTGGTTTGCAGCCTGCATCTGTGCATCTCTGCATCCGTGCCCCATGGAGGGCGAGGTAGGTTGCAGCCTGCATCCCTGCCCCACGGAGGGCGAGCTGGTTTGAAGTCTGCATCCTGCACCTCTGCTTCCTTGCATCCCTTCTCCATGCAGGGCAAGGTAGTTTGCAGCCTGCATTCCCGCATCCCTGCATCCCTGCCCCGTGAATGGCAAGGTGGTTTGCAGCCTGCATCTCTGCATCCTTACATTCCTGCTTCCCTGCATCCCTGCCCCACAGAGAGTGAGGTCGCTTGCAGCCTGCATCCCTGTCCATGACGGGTCCTGCCCCTGCTGCTCCAGTCCTTGCATTTCCTAAGGATTCCCTAGAGCTGGCTGAGGCTCCGAGTGGCACTTCAAGGATGTTCTTGCAGGGAATGGCTGCGATACCCACATGGATGAAGAGACACCAAGGGGAGATGATAGAAGGTTAAGAGACACCAAGGGGAGATGATAGAAGGTTAAAATATCCCAAGTGGCAAGGAAAAGGTGAGGAGGGGTGATTGCTCCTGCCACCTCCAACAGAAGAGCCTTTGGGGCACCAAATGGGGACTGGAGGTGGAGATGAGAAACGGGTGCCGTAGGTCAAGCGAGGACTTCCCACAGGATGCCCCACTGCAGGAGGCCCCAGGTGCTCAGAGGTTTGCACATGGCCGATAAACAAGAAAATTCATGGAAGAAAAATCCATGGAAGTCTGTTAGATACAAAAGCTCTACATCCCTGTGCTGCTGGGGGCCAGAGGCTGGAGGACCACCTGGTCAAACCCACCCTGCGGCTCCTGCTCCCGCGCTGCTCCCTGCACATCTGGGAGGCATCCAGGCCAGCTGCCATGGGACAGTGGTTGACACAGACCTCTGGGCTGCCCCGCTCCACCTCTCTTCCCTTCTCACGGAGTCTGGATTTCATGCTGCTCTATGTCCTACCAAGTCTCCCTCCACATGAAAAGCTAATGTGATTTTTTTGGCTTTTTTTTTTTTTTTTTTCCCCTGAAAGAGGCCAGTTGCTCCTGCCAGGGAATACCTGTCCCATCTGGCTTCTGGGTCACTCGATTTCCTTGCATGAGCAAAGGACCAAGAAACAGACTATAAAAATAACTGCCTGCAGCTGAACCTCTCTGCGAAGCCGGGATAGACAAACAAGGTGGCTTTAGGGGAAGCCGGTGTCATAGGATCTAGCCTATAAACCACCTCCTTCCGCTGCAGGGACAGAGGCCCGCGTTCATGCAGAGGGAGGATCGGTGCTGCAATTCAGATGCTCTTGCAATTGCAGAGTGTGTCAACAGTGGGAAATCCCCGAAGCTCATCGCCAGATTACAAATTAGCTCCAGATTGCAGTGAGATGCATCGGTGTCCTGGCGTAGTACCCTCCAGCAGCCCGTTGTAGCTGCTGCTGGTGCTACGTGACGCGGCTGGTCCCTGCTGTCGAAGGGAAGGAAAAGCTGGGGAAGCAACCGAAACAAACAGCCAAGGAACCGGCACCATGCCCTCGGAGCCTGGCCTGGCCCTGACTGCCCAAGCCGATTACCAGCAGCTTGATCTTTCCTTTGATGCCGCAGCCTGGTGCCCGCACAGGGCTGCCTGAGGGGAGCTGGCTGTACCCGCCTGCCTGCTTGCACGGATGCAGTTGTTCCCAGCGTGGCTTTGCTGGCCATGCGTTGTGTTTCTCACCTTCCCCAGCAACGAAGTGCACAGGGCAGGGAGAGAGAAAGCATTGTGCTAAGCCACCCTTCCTTGCCAGCCTGTGCTGTCCAGGCATCCCAGCAAGTCTTCAGTTGCCAATCTGGAGGCCAGGAGCTACCAGCACAGCTCAGGAGTGAGAAAAGTCCCCTGAGGACAGGACTGGTGTGAAAGAGCACACCATGAGAAAAGCCACTTTGCAGAAGGCAGCGCTTGGGAAGGCAACAGCTGGCGTCACGGCGAGGGAGCGGGCAGACTTGAGCATGAGGTGTGTGTCCCCTCCGAGCAAGAGCCCCCTCTGCTCTGAGATCCCCTCTGTCCTCCTGCTTCCCTCCAGGGCTGGGACGTGGAAAAGATTTATTGTAGTTTTCGTTGCAGGACTGTTGGCAAGAAATTTTGCTGGGCAAGGAACTTTGCCACAGCCCATGGGGACACAGCAGAGGGGGCAGGGAGGGGTGAGGGTTGTCCCTCCCAGGGGCCGTTTGGCCCTGAAGAGGAGAAGGCCAAGCAGACTGCCCTGTGTGTGAGCTCTGATGCCCCAGGCTGCTGTCTCCTGTTTGTAGAAGACATCCCGTCATGCCAGGGCTGCCGGCCTCTCCCGGCAAGGCAAGGCAAGGCACATCGAGTGTGGCCGGGCTGCCGTCTGAATCACGATGGCCTCCCGGCTGCCTGCATGCACCTCTATGCTCCCCTGGTCTCCCCAGGCTGCCAGGAGACACTCTCGGCTTTTCCTGTCCCTCATCTCTTCCCCTCCAGCTGACTGCTTGCAGCTCCAGGTGAGAGCCCATCACCTTGGCCTCCTGGCTGCAGGGCTGCGAGGTTCCCACATACCCTTGGTCAGCCTGGGGCTGAGAGATTTATTCTGGGAATGACTCCCTGCCCTTTTTCTTGCCCCATTTCTCTCCCCACAGTCCAGCCAGGTGGCAGTTAAATACCACACACACCATGCTCACTATGCCATGAAGTGCCCATGGTGTCTGGTCCAGTGCTGATACACCCCATGGAGCTCATGAATTTGAGGATCCTCCAAACAGGGAAACAGGGAAAGGGGGAGAAGCTCCAGACTGGGAGGTACCAGTATCGCAGCACTGCTCAAGCCCAGCAGATACAGTTTTGGAGAGAGGCTGGAGCCACCATGGAGACCTTCTGGGCATCCAGACAAGTGGTGCCACAGGCACCTCCTCCTTGGAGGAGAAGGATTATACGCTGGAGAAGGAGAATTAAAGTCTGGGGCTGAGAGGTGAAAAGTAAATGGAGATGTTTAAATAGCCCAGGAGCTATAGGGCATGCTGTGCTTTCTCCTGGAAAAAAGAACGGGAGAAGTAGTGGTGAGGCCAGGTGGGATTTTGAAGTCATCTGACAAGTCTTTGTTGGTGTTAACACACTCCAGAATGGTGAACATCCTATGGCAGAAAGTCCAAGGGGGATTTGTAGAGAGTCTTCCAGCCCCATAAGAAAAGCTAGAAGGTGTCAGACATGACCAGCTGCATTGGTTTTGTCCGACGAAGCCCTGGGCTGTGCAGGAGGCAGAGCTACACGTAGGCTGGGGCTCTGCTGGCCACTGCCATGGCTTTGAGACGAGCTGGGGAAGGACTGGGCTGACAGTGCAAGGCAAAGAGCACTGAGGAGATGAAAGCAGTCGAAGCACAATATATTATCAGCAGACTGAGCCCATGTGGCAGGGGACATGGCTGGAGGAGATCTTGGTCACACATACGCTGGAGTTAGACGTATGCTTACCAAACCAAAGGAATGGGAGGCCCTCCCTGATGAGGAAAAACCAGATGCTGTTGATAGGAATAAAAGCCACTGGCATGGTTTACATGAGGGGAACAGTTTGAGAGGCACAGTCTGCGTGAGAGCTGTGTGGGATGGAGCGCTTTATGAACGGGGCTGTTTCCTCGGTCTAGAACTACTGATAATTGTGAAATGTGAGATCTGGACCGCACATGGAGCAACATGCTGTCGCCAACACCCGAGAGCCATCCTGCCTGCCAGGCTCCGCACCAGGCAGCTGGACCTGAGAGCAGGAGCATTTCACTACTGCTCGGCCTGCCATCGGGGGAACCAGGATAAAACACTGCGTTGTTCAGAGAAATCACACCTGGGTGAAGATCATCCTGAAGGTCTGATGCATCCACTAGCTAAAAATCAAAGAATGAAGGTTACTGAAACTGTAGGTAATAGTCTGACACGAAAGGAACCACACAGGACACAAAATAACGTGACTTCGGACCTCGTTATGACAGATACAGATGAATTAACTGCTGGGCTGGAAGGCAGTGCTTGCCCGGGGACTAGTCAGCATGGCCCGATTCTACTTGCTCTGGGTGAAAAAGGGTGGTTCTGGCTCATTTACTTGTGATGCTCCATAGGGTTAATTTTTCCAAAGCTGAGAGAAAGTAGAAGAGAAACTGGTCGGGAGGAATAATTTAGAAAAAACAGGGGGAAATATTGTGAGCTCTTCAGAAAGAGTTTTTGCTAGCTGGCAGGTCACAGTGCAAACTGAGAGGAAACAGGTTTGTCTACAAGCCCATTCTGATTCAGTGGTGAACTAGAAAGCAAAGAGCTGCAACATCACAACTGAAGAGGAGGGAGGACACTAAAGATCAGTCAATAAAATGGAAACTTAAGTTATTGATTAAGAAAGCTAAAAAAGAACAAGGAAAAAATTCATGTTGGGCAGGGTGAGGACGTCAGGAGAGACTTGCAGGTAGATGGAGAACCAAAGAAATGACCGCATTGATACAGTCTCCAGCTCACACCATGGAGACGATAAAAGTAACAGTGATATGTAAAAGTTGTTGTGCTTGGTAAGTAATTCCATTTGGAGAGCAGGAGGGGGATATACCCCTATCAGACGAGATATTGTATAGACCACTGGAATCTTGGAAAGATATTAGAGCACATGCAAGAGTAAACTCATAAGCTCAGAAGAGTCCTCAGAGAGCTGGCAGAGGTGCCCTGCCTTACTAATCTGTATTTGCAAGAAGATCAGAGAAATGCTAATGTTTTGCCAGAATTTCTAAAAAAGACAAATGAGATCACTGGATAACTCCGACCCAATAACCTGGCATCATGCGAGAGAGTGGAAGAGAATCTGAGCTTCAACCAACACAGAGGTAACAGGCAAGAATAAAAATAATGAATCACCCTGGTTTTATAACAACGAGCCTTGGTATACAAAAATGATCCAGGGTTTGGTAAGTGAAGGTCACTGTCTGATCCCAACATCGTTCATGTGAAGACATCGACTGAGGACTCTGTGATACAACATGATAAAGCATTTCCTACATGAGCCAGCTACGGGTAGGCCTCAGAAACAGTTGACCTCTGTTGACACACAGGAGGTCTTCCCCACGGGTCTCCCCGGGAAGGTGGATGCTCCTGAACCTTTCTCGTCGTCGATAACACTGGCACATGGCAGAAAGATGGGTAAGGAGATAAGGGCATCATAGTCCTGCGCAGCGGTTTGCTCCTGTGGTGAACTCAACCCATTCCAACCAATTGTCTCAGCAAGCCAAATGCAAGGAGCAAGGAGCAGATTGCGGACTTCACATACTGAGCGGGAAGATGCAAAGGTTCAGAGCACGCAACCAACTCAACTGGAACTCCTACTGCGATACGGGACTACAAGGAGTAGTGTAATTTTTGGATGTTTAAATAGAAAGCAATGACATGGCTGATGCAGAAGTCCTGCCTATGCCTTTGAGTTTTGTTTTGTTTTGTTTTTCAATGGGGCTGAAACGTGGGAGAAGATGTAGAAAAGAAGCACTGCAGGGAAGCCGAAGCGTGGAAGAGAATGAGAGCACACATGCCTAGTCTGGTTATCTAAATGAAACAGAGATTAAGAGGTGTGTGAGTGTTTTCCTAAGGCCACAGGAAGGCTAATTCCAGTTTTTGTAGGTAACACCGAACATTTACAGAGGAGAAACCAACACGACACAAACTCTATAGCCTGTTGCTGACATGAAGGACGCGTTCTAACAAAGTAAAACCTCCAGCCGTTTCTCATCGTGTTTCCAATCTCTCTGGCTTGGCAGGAGGAAAATGCACCACAGGTGTCGGAGACCTCACCCTGGGAAACAAAACCCTCAGACACGCCTTTCAATCCCCTACAGCAATCCAAACGTACATATTCATCTCAACATACCCCAAGCAGGTATCCCACAGCACATACCTGGGATACCTACTTTTGCTGGCTAACATCACATTTGTATCAGTTCCGCATTAGTCGCAGCATTAGGGCCACTTAATGTATCATTATCGGTGCTTGATCTCACAAGTGTCTTAAAGAAGGTGGTATTCACACAGACTGACTCTGTCAATGTCTTATGAGGACAGCCAATGCTAAAATATCCTTATTGCTCCATCTACACTCATTTTAATCTAGCACCTTTACACATCGATAGATTTATTGCTTTATTGCTCCATTAACAAAACCATCCGCTTTAGTCTTCATCCGAGGTCCTATGACTCTTGCCTTTATACTAACTGACAAAAATCACAACTAGGAGTTGAAGTTTTTTAAGTTAAAACTGTCTCAGGAGCCTAATTGCCTCCATTTCAATGCTAAATGCTTTAATACAGGCATCAAACCAATGGCTAAAATCCAAAGCCAGGGTAAACCCACATTAGAAATGCTCAGGCTTCCTCAGCAAGAAGCATGATTAATCACCAGAACCAACCAGATAATGAGAGACCAAGACTCTACGGGTTTATCTCCAGATCAAGACTTGGTTCCCTTCTGGAAGAGGTGTTTGATTTGGCATCTGTTGTAGGAGTAAGTGGGCAAAATACAATGGCCTGTGGTGTAAACGAAGCTACATGGGAGGGGGGGCCATTCTTTGTGATCTGATCCTCCCAAATGTGCTGCACCAAGACCCAGAGGTGAGCAAATGGGTTCACTGAAATCAAGGTTGGGGAGACAGCTCATCCAGCCTGCTCTCCTCTCTGGCTTCAAGGGATCCCTTCATATGCAGTGTAAAACAGTCAAGGGCAGAGAGCCAAAGCGTGGCTAACCCCAGCCCAGAGTCAGCAAAGGCCTGGGAGCCTCTCTGATACGTAAATCTTTGGCACATGTCTGGAACTGCCACCAACCCAAAATACCTAACAGGGCCTTCCTTGGAGATCTCAGCTTGGGGAACTTGTTCCTGCTCAAAACCCTAGCCCCCAGCCTGCGGCTGAGCACCCAGGTCACGGTGGTCAAAGGAATCATAGAATCATAGAATGCTTTGGGTTGGAAGGGACCTTTAGAGGCCATCTAGCCCAATTCCCCTGCAGTAAGCAGGGAAATCCTCAACCAGATCAGGTTGCTCAGAGCCCTGTCCAACCTGGCCTTGAATGTTTCCAGGGATGGGGCCTCCACTACCTCACTGGGCAACCCGTGCCAGTGTTTCACCACCCTCATGGTGAAAAATTTCTTCCTTATATCCAGTCTAAATCTACTCTCTCTTAGTTTAAAATCATTACTCATTGTCCTGTCACAACACGCCTTACTAAAAGATTTTCTCCATCTTTCCTACAGGCCCCCTCAGGTACTGGAAGGCCGCAATAAGGTCTCCCCGGAGCCCTCTCTTCTCCAGACTGATCAACCCCAACTGTCTCAGCCTTTCCTCATCGGAGAGGTGCTTCAGCCCTCAGATGCTCTTTGTGGCCCTCCTCTGGACCCACTCCAACAACTCCAGGTCTTTCTTGTGCTGGGGGCTCCAAGGCTGGACGCATGACTCCAGGTGAGGTCTCACCAGAGTGGAGCAGAGGGGCAGAAACCCCTCCCTCAACCTGCTGGCCAGAAGTCCTATTAGATCAGAGCTGCTCACATGCCTTATGACAGCTATGCCAGGATTGTCTTCTCACAAGCGACCCAACGTGGTGTCTTGTGATGGTGGAAGGAAGGACTTCACTGAAGTCAGAGCAAACAGAGGAAAAGAGATATAAGGGAGATGAGAGTCAGACTGGTTGGCCTTGCATCTTGTTTGTAGGTGGTAGTGAAAGGCTGCTTCCTAGAGGGAGCAGTCAGGCCAAGATGTGAGGACACCTGCCTCTGAAGTGGAGAAGTCTTTTCCTTGCCTCCTTGGTGGAAGGCTGCTAACACAATGGGATGGGTGAAAGGTGGGAGGAGCAGGATGATGAACTGTGCACTGCAGGTGTTTCTCCATCCTGCTTGATGACAACGGGCATCCCAGTCTTAGAAGGTTATATTAGGGGTGGTAAAATCTAACCTTCAGCTATCACCTTGAAGTATTCCTCAGTAAAGCTTTGCTTCATCTGGCAGACTTCATCTTGCCACTCTGGACGTGGCCACATGTCTGCCACATCCTCCCTTCCTCACTGCCATTTCTGGCTGCTCCACAGCAGCGCAGTATGCTGGGCACGAGGACTTTTGCCCTGAGGAGACAGCAGTGAGCATGCAGGGTTGCCACATTTATCTCCAGCGACTCATCCAAAGTACGACAAACCTGCCCTATGCTTTTCAGGCCAGCACCTCAGGGTTGGAGGACACACGGGCTGATGAGGGTGAATGCTTTGCCCTCGAGGCTCTCACGGAAATGATCGTTGCATCTTTGAAATGGAAGCAAGCTCTTGGTTTCCAAAAGGATGGACTTTCGACATCTTTACTGAGGGGGGTTCAAGCTCTCCTTGTCTCCGGGTGCTCCATGGTGTGAGGCTGTGGTAGAGCCTGAAAGCCAAGGTCAGGGCCATTATCTGTTCCTCTGACAGAAAACATTCGAGGGCAACCACAATGCTCATCTGGGGTGGGGACCAGGACTTCCTCAGGTGGCCTGAACGGTGGAGCTGACTTCTCCAAGAGGGACAGGCTGCTCCCAACCTCCCTGCAACACCCTCTTTCTCCTGGACCATTCATTTCTTGCTGTGTGAGCTCAGAGCAAGCGGCATTGCTATGAAACATGTGCAGGCACTGTCTATCAAAACACGACTCTCTTCCACAGAATAACCAGTCCTGGGGAGCAAGTGGGAGAGCAATCATGGCACTTTGGGGAGGGTCTCCCAGACCCCGGCTGGCTGCTGGGAAGGAGAACCTGGGTGGGAGTGGGCGTGCGGGGTGGGTGTGGGTGCATCTGAGGGTGCTTGGGAGCAGAGCTGCCACACACACTCGGAGCTGCAGTCCCACACACTTAATCAGCACCAAATGTGCACGTGCATAAAATGAACAGAGGGAAAGCCTTTGTCAGGCAATGGTGACCGCCGCTGCGGAAACAGTCAGAAAACCCTTTTCCTCTTAAAGTTTACTACTTTTACTACTAGCCTGGCCTGGAAGCCTTTATTGCTCCCAGTGAAGCCGGGACTTTGCTCTAAAGCCAACCAACGAGAAGCATCTGAAAACCTACGCCTATATATACAAGCGCGCACGCACCTTTGTGTATGCATTCCTCCATGTGTGGGTGCCCGCGTGTGTGTGCGAGCACGCCAAGGGGTGTGAGCGTGGGCTCGGGTGGAGCGGGAGCGCACCTCGCCCTCCCTGGCTGCTGGGCCGGGGGCTCCCGCCGGCGACCGCAGGCTCCCTGCCGCTGCTGGGAGGCTCGGGGGGAAGTTCAGCACTTCTGCAAACAGAGGCCTCTCTCAGAAGAAAGAGCCACTTCGGGGACACGTCTGCAAAGGAGCTCGGCGGCCCGCTGCAGAGCTGGAAGGAAGCAGGCGGCTTCTGCAGGGAGCCCATCGCCTCAACACCCCTGTCAAGCTCTTTGGGGGGTCTGCCCCCCTGGCGTCCCTCCGCTGTGCCGTGCACCCGTGCAACTCAGAAACATAGCTGGTAGCTCTTCGGAGAGTCCGGGTGAAGCTGTTTGGCACTGATACCGGCATACGGATGCGGATCCGGTGAGCGCAGAGTGGCTCAGTGGGGCAGGGTCTGTGCTTGAGCTGACCCTGGCAAACCCCCGGCCAAAACCCTGCGTGTCCCCCAGCCAGGATCGGGGTGCCCAGCAGCAGGGAGGTGTGAAGGTGCTGCGGCTGCCTGCGAGGGAAGTTGGCTTTGCTGATGCGGGTGTCAAAGCTTGCCCAGGTCCAGAGGAGATGCCAGCAGCCTGCGGTAGCCATCCTCCATCATGGTCCATCGTGACCATCCTCCTCCTCGCTCCAGCTGTCAGCCCTCTGCTGGTGGCAGGGCAGGTGCCCACGGTTCTTGGCCGGAGGGTCACTCCTGAAGCTCAAGACTTCTGTCCTGCCCTGCATCCCATGTGCTCAGTGGGAGACCTGACGCTGGAGCGTCCCTCAGGTCTGCGCTGCCTGATGGGCACTGCTGCATCGCCTGACACCCATCCTCAGGGTACTTTTCCCAGAATTGACACCAATCCGCTTGTACCTGCGGCAGGCAGAGGCACTTGCCCAGATTTCATCTGCTGGTCCAGATTGGCAAGAGAAGGCTGAAACCCAGTCTCTTCTGGTGTTTATGGCCCTCCCATGGCCCGCAGCATCTGGGAGCCGTGGCAGGCACGGCTGCCGCACCGCGTGGCGTTTCTGCAGGCGAGGAGGCCTTTGAGAGGCCGGGATAATGGCTAATAGTGCTGTTTTCCTCTGCTCTGCTTTCCTTCAAGTGAATTACCAGGGTCTTGCTGGGAATTATCCTGCCATTACCCAGTGCTCTGGGGAGCTGCCAGTGATTTACTTAACAGCAAACAACACAAAGAGCCGGACACGGCGGGAGCTATGCAACCAAACAAACTGGGGAACATGCAAGTGGAAGAAAAATGCTGTAACAGCAGCTGGGGCACAGGGATCCAGCCAAGGCTGCTGGCCAGAGACGGGCACGAGGATGTCCTCAAGACCTGCCCTCTGTTTGCACGTGGAGTAACGGAGTTGGTTCTCCTCTGAGGGCAGATTTGGTTCATGGTGCAGCTGTGTGTGATGGAAATGTCCTAGAGTAGTAGACCTGCGGTGCTGTGCCCGGCTGGCCAGAGGGGAGCCCAGGGCTGCGGCACGGGAGGAAAATCCAGTCCTCCCTGCCTCTGGGGAGCCATGGGACTTGGGGATGGTTGGGAGGCTGCGAGCGGGTCGGCAGCGGAGCCGGGTCTGACCCCCTGCTCTCACACCGAGACCCAGCCAGTGCCTGCACAGGGGGTCCGGCAGGGACAAAGAGCCCTGGTCCCACCTCAATGCCCTTTTAGCTCCTTCCCTTTCTGCACCTTCCAGACTTTGTCCTTGTCACCCTTTATTGTCCCACCGGTGAGCGCAGCCCTTGGACACCCGCGGCCTGCCTTGTCCCAGCCACATTATTGCCACACTATCAGGGGACCACCGCAGTGCCAGTCTGCCCAGATTTGCTCCCTCCTCCCTCCGGGAACTTCCCTCTGCCTGCAACGAGGCACCCCTGGCCCCCAGCAACCACAGAGCCCCCCTCGCCCTCCCACCCGTGCCCGCTCCCGCACAGCTCTGCATACACACACGCTCTCCTCTTGACACTTCACAGGCGCCGGGCGAAGGAGGGGCTCTGTCGAGAGCTAGAAAGTTGTTCCTACTCTGTGCCGGGAGCAACCACATTACTCACGAGTCCCTTTTTAGTGCGGGTATGTGTTTCCCCCCTCCAGTCCATTAGCTACTATGGAAACAACATGTCATTGCCCGGAGGTGGAGTTCAGCCACAGCCAAAACAGCCGCGGATAAATTCCAGC
>Ga0065711_1009381_pt1 | contig 17126 bp, 10 predicted proteins | sample Hoacrofraction12_FD_59098 | JGI IMG/M metagenome (GOLD analysis project Ga0065711, IMG submission 59098) | Hoatzin crop microbial communities from Cojedes, Venezuela - Epithelial fraction 12 v2 (version 2) | ecosystem: Host-associated > Birds > Digestive system > Esophagus > Crop | place... | reverse complement strand
CCAGGATGCCATTGGCCTTCTTGGCAGCCAGGGCACACTGCTGGCTCATGGTTAACCTGTCGTTCACCAGGACACCCAGGTCCCTCTCTGCAGAGCTGCTCTCCAGCATGTCCGCCCCCAGCCTGTACTGGTCCATGGGGTTGTTCCTCCCCAGGTGTAGGACCCTGCACTTGCCCTTGTTGAACTTCATCATGTTATACGATATATACATTAAATGTGTGTATCTGTGCAGATACATATGCAGACATACATGCTTGAACATAAGAATAATCAGCATTTTGAATCTCTGCCATCTAAGCAACTCAGATCCCACAGTCTTTAAACTGCAAATACTTATCCAAGTCAATAAACATTTTAGCTCAACAATTATACAGAAAGGATTAAAATACAGTCTCAAAGCAGAGACTGTGCCTGTGCAGCACAGGTGGGAGCTTGTGGTTTCAGTGTGTCCAAGCCATGTGGTCTGTACAGACAGCAGGCGTTTGTGCACACTGTGCTTGCACACAATACACTGTTTTATCTCCAGATTTGCAGATTTAACACCAGACTTTCTTTTTGCTGTGTAACTACCCCTCTTACCATGCTTATAAAACAATACTATCAAATATACCTCTTTGTGTCATAGAACACCTTAGTATCACAGAAGGTATGACAATCAGATTTACAGAGGTTTGCTTCTCACTGCTTAAATAATTGCATTAATAACTATTTTTTATCGCCATTAAGATAAAGTTTTTTTGCATATTTGTATCTGCATGAATAACATAGGAGATGCCAAGTTTTTTTCTTCAATACTAGTCTTAAAAGAAAGAGCTGTTGTGTTTGAAATATGTTGCTTTTCAGGTATATTTAACCTCACAGTATTTTTTTTAAATTCATAGCGAAAACATACATCATTGATATCTACACAGAATAACGTAAGAGACTCAAGAATTGAAATTCATTTTTGGATTGTATAAAATAACGGTGCCTTTTCACTTTGCTTTCTCGAACTCTGTGTTAGTCTCAGCTGTATTCACAAATGCTAATCAGAGCAGACATACAGGCCACATAAGGTTGTGCGTTGCTTACAGCACTGCCAGTGGTCAGACTTCTCCGGATTTTGGAGGTGAAGCCATGAGTCCTCCACCCCCTTAGCATGCCTAAACCAGCATTTTTCTCCCACCAGCAGCACTCACCTGTTCCTGCAGGACTTTAAGCATTGCTTGTGTATGCGTTTGCTCTTCCTTGGCTTGCTCCAGTTCAGATTTTTTGTTGTTTAATTCTTCCTGTATGCTCAGCAATTGCTGCACAAACAAAAGAAGTTTCTGGTTAGCATCGTCTGGATCCAAAGCAGCTTTAAATCCTCAGTTTGATAAATCCTCATTTCAAACAATGCTTTGCAGTCTGCTCCTACATTTATTATAGTTGCATAATCTGCTGTGTCTAAATGGACCAGAGGTAAATTATTTTCATCTGCCTCTCCTTCTGCAGCAGTGCTCCACAAGTAATGCATCTGTTAATGTGTGTTAAGCTATTTGTTACATTAAAGTAGAAACTCCTGGTACAGTATATCACCCACAGAGCGACTGTCACGTTCATCTGAACCAAAATCTTATTTGCAGAAGTATACGCGGTGGTTTTAATAATCCTAGGGTAAACAGTATGGTCCATAAATAATTTAAAAGCACAGCTCTTTAATATAATTAGTCATTGGCCCACAGCCATTTTCATTCTATGCAAAGCAATATTCTGGAAAGCTTTCACACTGAGTTGCCAAGAAGACGAAAGCTTTCCTTCTTTTCCCTTGTGCTGTGATATTTTATTAGATCAGGAAGACCGATGCTTTTCAATCAATAGATCAGCCAGGAAGACTGCTGATCTGAACTGTCAAAACAAGAAGCTGTGATCAAAACCTGATTTTATGAAGAGAAATCTAGGAAGTAGGGACAACTTTAAAAGCCCACATTCCCTGGTCTTGGCTAGCTTTAGGTTCTGACTAGATTTATTGTGACTGTCAAGAGCAGATCAGTAGATTTAATTAATTCTGAAATGATTATATATTTTTGTATTGGTGTGACGAATGTTAGAAAGTGCTGAAGAGCAAGAGGAGACAAACATGAGATTAAAAAGGAGTTTACGGAGCTTTCCCTTAGTCATGAAGAAAGCAAACTGATTTTCTGGGGCAACACTTGTAAGCACACTCCTTTTTAAGGACTACTTGAGTGAGGAATTGCTTTACTAACTTGCGTTACTGATCTAACCATGTATCTAAGCATCTAAAGCTTCGTTTATGCTTGTGCTTAGGACTGGTAACTCTGACTCAAGCCCATTTTGCAGGTGTTCAGGATCTTGCTAAGTTACAGATAGCTAACCTAGAAATAGTCCCTGGCCTTGTTCCACTGCACTGGAAGTCCCAGGCATCAAAGGACTTGGAGGCAGTATTGTTTTCAGAGCTGCTTGGAAACACATGACATTTTCTGTTGTAAGCAATATGATTAATTAGTTCAGCCACTGAAATAAAAATACATGTGGGTGTATGTCTGATTATATCTCACACCCTCTACAGTCTAGCTGGGTTAGGTTTTTGATGGATCTCGCCACCTGCACTTCTCCTTGGGAGCCTCCAAGAGACATTCAAATATGTGTATTCACTCTACCACAGCACAAGAGCATTTCAAATCTCAAGAATCTACATGAAATAACAAGGTCTGTTCCACTGAGGCTTTTGCCCAATCAGCTTTTGTATGGGAAGCTCTACTTCTGGCATGTCCTGACCGAGGATGGATTGCCACCTCAGGTCTACATTCATCTTGCCTACTGGATACTATTCCCTACATTTTCAGAAGATACACTGAATTTGTGTATACTGTCGTACGTCACACACTGATACCCATGCAGGTCTTTCGCACAGCTACAGCTTTCCAGACATTTCATAAATTTTTCTCCTGGAAGTGACCATTTGGTCACCTCATGTAACCTCCTGTTATTACAGACCATTAAATTTCACTCAGGATAGCTCTAGCTGACATCTGCCGTTTAGGAAGAAGGGACTCCAATCCTCAGAGGAGAAGCAGAGCATACAAGGCACCAGAAAGACAGCATAAACCAGTTGAGACACGTGAGCTTTGGTAAGCAGATGTGCCACCTAATAGGGGCTGGTGAAATGTCCTCTCCTTTCCAGCTGCAAGCTGTTTGACATTACACGCCTGAACATGGCAGGAGTTGTTAAGAGAAGGAGTCTTTGCCCCCCATTGTAGAGTCCTCTCTGAGAAGTTATGTGTCACCAGCATGGCCAGCCTCTGGTGATTCAAAGGGAGGAGCCAAAATGGATTAAATGATTCTCATACAAAGCCAGGAATGTATGTAGTCAGTTATGTAGTGTGTTGGGGTTGATGTAGCTTGAGAGTTAGCATGACTAGGCCGCTTAAGCAAAACAGTTAGCATAGCTGGACAGGCCGCTGGAAAGGACAGCTAAGAATAACAACTGAGAAAGTTCTGATAGTGCACATGATGTGGGTTAGCAAAAACAAGATGTGTTCAAGGACATGGAGGTGGCCTGTTGCTATTAACGTTAGTGCATAGTTACCAATCATAAGGGAATATGGGGTGCGTGAACAGCGCATGATTTATGTCTGTAGCCTATCCGAATAAGCGTGATTGCGTGTGCAGATATGAAAGATGTATATAACCACACAAGCAGACCAATAAATCGCATCGACTGTGCATTGTATCAATGTGTGAGAGTCATTCCTGTCCCTGCATGGATGCTGAAACTCGTCAGTAGTGGAGGATGGAAGCCCTTCTTTGCGTCTCCATGCAATCAGCTGAAACCTTGAAGCTGGGTTTTGATTATCATCATTGTGTAAGTGTGATGCTACAAGTACTAGGGAGTCTGAGGAGGACCTCACATGAGATGTTGTTTGCTCTGCAGCCTCTGAAGGAAGTGAACAGCCACGCATATCCAAGGAGAACATCACCACCATCCAGACTGCACCTTCATCCTGGTTCAGAGATTGTACTCCAGCTCCTGGGAGAAACCCTAGAGCTCATACTCCTGAACAATATAAACTCCCATCTGGAAGATCCCAAGTGAGTTTTCAGTCCATCTCTATCCCTGGAAAGCCTTTCCACTATTGAATGACTATTACAAATGGGAAACCAAGTTCATTTACAGGTTCAACTTGTAACACTTCTGCCAGAACTGAAATATCCTTCCCCATCCTATCCACCCCCTCCCCATGGCTCTTCTATGGCAAGCTCTACACACCAATGATCAGCTCACAAACTTCCACTGGTTTTATTTTCACTTCTCCCACTGTGATCTCCTGCTGTGATTTAGTCTAATTATATCCCTCTTCCTTTGATGCTGACTTTTTCTGGTTTGTGTTTGAGGCAATTTTTCCAAAACTGTCTGAGCACAGGAGGAAGTGCTGTGGAAGACAGAGAGCACAAGAGAGAGAGAGATAGAGATGCTCCCCGCTCTGTATCTTTGTGCTTGGCTCTAGACCAGCCAGGAACAGGAATCACAGGAAAACATCCAGCACGCTCAGTTTCCCCAGGGTAAGAGATTGTGCATTCTGATTGCAGTGTGAGCTGCAAAGCACTTGATACGAGGTAAAGCCTTCCAGCAGTCTTAATGGTGAAATTGTCAACTACTGCAGGCTTACTGTGCATGCATAAGCTTGGATTTTCAAAGACAGCATACGGGTCTTCTTTGTATGGGGATGGAAAACAGAGTATCTGCAACTAAGGTATCATATTCCCAGTCACACATAAGGTTTTTCATGCACAGAACTGGGACTTTCCCATCCAACACCCAAGGATATCAGAATTGTTTAAACCTTGAAGCCATCCTCTGGAGTTTTAATGTTCTTTCTTTTTCTCGCCCTCACATTTATCTCTAAAAGCTGCAGAACCTGCTCGCTTTGCATGGGTCAGGTTCTGAGGTTTCTTTTGCTGGAGTGGTTGATGCTGCCACCAGGAAGTTGTAACCAGGAGTTATACCTGCCAAACAGTGTATTTTTCCCTTCTAGTCTCATTTTGGAAAATGAAGAAATAGCTTTGACTGAAAAGAATATCAGCCTGAGACAGACAAACAGCCTGAAAAACTTCAGCACAAACATGTGATGTTTGGCAAAATTAGAAGCTAATGGAAAAAGGATCTTATACTGGCAAGAATGAGGCAAGTTTCATAATAGGGACTGCTGTCATGCCTGCTTATTAACAGACAGCCTCTACAGAAAGATTGTAATGAACGATGCAAGACAATGGTATTATATTATTCAAATCTATTTTGTTTTTCACATAAATGTGCTTATTAAAAATTGATCCTATGGATTTTCTTCTGCCCTTCAGATTGCCTGTGAGCATACACTGCAATCAATTAATATAAAAAACTGTTCTTGGTTTTAATGTTTGTGCTGTCTGATACTGTTCCACCTACTTTGCTGTCTCATCCAGCATTTCTGTCAGAACTTCCACCCGTGCCCACCCACCCACGCAGCATTTGCTACCCCGCTTCCCACCTGTTACATCCTTCTGGCTTGTCTCACAGCTACTGCCAGCACAGCTACCAAAGTGTCCCTTCCTTCAATCTTTTCTCACCTCTCTGGCCAGTTCCTTTAAGCCCTGATGTCCCCAACCTTGTGGCAAAGCCGTGGCATTCAGAGAGCAGTTCCTCAGTTTCCTCAAACAAAGGTGTGAGTTCTTGGTTACACAGCCAGCAAATACCTGGCTCATTCTTCTGTTGTCTGCCAGTGGTCTGCAGTGTGCAATTCTTCGTGTTTCTGAGGGTCCCCTGCAAGTTATGCAAGGGTATTTTCCCTGAACCAAAATCCCAGTGTCAGGAAGCAGAAAGGCATCTCATGGTGCTCGCCATAGCCCGGAGGATCCTGGAGACAGATACCTGCAATGCCTAGAGCTCCACCAGCACCAGTCTGGAAGCTCAGTTGGTCTACAAGCAACCGAAACCACTCGTCACCATGGCTGCCAGGTTGACCCTAAGAGATGAAGCTGTGTAGTAGGTCCAGATCAGTCTGCTAGGCATCACTGATGTCCTCTTACTGGCATTTCCAGAGAGAAGACAGAAAAGGAGAAAGAATTAACCTACAGGTTGCCTCTCCAGAGATCAATCACTGCATTTTAGACAAAAAAAGCAAGACAGAACACTTGTTTCCAGTGGCAGCTCTGGAGATGCTCTGTATAGAAATGGTAAATACCGCTCTCCAGTGTTAAGCTTCCTTCATTCATGAGGACCAAATCTGCTCTGTACATAAGCGGGAGGCTAATTGCTTTATAAGGGGAGGAAGGATGTGTGTGTTTTATTTTGTTTTTTTTCACACATTCCCACCTCCAATGCTGAATCTGTCAGAGACAGTTCAGTACCGCCCATATTGCGTAGATCTCAGAAGTGCAGACAGAAAATTACCATCTTAAACCAATCTTTGCAGCTTCTGAAACATTAAATATAGATGGCATTATTGAAGCCAGATGAATTACTCAGACTGTGTACAATGCGGTGCCAGTGTGGCCAAGAATGCTAACAACCGAACAACACACAGTGCCTCAAAATATATGAGAAGCCCTAAAGGGAAAGTAATAGCTTGCTGTTGTGTACCACTGTGCAGCCGTGAAATACTTCTTTTTCCTCTCCTCCTCTCTGCCCACAGTTCTTCATCGCTCCCAAAAGGCAGTGTTACATGTGTACATTTAAATATAAATTACGGACATATCTAGAAGCGTGGTCGCACACTGAGCCTAGCAGGACAGAGAAGGGTCTCAGAAGGAAAGCATGGTTTCCAGCATGAAACCATCAACTTCGCATGCTAAGAAAAGGGAGGCAGATCAGAAGAGACCACAGGGCCTGAGGCTCTACTTAAGATACTGTAAAGCTGACAGAATAATGAAAAACGAAAACCATCAATTGCCACAAGTTCAGCGGTTACACTGCTGAATGGTCCTGCCCCTGCTATTTTGGTTACGGCTTTCTCTACAGCTGCTTGAAAAGAAGTATGAAAAGGTTACAAAGACCTTAAAGAAAAGGAAGTAAAGAAGAGCAGACAAAAGAACGCCTCTGAGGTGGGAGCGCTGGCTTTGATCACAGGTTGTGCAGGCAGCTTCAGCAAACCCAGCCCGTTCAGCCATGGGAAGGAGGCACAGGCTCCCTGTCCAGTTTCTGGAGCAGCTGCAGAATGTCCAGAAAAGATCTGTGGCAAACTCTTCAGAAATGAGAACATCAGTCAAAGAAGGATGGTCTTACACAGCCTAACTGAGCCAAATCAGTGAAACGGCTGTCTTAGACACCTTGTGAACTCTGGCAAACCGAATTCTCCTACCCATATAATATTTGAGGGCAGCATCTTACTCTCTGCTTAATACATATAGGGAATATATCCCTATACAGGAAAAACGGGGAGATCTGATTCACTGGATGCCTAAAATGAAGGCAAAACTTATGTGCCTCAGATAGGCAGGCTGTATCCCAACCAAGGCTACCTTTGTCAGTCCCAAGGAAACCAAGGCTTGCATACGAAACAGTAACCTGGGGAAGCAGCTCTCACTTGTGCAAAAGCGTAGCCCTTTCCCCTAAACTACACTGGAATCAAAGATCTATAAAGTATGAAATCACAGGCATTGAAAGGACTGCAGAGTTCACCTAAAAATTAAAATACCCACTTAAGCTAGCAATTTCTGAGGTTTTATTCTCTTTTTTTTTTTTCCCAAGTAAAACCTTGCTGTGTCTTTTCCAACTTTATTTTATAGAAAGAACAAGAAGTTAGAGTTTGCCAAATGGAAAAGGACAAAAATCATCAAGGAAAATAAGTGTTTCAAAATTCTTAGAAGCTGTTCAAAAACATAGAGGGGAAGGATGGTAAATATTTCTTTTCAGAATCCTCCTTAGGTAGAAGCAAAAGATATAATGAATCAAAATGAAATCTCAGGTACACAACCAAATGCAAAAGAAAAACACATATCCCTCTCCCAGTACTTCCTCAGACTGTCTAGAAGAGTGTTTTTGTCTTTTTCTAAGACAGACAAGATTTCATATCACAAATGGCCAGCACATGGCAGGCTTGAATAATGAGAAAGTGACTTCCCAGCTGAGCAAATATGCATTAGTAACAAGATGCTGATGAGGCCAGACAAATCACCAAGGAAACAGGAGAATGTGAAAGACAAGCCAAAGAAGCTTCAGAAATGAGCCCTCGAGGAAGTTAGCCATGTTGCAGCAGTAAGGGCAACACACATGCCAGCCTAATGTATGATAAGGCATTATTAAAATAAAGAGTATGATTGTGGATTTTTTTAAGGAAGTAAAAAGAAGTGTAACAGCACAATGTTTTGCATCCCTCCCACCTCTCAGGGACTGCCTGTGTCATAGGAACAACATGGATGGCATTATTCGGATGGATCATGCAGTTTGCAACAATGAAAGAGTTCAAGTCCTGACCCCCCTGCACTTGGCTGGTGAAGAGCTGAACATGGATCGACAGCTCCTGCTTGTTGGGCATTCACCTGCAAAGTGAGTTTTCCTGGCTCTCTGGCCAGAGGCAAAGACCACACTGAAAATCTTTGCTCCACAGGTTAACCACCTCATCGAGGGCTGGGGAGCTGGACACACACTGGATGGGTGAGTGCATATGGTGGCACTACTGAAGAACTCTGTCCAGCTGCTTCCTTAGGGAGATGTTTACCGTGCTCCCTTTGCCCTGCTGTTAGATTGACTGCAGAGGTCCTACAGCTTTACAACACTCAGAGTAGGAGCAGGCAGGACTGAATCCGAGAAATACGCCAAAAGAAAAAACAGACAGATGTACACAAAAACACTGAAACTACCTAAACAGAGGTTACAGACAAGATGGAGTCAGGCTTTTCTTCGATAAGGGCTGAGGGCGAATAGACATATTCAACAAGGAACACTTTTATTACATATAGGGAAAATATTCCACAGTGAGTGTGGCCAGCCACTTGAACAAGGGTTCAGAGAAGCTGTGGAATCTCCAGCCTTGAAGGTACTAAGAACATACCTGGACAAGCTCCTGAGGAAAACTGAGACAACTCTGGAGCTGCCATTGCCTTGAGCAGAGAGATGGTGCACGTGACCTCTAGATGTACCTTCTGACTTATGTTTTTCTATGATTCTAAAGAATGTCTAATAGGTATTAGATAATTAGCTCTCAATTTCTTTTATTTCTATGAGGCATGGTAATTCAGCCACACCAGCTACAGGAGGCAGTGTTAGGGACTGGACAGCAGATGAAAGGAGAACATGGATGGTGCAATGAATGGCTTAAGAGCCAGTCTGCAGCTTTCCTTTGCCAAGTAATTTTTAAGTGTATCTCTTACTCCTCAAGAAAGAAAAGTTCTCTTCGGTCAGCTATGCACTTTTGCAGCAAATGAGGAAAAGACCCAAGTCCTTAGGAACCTTATAGAATCAATCCCTCCTCTCAAAGTGAAATTCTTCCAATTTACTAATAGATACTTAGTGCTAGCATCAGGGATCCCTCTCTGGGATCTGACTTTCACAGCACATTATACAAGGTCTTTGATTTTGATGGGGGCCTGTGGAGAGGTCTCATCAAAGCTCATTGCACCTTGTCAATAAAGCTTCCTCCTACCTTTTCTAAATAAGATTATTGGCATATTACATAGCCCTTGACTTTACTCGCAGTGGGTGAGTGGACAGCTGGGCTTACAGTTTGCTCTGATCCTGATCAAAGACAGAGGGCTGAACCCTGATGAGCATCATGTTCCCCCTATCCTCATATCTGTCCTAAAAGGCAATCAGCTGGCGCTTGGTATGATGCACAGTCAAAAGAAGACATGATCATCCATTCATAGCAACCTCATCTTCTCCAACCTTTCACCTGTACCTGTCCATTGTGGATACCTCCTCCCTAGGCAACAGCACTTGAACTGTATGATCCCATCTCTTCTTTCAAGGGACTGCAAGTGAGCTTGATACAGCATGCTCTTTCTCAACAAACCAAATTAGATTGTTAAAATTTTTATTTCCTATTCAAGAAGAAATGTTTTATTTATTTTGAAGGAGAATAAAAAGACACGACACATTTTAATTAGAAGAATGACATCAGGGAAGCAGAGTTCCTAGTAATGATAGCATCAAACACATTTGAAAACTATGTAATTAGCAAGACAATGCTAGCATTTAGGATCTTTTAAAGAGTTCATGTAAGATCATTGGACTGTAAAACGTATGAGATCTGTCCTTCACAACCGCTGCATTACACAAACATGTTAATGAAGGTAGCAGTTGATTTCTTTCACATTTTAAATAAAATGTGTGCACCTGATTATTTCTTTCCAAAGTGTTCTTTCTCGCTGCCAATCTCAGTTTAGCTTAGCCAGTGGTAGCAGGCAAAAAGATGCCACCCTCCACCATTTTAGCACTAAAACAGCTATTGAGAACATGGCGCTTAAAGCATCTATGGGCCCTTATTTACACTTCTCCTAATATTGTTGAAGTGGTGGTGGCAGAAGTGGGAAATTAAACATTACTTTCAGTAAGGAAAGGTTGTTAAACACAGAGGAGAACCCATTTGGCTCATCTGAGATCTGGTAAATAATAAGCACTTAATTCTCAGCTGCTCTTTATTTTAATATAAGAAGAAAGAGTAAATATTTGCTGGAAGTTTGAACACAGACAGTACTGTACAGAGCCCTGAAAAGCACAAGGGAACAAAGATTATATGTGTGACGTGGAAGCAGACATATTTCTTAACCAGTTTCCAAATAAAAGCTACAGGATGTGAGAAGAAAAGACAGACCTGGAAGTGAACATCTGGACATTGGGTCCAGTCTCTTGCACCTATCTTGCATCCATTCCCTATAAAATTATCAGTGTTGATCAATACTGCCATTATTACTCCAGTGCCATGTTTATGGGAAAACAGAAAGATCTAACTAGAATTAAAAAGCCAATCGTATCCTGGGCTTCATCAAGAGAAGCGTGGCCAGCAGGTCGAGGGAGGTGGTTCTGCCCCTTTACTCTGCTCTCATGAGACCCCACCTGCAGTACTGCGTCCGACTCTGGAGCCCCCAACACAAGAAGGACATGGATGTGTTGGAGCGGGTCCAGAGGAGGGCCACGAAAATGATCCGAGGGCTGGAGCACCTCTCCTATGAGGACAGGCTGAGAGAGTTGGGGCTGTTCAGCCTGGAGAAGAGAAGGCTGCGGGGAGACCTTACAGCAGCCTTCCAGTACCTGAAGGCGGCCTACAGGAAGGATGGAGAGGGACTTTTCACAAGGGTGTATAGTGGTAGGACAAAGGGGAATGGCTGTAAACTAAAAGAGGGCAGATTTAGGTTAGATATTAGGAAGAAATTCTTCACCATGAGGGTTGTGAGGTACTGGAACAGGTTACCCAGAGAAGCTGTGGATGCCCCCTCCCTGGAAGTGTTCAAGGCCAGGTTGGACGGAGCTCTGAGCAACCTGGTCTAGTGGAAGATGTCCCTGCTCATGGCAGGGGGGTTGAAACTAGATGATCTTTAAGGTCCCTTCCAACCCTTACCATTCTATGATTCTATGAGTCTATGAATTCATACTGCCAGAATAGTAACAAAAAGCATTTCCAACTTAATTATTCTGGTCTGTTTATTCAGCAGGTAAAATGCAGATACAAGGGGTAATGTTTTTTATCTCTTTTATTTACTCTTCTCTTTAATACTGCATTTGAGGAAGAATCAGTTTATAGTTGTGTATAAGTACATTGGGTGGATGACATGCTGAGTAGATGTTTGGTGAGCAAAAGGTAGGCGGATACAAAAAGACTACAAATCTCCTCTGCATCTAGGCTATATTAATAAATACAGCCATAACATGCTCCATCTATTTGACAATGATGTTAATTTCAGTGCTAAACTGCTACTAGAACCTGTGTATTTAAAGGTAAATTGTTGTTATAAAGGTCATGGCACTCGCATGGCACCAGATTCAGCAATTTTCAGCCAACAGCATATGTGTTTGTGACTTCTGACATTTCAGAAACTTTGTGTGTGAGAGAAAGGAATGGCTGTGACAGCTAACAAGATCTGTGAAGGATCTGAGAGATGCAGACCTAAATGCCAGCTGAGGCTTATTGGAATTTAATAAGTGGTAGATTGGTTAGAAGAGTGATGTGCAAAAAAGGTCTCACAATGCCCTATCCTATTAGCTGTTGAAACCTCCTGGACAGAAACATGCTTTTCCTCCCCGCTACCACTGAAAGAGAGTGGATCGTGGGAATAGTCTGTTCTTCCATTAGTTGTATGAGAAAAAACTACTTTTCATATAGGAGAGGAGATGAATGACCTGAGCAATGTCACCTTTGCTTGTAGAAAATTCTCCTAGCTCAGTGAGGACATCTGAAAACGGACTAGCTCAGCTCCAGTGCTGGGAATGGTAGAAAACCAATTCATTTCAAAGGCAGCACAGTGAGGCCAACACTATCTACCTCTGGCTTTTCTACTCAGAGTTGTTACTATACATCACAGGTATGTGATCTTGCTTAAAAAGCTGAGATGATCCTTGTGCCATCTCACTTAGGCAAAAGGGTCCTAATCTGGCTCCCAGTGACTGTGCTGTGGAAGTTGTCCTCGTCACCAAACATGTACCCTGGCCGCCCTCCCCCGAGGGAGCACTGAGTGTGAGGAGAGAGGTGGGATGCACTCCAGCAGCTCCTCTCACCCTCCTGACCACAACGGTGAGGTGTATCACAGGCCAAACTGTCATTCCCTGGATGAACCCTGAAAGCCTGAAATGTTTGTTAGTCATCTGGCATTTGTCAGAGCCCTTTGAAAGAGGGTCTACAAGTCTCAGATGCATGTGCTGCTTATTTTACATGCTAAATGATTCGTAAACTGCAAAAGCTGGTCCTCAGTAAGTAGGAAATGTCAGGAGCAAAGTGGCGTTTGCAGTAAGACCTCTTGTTGCATATTGAACAGCAAGGGCAGGAAGGTATTGAATAGGTGATGATTAACTGTGCACTCTATGTCTGCGGCACCGAACGGTGAAGGGTCTCTGAGGTATACCAAGCAAAACACACAGGCAGTAGTTCTGGCTATTCTGGGCTTCTGAGTGCTCAGAAGTGCTCTACGCCTACCACCCACGGCTGTTCCCATTGTTCTTGCTTCCCACCCCGAGCACTAATTTTGGGAGAGGCACCCCCACGCATCCCCTGCTCCTGCAGTAACCCCATGGCTAGGCTTTAACGCATCACAGCCAACGAAGGGGAGTTCCTACTGTCACTGTGTGTTAGGAGTAAACTCAAGCTCAGCTAATGAATCCATCCCTTTGGGGGACCAGGGCAATGAGGTGCCTCTTAGATGTCCTAGATACACCCCAGCATGTGCAACAGCAGAACTGTAGGCACCTGTGTACATTTCCTGGAGAAAACATAGGTGGAAGCACGGTTTAAATGGGGATTTCTGGATGACATCCTTGCCTGCAGGAGCTTAAATTCAGCCCAGCATGCTCAGGGAGTTGTGAGAGGAAAGAACATTATCATACATTTACATGATGCAGTGAAATGCCATGCAGAATTACCAGACTATTGGCAAATGAACCAGTTCAGAAATCAGTACAGCTATGCAAGCATGGCTCCATACCTTGGCTAATTAAGCCTGATGAAAAGGTGGAACTGACTTGTTCGATTAGCGAGCCATGCTAAAGGAGGTGTGCTCTGTAGAATTTAGACTAACTTGAGGAATAAAACCTTGCAACAATGCCTGTGCTATGAAGGTGGCTCTTGAACAACGCTGGATGACCAGGAAAAATCTAAAATTTACTTGGATATGTGTTAAAGAGTGCCTTCTCCTCTGTGGCAAGCTGACATTTTTCAACGGCGTGTAACGTTATCAATTTCAGGCAGATTTTGCAAAGGATATGGAAACCACATCATTAATTCAATAGCAAGTCACTGTTAAAATCTGAGTCCTTGTTTCAAAGCATGGAGGTGGCAAGTGCATTTCCTAAAGAATCTTCTTTGGTGGACAACAAACAAGAAAAGCACAGTTTTCACGCTTTGTTCTTGGAATGGCTGAAACATTTCGATGAGAATTTTTTCAAAAGAATTTTGTTTGCTGCTCCACAAGGAGTTAAAATTTGGAGAAATTATATGCCCACTGAAAACTGAGTCTTCTAATGGCAAGCATTAAGCAACACACCTAGGTGATATTTTCTGCATTACCTATAGTCATGTATCGGGTAAAACATTTCAGACAGAGAGACAAGATTTAAGAAATCTTACAGCTGTGCTGTGAAGTATTGTAAAAATAGTTACAACTAAAACATCCTTCCTTGTGATCACAGACTTTGTCAGAGAAAACAGAATCACAGAATCACAGAATCACAGAATGGTAGGGGTTGGAGAAACAGAGCCATTCGAAAAGCGGTCTGCTTGGTATGTGTGTTCTCATATAGAAATAAATTGAAGGCAATACCACCTATGCAGCAGTGACATGTTAATTCAATTTCCATCTCAAAATCAGGTAAAGTGTATCTCATTTGTTACCATGGATACAAGACATTATTTCCATTTGTTTGAGATCTCACAGTGGGTATGAAATTAAACTGTGACACAGTTTTATGGAGGAAGTTGACTAAAAACCCCATAAGTTCAGTGTCATTAGTCCAAAGGATTTTCTTTTTTAGACACACTAAATAAGCAGGTTGCTACTAGTGCCCATAAGGCGTGCTTCGTAAGTGAACATCTGTGTGATTTTGCTGATGCTACTTTGGATCAGTAGGAGTGATGGAAGAGAAAATAAACATTCATTTCATCAGTCCTGCAAATGTGGGAAAGAATCCTGAAAAATGTCCAGGTGGTAGAAGTACATTAAAAATACACTGATGTTGCATTATTTTCTATTGTTTGGCACTAAATATGTTTACAAAAAATGTCTTGATTCTGAAAACGCATCCACTTTTTCTCAGATAAATTTGCTTTTCAGGCTGCAGCTCAAATCACTTGTTTCCAGTTTTCAAAGTTAGAAGTAGAAGAGGTGTATGAAAAAGCAGGGGAGAATGAAGAGGAAAGAAGGAGGAAGAATAAATTTTTTTAATGCTGACATATATGCAGGGTTCAGGAATTCAATGGCATTCAGTTTACCTTGTCTGAAATTAATTTTAATGTATACAAAAGGATAAAAGGGAATACAGGTCTTCTTGTTAAATTATTACTACTCAAGTCCTGGCTATATGTTTAATATTTCATAAAGAGACTGATTTCTACAGATGCTGAGCACCTGCTATACAGATGGATTTCAGCTAAGGTTGTCATCTCTCAACATTTACAAAACCAAGCTGAGATAAAACAGAGTCTAACTAAATCAAAGGTTTATTTCTAAATATTCATGCATGAAATGCATGAAAAGCACAAAGGTTATAAGATGCTGTGACTATGGCTAATCATTGAAATCCAAAGCCATCATCCAGCTGCTTAATTGACTGATAATTTCCCACCAAATATTCTGAACTCCGCCTCCACTGCTTCTGTGTTGCTGCCCTCCTCAGCATATTGTCAGACTGGATTATCTGCAATGTCTTCTCTAGCTCCTTGGGCCATCTCTAATTATATCCCATTGGGAGTTAGTAGGTCCGACCCTGAGATGGCAAACTAGAAAAAATCAGTACCTTACAGCAAAATTGTCACGAACATAGAAATTCTCAGAGGAATAGGGACTACTGTGTCCATTGCTAGTCGAAGACAGAGAGAAGTAAGTCGCTTTCTGTTATTGACTTGCATTATTAACATTTGCTTGAAATTACAATAGAAATCTATTTATATTCTACAGACTTGATTATCCTCCCTCCAGACCCCAGGTAGGAAATAATCATAATGCAAAATGAGCGTTAGGGCTCTAGCATTTTGATTTAGTAGTATTTTGTACCCACCTTTCACTGATTTTAATGGAGAATCAGCACCAGGCTGAAATTTAGCAAGAATATTTATATATGCAGTTAAAATTAACGAAGCCAGTGATATTTAAGTATCCATTTATATAAGGATAAGATCATGAATAGACCTCAAGTGTATCTAGAGTATATTGAAACCTCAAGTATTTCTGATTAATAACTTTATTCCTAAATTCAGGAAAGATTTTACTCCTGAATGGTCAATGACTTATTTTCTCTTTTTCAAATATTTGTTCAGAATTATTCCACTATACCATAAATAATTCTAATTTGGTAAAACTCCGCAGGTTTCGAAGGGGTTTATGTTGGTATAAACACATGTGTAGGCTTGTCTTGTGCTCTGTTATTTGGTGTTAGGTGGGATTTGCAGCCTTGTTGGATTCAACGGGTACCGTGATAGCCGTGCAATTCCTAATCCAGCCAGGCAGCTCATATGTAAATTAACGTCTCCTAGTTTTTGTCATAAAAAAGCATCTTAGAACAATCTGGAAGTGGGTACAACTTGTCCCCTTCCAGAATCTAATAACCAGGAGTGATAGAGGATTGCACGCATCACTTCAGGGCACAGATGACAGAAGCAAAATTAACCTCTGCAGTAACATCTTGAGAAGCTCCATTCTAGATGGGAACCCAGTCCAGTGTCACGGTGAGCCACTGCTCTTGCGCTCTGTCATGTACCAGCTGAATACAAGTGCTTGGGCAGAAATGAAGTTCTACACATGTGTGCTGAATGAGAGCTGCTTATGTGTTAATGGACGTGTCAGATGAAGCAGTGGGAGCCATCTGGATGTTCTTGCCAAGATTTGCCCAGCACATTGTCAGGAGCACGCTGACAAATAAGAGAGAATGGACAAGAGAAACCGACCCTCCCCTGCAGGGACACATTGCAGTTTCTGTCTGACTGATGTCTGAGAAAAAGCTTTGTTGCTGCACTAAACCACTTAAAAATTGGCTAAACAAAAAGGTGACACCCATGAATCAGCATAAACAATAAAAGCCTAGGAGCTAGCATTGATGTTACTATCCACTTGAACATTAGCAGGAGGGCAAACTGGACAAGCTGGAGACGTCTCGGCCATCCTCAAACAAGAGTCACAGAATCACAGAATCACAGAATGTTCGGGGTTGGAAGGGACCTCTGTGGGTCATCTAGTCCAACCCTCCTGCCGAAGCAGGGTCACCTACAGCAGGCTGCACAGGACCTTGTCCAGGCGGGTCTCGAATATCTCCA
>Ga0065711_1040246_pt1 | contig 17128 bp, 7 predicted proteins | sample Hoacrofraction12_FD_59098 | JGI IMG/M metagenome (GOLD analysis project Ga0065711, IMG submission 59098) | Hoatzin crop microbial communities from Cojedes, Venezuela - Epithelial fraction 12 v2 (version 2) | ecosystem: Host-associated > Birds > Digestive system > Esophagus > Crop | place... | reverse complement strand
GTGAGGCGGAGGGCGGGGAGGAAGAGGAGGAGACGCGGGCGCCTGTGGGGCTGAGGCGGCCGCGTCCGGGCGGGGCTCCGCTCGTCTCCCGTCTTCCCCCCACACGCCGGCGGCTCGGGCAGGCGAGGGCGGCTCTCCTGAGGCCGCGATGCGCTCGGCCTGAGCGCTCCCCCGCCGCCGTGCCCGGGTTGGGGCCTCTGCCGGGCAGGGGGCCGCGATGGCTGCGGGGAGCTGGCAGGAGGCGGCGGCCCAGCAGGCCGAGGAAGCGGCGGCCCGGGTGCGGGACGTCCTGTCGGGCGGCCTGGGCCTGCTGCGTGCCGAGCTGGGCCTCGAGCTGGGCCTCGACCCGCAGGGCCTGCCCACCTGGCTCGCCCTGGTGGTCGCGGCCGCGCTGGGACTGGGGCTGCTGGGGCTGCTCCTGGCCGTGGCCTGCGGAGGCGGCCTCCGTAAGAAGCCAGCGCGGAGCGCGGCGGAGAGGAAGGGCGACGAGGCGGCCGGTGCGGGTCTGACAGCCGGCGGGGCCCAGGGCAAGGCGGCGGGCCCGGTTCCCGGGCAGCTGCACCTGAAAGGCGACGAGCAGAAGAAGCGAAACAGGAAGAAGCTGCCAGAGAAAACGGCGCGGGTGAGGGGTGCTGCGAGGGCCGCGCCGCTCGGGAGGGAAGGGCTGAGGACGCGGTGGGGCGGGGAGGGGGGGCGAGGGGCTCGTTGACAGCCACGGGATGGGGACGGCGGCGGGGAGGTCGCCTCCGGGGAGCGGCCCCGAGTGCGGCTGCCTCTCCCCGGGCCTTGTCCCCGGCGCCCGCTGCTCGGTGAAACGCCTGCAGGTCGGTTAGGCGCCGGCGAGAAGAGGGGAGAGCCGCCCGCAGGGTCTGGAGGCCATAGAGCCTTACCCCCCCCACCTCCAGGCGCCATGGGGTTGACCTGGGTGATCTGTGCCTGGGGAAGGAAGGGGTGGGGGGTCGCGAGTGGCTGCTCTGGAGCTGTCTCGTCTCGGTTACTCGGTTGGTTTGAAAACCTGGAGGAACAGCGCGCACACACGGAGGTGACACGTTAGTAGTCCTGGGTGAAGAGGAAAACGCTCGTTTCTTTTTAGAAGCTTTATAATGGAAACAATGATATGAAAGCATCACTTTTTAAATTATTATTCATGGAATGCTTGCGGGGTTAGGAACCAGTAGTGGAGACCTTAGTATGGCTTAGGTTTTCAAGCCAGGAGTTGCAGTCCAGGCAGGTACAGACTATTGGAAATAGTATTTTAAGCCCCATAAATGCTGTGATGATGCAAACTTGAGTAAGGCTTGTTGCTGTGTCTTTTCGACAGACCATAGAATCACAGAATCACAGAATAGTAGGGGTTGGAAGGGACCTCTGTGGGTCATCATGTTAACGTCAGTCTTGTGGTGAGCTTGCCTCAGTAGGAATGTGTCTGATTTAGTTGTTACGGTAAGGATCATCTCCTTTAATAAGGAAATCTGTGTCTTAGCAGCCCCTTAAAACACAGATCATTCCTGTTCTTTTTTTGAAATCCTTGGTATGTGGTGTGGGAGTCTTCCATCTTTGACAGTATTTCTGTACTTCAGGAGAAAATTAGTGGAGTGCAGAAATTATAAACTCTCCTATTAAAGCTTTCAGTTATAGTTTGGGGGTTTGAAGGGATTGCTTCTATAGCTTTTATATTGTTAGTATGTTTGTAATCCTATTTATGTCCAAATGGATTATAGGAATGAAAGTGCAGTGGATGTCCCCTGCCTGTTACAACTGTGTCTTATAATTATATCTCTCTCTATAAAATCTGAATTATTTACCTAATGACCAGAAAAAGGAGAGAAAATGGGTTTGTACCATCGTTTGAGTCTGTGGAAGTAGTAAGATTTGACAAGTCTGTTTTTTTTTTTTTAATGAGAAGTTAAGGCTAGAATATCTTAAAAGAAAACTAGAAAAGTCTGCATACGCCACCAACCTGTCTTCAAGCAGTGAAGTACTGAAGTTGATTCTGGAAGTTGCAAGAGACTGAATGCTGAGCACCGAGAAGGGGAAGCTTTGTGGTTCAGAATCTTTCCAGTATAGCTAGGTCTCCATTTTGGAGAAGGCATGGTAAAGATGCAATTTTTTTTTTCCATCTTGAACAGAAAATCCTTCAGGATTTAATAGAACTGTTATGCCCTCTTGAAAAAAAAGAGACTAATCCTAGAAATAATTTAGATTTTGCTTGGTTTATTTTCTTTAAACTCCAGAATAAAAGCAAAGCATAAACTCTTGCAAGTCATCACTGAAGACATTAAAAAATGCCTCATCAGAAGACAGAGTGAAGAGGCAGATACACTGTTAACTTGACAATGATCTGCAGTGCAAGGCTTCATAAAAGCAAACTTTGTATTAATTTTATGGAAGATTTAATGAACTGACATTTTTTGTGAATATAAATACTTGTACTGTTTCAAGCTTCCTTTATTCAAGCATAAAATAAGGACAATTGAGTCTGTGTAAGAGCAAATGTTTTCATAATGAAAAGAGTAAAATTAGTTTTTTAGCTGTGAAGCTGTAATTCTGTATTGTTAAGGTTTTTAAAGTTATTTTTGTATTACTTTGTATTCATTATTTCTGTGCAGAGGTGAAAAAATAAAACCCCCACCTTTTCTCAAAAGAAAATGCACAAACTGAATCACTAATTAGTGCAAGTAAGTTTATACCAATGGCAGAGTTTAATAGGCCTGCCTCATGCTCATTCTCCAAGAAAAGCTCATAGAGACCTGTATTAGCATGTCCCAATATTTTTCCAACTTTCACGTGAAAAATTCTCAAAATAACATTGGAAGTGTAAAGGTGCAGCAATAATTCTTACTGATGGCTTCCTAGTAATTTTCGTCTTGTGTTTTTTTTATGCTGTGATGCTGGTAGTGAAGTCTGTGAAGGAAAAGAGTAAGCCTATTATCAGTAGATTTTCTACAGGGTTTGCTGCGCCAGGGTCTAGATTTCCATTGTGAGCATTTCAGAAAGCTTAGATAAACTGGTCTGCAGCATTAACGAGCACACTACAGATGTCTAATTAAAAGCTGTAGGGTTACTTTAATACAGAGTTACTGAGCTCATCATAGGGCAGGTGATGCATAACTCTCATCAGTCAGGATCAGAAATGTTCTTCACTGTACTCTTTCTGAGGAGGAGTATTACTGCTTTGTTACTTGCACATGGCCTTATTCCTATATAGGTAGGGTACAACTTACCCGATATTTTTCGTAAAATAAGCTTAGTTGAATAGCAGTTCAATGATTGGATACAGTAGCAATTATGAGATTCTGTTTATTTTGCTTGCTATGGGCAGACTGAGGAAAAAAAATGAAGTTGAAACAGTATAGCATTCATTAACATCATAGTTTACAGAGCCAGTTCTGGCTTTCTCCAGCTGTTTGGAGCAAGGTAGTATCATGGTATCCTTACTTCAGGTTCTATGCAGTAAACGTGAAGCCCCTCTCTGTGTTTTTTTTCTTTTTTAGCTCCTGGCAGGGGCAGAGCTCTTTGTCTCCTGTCACACAGTTCTTTGGCCCCTGTTAAGATTTTTTTCTTTCTAAAAATCTCTTGATCTTTAATTTACTTCTTTTGCCTTCTGAATAATTGCTGTGCCTCTTTCTTCTACTTTATAAACCTTCAGCAGAAAAAGGTGAAACTGTTCTTGCATGGTTTCTGTACAGTCTGCAAAACACCATAGAAACTTGAGAGTAGCCATCTTCTGTACTCTGCTACAGCTTTAGAAAGCCATTCCTACGATCTATCTGTAGATGCAGAAAATACCAGATTGACTCTGTACTTCCTATCGTTTGAAGTACACCTGGACAGTAAATGCCACACATTTTAGTAAAAGCATTTGCGTTCATTTGAGAAAGTTTCCTACTTGGTCTTCTTCAAAGAACTTTTTGGGCTATGACTGTTTTATGCTTATTACATTTAGAAATAGACTGCATAAAGACTTTTTCATACTTTCAGCTGCTACTTGCATGTTGTTTTTCTGTGTATGTTAATTGTCAAATTGCAGGACAAGTAGGGATGTAGAATTCTCGCCTACTCAAAGAGAAGATAGCTTAGTTTTTTAAGAGAATCTTACAGAAAATAATATTGGTAAACAGATTCTTTCATTGGCCAAAGATGTAGGCATATCTTTATAATGTGTAACTAAGATGACCTTGTAAGACTCGAATGATAGCAATTTTGTTACTGCCATTTGAAGTGTGAAACTGAGTTATCTATTGCGCTGTACTGTATTTAAAGAACAATATTTTTCATTGTAACAGTCTTAGCAATACCTTTTTTCTACTTTTTGGTTTTCTAAACACCCTCAAATGAACGTGTGTGGAAAAGGTTTATTTAGATACTGGGATTTTAAGGTCAGCAGGCAAGAAATGTCTTCAGAAATCAGTAGTGTTATTGACAGCAGTGTTTCTGCCTAGTTGCATCTGCCCTATAGCTTTTAGGATGGGAGGGGGGGGAAGATGGCATACAATAAATTCCACAGTTTGAATGAATTAATACTGTGAATGTTTAATACACTACCATAAACTTTTAAACTTAATCTTTTTGATTGTAGTTTTCTTTTAAAGGAAATATTTCTGAATACTGTAGAGAAGCTTTTTTCTTTCCCGCTTCTGTTAGTATCTCTGGTATATCCAAAAATGGTCACATGAATTTCTGTTAAAATTCTATGATTCATCTGTGGGCAGAAAATAAATGTGGAAAGCTTCCACTGAAAAGGAGACTATTACAATTCAGGGATACATTCAGGGAGAAATGTATCAAAGTACAAGTTTTTAAATGTATTTCTAATGGTTGTTGTTTACATGATCAGATCATCAGACAGCATTTTAAACAGTCATGTGGATTAATCTTTCCAGAGGGTTCTCAATGGGTATGAATTAGTTTATTACTTCAAGGAAACAGTGGGGTTTTTTTAAATGAGAGGTAAAATCTTTTGTCTGTTGATTTTTTGAGAAATTAAGAAAGCGGTTTTCAATTTAAGGTATGTACGTAACAGTGAAGAAGCAAAGCAATGCACAGAATTAAAAAAGTTAGTTACCTGTAAACATTTTTGACAGAAGTGCAATACTAGATGGAGCAGATCTGTTATCTAGCTCCTGCTAAATAACTTGAGTGAATTTTTTTCTCCAGCTTAAGAACTTAAACGTCACGGGTGCTAACACGGATTGAAAGACATCACATCACTAATAACATGGCTGTGCGGAATCTGGAGAAAATAGAGGGGTTCAAGAACTGATTTTTTGCAATAAATTATTTTGAAGATTGACTGTTGGGTCTTTAGTATTGCTGTGGAATCGAGTACTGTTAGCTTTGTTGAGAGAAACTTTTAGAGGGAGTTTTAAGACACAAAACTGTAACATATACTACATTTTCAGAATGCTGAGTGAAATGTACTGCATCCTAGACATGAAAAGTCTGGTGGTTGCAGAACAAGGGTTAGGTGACCTGATCTTTCAATTTCTATTAATAGTTACAAAATAAGAAGTTGGCATGCTGGCTAACTACAGTAAGCAATACTATGTTATGCACTGGTGAAATCATGCCAAGGGTGATTTGTAAGCATAATATAACATGGAAAGACTTAAAAACCTGTACCAGTTACTTTGAGGATCAGATCTGGTGTTTGAAGGAATAGTTCACACTAAGTTGTAATATGGCCTTTGCTTTACTTTAAAGCAATCAGCTTCATGTGATGCAGAGTTAAACTAGGTTTTGGGTTTTTAATAACAAAAATAACTAGAGATAATATAGTTTGAGCTTTATTTAAAAAGAAATGGCAGAAATTGAGGCAACTGTGAGGTAGTTATTTATGCTTAATGTCTTATTTAATTTTCAGTCTTTAATTTATTTGAATCATTATGAGTGTGAATCAATTCGAAACTTGTGTGGACTCAGTATCAATTACTACTCTGGACAGTTGGTTTTCACTCAGTGAAATTAATGGCTAACAGTATAATGCTTTACTTATTTTCATATTTTGTGCAGTTAAGCACAGTAACTTCAGTCATAGCTTTTTGTTAACAATAAACATGACTTAAAAAATTAGTACATTTTTGCATATGGAATACATAGGCTAAGGTAAATGCCTTTGCTGTCAAAGGTGATGAAAGGCTAATTTAATGACTGTCCAGAGTTTTAACTTTGTATCTTAAATCATATACACTAATTTTCTTTCCTTTATTATGTGAGGGGAAAACGGTAGACTAATGTAACGACTGTAATCAAGTCTGTCTGAAAAGAAAAATGGGTTGCCGTGCTTAGTCATGCTTTGTGTTTGACTGCTAATTTCTGTTCCACTGTGAAGTTTAACTTGAGAAGGAAATGAGCTTCCAGGGATATGCATAGGTCGAAATTGCAGAAATTGGTCAAGGTAGAAATTATTTCAAAAACTCAGCCCGTTGCTGAGCTGCTACAAAATGGTAAATGCATTCATTTAATTAGACAATTTATGGCGCATACAACTGTAGCTGTCCTGAATTCGTTTTCAGAACAGCTACAGAGAACTGTTCTGAAAGCTGGTAACTTCCAGAAATTTACCTTTTGATAAGCAATTCCTGTGTTGAGTAGGATTGAGATGAAATGAGGAGACCTGTTTTCTTTCCTTTCTCTTTTCTATGTTTGGTAAATATAGAATTGCAGTAGATATTTTGAGCACCAATCCGTGATTGTCTGCTTTACTTAATAATCTTGCTAGCATTTTTTCAGTCAACAAATAGTTGCACTTCAGTAATAGTGTAATTTGAATTTTGCTTCATCTGGTTTCTCCAAATTTTTTATTATTTACACTTATTGTTTACACAGCCTAATGGACGGTCTTTTGTTGATGTATCTGAGGATGAAGTAATACAAACTGTCCGTAAAGAAAATACAAAACAGCCTGTGGACACAGAAAAGAAGAATGAAAAGGTTAGTTACGGGTATGAAATGACAGTGACAAAGTTTAGTGCATGTAATTTCCGTGTTTACTAACTCTGTTTGTGATCTGAAGTCCTGTTACTTGCATGAGTGAAGAGGCGTATTTCTTACTATGAAGAGTACTAATCTAATTTGGTGTTGGAAACAGCTAAAGTAGTATTTTCTTAACTTCTGAGATTGTCTTATCATGGAATGTTTGTGTCAGTCTGCATTCACCAGGTGAAAATGTTAAGCCTACAGAGATGAAGTTTGTGTTTCATCTTTGCTGGCTTCTATGGAGATGCGACATAATGATAGTATTGTTAAGTGGCTTGTAAATGGTCTAACAATTGGGTGACTACTATTTAAAGGATTAAGACCATGTGCCTGCTTATTTCTGTTGTCAGATGTATCCATTAGTGATTAGAGTTCTTAATTTCTGATGACAAATACAGGCTTTGAAGTCTGGTGTGAGCTTTTTGTTATGCAAATTGAGCAGCTACATTAAAAACATCTTTTTAAAGTGTGATCTGTAGCTTTATGTAAAAGGTAACCATACTAATGGCAATGTTATTTTTTGCACTGTGAGGAGTAGCATCTTCTAGCCTTATCATAAATGCTATCATTTGTAGGCAATGTGGATATATTTATAATAAGCCTTTGATGATAATTTTTGACTTGGTTCTTTTGCTAACGTGCATGAATTTTTCCTGCTGTCGTGGATTTATGATTTATTTTCTTCAACAAAATGCATTTGTTCCAACTATACTAAGGAGTATTGGAAAAATAGATGATTATGCATAAACAGAAACCAGTAGTTCATTAATGTAATTTGTTTAGCTCATTGAAGCTTTAATTAACTTACTTGACTGTCTATAGTAATTTCTTTTGCAGTTAGTGTGTTGGCTACAAGACTATATCCTGTTGGATGTAGGGCTGTAAACATTTTCAGCATTAGCAGATAAATATTTTTCTGTGAAATGGGTTTGCCTTGAAATTTCATGCTGCACACTTCTTTCTTGTGTGTTGCATATCAGATTGATTTTGTGGTTTTTTTTCCAAGAATATAATAAAATTTGATCCTGAAGGAATAACTGTGTATTTCTTCTCAACTTGCACTTTATCTTAAGCAGGTTTCCAAGTAGGTAAGGTGTTTAAATGCTAAACTTGAGCTTTACCTTAAAATTGCAAACATAGCGATCTGAACTTTAAAGTGTTACACTGAAGCTGCTGCTCCGGTAAATCAGTACCACTATATGGATAGGGAGGCTTATTCAACTGATCATATTTTCATAGCACTATGGGGAACTCTGGGCGAAGCATGATTGCTTCAGCAGTTGATTGTTACCCTTCAGTAAAAAAATATACCCAAGAACTTTCTTTAAACTACAGGTAAATTTGCAAGCATCTAATTATTCGATTAAGCCTCTCAGGGCATCTGTTGCATTTGTAACTTAAAAACCTGCTAAGAAGATTGTAAGGGGTGTTGTATATGTCTCTTTGCATAGCTTGGGATGGGTGGTGTAAGTCCATGGGGTGGGATTTAAGTACTGTGTGCATACGTGTAGATACGTGAATATATATAATCTGTGACCTTAAGGGTATGATTAATTTTTTTGGTGCTTGAATATATGCTTTCAATGAAAATCCCATTCCTTTGTGTTTCTGTTTCTTAGCTGCTTCAGAGTTGTCAATTTCATGTATATTTTTTCAGAGTAGTTATTTAAGTTCTATCCTCTTGTTCTGCTCTGGGGGAGGGGAAGCTTTGGGTAATGTCTGGATTGTGGATGTTCATAGGGTTTATGGTTATCCTGACACTTCAAATAGTTTCTTCCCTTTTTTCAGTTTTAGTGACTTGCACAGTAAAGGTTTTTTTTAGTTTTTAGTGTAAGGGACTGTATCTAAGAAGTGCCTCTGAATGAGACTGCAGGATGTTAAAACTTCATTGCCTGTTCTGTTTGAAACACACAACTGGCTTGTCTTGAATACTAGAAATAAACAGACCATTAGGGATGAGGAAGAAAGGTCTATTTTTCTGTTGTTCTTGCATGGAGAAGAGTGCAACTTAAAGACTTCAAAAAATTTGGCCAACCTGCTGGGTTCCTCATGTACTCTTTGGCTGGTGGCAGAGCTGACACTGGCAGCTTTCGATGCTGCAGAAGGTGACACTTTGAATGAATAGGCTTCTGCAAAATGATCGGCTAGCTTGCTCAGTAACATTTAACATCTCCTGCTATTTCAGTTAGTTTGTTACTGAGATAGCGACTGTTACAGCACTAAGTTTGGCAGGTGATGAGTAAATTGTATAACTAATTATAGTTCTGATTTCTCACATTAGGTTCTGGAACTCAGGTTAGGAAAGTAAATATATTTTCAAGATTTGAATTCTTGATATTGTTAAAAACAGTGTTTGTTACTAGCAAACACTTGAAAAACTGTTAAACTTTGATGTTTTTGTGAGAAGTGTAATATTTTATGTCGATACCTCTGTAGGAGCTAGTTATTTAAGAAACTGGAGTTATAACTTGGGAGGAGCAGTCATCTTAAACTGTTATCTGGGAGACCTCTGAAGTCATTTCAGATGTTCTCTTAGTGCCAAAGAACAATTGAGTAGTTACGGCTTTGTGGGTGGGAGATGCTGAGACCTCACTGTAGCTGAAAATGGGTGACATAGGTACAAACATACTAGTCTTTCGTCTTCTAGAGCTCCAAGAAGCAATTCATAACTGTATTTTATGCTGTCAACTTTTCCCTTTTAATTCCTTCCTTAGAAGGTGCTCTGGCAAGTCATTTGACTTGTTCACATTCATAGAACCAATTCTTCTCAGGTTGCTTTTGAAACCAGCACTTCTCTTTTGGAGATTTTTCAGAAGTTAGGTAGCTGCTATGTGGGTAAAGGTAGTCTACTGAGTAAATGCTTCGGCAGGAGGGTTGGACTAGATGACCCACAGAGGTCCCTTCCAACCCCTACTATTCTGTGATTCTGTGATTCTGTGATAATTCAGTTTGAGTGCATCCTTATTGTGGGTCCCCTACTGCAGTAAACCGTGAGTTAACTGCTCAAGTCAGCCCCCTAAGTGTTATGTGTGTTGGCACAGCATTGCATATAAGCAGTGAAATTTTTATTATCTCTGGTGCTGCACTAACAAGCTGTACTGTTTTCAGTACCTATACTGTAGCTACTTGATACTTTTGGGGCATGCTACCTCAAAGGCATCTAAACTGCATGCCATTGTGGGCCCATAGGACATCTGCTGCAGCTGTGGTGATAATTTAGCTGTTATCAATTCTGAATTCTGGAGAGATTGTTATGTTGTTCTTGGACATCTGAGACTGGAAAATCATATAGTTTGAATGAACTCAGGTATAAAGTTGGCAATTACTAGTCTTACTCTGGCAGAAGCATGTATTCCAAAAAGACATCCAGCATTCTTAGAATATCCATATTCAAATATTCCAGAGACAGTGAATCCCTTATAACATTTGAGTGGATAATAATCTTTCTTTAAAAAGTCTAGTCTTTTTTATTCAGGTTGATCTGGTAGTTCTTACACATTTCTTCACTAAACTGAAAAGCTTTTCAGTACTGTATTTTCTTTCTAAGAAGGTAGTGAAGTCAATTTGCCATCACTTTAGCTTATCAAAAGATTAAACTCCAAAGCTTTCTGCAATATACTTGCTTCCAATATCTTGGGTCATTTTTCATCTTTTTTCTCAATATTATCTTTTTAACACTTTACATTGCTACCTGTTGTACCAAACCTGCTTGCAGAAGTAGTCATCTCTATTCCTCTTCATTTATCTCTGCTCATGTAGCCAAGAAGCCATAACTGATGAAACCTTGGAAAAAAAACCCTGTATATCTATTGTATGGACTCTAATCACAGTTCCTGTTTTGAAGTCATTTTCCAAGCTGGAATTCTCTTACCAACTTTTTTTAAAGGAGTTGCCGGCATTCTTTATTTCTCCATGTATAACTTTATACTTGCTTCTGCACAAAATAAATTTTGCCAGAGTGGGATCTGCCTGCCAGACAGTTTGTATTCCTCTGTGACTGTGATGCCATCAACATAGCTTCTTCCACCAGGCTCTTTGTGCTCTGTAGCATAAGTAATCATCCCCAACCCCCCACCTGTCATTTGTGTACTGCATGTGCCTTTCATGTTACTTCAACAGTCTTAACTTATGTTTAGGAATTAGTAGAGTTTAGTACTCCTTTCAAGGGACTGTCCATACAGAGGATTGTACAGGAAAATCTGTTTGAAATTTACTCCTGTATTTCAGTGGGGGGTAATTCTAAATCAGTATGACAAGTGGTCGCTAAGTGATTATTAAGAGAATGTTTTATTTTTATTCTAGTCAAAGAAAAAAAAGAAATCAAAGGCAGATGCTAAAATGATTCAGGATGTGTCACGTCTAGATGGAAAGGAAGTTGATGAAGGTACTGAACGCAAAAAAACCATAAATGCAATTAGACATATTTTGGCTTAAATGCTGTTTAAGGTATACTTGTTTGCGCTTCATAAGGAAACACAAGAAACTCATTTTGTTGTAACTCAACAGTTGCATATTATATCTGGAAATCTGTTCTTTGCAACAACAGTATTTAATAATGTCAACTGATTTTTTTTTTTTTTGAAGTTGAACTTATAAAAACTGAGAAAAGTCATGAATAGTAGGGTCTTCATGTTGTTCATGTTTCTCTCTGTGAAGCAAAGTATTATCACACTGCATATGGAAAAACTTACCTTTGGCCTGCTGTTCATGTTTTCAAACTAATGTTGAAGTTGACTGGCATGTCTGTGATTTTTAAGCTGAACCTGTACTCAGACTTCAGCTTGACACGAAACAAGCTAAAACTCTTTCCTTTTTGCTTTCTGACTTAGTGGTGTTTTCATTTGGGGGATGTTTTAGGAACCTGGGAAACAAAAATCAGTAACAGAGAGAAGCGACAGCAGCGTAAGAGAGACAAGGTGCTGACTGATGGTGGCTCAGGGGAATCAAATCTCCAAGGGGTGGAAAATGCAGTTACTGTATCTATTGAACAACTGATGCCTACATCATCACTTCCAGCTGGTCTCAGAAAAAATAAAGGTATGATGATTGATAGGTCTGTGAACGTATTCTAGAAAGATAACTTTACTTGAATGCTTTAATAGCGACTCTGTTTTGGATATATAGTATGTAAATATGGAGGTGTAACTCTTGAGGAAAGTATTTCAAGCCACATAAAGGTACTTCTAATTGTGCAAAACTCTGCCTTTTTTTGAGCCATACTTTCAAGGGAGCTTGGGAGAGAGCATTCAGGAGTAATGGCCAGGCTGAGACGCTGGCCTCCACACCGGTGCTCTGTCAGTAGCTGCACAGCTGCGTAGGCATATGTCCCCATTCCTTCACTTGTGCTCTGCTGACTCTGCCCTTTGTCTCTGGAAACTTCAAAGACTCCCTCGGCACTGCTGCAAGGCAGCACCAACTCCTTAATTTTTTGAACGCGTCCTTGTGGGAGGGTTATGCCTATGAGTTCTTTTTTACAGATCCTTCACTGTAGACATTTTTTCCAACATTGATTTAGTAGTACCTGTGCTAAACCTGTTCATAATGGTGTGGCACGTCTGGCTGAGATTTAGTAATCGATTATTATAGCTGAGGTTTCAATAAGGAGATGTAGGCTTTAACTTCTGTGGCTGCTACTGTTCAAGAAAAAAGCTGGATAGGCTGGTTTAAACTGTGTGTAGGCACAGGAATTCATTTTTGGCTGCAACTGTGGAATCGTTTAAGAAGCTAAAAGAATCTGAAGATACACAGTTTAGCTTTCTGACATACTTTTAACTTACTGATACACTTGGTGCTTTAATTAGATGAAACTTGATGGTCTAGCAATGCGGCAAAAAGACTGAGCATAGCAACTATCTAGTACTGTGTAACAATATATTGAAATTTGCATACCTTTCTGGTGTTTTTGTTGACACTTGTTTGCATCTTGACTGAGTGCGTGGTTCTTGTCCTGGAGAACTAGATCAGTTGTTTCCCATTTTCTTTTTTGCTGTCCATTTACACACAAAGAGCTTCAAGAAATGGTAATTCCAACTGCCTGTGTACTCTGACTACCTGTAACTACTGTAACCTCTCTAGCCAGTCCTTTATGCATAATATGTTATTCTTGTACCAGACTGATCTGAAAGGAGTTCAGCCGTATCTGGTGCTTTCATGGTAAGGTAGAGGTTAGAAGTAGGTATGTATGTCTGAAATATTTAGAGCTGCCCTTTGCTTGAAAATGACACCCTCTGTTTTAGATTTCTGCTGACCATTCTTGGGGAAACTAGCTAGAGTTCTTTGAAATCTGTGGTTACTTGGTTTGTAGGCCCTAATCAGTTTTGAGTTCATCCTGTCTGCAAAAAAACACAAATAATACAAAATAGAGTAGTTTCATTTTATTCTTAAGTTTTCTGAAAATGTCTTAGTTTACCTTGAGGTATTGATGGTGTTTTTTCTTAAAACATCAGTAATGGGTGCTGTTTTAGAAGATATTTACAGGTTTTGCTATTTGAAAAAACTTACTGTAGCTCTGTTTCCTCTTGATTCTTAATCAGGTGATGCACTTCTGAATGCGCAAGTTAGCAGCTCTAAACCTGCAAAGGGAGAGTCATCAATTCCACAAGGTAAAAAGCTTTCATTGTTAGGCATCCTAATTAACTAGAAAAGTGTTTTACAGAAGTGAAAACACAAGTTGTCACTGCAGGATTTTGTGCAGTTAGTGATCTGGAACTTTATTATGCAGCTGGCTTTTTTGGCTATGCAAATATTAAACTTCTAAGTTGCAGTTACTTCTTAACAGGTTGAAAACAGTCTCTAATACATGTAGAAAAAGATTCAGTACCTAGAATTTTCAGCCAAATTACCTGTTACACAAACTGTTACTTACTGAACAGCAAAGCTGTGTTCTTTAGAGATGCATAGTGGGAGAACAGGGGGCAATAATCAAGTTTCGGAAAGGGAAATTCTGACTGACCACAAGGAAAAAAGCCCTTCATAAGATTGCCCAGAGGTGCTTTGAACTATCAGCCTTTGCCTTTATGATTTCTAGAACTTCAATAAAGTGGTATAATTTTGAAGTTAGCTGTGCTTTGAGCAGAAGGTGGAACTAAGTGACTTCCAGAGATCACTTCCAATCTTGAGTTTTCTGTGATTCTGTGAAATCTTGCTGGTCATGTAGAAGGTCAATGTTTGTGATGGGAGAGTTGTATGATAAACACAGGATAATCACGCTCCTGCTTCAGGACTTCAGCTGTCTTTTTCCAAGGTTGCAAAAGAGTTTTTCTACCAGCTACACTTTGGTTTCTGTCTCTGCTGTTTTTGTTGTTGCCTTTCCCTAAGACATCATATTACCCTTAGAGGACATTGACTGGCACGAACAATGTTAGTGCTGTAGAGTTGTATAGAGAAAGGGCAGTGTTTTTAGGTACAGCAATGGTGACCTTACAGATGTATGTATGTGTTTGGAAATTATTTGCTTAAGAAAATCTAGGCATATCCCACCTAACCAGTTCCTTGCCAGTGAGGTCACTGAATGTGGCATGTTCGTGCTTGCCTGAGTTATGAGTTCATTTGAGGAATTAAGTATTTGGTCTGTAGTTTTTGTTGGAATATAATACTGACTTACTCGTGCATGAGGTTTTCACTGACTGTTTAAGTGTTACACTCGCAATATGCAGATATTTCTTAATCATTTGTAAATCAGAAGTTTTTATTTTGTTTACATTGCATGTATGTAAAGAGAGAGGATTTGATACACAGATGCCTTTGAGAAAGACTTGTGATAGGAGATCACGCTGGGTGCGCCAGGTGACCGTCAGCCTTTAAGTTTTATAGGGACATAAAAATAATTTATAAAAAATTTCAGTGATCTTTATGTCTCAATGTACTACTGACTCCTCTCAATCTATGCATTAGACTTGCTGTGACTAGTAATTCCTCATCAGGGTAGACTTGCAGATAGACTAGGGGTCTTTTGTCTTAATGTAACATAAAATATATTGCTTATGGATTATTTTGAGAGTGTTGCCGTGATTTTTTTTTTCCTCTAACTTTAGTGGACTCTATCGTCTGTATAGTGTTTAGGAAGCATTTTCTAATCCGTGGTCGTTTCTTGTACTTCCTGCTTAGAGAACTGCTGTAGGCTGTTATGGCACAGGAATTATTCTCCATTTAGTGCACTGGGCTTTCCACAAATCATCACCATACTCTATAAGAGAAATTACCTGGCGGTGTTGGGAGCACCCCCCACCACTTTTTTTTTTCTTAAATCTAGAGGCACTGGTTCACCAAGATATCAGCCCTGTAAAGCAAGGGACAGAGGAAGAAGTGTGCGGTTTGGTGCTGTTTTTTCCTTACTCTTCAAGTTAGTAGACAGATGGTGCATATCAGCTGAACTGGAAAATCAGCTGAGACAGAGCAGCAGCTCTTCTGTGTCACACTGGCATAGCAAAGCGGCTGTTCATTTGTACTTTTTTATTGTTAAGTATATGTGCATATAAGTAATATTTTAATTCATCATCCAATTCTTGTTTTACATAATGCTTTCATTATGCTTGTGTTTAAGTTTCTCCAGGGCTGAGTGAAAGCCATACAGTAAATGGAGGAAGTTGGAATGAGAAGTCTGTAAAAATCTCCTCACAGATTGGTGTAGGGGAGGAGAAGTGGACATCTGTTCCTTCAGCTACAGCTGGGAAGAGGAAGACTGAGACACCAGCTTGGAGCCAGGACACTGGAGATGCTAATGGGAATGGAAAGGACTGGGGCGTAACCCTGGTGGGCAGGCCCTGGAAAGAGCGTTCCTTGTTCACTCCTATTGGTGAGCTATTCCAGGGAAAACTTCCTTCACTTAAACACTTTTACATAAGTATTTTTTTAGTAGTGAATCTCTTCAGTAGCTTTATGTTTATATATTAAAAAGAATATCTTGGAGTGGACTAGTGAAATGTGAACTAAGCAGTTTCTGTTTACTGTAAGTTCTGATGGCTTAACAGCTATGTGTCTGTTTACGGTTTAACTGAGGTTTTGGAGTTTATCAGAAACAAAATTATTTCTGTGAAGGAATCAGCTTTTTTTTACGTCACTTTCCTAAAATTCTGAAAGTGATTACAAAGTCATTTTGAAGTGTAGCTTCTTTTTTTTTAAAGAATATCTTAGAACCCAGGTCGTAAGTCTGTTCTGTTGATCCAACATGATCACATCAACTGTGTTTGGTTTTGGCAGGTGTTTGTTTAGGCTCCAGGCATGAAGATTGTTCAGCTCTCGTGACATTTAGTGTTAACACTTTTTTTTCCATTAGAAGTTGGGTTTAGTCTTCTCCGGTACATTTTTTAGCCTTTGTCACTTGTACTGTCAGTAAGAATGGAGAGGAGAATTCTTTGCTTCTCTGTGTACAACAACCTTCTACTTATTAGTAGATGCTGTAATATGCTCCTTCCCACTGTTCTGTCTTAGTGATTCTAGTCTCTTCTGGAAAGCAGCATTCTCTGTAGTCAGCAGTGTTGCTTTAGTCTAAACCCTTTTTATTTGTGTCTCATATCTTGAAATGTGGTGTCTGAGGTCAGACTTGCTATATCTATTGAAGGCTTTACTGTTGCCAAGTAGAGGCAAAGGCCTGTTTTCATATTCCAGTTAGTTAGATTCTGCTATATATTCTTAAAAGGGTATTCCTTAGTGACTGTGGCCAGCTTGTTGTTGGTTTTGTTACCCAGAATAAATAACATCATGCCTGACCAGGCTGATATGCTTCTGGTAAAATAACTAGTTTTGTGGTGAGGGGAGAGCAGTGAACGTCTTTTATGGTGACTTTAGCAGTGCTTTCAACACTGTCTCCAACAGTATTGTTGTATCCAAGTTAGCATGGTTGAAAAACTGATCAGGCTCAAAGGTAGTGAGTGAGTCGTACTATACCTGAAGGCTGGTAATGAGGGGGATGTCACAGGGCTCTGTACTTAGAGCTGTCCTGTTTATCATCTTTGTAAATCCGAATCACAGAATCGTAGAATGTTAGGTGCTGGAAGGGACCTCTGTGGGTCATCTAGTCCAACCCCCCTGCTGAAGCAAGGTCACCCAGAGCAGGCCGCACAGGACCTTGTCCAGGCGGGTCTTGAATATCTCCAGAGAAGGAGACTCCACAGCCTCTCTGGGCAGCCTGTTCCAGTGCTCCGTCACCCTC
>Ga0065711_1040245_pt1 | contig 17128 bp, 10 predicted proteins | sample Hoacrofraction12_FD_59098 | JGI IMG/M metagenome (GOLD analysis project Ga0065711, IMG submission 59098) | Hoatzin crop microbial communities from Cojedes, Venezuela - Epithelial fraction 12 v2 (version 2) | ecosystem: Host-associated > Birds > Digestive system > Esophagus > Crop | place... | reverse complement strand
GGGGGGGGGGCGTTGGACCTTCGTCCTTGACTTGGGGGGAGTTTGGCCCCACATCGCTGTCAGGGCCTGGCCTGACAGGTGAGCGGTAACTGGCAAAGCACGGTTTTGCGCATAGGTGGTGTTGGCCGGGGAAGACAGTAGGAGGCTGTGAGAGTGGAAACACACAGTATTTTCCACAGACGCTTGTCGGTAGGTTCAGAATCATGGTTTACGTTGTTCATTCAAAATTGCTAGGGAGTTGTTAGGGAGAAATTACAATCTCCTACCTACCTGCTGTCTTCTATCCTAAAGGATATAAATGATATGTGATTGAATTTTCTGTAGCCGTGCTATAGTCAAGATCAATGGAGATTTCATTCTAAACATCTTTACATAATGCCCTTACTGGGAATGTTAAACTCCAGGGTTCTGGTTTGTCAGGAAAGAAACCACAGCATGTTTTATTAACAGCATGAGTAGTGAGCACATTCTCCTATCCAGGCATCTGGAAATATCTAGCTCATCCCATACATATGGCATTTCTGTTACCATTACATCTTTGAATTGTATAGTCACTCTCCCCACACAAATGCACTAAAAATGGATGTATCTCTAGCCTGACGCTTACTTATACAAGAGCGTACTTGAGGGGATACATTTCTCACAACGAGTATCAGGGCAAAGATTGATTTGATGAACAGCCTGCCTCAGCTGGATGGCTGAAAGACCTTAATCAGTTAACCAGCCTCGTTAAGGATTTGGTCAATGCTCCTCTCTCATCACTTCGTCTCCCACATCACTGTTTTCTTTGGTGACAGTCAGGATATTCCTCTTTTTTTTAAAGAGAAACTTGAACTGTTGTCCTGAATCTTTCTCAGGTATGGATTGCCCTTTGTTTTTTCTTCTGGTCATGGAGCACCAGAGGAGCTCATCTGAGTGTGGCAGAAAGCTTACTTCACTGAATACAAAAAAAGTTAAGAATGGTATTTTCATCAAGTGAAAAAAACAAATTGTCTAATGCTAGAAAGAAGGACTTAAGGGCCTCTTACTAGAGAAAATAAATAGCTTTTTTGTTCATTCACTGACATTTGAGTGAAAATCAGCAATTGTTCAGAGACTATTTCTGATAAAAGAAGAAAATGGAGTATGTAACTATAAGCAAATGCAAGTTATTGCCAGTTATTGGCTAACAGTAAGTAAAGATAATGATCAACTGATTTTTGCCAATGTATTTTTCATACTTCCTTAGAGTACATCTTGCCATAGCTCTATGGGCAGTACCCTGAAGTAAGTTCTAAAGAGAGTGAGAAAATTTATTTGAAGGAATTTGCAAACCTTCCCAACAGAGGTCTTTGTATACCTATTTCCACATTAGATGATCCTCACCTGACGTTTTGAGTAAAACGCTGTCCTCGTGTCGTGATGTCCATGTTGAAAGGCAGAGCGTGATCCTGGTCACCTCCTGATCTTGGAAGAGCAGTCATGAGGCTGCTGCCACTGAATGCTAGCCCAGTTTGATCCCTAGATTTGTTAGTGTTTGCACACTTTAGTAAACCTTTTTGCCTTTTTATCCTACCTGTACTGGGTTCTATACCAGCTACAGGATCTGTACTAGTATGTGTTGACCGTGCAATTGTTAGAGCTCTGTTCAGCTCCAGCACTGAGGCACTGAAGATTCCTGTACTCATACTCTGGCACCTTAAGCCCTCTCGAGCTTTGCACTTAGGAGAAGCGCTAAAATTTGGAAGACACTGTAGGTAGTCAGCTAGTCCCTTGCACTCTAAAAGCAAGAGGACATGGTAAGCCTCTTAATTTCTCTTCTGTAGTGTGTTGGATCAGTTCTTTGAGCTGTCTGAAATCCAGCCATTTGTTTGTAGTTTTGGCCAGACCAGTGAGCTGATCTGGCTAAAATGCAGAGGTGCAGATGTCCTCAAGCCAGCACAGTCGGAAATGACCAGGGTAGGCTTGGGTGGAGAGTGGGACTGTCCCTTCTGACAGCACCATCTCATATTGGCTTAAGATTTTCAGAAACTGCATTTTCAAAGGTGACTTGCTAGTTATACATCTATTTAAAATGTTGGACAATGTGTAGGAAGCTCTATTTTTGTATAGCTCTTCTAAGAGCCATTTGGAGAGATTTGTTGTATAGAAACACCTACTGTTCAAATCTCACAATTCAGCACATAGATACTGTATGAAGAGACCTTTGTCAGAGCTCTGACTACTGAACATACAACACAGCACAGTATGAAAGGCACAAACCTCAAGCACAGGAAAACTGATTTTCATTTGCTGTCTACTGATTTCAGCAGTGGAGTAGCGAAACCGTAAATCTTAGCAGAGACACTACACCAGCTGTAAACCTTCCGCCTTCAGACAGGGCAATCACATGTTACACAGTCTTTCATGCAGTGCCATGGTGTGCAGACACATCCAGAACGTCTATAACCTTTTGAGGCAGAACAGGGTTTTTTCCGGCATTTATTTTATCCATGTATAGGAATAGCAGTGATGCAAAGTGCAAGTAGGAGAATGCACAATGGAATAGCTTTCTAAACTGGGTTGTTTTAATTTCTTTTTGTCAGGCTAGAGGAAAAGAAAAATACTGAAAGGAGAGAGAGGTGAGTAAAGAGAAACTGAGGGCAGATCTCCCCTGTTGCACAACAGTGCTTCCTTAGGCACTGTCATCTCTTTCACTGTAAAGAAGTCCTTGGGACTTGCCTACCTGTGACACGACTCTTTTTTCTATTCTGCATCGCACTGGTTCTTCAAGAACTTTCTCAGCCAACAGTGACTGAAATCAGCACCCTTTTCTGCTTCTCTCGTGTATAAACAGTAAGCTCTTGCTCCCTTGAGGCCTGGGGAGAAACATAACAGATAGAGCAGAGCAAAACAATAAGAAACCCACGCTTATGAAGACCCTAAAACAGTGAGGGCCTGTTACAAGTTTCTTGATTCTCATCCTGATCAGTTTTGCTACAAATCTCACACTAATCACTGATCTTTCTTTTTACAAGGCCTAGACTTCTTTAAAGCCCTTGAATGACTGTGGTGTGTCCATGCTGTTCATTCTCTATTTTCACTGTTAAAAGGTTTTCCTAAGAAATCCCTCTTGCTCTAGTTTAATCCCACAAACTGTTTGCCTGTATGCCAGACAAAAAGAAAACAAATTCCTCCTCTTTCTTGGAGGAGCTTTCTAGACATATAAAGAGCCTGTCATTGCGTCTTCCATCAATCTTTTCAATGTAAAATGAAGACAGAAAGAACTCAGATAAATCCCACAATTCCTTGGATGGTTTTTTTTTTATTGCTGTGGTCCAAATTCTTTCCAGGTGGCCCCCATAGTTTTTGAAATGTAGTACCCAAGTTGAACATACTGCTCCCAGCTAGAAGAGTACAAGATCATATCACAAGTTTATAAATCCAAGTACTTGCCTTTTTTTTTTTCCCTCCAATACTGACAGTTTTCAGTCATGCTTGGTTTGTGATGCAGTTAAGTACTCTAGATCTTTTCCTGCAGAGCTATTGGTGGGGTTTTGTTCCTTATCCTATACATTTTCAGTTATTTATTCTTGCCTAAATATAAAATGTTGGACTTGTATCTCTTGAATTGCATCATTTTTTGAGACCATTTTGTTATTTATCAGGACATTTTAAATTCTAATACTGTCCTCCGGTATACCTGTAGCTCTCCCAGTTTCACGTCATCTGCAAAGCCAGCAAACATGTTTTTCAGTCATCTAGATTGCCATGAATAATGTAGTAGTATAGCAAGTGTTTTAAGTGGCATGGGGGGAAGAGGTAACAGGAATTTCTTTAGATTCACTGTACTTGATTAAATGTATACTATTTATAAGATTAAATGTATACTGTTTACAAGAAGAAAAAGCTCCCTTTTCCTTCTTCTACCCCTTTTGCTCTTTAAATGCGAAAAATACTATTTCCTTTTCGAGCATAAACTTCAGATTTTTTTCTAGATTGACGTTCTTAGAGTAGTATTAACATATTTTGCAAACTACGGCAAATACCACAGTAACCTACGCTATGGTCAAAGTTGCCTGTCACCATTATAATTTTGGGACAGATTTTATTTAAAATTTAATTAATTGTTTCAGCAAAGAAAGCGGAAATATGCCAACGTAATTTGCTCCTATCACAAAGTTGGGGGGGCACTGTCAAAGAATGAGCAAGCTATTATACAGAAAGGACTGGATGAGTCTGATGACTGGTGTTACTGGAATGAGATGAAATTCAGAACTGTAAATGAAAAGTCATGCACTTAGGGACAATTCTAATACAGTACAGGAACGCTCAGCTGGAGAGTATGAGGATCACAGAACCACAGAATGACGGCAAGCTGCCACTTGTGGATTTTATTGCTCCACTTTAACATTGGATGAAGGCAGTTAATTTTTACAGATTTCTGAGAAGCTGGTAATCTGTTTTCCTTCTGATTTTATTAATCAGGATTGTCTGTAGATGAAGGGCTCCTGGACAGCCAGGAAGAGACTCAGAAGTTTCTCTCAGCTTTGTCCTGTCAAAAATCATTCACACTCATTGTAGAGTTTCTTCACATACGACACTGAACACTTCTTCAACTCTACCCTTTATATGCGCTGTGAGTGTTTCACCAAATGCTTAAAAGACAAAGTCACTTCAAGCTTTCAGATGTGCCATAGTAGTGGGAAGCTGGATACCACTGGTGATAAAATTATTCATAAAATGTACCCGTGGCTGTAGGCAGGAAGCTAGATAGCAGTTGGAAGTTACCTATTACTCAAATTCTTCTTATTCCATGTTTATATTTTGGTTAAATTTTGACCACGTTTGAACAATAGTTTTTAAGTGTTGGATTATGTTATGTTGGATGGGTTTTTGATTGATATTTACTATTTTATTTGATCATTTTCTCTTAATGTCTTTACTGATTTTATCTATTACATTTTCTATAGCTGTGTAGTATCTAATTATTTGAATATATTTTGAGGATTGTTACTAGCTTCTCCAGATATACTACTGTGGTCACCTCTTTAGAAGTATATATATTTCTCTTTTAGACTCCAAAGATCATATTGCATTTCCTGCCTGTTCTGTCTCTCTGGAATACTACTTCTTTTCGCCTTACAGCCTAGTGAGACTGTAGACCCAAACGTGTAAGGCAATGGGATACAGTGTCCCACTGGCTATTGCCTTTTCGTCTTTCCTTTTCACTGTCCTTCCTAACACTATACATGTAGCTTGTGTAGCTCTGGTGGAAATCACATGGAGATCTCGGGTAATTTCAGACCCATACAATAAGAAACAAAGAATCAGACGCTTTAACTTAATATAGCATTAATGGCAGGATGAAGCTCCTTTTCCATATTGTGTGAATTAGCCCAGCTTTTCAAGTACTTGGTTTACTGTAACTTTCATAAACAGCTGCATACACACATACGTACATATCCACACATATAAATAATCAAAATACTTTTGTAGTTAGAAGCTCCTTTACTCTTTCTGTGAATCTGTGCTGTGCTGTCTCATAATCCTCTTATTTTGAGACTGCAGAGCAGTTCCAAGTAAACCACAGTCCTAATTAGAGCCAGCCAGAAGTTTTCATCCCAAGCTTTTTAAGAAAAAGAAATTGGTTACATGAAATGGTTTGCACGTTTTCAATTGACTTTATTGAATCATTTGTGAAATTAGAAAACTACCAATAAAAGACTTTTCTAAAGAGGCTTTTAACATTATTTTAAAATATTGTGTAATGTTTAAATGATTCAAAACCAAATCAATATATCTGATGTGGTTAAATTGTGTTTTTCATTTGTCATATTTTTTCTTAGTTGCTGAAAATTCAAAAGTACTATTAGATCCAGTCAAACTGTTCATTCTCTCACCACAATTACCAGAGAACCAAACTGTCAATATTTGTCCCTTTCTTCATTATCCTTTTTTTTCAAAGCCGCAGTGGCATTTCTTCAGCTACTGTGTGCTTTCCTTCTCCAACCTGTCTCACTTTAGAGTTACTCTTTGCTTTTTGTTACTTTCCACAACTTCTTTAGTCCTCCTGCAGCTGAAGGACAGGAGATGGCAGAGGTACAGAAGTCAATGACTGCCTGAAGGTCTGAATCTATAGATACAGGAATGTGTTGCTTCAAAAGTTTGGAAGAGATTTGGGTACATGTGAGAGGAGGAGGGGAGTGCAGAAGGTTGATGATGGGGAAAGAGAGAGGCTGAAGAAGTATGAAAGTCATTCAGCGCAGCAAATACAGAGAAAACAGGAGAGTGAAAAGAAGCAGGATAGCATTTCGGCGAAGGGGTGCCCAAAGGTGATGTCTTGTTGATTTGCCCCATGGGAGGGCCTTATACCGCTCCTGATCATCTGGTCTTGCTCCCTGCTACAGTGGGTCATTTCTGTATGGGAATTCACCGCTGCGGTGAACACTCAAAACTGCCGGCCTTCCCTCTCGGTGGTGGCTTTCCCAGATTTAGAAAGAATACATATCAAATATATTGTATAAATTTATTTTAGAAAACTGATACAAGCTATAGTTTAAAATAATCAGACTGCCGATAACCCAGTCTCAGCAGCTGGTTTGGTTGTACACTGTCTGTGCAACCTCCATTTTTCTATTTCTTTTACTTTGCTATCCCTCCTACTTCCTTTCTGTGTCGCCTTCACAGTTTTAACAGCTATGGTCTCAGCAGCAGTAGCTGCTATAGATTCGAAAGGATTTCTGAGAATTCCGAAGCCTGTCTGGTTATATAAAAATGTGTATTTTAGTCGCAGAGTCTCAGTTTAAGCAAGCGTTTGCGCGTCGGCCGGGCGGCCCAGCTGTCCCGCGGCAGGGAGCGTTATGGCACCGGAGGGCTGGCACGGGGAGCTCCGGGCTTGACTTCGGTAACAAGCATCCCTCAGCATGAAGTTAGGTGGGTCTGGAGAAGGGGAATTTAAAAACAAAAAAAAAAAAAAGAGAAAAGAAAAGGAGAGGGGAAAAAAAAAAAAGAAAATACATGATGGAATTTTAGCTGCAGTCTTCCCTGGTGCCATTCCAAGCCCACATAAGTGCAAGATTCTTCACTGGTAATGAATTTTTAATTGTCTCCTGCAGTATTAAAACAGGATTGTGCTTTTTTTTTCTCTGTAATTAACAATAAAATCTAACAGGATGCTGCTGCAGGACCACTTTCCTTTTCCTAATGAACCCTTGTGCTGCTACTCATTGGTGGAGCTGCCAGCAGCGGTGTGCTGCCGACCGTCCGCGGCAGAACGCACCCGGGCTGTGTGCCCGCAGCGGCCAAGCATGTGGGCAGCTGGCGGGGAGACTGGCAGGAGTTGGGCTCTGCCTGGGTGGCTGTGCAGGCGTAAGGGGCTGTCTGCATACGGTTGCAAAGGAGGAGGAGGCATCGTGTTGCAGTTTATTTAGCAGTCTTCAAGAATATGTATTTGCAGCTGTGCTGGAGTGTGTGTATTTAGCAAGACAGAAAATAGGATCATGCTGGTTGTGTTCTAACTATTGTGTTATTGTAATATGATAATTGTTTCTTGGGTGTATCGTCTTACTCAGAAGTTGTTAACTTTTTATTACATTTTCTATATTTTTAATGTGCTTACTCAGGAGAAGGACTCTTGAGAAAAATTCGTGAAGGGTACAGCAGAGATCCTGTTTATGATTTCAGATCAAAGTATTTGCATTGGGAATATTTTTCACTTGTTCTTTTTGGCTGTACTGTCTGGAGACATTGAGATGGTGCTGCTCTTGTTAGTGAAAATTGTGAAAAATATATACAATACATGTGGTATCAGATGTAAAAGATCTAAGTGCAGTACGTAATGATTACAGATCATTTTTGTTTAGTTCAGTGATTCTTCCAGTGCACAGTGTGTTGCCAGGCAGGGGATCTGAATACAGGTGCTTATGCCTGAATCTTGTTTCCTGAGCTGGCAGCTCTGCAAGGGCAGCATGTTTGTACCTGAATAGAAGGAGCATCTCACATTGCTTTCAACTGGCCCCTCTGGCCTTACATGGCAGTAGTGGAGTCTAGGAGTCGTTTCTGGACCTTCTAGCTAGAGGGAGGGTTGGTCCAAGGTGCAGCTTTCAGGACAATAAAGAGATGAATTGTCTGGAGTCTCTCCTCAACACTGAACCAGAAACACTTCAGAACTGTGGATTCCTCACACTGAGTGTGGTGGAATATATCTCCTACTTTATTCGTGGGAATGGAAAGTATTACCATTGGTAAAGGCAAGAAGATGTTATTGTATTTTACATGACTGGTTTTTATACGGTCTGTATATGGCCATCTCTCGTCACAAGCGCTAAGCGAATTTTAAACTAAATGTTTTAAAAATTAATACCTTCAAGACAGCTCTAAGAGGCCAGCTGCAAAGAAAAATGGTTTGTCTTGAAATAAAAAAAAAAAGAAAAAATCCGCTTCACAGCAGCCTCCTCTTGGATGATAATGACGGAATTTAACAAAATGTCCCACAGAACATTCTATGAAGGAATATTCCTTTACATTATTTGTAGCCATTTGTGTTGCTTTACATTTTTCTGTGTTTTTTATATTTTTAGCACATTTTTATGAGAGAGGCTAAACAGTAATTAAGAGGTGCAGGATGAAAAGATGGCACAATCAGTGCTGGTACCACCAGGACCTGACAGCTTCCGCTATTTCACAAGAGAATCGCTTGCAGCTATTGAGCAGCGTGTCAATGAAGAAAAAGCTAAAAAATCCAAACAAGAACGCAAAGATGATGATGATGAAGATGGCCCAAAACCAAACAGTGACTTGGAGGCAGGAAAAACACTACCATTTATTTATGGCGACATACCTCCAGGAATGGTGTCCGAGCCCTTGGAAGACCTGGACCCATATTATATCAATAAAAAAGTGAGTATGTTGTATATTTCTATCAGACTTGAAGAAGATTAAAACACAACAAACTCTTTCACAGGCATAGTATTTCCAGTATTCTGGAACCTGGTCTTTACGTATGATATATTCCCCCAGCAGCTGATTTCATTGGCAGAAATTTCAATTGTAAGAACAGAAGTTAGTAATGACAGTTTGTGGGAACTGGTCTGTTGGTGCAGATGTATATGGGTTTATTTTAATATACCTGGCATTTTACTAAAATCTGTAACTTCCAGTGTTTTACACACAGGAGAATTGAAGAAGTAGCACAGGGGTTATCTTTAGAAATATTATTTTGTTAATTGCTGTATTATAGATGTGAAAGGAACAGCTAGACATCTCACTAGCTTTCTTCACTGTCACGTGGAAAGCCTGTGTTGCGTTCCCTTGTCGCTGGGAAGGATAGGGAAGTCTGTAAAGGTAGTTGCTGAGGATATGCTGAAGATCTTCCATTTTGTACTCTATAGAGGTATCATATATCCGACTTAGTCTGATTGAAAAATTTTTCATATCCAGATGTATATTGTTCTATGATTGTTATCAAAGAGGAGCTGTTTAAAAGAGGGAAATATATAAAGAGGAGGTAGCAGTTCCTCCTGGAGTGTCAACAGAATGTTACATAATTTAAAAAAAATATTTTTTAAAGCTGTTCATTTTTTAAAAAATAAAAGCACGTGTTTTCTTTTTGTTTAAAATTACAACAATGACTGTTATTCCTTTAACAACTGTGGCCAAGCACAAAAGTGCTGAACTTTAGACTTTTGACCACATGGCCTTGGGTTTCCTCCAGAATTCCAGTCCCTCAGATTTTGGCATCCTGTGTATTGTACCATCATTATTCTACCAGTACAGAAGAAATTACTGATTTTTTTTTTTTTTCTGTCCTTGTAATGTTTTTCTTGTGCTTTTTTTTCTTTCCTGTGGAAATTAGCTAGTCAATAAAAACAAGTGAATTTTAAAAAAAATGAAAACAAAAAAACTACTTCAAAGAAAAAGGAAGAAAACCGCCAAGAATTGTTAGGAGTCAAAGATGAACTAACTAAAAAAAACAAACAAGATATTTCCTGCAGGAAGTAGGGGTATACCTAATCACTATTATGTTGAAACAGTAACAATATAGGAAAACTAGGATAAACTAAACAGAGACAACAGCTTTAACAAAAATCAGCTGTACCTTAAATGCTCATTGCAGAATTTCTGAAACTCAATTCATGCATGGGGAATCATGAGTTACATTTGAAAACAAGATTTTCAGTTAAATATTGTGTTCTGCTCCCTTTACTCAAGTGATTTACCCTGTTGAAGTCTGGAAGTAAGACAAATGGAATTTGGGTCAAAGTGCTGATCCCTTTCCTGCGTTCTTTCCCAGTTCTGCAGTAGGGCAGATTCAGTGCTGGAAATCCTAATGTTAGTGCATGTGTTATCATGCTTTGCAAAGTAGATAAGTAATTCTCCAGTTACTGGACGTGAAGTAAAATCCTGCTGAATTGCTTGCTACTGGTTGAGAAATGCATAGCAGTTGTCTTGATCTTTTCCAAAAGCATAGTGGTTTCTAGTGGGAGATTTTTGCTATTATTTTTCTTGGTGTTTCTTTGCATATTTTTGAACATCCTTGTTTAAGGTTCCATTTCAATTTTTTAGTATGTCTTGATGAGTTAGCGTTGCACAAATGATGCTTCATCAGAGGTTTTGTCAGAGTAAAGGGAACAGAAAACGTATGAAAAAATCTGTTTTGAGGGCAGATTTTCTTAAACTCCAGGAAGAATAGTAATACGGTTGAAAAGCAATGGTAGCAAATATAGTATATTGCAAACCAATCCTTTCTCCTCTACAATAAAGGACCAAAGTCTGGCTTGAGAATTGATGGGTATCTGGGAATGCAAGTATGTTCAGTTTGGAAGAGCTGAAATTTACGATTTCAGGCAGGGAGAGGCATTGTGTTTTCAGGATTTCAGCTGCTGTATTTGGCACACCTGCTCAGAAAGTAGAGCATAATCTTTATAGATGCTGCCCTCTGATTCCAGCTGAGGCAGATCATGGCTACTGGCAGTGCTCCAGGTTTGCATGGATTACGTTCCCTTTGGGCTTTTTAGGGCTGCCACAATGCCCGTTAGACCCACTTACCTTCAATGAGCATGAACTTTCACTCGTGTAGAAAGAAGGTATGACATACCTTCAAAATAGGTGTGACAGAAATAGGAATTTCCCCAAATGCATGGAAATCTAAGTAATTTTAAAACTTACTGCATGTTAAATAAAGGCTTTATTCTTTATTTCCAAGGTTTTAAGAAAACTATTACATTTATAAATGCTTTTTAAAATGTTGGCAGAGGCATGACTTATTGCTGCAGCTGTGGAGAGACAGTGAAAATACATGGATTATTGAATTCTGTATTAGGTGAAAGTAAAGCATGATGTAAGAAAAATGGACACAGTTGCACCTATGAAACTCTCACAAGAAACAGTTGAAAAGAGAAGCAATATGTTATTTTCTTAGAGTATAGCAAAAACTATCTAGTACATTAGCATTATGTTGAAAAACTGGTTTTGAACTCTCAATTTCCTTCTTTTCATGAAGACCACTCTTGAAATTTAGATTGCTTTGTAGTACTATTGTCTTAGTACTTTGATATGATCATTAATGCTGGTTATTTGATTCAGGGAATGTTGAAGTTTTAATGGCTCTAATTTTTTTAAAAGCTACGTACCTCAGTGTACATATGTTATAAGGTACAAAAAGTGTACTAATCCTTCAAATATTATGCAAGTTTGTACCTTATATACCTGTCTTTGTTTTTTAGCTAGCAATATCAGGATTACTTATGATTTCTAAATAAACTTATTCAAATGTTTTCATGAAGTTACATTTGTAGTAATTTGGCTGGACTCTACTGTGTGTGAACTGGACAAGGGGATTGTGATTCTAGGGGAGATGTAATTTGACCAAACACGATTAATGATGAAATGAAAATGATTCTGGGTTTGAATTTGTAACTTGTTTGTAACTTTTAAATGCTATTTTTAATTCTGTGTTTCTTTTTCCAGACCTTTATAGTATTGAATAAAGGGAAGGCAATATTCCGATTCAGTGCCACCTCTGCCCTGTACATGTTAACTCCTTTCAATCCTCTTAGAAAAATAGCTATTAAGATTTTGGTACATTCATATCCTTTTCAAGTGGTTAGTCTAAAACCGTAGTGAACGAGATGTTACTTAGTATTTAAATCATTCTCTGGCACATGTCCCAGGACCAATATGGTCTATCGTGCTTTGTCCCTCTTCTCTCTACTAGTTCTGTCTTCTGTTCTTTTTCTTATTCCCTTTTTACATTTGTGTTCATTGCTGGATCTTAATATAGTAATACCAGAAGCCAGATAACCACTCATCGTTCTTTACCATTTCTTCCTGTGTCTTTTTAATTCCCCCACCTATTTTCCCTTCCTTCTTATTTTTTGCATAATTATCACATCTTTTTTCCCCCTCCTCCACATTTTTCATAAACTGCAGATATATTGCTCAAAACACTCAGTTCTTCACTGATGCTTTGTGTTGAAAGTCAAATCTGTGATCCCAGGTTTGTGCTTGCATGAATATTTAGTGAAAATATGGTTTCATTATTCCTTTTCATTTTCTGATTCACATCACAATTGCAGAAGGATAGGTTGATAAAACAGCTTACGTTTCGTGTTTTATTCTACATTCTCAGTCCTGTATGTATCTTACCTGTCTGTTTTATTCTTGATCATTACTGCATTATGCACTGGTAATCCTTGTAGATGTTTTAATGTCAGTCTTCAAGTAGGTAGTGAGATTTCCACATTGCAGATAGAGATTTGCAAAGCTGAATAACTGTAATGACTTATCTATTATTTTGTCTTTTTCAGTGTTTTAATAGCTGACTGTAGTAGGCATCCCACTGGTCTGATCCCAAAGGCTGATATAAGCAATGAGGGCATCGACTTCAGCATGTCTGTTTACTTAAGGAACAAATACGAATGCTTGCACACTTACATTTTACAAGGGTGTACCCTAAGCACACTGAAAGCAGTTTTATGTAGCATGACAACATAGGGTTCCCAAGATCACACAGAATAAATCTTGACAGGATTTTTTCAGTCTTGGTGTAATGGAAATTTCATTATTACAATGGTTGTTTTATGTTGGCAGTTGTTGTCGATGGCTAGCCTAAAAATGACTTCAGAATCAATCAGGACACTACATAGCCTGTTTTGTATTTGTTTGCTACAGGTGTCACTACAAACAATTCTTTGTCAATTATCTGACAGTCCTTAGCATGTTATAGAGCATAATTCAGTTACATGGAGTAATGGAAGATCATGGGACTGAGATGGTGATGAAGAGCTAGTCACCAAAGTCAGAATGTTAAAAAATGTTGGTTTGAAACTGTGGGAAGGTATGTTCTAATTATTACTCCACTGATGAAAGAATAGTGAGCATTTGCAACTCTGAGAGGACATTTCATCAAAAAAGGTTTTGAAAGCTTATGTAAAATACAGGCTTGTGAAACTCTTATAACACATTATTTTATATGGTTGTTTGAATACCTTTCTTTCTCTTCTGCTCTGTTCAAATATGAATTATATAGTGAGAAGCTAGATTCTGAGCAAAGGCTTGAAGTATATTTACTAAGCAAAAACCCAAAGAATTGTTGAGTGTAATGCCACAGTTTGACAATTCAGAAGGCAGAGGTATTCACTGTCTTTTTAAGATTTTTTAATTAACGTAGACATGCAAAGAAAACTTTGTGAAGGGAATCTCACAGTACTTCCCACCCCATTATACTAGGATTTAGTAGTTACAGAAGCGAAAGCGCTTCTCAAAATTGAGCTTTGTCCTCTTTCTAGTTTACGTGAGGGTGCCATCACGTGGACATTTTGTGCGTCATCTGTGCGGTTTTCATTTTTGTGTTTGTGTTTTCCTTGCCAAGAAGAATGTCATCAGTCCTGAGAGTGAAAAGTTGTAGACCCAGAGCAGTTCTGTTAAAATTAATGGAGTTATTTATGAGGTGGACCTGTTCTGGAATTCTTTTTAAATTTCTTTTTTTGAGAATATAACGTGCCTTCCCTTCTACCAACATTTGTATTACAAAAGCCATATGTAAAACAAACAGCAATAAAATAATTCTCTCCCTGAAATTTCCCTATGCTCTCTCCTACTATGTGGTAACTAGCTTTCAATATATGTATTATAATGATAAGCAAAAATTGATACACGCCAAATTTTATGGTGAAACATAAAAGAAGAAAAGTGAAGAAAATGTATTTTTCACAGTTTTGTATGCATGAAATAGATCAGATTTGTCTAGATCATCCGAAACAAATGCTTTTTGTGATATTCCACTAAATTAGAAGCTATTACTTCACTGTCAAATTTTTATTCAAAGAAAAAAAAAATCATCTAAAGTCTTAAAATGAAGGGTTGGTGGGTTTTTTTACATATTTCAGGTTTTCTAATTTTTAGTATGTGATTGTTCTCTTTTAGCTATATAGCAGTGACTGTGGAAGCTTTAGCATATGCAGGGCTTTTCCCTGGGTGTTGACAGAGCAGTGGAGGGATAAATAGCTCCTGATAGTGGAAATCTGCCAAAGCAGCATGTTATTTGATATTCTTTTATGAGATTTTCTGGCTTACATTCCTTAACTCTTAACCTACATTATTCAGCATGCTTATCATGTGCACTATTTTGACCAACTGTGTATTTATGACCATGAGTAACCCTCCAGACTGGACAAAGAATGTAGAGTAAGTTAAATGGATTTTCTTTGAATAATATTAGGTAATCTGAAATAAAGTGCTGTAAATTATTTTATATTGGGATGGCATCCACTGGCAGCAGCTACCTTGTTGGCATATCCTTTCAACAGCTATTCTGATGCTGGTTTCTTCTGTGTAATGTTAAATGTATCTATTTTGCAACACTTCCCTTATTACAATTTGTTCAATGTCCATCCTCTGTTTGCAGTACTAGATCCAGAATGTAAGAAAATAAGCTAGTCTTATGACCATGCAGAAAAGTGGTCTATACATATTTTCCAATGTATTCTATGTTACGTCTGCAGAAGAGTGCAGGGAAACACACTCCTCCATCTCTATTGTAATAACCATTACAGATAAAGGGATCATGAAATGGATCGCTATGTTCACATAGTGCAGCTTTCCTTTACCAAAGACAATCTGACAGTGGAAAGCTTGTATGAAAAATAAGCTATGAAATTGTTAAAGTGGTTGGCTGTTCTTCCCATAGGAAGAGGAAAGGTCCAATATAATGTCAACTACTTGGTGCTGATATACAATTGGTGCATATTTTGTGATAGTTCCAAGGCTGTAGACCACAGTGTGAAATACTGCTCTTCAGGGTGCTTCATTTTTGCAATAGCATTTTCTGCTTCTGCTTCTTCTTCTTTCCTGACTGCTTTGGATGCTATGTGCCTGTTTAATGGTCAGTAATCAAAAGTGAAATCATATGGCTGTTAAAGTCAGTAGAGGCATTCTCAGTTTGAGTTCAGTATGAACATAAATGTGTTCAGGATATCCAGCATATATCAAGTATTTATTAATAAAGATAGCTAGCTTGAATGTTTCTTCATGTCATTATATTGTGCCATTTAGATATACAACAGAAGTCCTTCTCATCTGTTGAATGAAGTTGTGCAGGAAGGAAATTTTTTGTTTAGTAATTGAACTGAAAAAAAATCACATTGGCAAATTGGTTTCAGGTTGGCTCAAGTCTAAAAACCAGTTCAAGCCTTTTAAGCAGTTTAATCTGAATTCTTTTGCATTAAAGATATAAATGGAACTAAATTTCAAGATGACGTCATTTGGAGAGAGAAAATTGAAATGGCTCAGAATGCCAGAATTAAATATTTTTAATTTTTTGCATTTCAACCACATTTTTTAGTCAAAATCGGTAGCTGATTTTTATTGGCATTTGTAAATATTTTTGGTTGTTTGTGCACAGAATTTTGCATCTGAAAACACTCGTTTCATTCTGGTACTATGCCTGTCTTGCTGAAGGTGAAGTACTGGATATACCTGCTCTGTAACTAAGTCAGATGAGGACTGATAAGGGTTGGTATATTGCTAGCTCATGGTACTAAACAACATTTCAGCATAAAAATAACATTGAAGAATGAAATTTTTAGTCTGGAAGCAACTTCTGAAACCTTAGCGTAATCCATCTATGTGTTTTGTTATAATGTGGATTCAGAGTGGACATAAACATGCACCAATGAAGTAACCAGGAGTTTTGCAACTGTCTCGTTGTATAGATTATAGAATTTGAACTTAAGCTATGGATTGTCATTTAGTCTTTTAATCATAATTTGATTCCTCCTTTCTTGTGGTATAAATTCTGCAGATGTTTTAAGTTGGTTGTAACTTCCATTAAATTCTTATGCCACTTCAAGAGAAGAAAATAAGAAAAAAGCAACTAGAGAGCATAACGTGTAAAGATAACATGTATGTGTTTCTATAAACTCTGTCTTGCATGTCTTCCTCAGATACACATTCACAGGAATTTATACCTTTGAATCACTTATTAAAATTCTTGCAAGGGGCTTCTGTTTAGAAGATTTTACGTTTCTTCGAGACCCATGGAATTGGCTAGATTTCACTGTCATTACATTTGCGTAAGTCTTCTACTTTTTTTTTTAATAAAATATCTTTCTGATAACATGAAACTAGTGACTAAAAATTGCCTCATATTTTGTCAGCCAGAACATTTGGAGCCTGGACTTCCTGTGGTTTCAATATGTTTCTTCTACCTCTTTTACACATTTTAGTATTTCTAACTAAGCATGTGTGCAGAGGCCAGCATGGTGTGCCAGCCGGTTAGGATTGTGAATGCCATCAGCCTGAGCTGTTCATATCCTGTCTCCTTTCTGCATACCAGAATTAAAGGAATCCTTTTGACTTCCTGCTATAAGCTGACCAAATTAGGTTTCAAACATCAAGTCGATGTGGTTTATTTTGATAAAACATAGTTTAATTTTATGGTCAGAGGCATATTTATAACACAGGCAAAATACAGTGAACGGTGAAGAGGTCTTGATCAAAGACCCAAGCAAATAGAATAAAATCTGCCTCAATTCTAAGTAACTGTGATTTAATCCTACAGGTATGTAACAGAATTTGTAAACCTAGGCAATGTTTCAGCTCTTCGAACTTTCAGAGTATTGAGAGCTTTGAAAACTATTTCTGTAATCCCAGGTAAGAAGTAGTTGGT
>Ga0065711_1040244_pt1 | contig 17129 bp, 7 predicted proteins | sample Hoacrofraction12_FD_59098 | JGI IMG/M metagenome (GOLD analysis project Ga0065711, IMG submission 59098) | Hoatzin crop microbial communities from Cojedes, Venezuela - Epithelial fraction 12 v2 (version 2) | ecosystem: Host-associated > Birds > Digestive system > Esophagus > Crop | place... | reverse complement strand
CCTCATGTTCAGCTGGAACTTCCTCTGCTTCAGTTTGTGCCCGTTGCCCCTTGTCCTGTCGCTGGGCACCACTGAAAAGAGCTTGGCCCCATCCTCCTGACACCCACCCTTCAGATATTTATAAGCATTTCTAGGGTCCCCTCACAGCCTTCTCTTCTCCAGGCTGAACAAGCCCAGCTCCCTCAGCCTTTCCTCATAGGAGAGATGCACCAGTCCCCTCATCATCCTCGTAGCCCTCCACTGGACTCTCTCCAGTAGCTCCTCATCTTTCTTGAACTGGGGAGCCCAGAACTGGACACAGAACTCCAGATGAGGCCTCACTAGGGCAGTGTAGAGAGGAAGGAGAACCTCCCTCGACCTACTGGCCACACTATTCCTAATGCACCCCAGGATCCCATTGGCCTTCTTGGCAGCCAGGGCACTGGCATAATACTGCTAAATGGGTTTTGGGACATTTTTTGCCAAAACTCTTTGATGTTTTCAGTTCAAAAATGAGCAGAACATTTGTGAGATTTGTTACAGAAAAGAGTTACTTATCTTCAGGCTTTTTTACTGAAAACCAGTGCAGGCAAATGGTCTATACTGGCCCTCAAGTATGTTGTCCATCAGAAAGAACTGTTAGGTTGTGCAACCCTGCCTTCTGGGGCCACAGGGTGGTTGACTGCAGGCTATAGCATAGAGAACAGGAATTATATTTCATAAAGAGAAATACCTAAGAGAATACAAATAGTAAATAAAAACAAAACCTTTTTTGGGGGCATCATAGGAAATGATTATCTATGTTTTCTGTAGGAATTGGGCTAAACTGTTAGTCTTCCAATAATAGCATGGCATATTTAATTTGTTCCACTAATTTAGTACAAGAAACAAGATCAACGTTAGGTAAACTTTTATGTGCATAAAGAGGATTAATTCTGGAATTTAGTAGGTCTTTATATGGGATACCAACAAAACTAATCTGCTAGTTTTTGTGGGACCTTCATAAAAATAAGTACAGAAAGTGAGCAACTGCAAGATAACCTTTCAACTCATTGTTCTCACATGATTGTTGTAGGCATAATCACATCAAGGGATGGAGAGCTTGTATTGGACTGGAATTATTTTCACTTTAGTGCAGCATTATAAAGGATGAGACCATGTTGCTAGGCTCTTCTGACATCCCAAACCTTCTCTTTTCCAAGGCTTCATGGCACTCTAAGAGATAGTTAATGTTCTGGATGAGGAAAGCAGCTTTTGTCATTTTGACACAGAGATCCTGGTTTCTTTTTTTTTTTTTTTTCCTGTGGAAGTTCCTTCCTTCTCTGTTGGGTGACATGTTTGCTTTGTGCCTGACAAGTATCGTTATTAAATGCTCCCATATCGACATTTTCATTATCCACCTCTAAAGAACTCTGATGCTGACAGTGAAGGGGGGAAGAAAAGGCAAATTAAACAAATGGTTGTTAGTGGAGATCTTGGAGAAAGTCAGGATTCCCGTGAAGCTTGGAACTCTCCTTACTGCATTTGGTGGTGGGAAAAGGTGCAAGGATGGTGAAGGCAAGCAAAACTGTTGACAAGAAGGAAGCTTGGAAGTATGGTAGAGAGTTGTATAACCTTTGCCAGACTACTAACATCAGCTCACTTGAGTAGGAATTGTTTAAAACCAAAAGGTACCTAATTCATGCCAAAATTACACTGTTTAATCCCTGTAGAAAGACCACGTCTTCATTAAATTAGTAATAGTTATGTTACAGACTTTCAGATACTGACTCAATTTCTTGTTATGCATTTGGAAGGCTTTTGGCTACATTCAGGAGCAGAATTCAATCTCCAGCTTGATTCTGGTGCAGTTACCCTGGGGATCACAAAACCTTAGAAAAGGAAGGGAGCGGGAGCTGGCAGAGAGCTGCTGTGGCACAGAGTCAGAGCTACACGGTGCTTGGCGACTGCAAGGTGGCACAGTGAAAGCTGAAGTAAATGGAAATGAGATAATTTTGCCTCCAGAAGCAACTTTCCAGCAGTATGGACCTTACTGTGGACTTACTTAAAATTCTGGATGAGGCAATTAACTTAGACAAAACTCCAAATTGCTGAAGTTAGGCTGCCAAAGGTAGCTTGGGCGATCTTTCCAACATGGCACAAGACAGTGTGAGCACCCCCTGAGTCTAAACATTCAGGTCCTTGGAGGATGGCTCGGGGCACTGCTTTATGAAGCAAAGCCTTGCTTTCCTGAAGCTCAGAATAAGATGCTCCGTTTTCTGGCAAACCAGTCTGGCAAAAACATTGCATAAAAACTCAGTTTCCTAGCTTTGAGTTAATCAGTAAAACATAATTTTATTTTGTGGCAAATCACACAAGATGCAGAAATGCAGCTCTGTATTTTGGTAAAAATTCCCAGATGAAAAAGAAAACCTCTTTGAGGACAGTCATGTATCCTTCACACTTGTAATGTTAATCCGTATTTGACATAAAGAAGCAAGCTTACTGGGCATTTTTACATATGCATTGAACTCCATCTTCAAAATAATCAACTGGAAAAATGGAAACAACTCATTTTAACTGTTGTGTTAAAGCGCTCTCATTTAAATTGAAAGCAAATAGCCTCTTGCAAAGCTGCCTTCTATTTTCATGCTATTATGCAAATAAACACTAGAGATGAATCACAGATATTATTTCTTAATCCATTTTCTGGAACTGTGTTTAGTGCACACGAGTAAAAGGACTTTAAAATCCTGCAAGGCTACTGTTAGTGACGAGAAATGCTAGTGGTCAGGTTCAGGAAACGTGGCCCAGGGCCTCGGTTAAGAAACCAGAGCATGCAGCAGTTGGTGGAATTAGTCTACCCAAGTTGCATGCAGTATCACAAAAAATGTGTTGTTCATTGGCGATAAAGGTAAATAACTTCCTGTTTTGACCCCTCATCTTCAGATGAGTAATGGAGATGTTCGTAACTTGTGTTTCAGATAGATACTGAATTCAGAAGCTTCTTACTTAGGGCAGAAGCCAAATCTCTCCTCAGGTCATTGGAAAGACAACCACTCTTCACTCACGTGGCAGACAGATGAGATTGCTTGGGCTGCTCAGGTGTCAGACACATCCTCACTCTGTAAGTCAGTTCAGATAAGTAGGATATGTAGGGCTTTTGGAGCTTAACGTGCTTGTCCTGCCTTGGTCAATACAGTACCACATCCTTGTGCCCTTTGCGTGTAATTCTTTGGGTAGGGTTCTTGCCACATGACAGTTTGCAGGCTTGTGTTAGTTTTCCTAAATTACGAGTGACATCCATTCATGTGCAAATTGGTAGCAAAGCACAGAAACTGCTAATGAAGTATTAGTTGGAAAGCAAAACCTCAGATCTTCTCCATCAGTGGTCGCCAGGGCATTCTTACCTCTGTAACAATAACCTGCTTTAAATTTCCCATCTGTACTATCTGTTCATTATGGGTTTACACTGCAGTCAAACAAAATTAGTTCAAGGGTAAATTGTTTGAAAAAATTATAATAATGCTATATCTATTAGCAAAAGGTGGGAAGCCACTGCTCTTTACATAGCTTTCAAAGTAGTCTGGAAGGAAAAAATATGTATATTTGAACAGAATCAAATCAGGAGTGGGATCCTGCTACTAAGAAAAAAGCAGCTGTAGTACTCTCAGCTGTGAAGACGAGGTCTCCTTTTATGCACCAAAACGAAAAGCTTGCTTCTCAAAGTGTGAAGCTCTTTTTGAGTTCTCACCGTATTTTACTTAGGTCTTTATTTTTCTTTCTTTCTTCCGATGCTGCTTTACTACCAGGGCAGATGTCAAGGTAGTCTCATTTTTTTTTTCTCACATCTCTAACTATGGGATGTTAAACCCTTTTATTTTAGGTAACATAATGAGGGAGTTAAGCAGAAAACGTATTTTGCCCCTAAGTCAAACAGAGCTGAAGTTTAGATTTCTCGGTGCTTTGCAGGCAATGCTGAGACTGTGGGATGGAGTCCTGCATTTCTCAGCAATATTGAATTCTAGTTTTGTGAAAAAGACAATTTCTTGCTCTTTAGATAAAGATCAGAAAGAACATATGTCAGTTTTTAATGACTAGGAAGAAAGAGTTTAAGTAGAGAACACAATGTGAGCAGGTTTCCATTCCTAAATTTTTCAGGGAAGCTCTGCTAACATTAAACTGAATTTCTGACTTTTTCAGCAATTGACACTCCTACTTCCAACAAAACTAATTGCTTTACGTGATCTCTTTTCACGTTTTATTGCAGGATAATAAATGCTGTGTTTCAGTATGTTAGAAAAGCTGTAACTAAATACTTTCTCATTTCCAAAACTGTTAAGAGGCAGCACTTAATATGTTAATAAGTAAAAGCCTGAAATAAATAAATATAAATGCATGGTTGAAAAAAAATCATGTAAGCAAACAGAAAACAGCACAACACCTGAATTAACTAGTCTTGCAGAATTCATTGTCTATAAGGACACAGAAAACTTACTCAGCAATGGCAGAAATGGGCGAATGAAGAAACATGTTTAAGCCATGCAAAACTCGAAGTCTAAATTGCACTGCTTTTATTGATGTGTTTTCATGTAACAATGTTCCTCAGATCACCAAAGGAAATAAATTACTCCATTCAAAAGACCCTAGAAAACTGCTTCCCGTTGATCCACGTCTTGGTTTTTAAGAAGAGTTCTCTGAAGAACACTATTAGCTAGGAGGAACATCTTATCCCTCCATACAAGAGACATACATAGAAAACCTTTCTGTATGGATAGATTTTACAGGGGACAGTTTGGTCTTCGTGTCATTTTAATGATGCAGCCTAAAGATAAAATACAGCTAGTTTACTGCTGTGCTAGATACGACAGTCTCCATGGAAGAATGAAATCCTGGGGAAAATCTCTCGATGTTAGTGGGTCCAGGGTATTGGTTAGGAGGCCTTTTCCCAAGCCTGCCAGAATTAAATCCTGTTCAAATCTATTTGCTGTTTTTATAAGCATTGCTATAAGTTCAAAACATGAGTGAACAAAAATGATAGACCTCCCTATAGAAAATTATAAAGTTCTATATTAGTATATTCTGTGAAACCAGAGACCCAGGAGAACAATTATACATTCACATGGGATGTTATATAAAGTGTTATAAAAATACTATAAAATGAACTTCCCTATAACTGTATGAAAGTGTCAAAACACTTTCTATAAAGAAATTAGAGAATTAGATGCAGCAGTGGAAAATAACATATGTGAATGGTAACACACTAATGGAATAAAAGAAAAAAGAACTAAAATTCAGTGGTTAGAAATGTACAAGAACATTCTCGATGTTTTGGCCGAATAGTGAAAGATGAATAGAGAAATAGCAATCATGCGCAGTTGGGTGACGGATTAATAAGCCATTGAGTCGAGGTTTAGAAAAAACAAAGTGATTTTTAGAAATATCAGATAGGACAAAATCATTGAGATATAGTCAGTAGAACAGCTGAACTGCAAAATGGGATCACAGGATCACAAAAATCACAGAACAAATCAGGTTGGAAGGGACCTCCGAACGTCATGTAGTCCAATCTCCTACTCAAAGCAGGGACAACTTCAAAGTTACAGGAGATTGCTCGGGTTCTTGTCCTGTGAATTTTGAAATATTCAGGCAAATTTTGACAGACAAATTTGTCTGAACACAGACAAACAAAAATCAAAAAATAGATCTTTCTGAGAAAACTGTTCCAGTGCCCAGCCGCTCTCATTGTGAAGTATTTTTGCCCTGTGCCTGGGCAGAATTTCTCTTGCTGCAACTAGTAACTGTTGTCTCTTGTCCTCTGAATGTTTTATATGAAATCTACATAAAACCAAGTGGAAAACATTTGATCAACAGTGCAGCCTGCTCCTACTTCCATCAAGTCATTCCAGATAATTTTCCTTACTTTCCAGCTACAAATTTTTCCATCCTACCTGTGTTCTGGTTGTCTGCAGCTTTTAAAATCCCCATGATCCATGCTGCTTTTTTTGGAGAGTGAGGAAGCAGAGGAAAGAGGGGAATCAGATTTAGTCAAATTAGGACTTTATTTATTTTTCCCCACGAGATATCAGCCTATCCTATAGATGATAAATTTTGAAGCATCGATTTATGCCTGTAGTATCTCACTGGGGATACAGAAGAGAGCCATTTACCCATCAGTGTACCTACATTTCACTTTGTACCATTCGTTTACAGGAGAGGAAGGGGAAAAAAAAAAAAAAGACTCTGCTTTATGATTTCCATTTTAAATCAAAGTGCCATCTGCAGTAAATAATCTGGCCCACCTGAATATTAGGTGAAGCATATTTCTGTAATCGTTGGAATTTTTATTCGGAGTGTGCTGCAGGTTTGATGACACAGTTGACAATCTGTCTCTGCACACGTGGCCCGGATCAGGGCAACAGCCTCCTCCATTACTGCTTCACCTCCTGCCTCTGCTTTTTTGCGCTGCTGCTCTGCTGGGTCTTAATGTGTCTTTTGATCTCGCCAGTACTGTCACAGTGCAAGTTGCCTTTCTTGCTTCCACACAAGTATTTGAAAACCTGTCAAAGTGCTGAGGTTTTCATTATATGCTTTTCATCGTTACTCTGTCTACACTGAACAAGTTTATTTCAAAGGCTTTGCTAGAAAATGACAAGAAACATGACAATTTATTTCCTCGTCCTTTCATTAGATTAGAAATGGCATGAAAGATTTAGAATTCATTTCTTTTTATTAAAAGGCATGATGCACTTCGCTTTACCAAAGAGAAAACAATGAGAGAATGTGAAATATTAATTTGGGATGTTATGGTGATTGAGGGGCTTTGAGTCTGAGGCATTTGAGTAGAAAATCTATGTATTTGTAGTTCACAAACACAAACGTTTTAATTACATTTTTAAGAGATGAATTGCTGTGAATGACATAAAACAGCAGTGGATGAAGAAAACACTTTTGATTTGATGCAGTAACTATAGTGCAGGCACCTCTTTGTAGTCAGTCTCGGAAAACTCCATTTTCTGTTGCTCTGAATCACAATTTAGTGTGGTATTTACTGCCAGGCTATTAAAGATGTTAGTGCTATAGAAGCCATAGTTTCTTTTTTCTTTTACTGATATTGTATTCAGTACAGATCAAAAGGTTTTTGCTTAATGCTTCCTCTTAACAAAGAAATGTGACTAAAACACGCGGTATGAACAGAGAAGTGCCATGTTTGGGAAGCTGGTATCCTATTAACTAAAAAAGAAATGTGGGAATGTGGGATATATTTACAAATTCGTCTTAAGAACGACAATTTAAAAATATTTCAAGAAATCCAAAAGCTAAATCAAATGGCAGAATTCTCAAAGCAAGAGTGTTAATTCTATAAATGTTAGCTGTTTTACCTATATGAACAATGCTATTACAAAATTTGAACTCTTTCTGTGTGTGCAAGTGGGCATAATTTTAAAGGATGATATTTTGGGCCTGTTGAAAGCAAAGGGGAGCTATGCCATCTAAGATCCCTGGGTTTTTTTGAAACTCAGTCTCAGATTTTCTGTGAGACTAGACAAAGTAGGAGAAACCGATGTGAGTTTTGGATTTTGGAGAGTATTTTTAGTGGGTAGGGGAGGAGTATTTTAAATATTGTGCTTTAGGAAGACTACTGCAGGTTAGACCCCACAAAAACTGTACAAGAAAGCTCATTCCCTCCTGAGCCTTCGAAATTACTTGTTGATACTTTGCATTCACTTGTACCTTTTCAGATAGTGGAATTGCACAGATCTAGCCCAGGTGAAGATGGGGGTATGGTTATAAAGTAGGTATAGCCAGTTGGACCACCATGAGAATAAAGATGCTCCTTAAAGGAATGAAGTAGAAGACAAATAAAATCTAGTTGTATTTTTACAAAAAGATATTAATCCTGAAGTTTAGAAGATTAAAGTGGGTCAACTTTTGTTGAAAAAATATCTTTGGTGTTAATTTACAATAGAAATATCAAGCAGTAAAGAGAGTCGATGTAATAAAAACACTGAGAGAATGTCATTCTAACTGACAGTTAATTTGCACATTCTCATTAAACCAGCATCTTGAAATAAGGCTCATGTAATTATTACGAGCTGCTAAGTACAGATATAAAATATTGACCTTCTCTTTAAAGGACATCGGTCATTTTTACTGGATTTCAAGCACCTGTCTCTGGGGCAGCAGTTTAAAACTTGAAGTGATTTCCTCTTTGAGTTGCTTCTGGTAAGTAGGAGAAAAGTGAGAGGGTGAAATGAAAGTCAGATGAGGCCACCAATACCAGGAATTATCTGATATCAGTAATTAGTCAATACATTTCATAGCAATGTATTCATTTCCTAATTTAGAAAAAATTACATCCGTCTCCCTGCTGAAGGGCTGGTTGCATTTGTTGTTGGAGGTCTATATTCTCAGTAAGGTCTGTTTGAGCACAGCTAGTTAGTGCCAAAACAGCAATAAAAGCAAATGATTTTCTCTGACATATAGAGCATCATGAATTTTTCAGGCACAAGCAATTGTGTGTTTTTTCTCATATTAAGTGCGTATCTGACATTTATGCACTGACTTGTTTTTTGTACAAAGAAACATAATAAACAGCACTATTAGAAGACTGGTATTATATGGAGCTGTTTGAGAAACGAAAAATTGTGTAAGAAATCTAAGCATTTTATTATGGTCTTATTTGGCTCTTCTTGCATATTTTTCATTTTTTCCCTTTATTAAAGAAAGCAGAAAAAACAAATTTAAATTGTTTTAAGCAAGGAAAAAAAGTGAAAAAGAAAAAAACCCATTTAGGAACCAAGACTGCAGATTCCTTGTCAGACTTGTTTTCTGTCTCTGAAAGAATTGGTCATAGAAAGTGAATTATAATTGTGGAAATAATAAACATTTCCACAGGCTATTGATGTGTGTTCTTTACATAGTATAGGTCTGACTTTTTTTCCCTCATTGCTGTAGTTAAAGAGAAAAAAAAAATCATTACTACTAATTAATTTTCCTTAATCTGTTTGAAGGTATTGTACAATCCATGCTTTTTAAACAAGAATGGTTCACTGAACGCACAGCCTGTCTTATTTATTTCCCTAAACCATCCTGGAGTAAGTCAATTCACGTGAAGAATTTGGCAGTACTGGTTATACAAAGTCTGTATTTCTTTACTTACAAGTGTAAATCAGGAATAATGTCATCCAAGTTGAAAGAGAGGGAGTAGGAAGTGTGTTCTTGATTTCAGAGATACGTTTCACAGCGAGCAGCATGTGGAAGGAACGCATTCAATATTCTTCTTCTTTGTAACCCTTTGCAACTAACAACTTTTTACTGACTGGAGAGACAAATGAAGATCCTGAACAGACTATTAATAATGCTTCTCTAAGACTGAGCATTTGTAGAAATCAAATCAAAATTTATAATGTTAGAGGCAAACTTCAGAAAGCCAAATCTTTTTGATCAGTGCTTTTGGGAATAAGCAATATCTTGCTTGGAAAAGGTAGGAATTAGGGGAGAGAGGGTAATATTTACATCATTTATCAGCTTCTCGGATGTCTAGAAGGATCTAGATCATGTCATTTCTTTGGTTTGTTCCAGACAGACTTTTAAACATAAATTAATACAGTTTCTAAAAATCACTGGAGTTCATTTAGGTATATGTTGTATTTAGAAAATCATTCTTGGCTGTGCTGAAACCTGCTTGTAAGACCCACACTTTTTGCCCTTTTTGAGGATGTAGAAGGAGCTCTGCAGCTGAAGCAACCCCTTCCACAAGCCATGAGCTAGGGCTCCTTACCACAAACGTGTGGAAGAGCAGCAATTTGCCAGAAGCTGGTAAGGTTGCTGATGGGTCAGATATACACTGTGTTCAGGAAGGTGCCTCCTTTTGCTGTGCTGGGGCCATACAGCGATTCTGGGTAAACTTAGGTAGCTCAGTAGCCTGGAAGAGGGAGCCCTTCTGTCTTCTCTCAGTCGCCAGCCAGCCAGCCTAGTCATTAAACTCACAGAATGGCGGAGACTGAATTTTAGTGGATTCAGGAATGCTACGGATTGTATTTAAAATTAACTAGATCAAAAATAATTTGATTATTCAATGTAGGTAGAACAAATCTTGTTGCTAGAAACCTACAATTTTAGAGGATAAAACACTGAATAAAAATTTCTCTGTAGAAGAGCATCTTGAGCAAATATTAGAGATTATTCTCTTTGGAGAAACACTGACTTTAGCTGCTGCTCTGACTTACATTTCAAATGCATGGGCAGTCTTAGTACCTCTGGGGACTAATGTAGAAGAGAGGATATGCACTGTAAATTGCAAAATTGAGCTAAGGATACATACACATTTACGTCAATCTGACAATAACTTAATACAATATTATTAATATGATATCAACACTATTACATAAATATAACATAGTATTTCTACTCAACTTTTCTTTTAATGTCTGATTATCTCTTAAAAGATTAAAGTAGTTTATATGCTCTTTCTGGATGCTACATACGTTGTGTGTTATTCAGCTGAATACATGTTCTCTTGCTGTTTCACTTGGTTGCCTATCTGACATACGATTACAAACCATAGTCTCCTGACTTCAGTGAGATGGGATCCCAATTACAAAAGCCCTAGATAATTAAGGGGTACTATTCATCCTTCTGCATCGCAGTGGTCACTGACGAGTCCACTGATCTTGCACAATAATTGAAGCAAATGAGAAATAAAAGAAACAAATATCCATATATTTGCAGAACAGCTTTTGCTAATAAAAATGGGGTTCCGATTAGGACATCGAGATGGGCTTACTACATTAATTACTGAGTTTTAAAAAATGTTGCTCTATTATTTTCTTGTAAAAATATTTTTTTAACTGACTAGCTATTTGCTCTCTGACAGTCACTACGTATGTTAGTGGAGAAAATAAGACAGGGAGGTTTTCAACCCCAGCTGTTGAGTTTCAACATTGAATGTACAGAAGGAGCTGCTGTTAAACCTGCTAGGAGGGAGAAATTCAAGTATCTCTGTGATGTTAATAAAATAGTCTAGAATTATTTCAAGCACTTGTATAAAGATTGAAGTCAGACCTTGCTAAGTGACAAACAAAATTTTTCTCCCCTCCTTCCCTCCCTCCCTCTGATTTCCCCCAGCCCTCAAGCTTTCCAATTTATGTAAAGGAAGGAATCTTTTGTGCATCTATTCTTCAGGAAACGTTTCAAGTGACAGAAAACTATGTTACGAAAAATGCTGAGTTTCAGAACTTTGATACACAAGTTTTAAACATTTTTTGGTCCTGTCTTTTGTGACTAACAAGTAAGGTCTTCAAATCAAAACCAAGAAATTTTAAAAAAGGGATTAACTCCTGTGTGATTGTTATGGCTAAACAAGCCCTGAAAGTCATCAAATGTAAATGTCAGTATTTTGAGTAACATCCTCATCCCAGCCATCTTCGCAGTACTATGAGATGTCTAAACTAACTGAGGAAAAGATGAGGGCAACAACTTTTTTCTCATGTGGGTTATCACAAAGACTTCATGCCAGGAATATAATGATACTATAATGAGCAGCTGAGGAAATCTTTTCCATGGGAGTATAAATAAAAAGAAGTAGATGCAGTTCCCTGCTTGCTGCTAAGAAGCCTGACAGCTCTCCCCTAAACCCTCCCTGAGTCAGTAGAGTAAGGAAACCCCGTCCATCTCCACCTTTCTTACTTTATATTACACTTGCATCTCTTACCATGGCTAATTTTGCTAATGGTAGCCACACAGCTTTGCGAAGTTCTGCTGCATTTTGGCAGTTCTAAGGGACAGCAGGTGCTCTGGCCACTATCACCCAGATCCAACCTCTCATCACCTCTCTCTAGCCCCTATATACAAAAATGATATTTTCGAATACCAGCATTTCAGATATGGACGTTTTAAAGTTATGTGATGAAGAGCAGTGAATTTTTTTTTCTCAGATTCATAGATCTATTTATTTTTGAGGAAGAGATAAACGTGGGAGGAAAGAGAGGGCCTGTTACTGTGGTGACCCTTTTTCTGTTTGAATACTTTGCTTTCTCTTGCTGAAAACTATATGCAAGGCAGTTTTTAGGGAGAGAGCTGCTTGTATGTTTTCTTGACCTCCACCTGAATAAAAAACTTCTGAACAGATGGCAGAGAAAAAGACCTATTTACTCAATGGTAATATTAAATCCAGCCGCAAGTCAGACTCCTGCAGAGTATTTTACTTTATTTTTTTCTGTTAACACAGTTTTTACACAAGAGCCTGAACTATTGGCTTATTAATCATTTTAAACCAAGAAAATCTCATGAGACCCCAGCTGGAGTGCCGTGTCCAGCTCCGGAGCCCTCGGCACAGGAAAGGCATGGCCCTGTTGGAGTGGGTCCAGAGGTGGTCCACAGAGATGGTCCGAGGGCTGGAGCACCCCTCCTGTGAGGACAGGCTGAGAGAGTTGGGGCTGTTCAGCCTGGAGAAGGCTCCGGGGAGATGTTATTGAAGCTTTTTCAATATATGAAGGGGGCTTAATAAGAAAGATGGAGACTTTTTACCAAGGCCTGTAGTGACAGGACAAGGGGTAATAGTTTTGAACTGAAAGAGGGTAGAATTAGATTGGACATAAGGAAGAAACTGTCCTTTGAGGGTGGTGAGGCACTGGCCCAGGTTGCCCGGAGAAGCTGTGGCTGCCCCCTCCCTGGCAGTGTTCAAGGCCAGGCTGGATGGAGCTCTGAGCAACCTGGGCTGGTGGAAGGTGTCCCTGCCCATGGCAGGGGGGTTGGACAGGACGATCTTTAAAGGTCCCTTCCAACCCAAACTGTTCTGTGATTCTAAATAACAAGAAGTCAATAAGGAGTTGAATCACTTTTAGCCGAGGGCAAAAGATCTTCTATGAAGGGGAAAACTGAACTACAAGTGTATTGTATGCTGTATATTTATTTTCCAACTATATATCAAGAACCCCTGTATTCCTATTGTGGTTCCTCTTCGGGATGAAAAAAAAATTAGTTTTTTGGGTTTTGCCTAGTGGTGTGATGTTCTACAAGTCCTGCCAGCTGTGATGCTTACAGTAACGTGTTGCTTTAAAAACAAAGGGTCTCATTTCTTCTCTTTCTGCACAGATTAGCAAATAGTATATTTTGGTAAGTAAAAAGTTGTTTCTTATTGGATGTCTGCACATGATCAATACAATTTTTTTGATTCAGAGTATTTTATGAAATGCAGAGGATTTCAAACAAAACATTCTTGAAGTAGACCGAAATCTGTAGGATGAGTCTCACTCCCTCTGCAAAAGCCTGAAAGCCACCATGTTTGGCTGTTGGAAAAGTGCAAGTGGGATTGTAGAAAATGGACGAGCTCACTTTCAGAAGGGAAAAAAAAATGTTACAAGCCCTATCAGTGCAGCTATCAAACCAATGTCTATTCAGCAATATTCTTCATGTCTGGTTTGTTTGGTTTTTTTTTAATTGGATTGGCATCTCTGTTATCTCCTTATCACCACTGTTCAGTTATTCCAGAATTGGGAGGCCCCTTGATCAAAGTTGTTAAATTGCAGCACAATACAGGTGCAGAGCTGACAAAATAAACCCCTGCAACTATTTCAGTAATTAAAGTAGAGCTGGGAGAGGTGTTAGTGAACTGGCCTGTGACCATCCGTGCAGTTTGTTTGTTAGCTTGCTTCCCAGCATGGTCTTGGTTCCCATAAGCTACCAATTTCCCAAGCAAGGCGCAGACACTCTTTAGGGAAAACAGGCCATTGGAAAATTTGCTGCAGACATCTCTTTTTGCAGGCAAAGACAATTCAGGCTGTTGGATGTGGGTCTGTCCTAGGAGGCAGTGGCTATGAAATGCTGTGAAATGGCATGTCAAAATTCAGGCAGAATGCAAGCGACAAAGCCGCTTAAAACCGTTATCTCTTTAGACAGGTCGCCTATCATTCCCCCACCTTCGCCTCCTGGTTCTTTCTTGTTGAAGCACACTAAGAAATGCTGCAGAACTAGTAGAGCAATAATGGTGAATATTTTGAATGTGTCTTTGTGAACTTATTTAGTAATTTTTCTTTAACTTGTTTTGTCTTTAGAAACCTGTTGAGCCTTTAAAACTTTTGAAGGATAGGAAGATACGTTTGATTTACGTATATGTTTTCCTTCTGTATACAGAGAAAGAAAAAAAAGACTTACGAATTTATTTTTCCCTGTAATTCAATAGAATGTACAATTTCACCCTACTGACATCATTTAAAGTATAATGCACTGAATAACATGATTAACATGGTCAGAAAAAAATTCAACATTTTGCAATTTTTGTCATTATTATTTCCAGCCATGACTCCACACTAGCATTTGTCTTTATTATTTTTCACTTATATTGGATTAGCCTTGGAACAGAAGTCTTTGAAAAGGAGAGGTCTCTTGAGTATTGAAAGTATTGCATCAATCTGCTTACTCCAAGAACTACAATTTCATGGTCTGAAGAATATAAAACTTATGTACAGGGAAAGTTTGTTTACAATAATAATAATGATAATAGTAATACTAATGTGAGGGACTCCTAGCTTGTACCAACATTTTAGCATTCTACTGCAGGGCTGTAGAGGACTTGGAAGTAGAATTTATTTAAGAGAAAAATCTCATAAAATTTTCTAAGATTAAAAAATAGATACTTTTAGATGGTGTTAAAGACAGCAAAACCATTTTTTGAGCCTGATGCTTGTTTTCATTGCACCCTATAAAAATCACGCATTATTTCAGCTGATTTGCACTGGGAGAAAGATGGTTGTGTGGTTACACTCAGGCAACCTTTCTGAATTTGCTGGTTTGCTGTCTTGGCTGGGAACTTAATTTCAGAATATTTTCAATCAATCTACTTGAAAACACATAGATAAGAGTAGTGAAATTAATTTCTCAAGCACTGTTTACTAAAACCACCACAGGAATGAAAACTGCTAACAGCAAGTTACCTTTTATCACCAGATACAAAACAATGCCAGGTTTTGGTGCAAGCACTTACTGGACTGACTAATGCATATTCCCTGTTCCCAGATAACCCTCCTGTATCCATCTCCTGAAATACTATCTCAATCTACCTTGCGCAATTTTATGGTCTGCTGCTGGAGTGTGTTAGAAATCGTTTGACATGTTCTATTTGAGAGTGCTTTTCTTGAAATTTGCCTCTGTGCGTGCAGAGATGCTTACTGGCGAAGATCCTACCTTCAGCAACGTTCACTTAAAACTGACTCTTGATGTGCAGTGATTTTTCAATTTTTGTTGTTCTCCATTTCCAGAAAGAATGCTCTCTCATGTTACTACTATAAAAACAATTTAAATTTCTGAAGGATTTCTATTAAGAGGCAAGCTAAACTTTTATTTTAAATGAGTCAAATTGGAACTTTCATGGTTTCACTATGCACCGAATTAGACAACGTTTTTCAAAAAGCCCAAGATTTAAATTTAATCTGAACATACAAAATGTACTTTTGCATGCCCTGCTGAGTTTTACTTTCATTTTTGTAGCTGTTAAAATAGATATTTTAAATATTTTCATAAATGTTATGAATTTTTATTTTAAAATTGGGTGCACATGTGGAGACACATTCGAGCTAGCATAGAGCTGAGTTAGTGATAAAATACCTTCATGAAGAATGTTAGATAGAAATTTCATTTTTATTTATTGGAAAGCATGTACTGAGTGCTGTACAAGGCAATCTCTAGAGTATGAATATTTGCTCCATAGCCACAACCTAGCAAAAAGACTCCAAGTGATGACAATTTTGTTTCTGGTAGACTTCTGTTCTTCCTCTGCTACTTCTCTTTAATTGCATTTCACTGTTGTGGCACAGTTGCAGAAAGTAAGACTCTTTAAAATTACTACAAAACTGGCTTTTTAAGAAAAGCACACAAGCTGAATTTGGATTTTTCAAAGCTGTGGTATAAATTTTTCATGAATTCCTTCCCTTCAATAGTCAATCAGTTCAAAGAAGGATGTATTCTTTAAAATGTGCTCTTCGTTTTAATTAGAATGGTAGAATGCTTTGGGCTGGAAGGGACGTTTACAGGTCATCTAGCCCAAGCCCGCTGCAGTGAGCAGGGACATCTTTAACTGGATCAGGCTGCTCAGAGCCCCGTCCAACCTGGCCTTGAATGTTTCCAGGGACGGGGCCTCCACTACCTCTCTGGGCAGCCCGTTGCAGTGTTTCACCACCCTCATGGTAAAACATTTCTTCCTTATATCTAGTCCAAATCTACCCTCTCTTAGTTTAAAGCCATTACTCCTTGTCCTGTCAATTGTGTTGTAATTACTTTGTATATCCTTAACAATACATTTCCCAGTTAACGTTCGCTCTTAGTCCGATCATTGTTTTTCTTAATGGATATCTAGAAAGCAACGATTAGTCAAGGTAATGCCATTCTCGTTATCTCAGGAAGTGCATTTACATCTAATTAACGGGATTAATTAAATTTGATCCTTACAGGATCCTCAAATATTGTTTATCACAAATAACTGAATAGACACCAAACTTGACTCTATGAAGTGTTGTTTGCACCTTCCCCTTTCACAGGAAGATAAAGAATACACATGGGTCTGAGATAGCTTCTGGCTCTTCCCAAGACGGAGCTCATAAAATCAACTAAAGCGTGTGTAATTTTCTCCTGGAATTTGCATAATTGCTTTGGATTCGTCACAGAGAATAGCTTGGAAGGATGATTCAGCTCCATCATCCACATGCAGGTATCACAGGCTCATTAATCCTTCCCTGTGTGGCGGGGAAAGGGCAAGAGAGGAACAGGTAGAGCCACTCTCCAGCTGGCTGTGATGTTCACATCGCAGACAGCCTGGTCTTGCGTATCAGTAGGAAACCATACGCAATGCTGCTGGTGCCAGATACTCTCTAAGCTTAGCCGCAGTCATCTGTACGAAGCTTGGTTAAAACGGGCTGGGAAAGAGGGAGGAACTCCATGCACTTCGCAAAGGCAGCCTTGCTTCCCTTGAGCTGTTTCTAGCCTGTTTTGCAGGTGGTCTTTTAGGCACTACTGACCTGTTGTAGTCGTTGCTCTTGGCTGCAGGATTTTAATCATAGTGGACAACAGGTTAACCATGAGCCAGCAGTGTGCCCTGGCTGCCAAGAAGGCCAATGGCATTCTGGGATGCATCAAGAGGAGTGTGGCCAGCAGGACGAGGGAGGTTCTCCTTCCCC
>Ga0065711_1040243_pt1 | contig 17130 bp, 17 predicted proteins | sample Hoacrofraction12_FD_59098 | JGI IMG/M metagenome (GOLD analysis project Ga0065711, IMG submission 59098) | Hoatzin crop microbial communities from Cojedes, Venezuela - Epithelial fraction 12 v2 (version 2) | ecosystem: Host-associated > Birds > Digestive system > Esophagus > Crop | place... | reverse complement strand
CTGGCGGGGCGGTTTCTGTCCGCGCAGGGAAACCTCCGGTGCTGACGGGGAGAGACCGGGAGCCGCTGGCCGCCAAACTTCTGGAAGCTGCTTGGCGTGGGAAAACGCCGCTGCGGGGTCCTTCTCCTCAGATTGAAGGGGTTTTTGTAGAATCACACCGTGAAATGCCGCGGTGCCTGGTCAGGCGCAGGGTGAGGGTTCGAGGGCCGGAGGAAGGCGGCTCGGGAGCGGCCTCAGGCCGGCGGGCGGCGGCGGGGTGGCCGGGGGTGATCCCGGCGCACGGGGAGCGCTGCGCGGGGCCCCGGACACCGGCTGCGCGCTGGCGGGAGCCCCCCGGTGCTGGAATTCTGCAGCAGCGGAACCGGAGCTGGGTGCTCGCGTTGGCGGGAGCCTCAGGGCAGGCGGTGCTGGGGTCTGCGTGGGCGCTGGGTCTGCTGGCGGCCCGCCGGGGAGCGGAGCAGCCCCCAGCCTGGGGCGCTGCTGCTGGGCCGCTGCATCAGGTGGGCTGTTAGGGAGAGCGGGCTGCTTGGTGCCGGCAACAAGTGTTCATGAACAACTCGGTGTGACATGGAAGCGTTAACCCTTGCGTCTCGTATTACAGAAGTGTAGGGAAAGCATCCGTTAGAATGCCAGCGCGCTGCCCGAGGGGTGTGCTGCGGTGGGACTGAAGGGCACAGCGGAACTGCTGTTGGAAGGAACCGCGAAATCCCTCCGGCCCCGTGCCCCGTCCCTTCCCACGGCCGGTGGGCGTGGGGCTGGGTCCGTGCGGCTCCGGTGGGCTTCACCAGCATGCTGTGCTCCCAGTGGAAAATGCGTTTCATCTTGGATGTGGTGGGTCAGCAGGAACAGCAAGTGAGCCAAGTGAAAACGCTTAAATTGGAGTCTTTGCTACGTAATTCAGAAAGCACTTCGTTCCGAACTGAGCCTGTGTGCAGCCAATAAAGGGAAACTGAGCTTTGCAGGTGAATGACCGCTGACAAAAACCCGGTAACATCTCATAAGGTGTTCTCAAGCAGCGCTTCTGCAATAGTGGAGACTTACTAGGACATCACTTTCTTAATGTTGCCTGCTTTTTCGTCCTTGCTTATTCGTGTGTGTGCTCAGAGCAGTTACAGTGTTGTTCTGGTGAACTCATATTTACTGGCACGGCATGGTTGCTATGGAGATCGCTTAAGACATTCCAATAACTTCCTTACATAAAGAAGCCAGTTAATACTTTGGATTTGTGTGTGACATAATGTGGAGGAATTATGAGTGATGACAATTTAAAGTGAAATAAATTTGAAAAAAAAAAAAAAGGAAAACCGCAGATTAGTATATGCAATTTTAGTCTTAGGTAGTTCCCAGTGATGGATATACGAGAATGAACCTGACTGTTTAAATCTCTAAATCCAGTGGTTAATCTCTTTTAATTACGACAGGTGTATGTAAATAGAAGGTTAGCATTTGTTCTAGTAAGTAGTGACACAAGGCCCACTGTTTACCCTCAGACAAGTCCAACTCCAAATGTGTAGATTTCTGAGGCAAGCAGACCCCTGCAGTCCTCTTGCCTGGGACCGGTTTCCAGACTCCACTGAATTACTGCCTCGAGTCAAACCGGTGTGGCTAAGCCAGAGCGTGGTGGGGTTTCCTGGGAGCGGGCAGTAGCGTGTGTGCTCTCGGTGTCAAATGCCCGGCCCTGGAGGATTAGCTGCTGTTAACCTCACAGTTAGAAATCGCCCTTCTCCTCCAGCCTGTGTCTGTCCAACCTCAGCTTCCTGCTGTTGGATCTCACCTCGACAAACCGGAGGAGCTCCTGTTGCCACGTCCCTGTCTCGGTGTAGCAGCAGGCTGGGACCGCGGCTGCCTGGCATCCTCGTTGGTGGGACGCGTGGGTTGAGCTCTCCAAGTCCCTGACTCCGAGGGTGAACTTCATATTCGTGGGTCTGTCCCGTGGATCTGCTCTCAGCCCTCTCCGCTTTCTTCAGCATCGTTTTTGTAAGTGCTGGGACTGGTCTCGTTGCTTCGACAGGGCTCGTGCCTGGGCAGGCTGGTGCTGATGCAGCCTGCGTGCAGCGCGGGCTCGTTGTCCGTCCCAGGGCCCGGTGGTGCGGAGCTGTGCTATGGGGGGTCATGCCTGAGGAACAACCACCCTGCTGCCTCCTCGCTCCCCTCCCTGGGTGCTGTGTTCTCCCCTGCCCCCCAGTTTTCCCCTGGTTCAGGTAATGTCTCTTGACTGTGGAGCTGGGTCCGGGCCAAGTGTGACCGATCCTTTGCGTTTCCTCTGAGCTGCAGTGGGGGAGGAAGTGCATCTGCATCTTTCTGACAGGCTTCTGGTGCTGTCCTTGGCCGCGGTGTGCACGTCGTGCTGTTTCGTGTTTGCTGGTCCAACCTTTGCAATATTTCTGAGCATTGCAGGGCTGGGGTTCAACTAACAGAAAAGCTGACTTTGAAAGGAGAGCCTCTGCGTGTTTTGTGCGTGCCTCCAGAAAGCCCTGGTACACGAGAGCTCAGTTCCCCTTGCTCTGTGAGCTTCAGCTGGCTCCATTTACACGGGGAGCTCGGCGTGGTCCCTGGCTGCGCGTCCGCGTCGGCTCCAGCCTGCCCAGCTAGAGACGCTGCCTCGTGGTGCCTGCTGCACAGCTGGCTCTTGGCGAGGTGCCTGTTTCTGAACAGAGAAAGGTAGTGAGAGGGGGGCCTGAAAAAAGGGTGTGAAAAGGATGGGAAGGAGAAGATAAGGTGAAAGAATAGAAGGGCTGCGAGCACTCTTGGAGTCATGGTGTGCTGGAAGAAGGCGGGCTCAGTAAGCTGCACCGAAGCGTACTGTGGATTTGTCGTTATCACCACGTGCTGTTGTCCGTCAGAAGAAACAAGCCTTTGTCTCTGAAAGCTTTTTGGCTTTTCTTATTTATCCCTGTAAGAACCTTTTAAAAGCTGCTTAGTTGGTCAGTGAATTTGTTCGCCGGAACTGCAGCAGAGCCGGCCCGGGTGCCGGCTGCCCCGCTGCCTGGTGCGACCCGTCGGCTCTCCGTGGCCGGGCACGGGGCACTGCCATGTCTCGGCCCACGGTCGCAGGGCTTGGTTTTCATGTGGGCAGAAAGTATCTTCGGTTGTTGTTCTGTGAAACGGCCAGGCAAGTTTTATTGACACTATCCCCTCCCTGTTTATTTTTTATTTTGTTTTGTTTTTCATACTAAATGGGGCAAACCCGTCATTGTGAAGCCAGTGGGAATGTTTCAACCCGAAGATTGAAAAGGCATTTAGCAGAGTTGCAAGGGCTTGGGAAGCAGGGCTGAGCGATAGGAAATGAAGGCACCCTTACACTTGGAGCTGTTCGCATTCCCCACAGCTGTGTGGTGTGAGAGGGGGGAAGAAACAGAGCGTGAGGGATCTGTACGTGCGGCTGTGTCTGAAGAGGAATTTCAGGAGTGCATTTTGGTTGTAACTTCTCCTGAATCAAAGTGGCTTACTAAAAAAGTGTGTGTAAAATATACATGAGAATATGTAAAGCCATCTGGTGCTTTCTGCTGAGCTGTTCTTCCCTCGCTTACGCCCAGGTGAGTGGTCGGGAGGCTAGCTGCTTGCTTCCTGACCCTGAATTAGGCTTCCAGCTCATTTATAAGGTTTTAATGCTGCAGCCCAATTACTTGCACCGTGATTAGTATCTTGTCTTGATCGCTTCTTTACACATCCCTTATTTGACTCTCCCCGCCAGAGTGCAGATGGCTTTTTGCAAGGCGGTTGAGTGCAGTCTCCTGGGTTTATCCTTCTTGCATCAAAATCAACTTTTTCAAGCAAGTTCCCGGTTTTACAGCCCGGAGGTACAGCAAACCCGTCGGACTCGAGTAAGCTGCGCGCGGGGTTGGTCTGTGGCCGGGTGAAACGGCCGTGGGGGGTTGTGTTTCCCCTCTCAAGGGGCAATCTCTGTTTGAAGCTCTCGGGCTCAGGTAATCCCGGGGGCTTCGGGGCCGCGGGCGGGTGCGTCCCCCCTCCCTGGGGCTCTGGGGCCCGATCCGGCGCCGGCCCGCGGCACCTCGCCTCGTGGTGCCTGGTCCACCCGTGGCTGGGCGCGTCGGGTGATGGGAGAGCCGCTCTGCGAGTGCCTGCGGCGAGTTTCTGAGCCGGGAAACGCTGTCCTGTGGAAGCGTGTGTCTGCGGTACAGCGAGGAAGCTGTTACGTGTCCCGTGGTGCTTTCCTGGCCGGGCGGTTTGCCGAAGCGCGACAGCTTCCAGGGGTTCTCGCAGTCCGAGCGGCGATGGCGGGGACACGCACGGTCCCTGCTCTGCCTGCCCGCTGGCCTCCTCCTCCTCCTCGCAGGAGGCTGCAGAGCCTCAGCAGCTGCGCAGCATGGCGCCCGTCCCCATGGAAACGGGCGAGAAGCTGCAAAACCTGGGGGAAAGTGCTTAAAATAACCCCCATTTTAATTTCAAGCCATGTGTTGGCAGGCTGGGGGGTTACACACACACACCGGAGCGTGTGTCCCTCCGGCCCCGCCTGGGAGACCTGGCGAGCGAAGGCTGGAGCGCTTCGTTCGTGGAGCTGGCTGATGTACGGGGAACGAGCCGTGCACGCTGGTGCTGAGCCTGCCTCCTGCTCCGACCTGTCGTCCTGCAGCCACCTTCCGCCGAGCCGGCACCGACGGCTGCGGGGGGCTGCTGGGGGCTGCAGGGTGCGGTGCCTCCAGCTGCAGCTTCGAGGAGGATGCTCAGACCCACGTGTCATCGTCAGCTCACATCGCTTTGAAGCCAGGAGTTCCATCGCTGCAGATTGGCAAGCTGCTTACGTTCCTCCTTCTGCTTCCTGTTGCCTATTTTTTGCGTTCTCCACAGCACAAGGCATTAGTTTTTCCAGTCGGGATTCCCCCCTGTAGTTGTTCCAGGGGCTGGGACCCTCAGGGAAGCAAGGGCACGCCAGCAGACTGTGGGAGGTGCCGGAGCGACAGAAAGGACGGGGAGCAAAGCCCGGCCTCGCCACGCACCCCGTACCGCTGCGGTGACCCAGACCCCTCCCGCTGCGTTTGCCCCGGGTCTGGGGGCATCCCGCCGCGCCGGCAGGAGAGGGACCCTGGGAGAGGGGACAGTCCTGGCCCTGGCCCAGGGAGCAGGAGGAGTTTCTCTCCCTCCCTAAGGTGCCGAGTGTCACAAACCACACGCTGCTTTTTGACGGGGTGGCTGGCACGGCCTGGGCTGGGTCCCCACGTCCCCGGGGGCCGGCACTGCCCGGCAGCATCGTCCCTGCTCCGGCTGCTGCCGACCGCGCTCCTCCTGCCGTGGCTGGCTCCTCGCACCACCGGGCTTTGTCGTCTCAGCTGGGCTGGGATTTCAAGCCCTGGGAAGGAAACATTGCCCTCTGGTTGGAGAACTGTGGAGTAATGACCAGTAAGGCGGTTATAAAGTCCCAAATCCCATTTAATTAGGGTCAGATGCAGATATGTTCAGCTCCCGTGCTCTGCAAATTGCTTATTAAAGTAATCACTGATCAGATTGCAAGGCAAACTTTTTTCATAGCCTGGCTGTGGCTGTGGGTTGGGAGCACAGATGCCTTTCCCTGTTATTTAAAAACAAGAGAAAAAAGCCTTTATGTATTATCAAAGTGGTAGCTAAGTCAGTAAGTGGGGGGAGGAGGGAGTGGGAATTACAAGGAGGTGTCAGAAAAGCTGTGTTTAGTATTGTCAGCAGTGCTTTGTTTTTGCTTTAAATCTTGCTTCCCCGGATCCGTGGCTTTCTGTGTGTGCTTTGCCCAGAGACAGGCTCTTGCCACACGCTGGCTGCCCCCAGCCTCCCCAGCAGAGCCGATGCTCCTTGTTCAGCCACAGGGTTGAGAACTTCTCCAGCCTGAAGCTTTTCAGTCTGTTGTGTAATGCAGAAATAGGTTAAACCCACAGAACTTGGTAACTGCGTGTCATGAAGGTGTGTATTAATAAGCACGACGTTTGGGTTACTGGCTCTCTTTCTCCTCCAGAAATAATTAATAACTTTGCTGTCACTCTCCGCGCTGAAGGCCGTGGTCTGTTCTCAATAGCGCTGGAAGAAATCTGAAGAAAAACCATTATGGATTGTGCTGGTGAAAGGGGACAAAGCGTCTCCCTTTGAACACTGAAAATTACAGTTGTGGAAACGTGTTGCCATTGCTCACCAAAGAGCGTGCTGTATCTTTCACTTGTGCTGCCTTAAGAACATATATTTTTGTTTAAATCTTGTAATTTACAACTATTTACAAAACTAAACTGCCTTTCACGGAGAGAATACAGTATGCACAGAGACTGGAAATTTCGCGTTTGCAGCATTCCATTATGTATCTTGTTCTTTCACATCTTTGTAGGGCTTTCACTTTGCCGTTTCCCCTTTCACAAGGTCACCGCTAGCGGGGTGCGGGTGGGGTCTGGGGCTGACTTGCTGGCCGTGCACGCTCCCGTTCCTCAGCCCTCCTCCTGCGTGGCCTCTTCCCACCTGGGGACCCTGAACGCTGGAGTCTGGCTTGCCCGGCACGCAGTGTGCTTCCTCCTGCGGCATCACCCCCGCATCTTCTGGAGGCGAGGGAGGGGAGGTCCTGCGAGGCCTCGAGGAGCTCCTGTGTCTGTGGGAGGTCTAAACAGAGGAGATCGGGGTAAAACAAACCCTGAGAGCAGCTGAGGCTGTGTGCATGAAGCTAAGTTAAAAAAAAATTAACAAATCCAGCAGCAGTTCATGGGATGCTTGACTGACAGGAAGGGAAAAGTAAAAGGAAAAAGTTGTCTGAAGTACAATTCAAGTAAAATGTTAGACCGAGTTAGCACTTGGTCTGTTCTGCGAAGGCCGCAGTCCTCACGATCGGCTTGAAGTGGGCTTGCTGTGAATTCCAAGGAACGTGCAAGAGCACGCTGCTAGGGATCTGAACAGCTTACTGACCACGTTCCTGGCGCCGGCACGGCGACCTTCCCAGCTCTGCTGGCGTTCCCACCGATGCCCGCAGTTCTCTGGGGGTACGAGTGCAGCAAGATGGAGCTGATGGTGCCAGGTACGTCGCAGAGAGCCCGCACCGTCAGTGCCCGGCTGCCAGGGCACTCACGGATCAGCTCGTGTGGCGGCTGGCGGAACGTCGGCGCGTGTCGCTTGACGAGTAAAACCTTCCTCGAAATGAAAAAAAGTTGCTCTTTCGCGGCTTGGTGCTTTTGTTGTATGAACCTCTGGTTCCGAAGTGGTAAGTGGGTTAAAGTGCCTACGGCTGGTTCGGGTCTCGCCTGCCAGGGGGTCACAGGCGTTGGCTGGAGCAGTCCACGCAGGCAGCGGGATAACGTGTGTCTGCTTTTGAATCCCGCTTTGTTTCTCTGGGAATGCCTGAAACTGAGCGTGGTGGGTGATGTTTGTGTGGAACAAGGGTGCTGGCTTGCAGCGGTGTTCTCTGCCCCGGTCAGGACTGGGCCTTTCCACCCGCTGTGGTCACGACAGAGTCCCTGCGAGCGTGTGCCGTCTGGAGGTGCGGCGCAGGGGAGCTGCGGAGCCCGTCGCTCGTGGTCAGCGGGGGGATGTAAAAGCAGGAGCGACTTTTCCCCTTCTTTTCCGTCGACCTGCTCTCCAGCCGCAGTTCCAAACGCTTTGTCATTCAGCAGTCCACGAAGCGTTCTGTGGCTGCGGTTCTTGTTAATGTGTGGTTTCTACCACCTTGTCCTAGGATCCCCTAATGAGGCACCTACACAAATAATATAATAATCACAAATAATAATCTCCCTGTTGTGTGATGTGGCTACAGGCTATAGAGAAGCCGTACGGCAGTCACGGAGGGCTCTGTGTCTCCCAGATGCTCTGTGTGCCGGTGTATGGGTGGGTGTGCAGCAGGGAGGAGAACGACGACGGCTAATCTCTGGTTTGGCATTTATCTCCTGAAGTAAAGAGAGGCGGGATAACTTGCAAGCGACTTGGCTTCTCCTAACAAGAGGAGGTAAATGTTGGTGTCCTTTTTCCCGCTCCCACTGTTCTTCAGGAATTAAATTGCTTTAGGTGACAGTTACGGAAAATTAAAAGTGCTTAGGATGTGTGGGAACAGGCAGCTCTGAATACTGCTAAGCAATGAGATATGACAGCGTGCGAACGCTGATGTGCTAATTTACATCTAGCCTGTTGTTCAGGGCCCGTTCCGATACCTGGCACTAGAAAAGAGATGCAGGCACTGAAGGGTGTTCTGAATTCGGCGGCTTGCTGATTTGGCTGTGCACGCTGAATCCTTATAGGCTGATGGTTAGCCGTGCAGTGTAATTAATTTAAATGGCAATGTAGTGTATTTACAGCTCAGCTGACAGTTCTGGAAGCTGATAATTTTAATTTATTGTTCCAAAAGATACACTTACTCAGTTCTAGTGGCACCAGCAGGGACCTGGTGGGCTTCTGAGGCTGATGGTGCTCTGAGTAGCTTTCAGGTTAACCTGCTGTTGGCTGTTCCAACATGGAAAGTTACCTTATTGTCCAAGGTTTTCGTTTTGCTACAGCCTAGCTGTCTGAAGATATAGGTGATCTTTGATATTTATATGGGCAATATGCTGGTTACAGCGTATTGGAGCACTGGAGAAAGAGCACCGAGTAGCTCTGAAGCAAAGTGGTGAGGATAAGAGTAAAGACGTAAAAGCGTGGTGCTGTAGATACTGGTGCATTGCTTTGGGTCTCCCATTTCTGCGTGGTCTGTACAAGGGAAAATGCAGCTCTCTTTGCTTAGAAAAAAATCTTGCTTTCTTCCTTTCTTCATTTCAGGTTAACTCTCCGACCAAAAAAACACCCCCCACCCTCCAACAAAAGGCACATTGGCATCACTGCTTAAAATACTGGCGTATGATTTCTGTCCTGTGAATTTAGAGGGATTACCGGCTGGCAGCACAGGCCATCATATATGTGTATATATATCAGATACCTGGCGGTGTGTGTATATATATATATATATATATGTATAAATCTCAGATACCAGGCAGGGGGGAAAAAGAAGGGAACAGGAAAACTCGAAGAACCTTCTGTTGACAAGAAAGCTGAGACACTTCCTGGCATTGGCATTTCGTGTTATTGAGGTCTAGGCAGGATATTCAGTATAAGGGCATGTGGAGAAGCCCTAACGTAGGTCCCCTTTTATGGTCGCCTGAAGAATTCCCATGTGTTTTTGATCTCGTGCCTGAGTATACTGGCAAGGGTGAGAAGGAAGGGGCTTGGAAGGGCTTGGGCTGAAGCTCAGGTTCCTCCTCTGAGCAAGCAGTTCTCCATGAGGATTAGGTAAAACACCTGCAGAGGTGTAGGCTGCAACGAATGCTAATTACAATTATCCAAAAAATTGAGTAAATTATATACTTGGGAAGTCCCCTGCTTTGGAGGTCAGTCAATCATCCAGGACTGTCAGGGTCAGTCAAGATCCTTCCAGATCTGTTTTCTGCTGACTGCGCGAGTAGCACAGGACGTGTACGCGGCTCAGGGGGCTCTGGACGGTGGGTGAAACATTTTTGTTTTCCTCACAAAGAGCTTGTTACTGCTGCTACCATTTTGGTGCTAATCCAGGTGCAGAAAGAACACTTCTGAAGCACTGCACGGCACGTGTGCTGCCGAGGTGTGACGCTCCCCATCAGTGCACGCTGCAGACACCCGCAAGCCGCTGCCCTGAGAAGGGAAACCTGCCCGAGCGTGCCCCGCGGCCGGGCTGTGCAGCCACGGCGGTGGATCCAGCCGTCCCTCCCGCCAGCGCTGGAGGCACAGCCACCTCCCGAGTCAGACCAGCGATGGGTAAATCTCCTCTTGCCGCCGCTGCCGCCGATGTTGGCTGGCCACACGACTACCTCCGTGACTCAGTGCGGTTTTGCACTCAGAAGGATATTACATCTCTTCTGAAAGACCTTTTTTTTTTTTAAACTGTGGTATGTAGCATGATAAATTACCTTGTAAAAGAAATGTCATATAACCCACTGGAAGGCTGTGTACTGCGCATTTGCTTTAAATTTTACTGGTTCCCCAGTATTAATGGAAACTGGCAGGCAAGACCAGAAAGTAGGAAACGCAGAAAATGATATACATTAGACTTGGATTGTTTGTGCTGTTGGAAAACGTGCTTTATGCTTTACAGAAAATAAGGCTAACGCTTGGTCCCAAATAATTTGCACTTTAAAGGCTTGATGCCGCATGTGATAATCACATGAATAATTCATACACATTCAAGCAGTCCTCATAATTTCACATTCAAGCCTGATTCTAGATTTGCTCAAAACTCTGAACTGCCATAGAGCAGTGGCTCCTCCAGCCCAGAAAGCAGCTTGGCAGGACCTTCAGCACGGGGATGAAGCGATAAGCTCTCCAGCCGGTGCCGGTCGCGTGTCTCCGTGAGGGCTGGGAGCCTTCCCCATCGTCCCTGCGTGGGTGGGCAGCGTCCAGAGCTCGGCGACTCGAGTGCCCCCTGGCTCTGACCTTGACATGTTTTCATTTGCTTTCATACATCGTTGCACCTTTAACCGGTAATAAACACTACCAGGAAAGTCGGCGTGGGTTTGAGCTGTTGCTGTGAGCTCAGCGTGATGCTGGAGTCCCCTGGATGGCCAGCGATGCCTGTGCAAGAAGCGTTGCGGGGGGAGATGCAGATAAAGCCGCACATGGTGGGCAACAGCGGGGAGCTGGATGGGGCGGTTGGCTTGGGTTTTCTCCCCCGTGTGCGGGCGCGCGTGGCTTAGCCTCCAACACAAGCACTGCCTGTCGGCTTCATACTGGGGGTCTGGAGCAGCTCGGGGGTCCTGAGGCTTTGGCACAGCTCCGCAGGCGACCCGGGCAGGCGTTCCGGGTGGAGCGAAGAGATGCTCGCGTCGGGGTGCTGATGGCAGTACCGCACCGCTCCGCTTGGACAGCCCGGCCGGCTGCGGCCCTCCGTCTCCTGGCTCGTGGGTCAGACCCACCGGCCATCTGGAAGCCGCCTGAAGGTGTCCGTTGGACAAGCTGACTGCTTGGACACCTGTGAACTGGGGGTTTGTGATAGTCCCTCGGGAACTCCATAGCAACCAGTGACAGCAAAACAGCCCTGTCGTCAGCTGCGGTGCGGTGCGAGGGCAGGGTGCTGGGCACTGCAGTCACTGTTCGTTTAGTTCAGTTCGTTTTTATTGTCCGTTAAATGCCACAGCAGGAGAACTGCAAGCAGGTGTCAAAACAAGCACCGTTGCGACAAGGCGAACTTACTGATTGATTAATGAATATTTTCAGTGTGTTGTACGTTTTTCTACATGGCTTTCTGATATAAAAATCAATGTGTGAAATTATCTAAAAAAAATAACAGGTTTCTTTTAACTAGAACAAATTGCTTCTGTTTATGAAAATGCTGAGTAACATCAACAAGCAATTCAATCGCTGATTGCCCCGCGGTGCTACTTTGGAAGTAATTTCAGTTCGTGTTTCCTCTGGCCTTGGTTTGGATTATTCTGAGCGCTTAGCTCAGCATCCCCAGGGTGCCCCCGCCTCGCCCCCTCCTCTCTCCGGGAGGCCTCGGTCCTCCCCGTCCCCGCGGGGCAGGGGGCCTTGGCCCTTGCCGGCTCTTGCCTTGCTGTCCCACCCAGGCTGTGCGGGGGTCATTCCCCGGGGCCAGCCCCAGAGCCCGGGGCTGTCGGACCGTGGCCGTGGGGACGCTGAGCGGAGGCAGAGCCCTGCGGGATGCGCTCAGGCCCCCCAGGCCATCTGTGCCCGGGTCCCCGAGCTGCCGTGCCGTGCTGTGCCATGCAAGCAGGGGGTCTCTGCCGAGGGCCGCCTGTTCCCCGCGCAGGCACCGCTGCGGTGGGGAACGGGGCGAGGGCTGCACCCCGCAGCGGTGCCGGCCGCAGTCGGAGGGGGAGCGATGCCAGAGCGAGCTGGTGCATAAGCGTGTTCAAGAGAATTTCTTATCGCAGAAGTAGGATGTCTGCTTTCCCCAGAGAAGGTGAACTTGGTGAGTAATTCTGTTTGACACCCCCGCTGTCGGTGCGCTTGGGTCTGCTCTCCTGTTGCGAGGTTGAAGTGATCCTGAGTGGCTGTGGTCACCCGCCCGTGCTCCTGCGGGTACCAGTGGGCAGGCGCAGTCCCCGCAGTGCTCCGCATGCGTCGGCGTGGCCTGGCCACCGAGGGAGTCTGTTCTGACACCTCCGAAATGAAGAACGGATTTGTTGGTGACTTCAGGGAGCGCTGAAGGGGAGCATGGCTCCTACCTGGGGTCAAGCCTACCCCGCAAAAGTATCCTCAAATATTGAATCTCTTGTGGCTCTTTTTTTCCTTTCCAGATTTGCCTGCATCGCAAGCACGTGTGACTAACAGCCGCCCTTGTATGCTGCCTTGGTCCTAGTTTTTCCTGCTTTGCAAGAAAAGAACCCCGTCTGTCGCCAGAGCTGTGTGAAATACCCTGCCTGACTCGATGTGTGGCAGAACCCAGAACAGAACAGGTGTGAGTCCACCGGCAGTGGCGGGGAGGCTGCACCCCGGCCTCGGCAGTGCGTTTTGTCTGGCCCGGGGCTGGCGTTCGCCAGCCTCAGAGCCGTCGGCTCCCGGGGCCGCAGTGTGCTTGGGGTGCTTTGATTGCCTTCCAGACCCTCGCGGAGCCGCCGGCAACGCCGACCCGCGGTGCGTATCCTCCCTTCAGCTGTGTTTGTCAAAGAAGTGTAGCCCAGTTGAGTAGCAGTGTTCTCGCAGGCGCTAAAATACTGCGGCGGCTCTGAGAGCAGCGCGTCCGTTGATCCCGGCGGAAGGTATTTTGGGAGCACGCCTGCTGCTCGTGAGCCGCCGGGACAAAGATAGGACCGTGCGCCTGAAATAGCACCCTGGAGCCAGGCGCGCGGTGCAAACCCCACCGGTGGCTGCTCTTGGGAAGAAAATCCAGAGTTTGTTTTCAAGTCATCATCGCTGTGTTGACAGGGCTGTCGCGGGGAATGTATAAATTAACTCCAAGTACGATGTACACACATGCAGATACTGCACACTGCTCACATCGCAACGTGAGTAAATGAAGGACTCGTTAGCTTTTAAATATATGTATATAACTGCTGCCTGTTGAGGACGAAAGCCTTTTTATTATTGTAGTTCAGTGCGTATTCTCCTCTAAGGCTGCCTGTGGCGGGGGCTCCGCTGGCCCCGTGCCGTGCGGGCATCACAGCAGTGCTGTGCTCAGTCGGCGCCGGCGTCGCGGTGGTGCGGCAGCGAGCGGGGCCGTGCCGCGGTGACCCTTCCTGGGAAGCAGAGCACCGCTGGGCTGCTCCTGAGCCACGGAGAAATGCATGGCGATGCCAGTGTGTGCATTAATGTGCATATGGTTAAAAAAACCAGCCCCAAACCAGACATCAGCTGCATTTCCACGGTGCTAATCCATCCAGTTGCCAAGAAATGAATATAACTGAGAACTCCAGCTCTTTTTCATGAGGTTTGTTTTTTTCTTTTTGGTTTTCTTTATGGTACTCAAATGGAATGAACTGCTGTACCTGAGACCATCCTTAAACACGGCAATTGCAGCATGTACTAGAGTTATAGTATATATGTGCTAAAAAGCAAGAAAACTGCGTTTAGTTTTGAAGCGTATCCTCCATCGCAGCTCTTGCGGATGAAGTGCTTCTTGGACACCCACAGACGATAAGCGATGATGGATGTGTATCTGGTAACTGAACTACTGCCGAGTTAGCGTCTTAACCCTATAGATTCACTGCTGCAGTAGAAAGTAGGCAGAGCGATCTGGCTGGTGTACGAACAGCTTTTTTTGGTTTATTTTTCCAATGTTCTGATAGCCATCACCAGCCACAGTGAAGTAGCAGGAGGAACAAGGCTGTCTTTCGTGTCCCACAGTGAATTTGCTGGTGTGGCAGGTAGTAAAAGCCTCTTTTGATTAAAAACCAGAAGCAGCTGATCATGAAAAATACTCGTGGAGACTCGTTACGAGTTGTTGTCTCAGGGCTGTTACACACTGAGTCTCCAGGAAACCCTAACCTTTCTGGATTTATTTGTAAAAAGCAATGATAGTCAGGAAGCATAGAGTAAATGGTGTAGAATATATGATATTGAATAGAATAATGACGGTTGTTCCCCAAAAGACCCATTTTTGCTGTCTGAGACCTCTAAAAGGGTCTCTTGTATTTTTTTTAAAAGAAGGTGATGCTGAATTCTGTCTTGTTCTCACTTGAAACCCGAATGCTCTGTGCCTTCATCAGGAGTGCAGTAAAGGGGGGGGCAAGTTAGGGAGTGGTGGATGACAGACCCGAAGGGTGCCTGGAAAGCCACGAGAGCAACCTTATTAATGCAGCTGTGTTATGATAATGCCATGGAAGCCTTCAGTGAGATCGGAGACAATTGTGCGAGGAGAGTTCCTGCAGGAAAGAAGTTACGGTTAAACAGACGTGAGGGGGTGGGAGAAATAGGTGCTGTCCTGGTGGAATTTGGTGGAATCGGAATTTGGTGGTATTTGAGAGCAGACCCAAATCCAAAGTGGTGGAATGTGTGTCACCCGAGGGGTGGAGCGAGCGTCCCTGCGGCTCATGGTCCGCGGTGCTGCGGCGTCGCCGCGGCCCGGCAGTGCGGGATGGCGGGGCGGGCACCGACCGGCGTGGCCGGGGGAGAGCGTGGGTGCTGCCCGCGGAGCGGGATGCTCGCCGGCACCTGGGAGCCGTGCCGGAGCCGGGCTGCGGATCCGTGCGCCCGGCCGCAGGCTCGGCAGCACTCGGTTGGAGCGCGAAGCCGGGGCGGCTCGGCAGGCAGCCGGGGGTTTTTCTGCTCCTTGCCTGGCCCCGTGCGCGCAGCGCAGGGCTTGCAGGGAGGATCGACGCCCACGGTACAAACAGCTGCGGGGCTATTTATCCTGAAAATACAGGGGACTGTGCCGCTCGTGTATGATCAGCCACACACCAGTTGCTGCTGTGAGCCTAATAATTTTTTCACAATACCTCAGTGTTTGTTTCTGCATAAAACGTGAAGTTAAACACAAAGTAGGTAGCTCCTTTTCCTCTCCGCTTTGAGCAGCCTTTGTTGCTTTCTTTAGGTACACAGAAAAAATACGCCAAGTCTGAGGACTTCAGTTACCTACGGTTACTGGATTTAATGTGGATCGCTCTTTCTTGGAAAAGCATTATTAATTATTAATATTGCTAATTTTCCTATTAATGAATGTATTAAATCCTCCAAATTGTGTCAGGGCCTTTCCAAGTGGTACGGTGCTAAGATTAGCGATGGTCTGTCTGCTTTGAACACTCATGAAAGCCATTTCCCCGATCTTTTAATACAAAGCATCGCTTTGCTTTGTTCTCCAAAATGGCTCCGTCCCTCTAAGAAGCATTTGTGTCGTTGCACGTCGGGAGTTGGGATATTGTTACAGCGGGATAAAGTGCACTGGATTTCACGGTAGCAACGGGTGCATCTCTACAATTACTCTTCTGCTCGTTATTGTCTGTATTTCCATGGCAACCGGAAGGCCTGGTCGCGGGCCGCCGCGGCTGTGCGCGGTGCTGCGGGAGCGGCAGGCGGGATGCCCTGCGCCCGGCAGCCCCTGCTCCTCGCTGGCCGGGTACCGGAGCTGCTCGGCGCTGCGAGCGGGGCCGCGTCGCTCCCTTCGGCAGAGCTCCCGCAGAACTCTCCCCGTCCGCAGGCAGCTGCTGAGACAATTTCCCCTCATTTTTCTTCACCAGCTGGCAGCACTCCTGGACTTTCTGGGTGGTTGCTACTCTCAACCGGACTCGGAGCCGTCTGAACACGCCGTGTCCACGCCGGGCGGGATGGTCTCCTGCCCCTCAGCGTGCTGCGTGACAGGGAGTGCGAGCGTCCCGACTGCTCGCTTCGCTTGTCAGCCTGCTAGTGGTAACACGGGCTGACAGCCCTGGAAAAATGACTGGAGAATCCATTCCGCTGCAGCCTCGGGGCCCTGCCTTCCACAGGTTGGCTGTTGCTATATAAAGAAATAGCCTGTTGTTTCTAAATTTACTCCGTTAATGTCACAGAGCATAAAGAAAAATAGCAAGAATAAAGTGACATTTACGGCAGGGAGTGACCCAGGGAGCCGGCCGGTTGCGGCCGTGCCCGTCTGGCTGGGTGCTCAATGGGTGTCTGTTCCTCCTTCTGTTTAATTACTCAGGCCCGGGAAGTCGGCTGCGTGCACGGCATCTTCCACCTCAGACATCGCTCTGCTGCGCGCTGTGCAGCCGGCTCTGATTTTAAGCAAAATCCAGGCATTGTCAAAATCTTTAAAGAAACAAAAAGGGGAGCGAAGCGGCGCGCGGGGCTGCTGCCGTTCCCGGGCGGCCGGGAGCCGGGCGGTGCGGCCGTGGCAAGGCCGGCATGCAGCGAGAGGAGAGCGCGTGGGACCGGAGCCGGGCAGGGCTCAGGGCACCTCGGTGCCGGGGGGTCCCTTCGTGCCCAGGCCTCGGCAGTCCCCTGTGAAGGGTCAGCAAGCCTCGGCAGACGCCAGGTACACACGGCGTCTGTCCGAGCAGCACCGTCCCACTGCTGTCGCCTCTGCTCTGCCACCAGCAATAGCCTGCTCACCGGACTGGGAGAAGGTCAGAGCTGTAACTGCGGCCAAGAATAATCATTAAATGTAAGAAATTACTTATGTTGCCATAAATATAAGCACATTTGGGAAAAAAAAGTATTTTTTCTCACTAGGACATGGATGTAACCTGTGTGGACCGCATCTCCTTCTGTCCCTCAGACGTCCCTCAGCTGTGTCACCCTGGTGTTCCTCGCATGGACCCGCTGTCGCGAGTGCGATTGGGGTTGTTCCAGTAGGTCCAAGGTCAGATTTCCTGTGTCTAATGTAAGTGGCAGTTCCGTTCCCCCAGTTTGTTGTTTTAACCTTTTTGGGAAATTCCAGTGCTTGCAAGTTCTTTGCATACTAACGTTTTGCAAATTTTGTATAAGGCTTGTTGCAAAAGCAGGTTTTGATACAACATTGGGTAGGCTTTGAGCTCAGGTGAAGCCTTCACAGTGTTGTCAAACGAATGTCCCACATAGATGCATTCCTTCCTACAAGTGCTTCAGAGAGCTGGTGCTTGATGCGTTGGGATGCGGGCAGGCTCCTGTCCGCAGAGGAACTCTAAGTGTTTCTGTGGGCTGTGATCACGCCGAAACGTTAGCCCGTGTGACGCAGCACCATCCCGCAGCGATGCTCTGCGGGACGAGCCCCTTGCTGAGGCTGTGTCCGTCTGTCCTGGCTGGGAGTGCCCCTTTGCTCTGTGGCTG
>Ga0065711_1040242_pt1 | contig 17130 bp, 12 predicted proteins | sample Hoacrofraction12_FD_59098 | JGI IMG/M metagenome (GOLD analysis project Ga0065711, IMG submission 59098) | Hoatzin crop microbial communities from Cojedes, Venezuela - Epithelial fraction 12 v2 (version 2) | ecosystem: Host-associated > Birds > Digestive system > Esophagus > Crop | place... | reverse complement strand
AAAAAAAAAAAAAAAAAAAAACAAAACAGAAAAAAACCAACATTAAAAGACTGGTGTGGAAGGAAAAAAACATCAAAGAGGCCAAATCTTAGTATGTTACTGCTTAGCAAGTCAGGAGCACAGCACATATTGTTGTAACCTCACACGCTGCTTCTAAAATGGGAGACCCAGAAATGCTTCTGAGCTGCTGAGTGGGGGTAGGGGTTGGATTGCAGACCAGTGCTAAGGAGAGACCTGGGCACACATCAGTCTGCTCCTGGCCCTCCCATCCACGCATTGTTGCTTCATGGGAGCAGTTACAGAAGGTGTCAGGGGCCTCGGGGCCCTCCATCCACCTTTGGGAGCACCACGATTAAAGGAAAGAGCATTTTCATAGAGATTAGGTTTGGGACTGGGAACATAAATAACATGTTCACACTTCAGACAAGCTAAAAAAAAGTTTATGGGCAGTTTTGGAGATTCGTGTAATGGGTTGTATTGAAGTTATATCTGCATATGTTGCTTTGTCCTGTGGTTACTGTATTGAGGAAAGCAACTAAACCAAGGCAGAATATATAATATTCATCTATGGTCTTTCCTGAGAGTATCAAGAGCTTTCAACAGAGATCATCTGAAGAACAGCATTCCTCTAAGGCAGACAATTCTTCCCACATAAATTAAGATCAAAGAGAATTATTTGCCAAGCCTGCAAGGAGTCAGGCCTCATTCTGCAAAGAAAAACTAAAACGGACTGTGTGGGGGTAAAGGACTTCGTTACAGTACATGTGGTTCTTCTAGTTTTGTTACTAATGACCTAAACAATTCATACACTTGGAAAGAGCAATGTATTTTAGCTAAATTCTGAGAAATTAAACAAATTATTGAAATGCACTTATTTAAAATGAGGCACTCAAGAAATTTTGAGGCAAGGAGTTAATTAACATTAAGAATCTTCAGTCCAACCTAAATCTCACTATGCATTTCTGATTTCTAGGGTTAACAGATGGTCTCTTCACCTCACCCTTCAAAAACTCTAAATTACCTGGCATTTCACAAGATAAATGGTCAATGGCATAAATTTGCAGTGACATTTCAGTATCCCAACCAAATGCTTGTAGGCAAACATCTAATCTGTCTGACAGACTTCATTCCACCTGTGATGCAGGGAGACTTGCATTTCAATTCAGAGTATTTGCAAATATACAGCTCCAAAGATCTTATGCTGTCTTCAACTTTTAAGAAATTAGTAAAGGTTTTAATATTTTATAGAAAATTTAAGGGAAGACATAAACAAAAGCCCATCCACCCCTTTTCCCAGTGATGAATGTTTGTCTTGACTTCTAAAGAATGAATAATTAGTGTGTCTGTAAGAGGAATTTTGAATAAGGATCATATCTACAAACCTTTGCAAGGATTTGACAGCACTAATAAAGGTGAGGTGATAGAAAGGCACATGTTTAACAACAGTTTATTGCTTCTAACAACATTTCTAAACGTGACTGTTCCCTACATTCATTTCACAATCAATTCTTTACAGGGTTTCAACTTGCAGACACTATCAAATATTTAATAGAAGTCATGAACAAAAACAGCCAGCACACACCCATCTTCACCATCACAGTACAAAAGAAAATGCCATCGCTTTTCAGCTGTCCGTGTGCTGTTTTTCTGGACTGCGAACTGACTGTGTCAAAGACGCAGAAATGCAGAGGCTGGGTCCCTCCAGGTGCCTCCCAGCCCCAGAGCGGTGTGTTAGGCCAGACGCGGTGCTTCAGCTATGCTGCTTCCGAGGCCACACTGGTGGTCCACTGGCTTTCTCATGGGGCCAAGTCCAGGCCAGCGAGCCTTGGGAAGAGCTGGCAGGCAGCAGAGACAGCTCGGGCTCTCCTGTACTGTGCCCAGGACTAGGACGCTCTGCTAGTGCATGGTGCAGGGATGTCTGGATGGCTTCTTCAGAGACTCACTCTGCGTCCATAAAACCATTGGTGGTGAAGGAAAACTCATAAACCCAGCCAGACCCAGACTCGTTCAAGACTGTCTTTGAATAGTAACAGTCAAGAGCTTACTGCACAGTAGATCACAAACTTCTAGATGTGTCTTAAGACCAGCAGATCTTAAGCTTCTAAAAAAGCAGCTATAAGAATGCATTGGGAGACTTGGTAAATACACTTCGGCGAAAAAATACAGTGCCTGATGCCTTGGAAACCTCCTTCAATGACAGAAAACAGAAGCATTCACGAGTTCCCTGAACTGCCTTGAAATTTCCAACAATTAAATATATAGCTAACATCATATATGAACAATTCCTCTGCCATCGTGGGTGTGAACAGAATCATAATCACAGTTTCAAAAGATTGGCCAAGGCAAAGTTGTCATAACTTCAATTTAGGAGAATAAAATGCAGTGACATCAATATTTGCATCGATAGTTTTACTTTCTAGTGTCACAAAACTCTAAATCAGGACACTGTGCTGCTGCCCATTCTGTAAGTACGAAACCAGAAAACTCACAGTGTGAGCACTGAAACGCTGAGCTGTCACTACCCTGTTTGAAATCCTCAGGAAAAAACAAACATTAGGTCTTGTACTGCTGCCTGGAGCTTCCTATTAGGGTTACACAATGAAATAGTGCTTTACCAAGCATTCTTTTCACCCGGAGACCCGGACCCTTGCCAGATAGATGCATCTTTCTTGTCTGGGCTACATTGCTGAGGATACTAATCCTTGTAGGCCTTGGACGAAATTTTTTAAAATTTATTTTTGCAGAACTGTATGGTACATTTTGGCCATTGACTATTCAATTTGCAGTCTTCATGTTAACCAAATGGAGAGGAGACCCATGTAGAACTATCTCAGGGGTGGGCATGAATCACCTGAATAACTTAAGAGGTCTTCGGTGTAGACATTTACCTGATGAACATCTAGCTTACATTAAGTTAATTTCTACATAAATTAGTAGATCCTTTTCTGTCTCAGGCATAGGAAAAAAGGATGAAGAACACTTGTTTAGGCCTGGGATCCCTGAAAGCAAAGAGTAGAGATGGGAGAAGTCACCGCCCTTAGGAGAGAATGGTTTATGCTGACTTTAGATGGATTTGTTTATACAAAACTCGATACAATACTTTATTGTTCTTTGGGTGTCCACACTGACTGCACTCTCCTTCCTCCTATGTACCAGAATGTGTTGGTGAATGAAACTTTCATCAAGTTGCTGGATTTGGTGTGTCAAACACGTCCTGAACTAGATGTCATCTATGGTGAGGTCGAAGGCTGTATCGCCAAGATCCCCGAGCAGCATCCAAATCCCATAAACTGATTCAGGTGAGCTACTGAATTTGGGTCCATAGCTCCCCTATACACAGTATACATGCTCCAAGCACTTGGTGGGAGTGAGTTTGGAAAGGGAAAGCTTTCTTCCAAGTGGGAAATTCAGCCAAGTACTTTCAGAAGAGTATATTCAAAAAGACTGTCACAATGTTCACATATCTCAGTCCACACAGACTTACTAAGCAAATCCTTTGATCTTCAGGAGAAACTAATGCCTTGGGATCTGAGAGCACTGGGGAAAAAAAAAATCTGAATAGATGTTTGCTTGCTGCGTGAAGTAAACTGATTGATTTCAGGTCTGATCCAGATGAGTGCCCATTCTCATCACAAGCCCACTGCAATAGCTGACTTTCATAGACCATTTCACTGACAGTTGTGCTTTAGCATCAAAATTAATATGCTTCTTAAAAGTAGGATATGATATTACAAGTAAACACTGTCTTCAACAGAAATCACTTAGCTTCTCAAGGACTGTAATTTCTAAGGAAAGCAGCAGATGGTGCTGTCCTCCTTGCTGGAAGACAATGCAAGCATTTGAGCCTTGCTGAGTGAAGTAGCACTTCTGCACAACCGACTTCACCACGTTTCTTAGCTGCTGTGCAGATTTTTAGCTAATTGGGTGAGTCTTTGCTGTAGATATGGATTCAGATGAGCTTAAGCAAAACCTTGGGCTGTTAGCTCACATCAAGCAGTGCTGCTTAGTGACACTGACACTAGCACGCTTTGCAGTTTTTAACAGCATTTATGGTACTCAGATATGTCCTCATTCAAACAGATGGGAATTCAGAGAAAGCAACTCTCAAGTGATCAGAGATCTGGGGGAGCGGGCTGTCTCTGGATTAGACAGCCTAGCCAGGCAGTGGCTGCTGGGAAGAGGACCAAATAACCATATGCAATTATCAGAAGGAACAGCTTTGCTACTGAGTCTCATTTCAAGGTTTATCTCGAATTGAGGGGGAGAAGGAGGTATAACTGAGAAGAATGGGATTAACTTGAACAAAATAATTTTGTTCTGACAATAGGGTGGCTGCGCAAGGAGTTATGGACTCCTGTCTCAGTGATAGGCTCAGTATAGGCTGAGTGACAGATGGAAAAATAAGGGGAGAGCTGGAGGCAGGTATCAATGGCTGTTTCATGGTCATGCCCACATTTTATCTCTGCTTCTCTTAGAATTACTTGAAAGAACACAACCTGCAACTCTGGGACTTTTTTAGGAGTACTGACAAAGATGGAAACACGAAGATCCCTGTGGCAGCCTTCCGGAGAGCCTTGATGCAGGTGTGCCTCAAAGCACGGCCAGGATGCTCTTCTGGCAGGGTGCTGCTCTGGGGAAACCTCTCTGCTGCAGCACAGCCACCAGCCTTGCTGGTGACATTGTTCAGACTAAAAGGCCAAATTTACCCATTGCAAAAGTTGAGCCCTGACACCCAACAGAAATGCTATGACATCCAATAAATAGTGTAGATGGCATCAGTGACAATGGATCAACTTTAGAGAATCACAGGATCCTTGTAAAATCACAGAGGTCAGCTGTTTGTATAGGATATACAGGATCTTGATAGCTAATTATGTCTAACTGATATGGGAAAGTCAGAAAGAGGCATTTAAACCCTTGCCTCTACACACAAAGTAGACAGTTCTCTTCCTGCCAAAACCACCATGCGCTTGGGATCAGTAGCAATGGTTAGCCAGCCACGATGCTATTTTACAAAAAAATGCAAAAATTTGTAATTTTAACCCCAAAAAGAGTGAAGTTGCCTCCCCAGCACCACTCCATGGCTTTTTTTCTATCCCTTCTGCCATGCACCAGGCCATCTGCTCACCTGTTAAAAGATGATGGGTCCCAGTATGATATGGAGGATTTTTCTGCTTGAAAATATCCAGGTTTGCTAACATTTATCTTCAACTCTTAGCAATCAAGCATCCCACTGGATCGAGTCCAGATTGCAGAACTAGTGCGCAAGTTAGACCGGAATCAGACAGGGGTCAATGGACTATAGGGGAGTGAGTGACTCCACTTACTGTCCTGGCTTGTCTTTCTTTTTTTAATTTGGCTCAACATCAAATAAGTATATCCTTATTCACCTGAGAAGGTGAAGGGACATTATGGTTTTGGCTAGTCCATTACTTACCTAAGTAAAAGGTAGGTGAAATAACACCTTGCATGCTTAGCAGCCCTGTTGAGTCAAACTAGAAGTCAGTCTTATGTTTCCATTTGATAAACTTGCTGTGAGAGTGCAGGGATCTCAGAGCTGAATGGCATTTTCACTCATGTTTGTAAGCCTGTGTGAGAAGCATCAGCTCAACGCTGTCCTCCCCCTGAAGCCAGGGTAAGATTTGCAAATACAGTGCATCTGTGCCTTCAGACCTCTTCCTCCATGCTCAAAGACTCTCATTTTTTCATTCTCTCTGATCCTTCTTCTTAGGAGACCTAGTTTTCCCTGGAAACCCACCTTCAAACTACAGAACTTTTCATTCTCTTGAAAGTGCCTGTTCCTTAGTGCCTGTAGCAAGCATGTCCAAGTTCTGAGAGCCTGAGCAGTCAGCAGCAAACTCCTTGGAGGTTGTAAGTCGCTGCAGGCTAAACCGCTCATCGTTGGACTCAAAATTCCCCCTAGGTTTCCCATCAGTTCTGACATGTGACTCATCAGCTGAAAGCCCTATTAATCATGCCCAAATATTCCCATCCCTCAGTGCTTATTGATGGATTTAAATATATGCTGTAGTCTAGTCTTAAGGCTAGAAGCAATGGGTCAGTTTTGCAAATCTCTTCACCTCTTAGCTTCCTAACATTTTCAAAGAGAAGCGCGTTACTTTGTTAGATCCAGTCTTTATTCCTTCGCATACATCAGTGCCGTACTAAAAGCATCCATGCTCAGACGCTAGACAGGCCTTAGCCTGGATAAATGTTGAATTAGAGGTTACATGGGGTTCCCAAGTACTTCAAGGACAAATTGTGGAACTGTAATTAAGTAGTAAGCAAATTAGGAACCATTGAAATCGAATGGTCAGCAAAGACTTCATTTGGTGCCATTAATGCTGCTAAGTTGATACGTGGGGAAAAAGAAATACTAATATCTACTCCTTATCTAGCTGCTTAATGCATTTTAGCATGTAGCATATGTGGCAGTCGTAATATTCACCTTGTAGACAACAGTCAGAAGAGTTTTGACCTTTGCTGTCCTTAGTGTTCCCACCTCAGGCTGTTTTCTCAAGGTTCTCTCAGCAGCTCTAAGATACCTGACAAGGGAAGTTCACTTTACCGAATTCATACTGGTTCACCTCTCTCTTTCCAATCAGTCACTTAAAGGAGCAGAAGGCAGCACAGAAGCCAGCGGAAGGGAAAACCGAGGAGGAAAGAAAGGAAGAGCCATAAAAATGAAGTAAGGAGGCAGGTCAGACAGTGAAAGATTGTAGGAGGAATACTGGAAGAAAGCTCAGAGTGGCCCTGGGCTTGGGGAGGCCCAACACTGGGGAGCTCTAATAGTCTAAGTTACTGAATGTAGAAATAAAGTTGATGTTCCACTACACAGCAGGTCCTTACAGAGTCTGGTCCTTTCGGTTAGGGGCAGAAGAGATTAGTCCTTTGGAGCTGTTTACAAAATCTATCTCACTCTGATGATGCTGAACTTATTTGCAGAGATGGAGACAAAAAGCAAGAATGGGGAAACCAAGAGAACTCATTACTTTTATTATCCCCTTTTGAGGGAGAGTGGATGGACATAGAAAGACTGAAGGAAGTGCCCTGCAGACAACTCCTAGCAGACTTAGCAGTTCTGGCACAGGGACCTTTGCAAGAGGAGAATAATTAAATTCATAAGAAACTATAGCTGATGTTACTCAAAAGGTTTTGGGTAATAAGAATTGTGTTCAATCTCTCCATGGGAAAAAATACATTAGAAGGGTGGAAACCATAACAGATTTTAAATGGCTCAGATATTAAACTTTTTTTTAAAAAGAACATTTAAAAAAAAAAAGAAAAATATTTCAACAACTCTTAAGAATGAAAACCTTGTATATATTAATATTTATACATAAATAGAATTTATAAAACGTAAAAATACACAGACGAGCAGAGCCATGGGAAGTGGATTTTGCCATGTGCAACTGCCAGTATAGACTATACCACCAAGAAACTTGGAGAACTGGGAAATGTTGGCCCTTCTGGGAAGACCAGCCTTTGATGGAAAGGAAAAGAAACAGCTGGTTACCATCTGGTAAGTCTCTGTGTCTTTCCCAGCAGAATAACCACCCGGAAAAAAATCTTTGAATCAGGGTTCTGGTGGCCCCAGTGCCTCACCAGAGGTCAACACAGCTGTTGACATGATGGTGTTGGTGTGACTGCTCAGTAGCCATCCCCAGTACATGACTGACTGCTAGGCTTTAACTCTTCAGCCCAGCAGGTCTGCCTCTTCTGATGTCTGCGACTCTTCTAGAACTTACTTGTGATTGCAGTTGGTGTCTCCTTCACATACAGAATATGTGGGGCTTTGAGATGAAGAATGAGAGCAGCAGAAGAGAGTATTTGAGACGTTGGGTGGTTTGCACATGCAGGGGTGTAATACTGTGGGCTCTCGGCCCACTGTCCCCGGCCCGCCGAGGGGAGCGTGGCCCACCCGGAGGGGTGCACCGCACCCACACCCTCCCCTCTGCAGGGACAGACCCCGTGAGAGCCACTGGCTGCGCCCGGAGCCTGCCTTCAGCCCCTCTTCTCAAAGCTGCTTCATTTCTTCTTCCCTGAACACTACTACCAAGGCTCTCCCTGCGCCAGCCTGCTCCAGGGGCCGGTGGGCCAGTGGGCAGTGCCCGCAGTACGTTCTGTGCTGGACTCACTGTATCAGTGGCTGAGGGACTGGAGACACTTGACAATTGGTCCCTACCCATGTGGCACCTCCAACATCTCTTGCTGGCCCGTGTTTGTGACATGTGTGGAGTGGTGTCACTGCTGCAGGACAGTTTTAGTACCTCTTGGATCCACGGAAGTTACTGCACATGGTCCGTGGACCTGAGTGTAGTTAATCCTCAATTCTGGAGGGGGCTGATATTTAACACAGGTCATCTTCTACGATGTTCTTCAGTGGCTCCAAGTCTGTTGACCAAGAGTTCACCACACAGCGGCCATGCCAGTGTAAAGTATCTGTGCCTCTCTCTCCCCCTCAGACCCAAGAAATCATTTTCTGAGTCTTCTTTTTTTCAACTTAAGAGGCATACAATGTAAATACCAACATGTGCAGGTTGAGAATTAAGGCCAGGGAGCTGGGAACACCTAATGATTTTGTATCTGCACAGAAAAACGAATGGAGTTCTTTGGCATGACCACCAACTATTGTCACCTGACAGAGAATGAGATTTACAGTATCCCAGATTTTCCCCAAAAATGAGCCCCTTGGCTTATCAGCAGGCAGCTGCTCTATGACTTGGTTAAGCTGGAACAGAGCTGAGAAGTTTCTCACTTGTTTCCAGACTGGAAAACATTTAAGAGAGAGCAATGGGGTCTCAGGGTACCTGACAACAGAGAGCGAAGGTCGTGGTTCACTGTCTCTACAGCACTGTGTTTGTTCTGCAGAAAATGGTGCTCTTTGGAGTGGAGGAGTAGCACGTATCTACTGTTAAAATATTTTTGTCTTTTCTTCCCACGGTATCCTGGGCTTGTGTTGTGTATGTTACACACGCATCTTTATCTCATGCAGAGTGCCACTGTGTATTAGTCACACATTACTATTCTGCTTAGGTTTGCACAGAATCGGCTACCCAACTAAACTGATTTGTCCAATTAATCGCCCTTAAGATTCTAGATTAGCTACAGCCACCAAAAATCTTCTGTAAGAAAACAACATAATCAAATAGGGATGGGGACTGGCCTGCGGCAGGTGTGGCTTTTATTTATTTCAGTGTCCACTTAAACTCCAGACTCAACAATGATATGGCAGCTAGATTGTACCTTCACACAAGGAAAAACCTACAGGGAGATTAGATAGTTTCTTTCAGCTGAAGAGTCTGAGCCAAAATTTCCATTCCAGAAGGATTTGATAAAAAAAAAATTATCTACTTTGCCAAACACAAAACCAAACGAGATTGGATCTCTGGGAAGGAACTAGATGCAACCCTCCGTCCTACTACGTGGCCTGATGCAATTAAAATACCAGCAAAATACAGGGTGTGCTGATGAAAATTTTAGTTCTCCAAATTCACGTGCAAGCAGTGTGATGGAGCGATGCGGTTGCACTTTGTGTTGCTGCCGAGTCTCTCCGAGTGCTCTCAGATCAATAAAGCTTTTTTAAGCTTGGTGGCAGCATTTGTCCCCTTGCTGGGAATTCAGGGATAAACTGTTGTAGATATTGAGCAGGGGCGGTCTGGGAGTGGAACACGAATCGCTCTGCTGATCCCGCACCTGTGAAATGCTGCAGAAGGAAATGGTTTGGCCAGCATAAATTAAGGCAGCTCTGAGACTCATCTAACATACCTCAGGAATTCAGCCTGCCAGCACAAAATTAGACAGCGCAGAAAGCTGGCTAAACATAATCTCTGCATCTTCCGTGGCTTGTGAGAATGACACAGCTGAGTAACACTGTCAGATCTCTTCAATATTAGAGACAAAATAATGCTAACATGTTTTGAAAACACAGCATGCACACCAGAGTACTTAATGTGTTAGCTAGTTTGGACGAGCCTTTGGATCTCTTGCAGGGGCAATCATCTTTTTGCCGTGTATCTCATCCAGCAGAACGAGACCCAGTTCAGACTGATTTCCTAGGCGCCACCACAACACTTACAGCACCACATCATTGCATTAAAAAAGACATTGCTAGTCAGAATCTCTGGAAATCTCGAGTAAGTATAAAGACTAATGTTATATGCCAAACTATCTCAGCCTGTTCACACTGAAGATCTTTGATCCATCTAGCTGAACTGGCCTGAAGGTTTTTGGCTTTACTTTCAAAGGAGAAATCTCACTGGCTGCTGAAATGGGTACACTGATACTAGGTCTTCATCTTTTAAACTTGCATCAATGGTTCTTTGTTCCAGTGGCCTCCCATCCATATAACGAGTATAGCAAAAGGTGTTCAGTGTGTATCAGTGGACATACTCCTTATGCAAAGGGGCATCCTGCAGCCATGCACAAAATCAACCATCACGGGACTGGGAGCATGCCATGCACAATGCACTGGTCAGTGCAACTGAGATGCTTAGGTCCTCTGTCCATTCACTCACCGAGTAAAACCTCACCTGGACTTGTCACAGCAACACTGTAGAATCTGAAGAGATGATGGAGTGAAAGTCTGCAAGGACAAAATTTAATTTTTTCAGCAAGAAAAAGCAGATTCAGGCCAATTAACAGACGCTACTGGTTTTTACAAGATACTGGAAAAGGTCAAGACCAGAATGCACATCTCAGTACTTGCAAATGTATGTTGTAGTTGTTCTTCTTACGTGGGCAACTCCTTATCCATCAACAATACTGAAGCTATTTCATAGTTTCTTAAGCCAGAGAGCCCATCCAAAGGATCGCATTCTGAATTTGACCCACCAGAAGAATGCAGTCAACCCATAGTTCATTCCTTGCCACCCTCTTTCTTGCAGACTGGTGAGATGGTAGCTGGACACACGCCGCAGGCTGGACAGATTGCTCTGGTAGCCTTGCCTATTCCAGACGCTTCATGAGGACCTTAGTTTCTCCACTGACACGCTATTAGCTGTGCATGTCTCAAGGGACAGATACGCTAGCTTTCACAGCCTCATGGGAAGGGGTTATCTGATCATGTCACAGGAGGACAAGGAAATAATGTCCTGCCATATAACCTTAGTCACAGGATCCTCCTTCCAGGAAACTGAGCGCATGCATTCCCTGATGGTCTGTGTTTGCATTTGGGGTCATAGGATAAAGTGTTCATAGGATGGCGAAGGTGTCCAGAACATGGTCCTCCATAAGGGACTGAGGCCACATCCAGTCATGACCTTCTCCAGTAAGAAAATACCAAGCCATTTCAACAGTCCTCTCTGCCAGGGGTTTCTCCCCACCTTGTTTTTGTGGAGCTGGTATGGCAGCCAGTCACACTGGGTACATGTGCTGAGAAGTCCCAGCTGGACAGTTAGGGCCAGAGGCCTACTGCTGTTGCACAACTCTCAGCACAGCTGCCAGCCCTCCCCTCTCGTCACCGTGAGGGCACCGACGTGCCGGTGCGCCGGGCACTGCCTGCTCCCAGCGCCTCAGGCGGACCCGCGCCTCAGCAGCAGCAGCAGGAACCTGCCCGCTCCACCCCAGGGCTGCGCCCGCCCCTGCTTTCCCTCCCTTCCCACCTAGCAGAGGGCGCTCGGCGCTCAGAAGTGCCTCCTCAGCCCGCTCCTGGGATGGAGCTTAACCACTGGAAGGAAGAAGTCCTGCCCGCACACCCCCCCAGCAGACAAGCCCCCGAGCTCCGAACCAGCTGCGCGCCCAGGAAGGTTCGTCCAAACCCCTGACGACCCAGCCGGGCAGGGGCCCCGGGGGCAGGAGCTGCCGCTCCCTGGCTGGGGCACCCCGGGACCCCCCCGTTGTTGTGGGGGGCAGTGGAAAAGCCCCGACGCGAGCGGCTCTCCGGGGGGGCGGGGGCAGACCCGGGCGGAGCCAGGGCTCGCATTCTTGAACCTTTCACATCCTTTCTGTAATTTGAAACATACTTGTTCCCATTCCAGAACCTTTTTTTTTTTTTTTTAAATTCCTTCCTTGAGGCTGTGGAAATGCGTTCAGAAAAAAAAAAAAAAAAGAGCGAGAGAAAGAAAGAAAAGAAGGGGAGGAAAAAAGCGAGCCCGCTGCTTATCAGAGGCTCCAAAACAAAACAGGGAAACGTGAGAGCGCGGCCCTCCCCAGCACAACTGCTTGCGGGCTCGCGTTTCCCTGCCGAGGGGTCAGGGCTGCTGCAGTCACGGGTTTGGAACGCAGCTGGGCCTGCCGGCAACCAGGCGGAAAAAAATCCCCTCTCCTCTGCAGACGGCTTTTCGCTCCATCCGCCCCGCAAGCCCGCGGTGTTCAGGGCGGAGGAAGCCGTTCGCAACAAGCTTGGGGCACAGGGTTGTGCCCTTACCGCTCCCGGCCGTCTCCAGCGGGTAATTCCCCCTCCCCACTCACGGCCCCTTCCACCCCGCTCCGTCTGGCCGGGGAGGGAAGGGACATCAGCGTGTCCCTCTCCTCTGCCCTTCAAGTCGCTCTATAAGTACCCCCATTTACTCCTCCCCAATAGCAGCAGGGAGACCATTCCCACGTTTAGGGTGGAGTGTGCACGTATGGGAGAGAAAACCTGGCTGACACACTCTGAAGGATTTTGAATGTCCCAACTGTCCCCAGAAGGCACGGAGCAGCCCGGAGCGCTCTCTTGCATCAGCCAGGCCACCACGGCCCACTCCTTTCCCCCGGGGTAACCCACAGCAGGTGACTCTGCTGGTGCAGCAGGACTTTTTGTTTGCTTTGTGCGAGGAAGTAACAAAGCCCAGCGACACTAACCGCCACCCCGGGTCAGAAGCCACCCGAAGCTCTCGAGCTGCACACAACCAGTTGCGGTGCAGCTGCCTTGCCAGTGCTGGGCCAGGCGGTGCTGGAGCAAGGTTGCTAGGCTGTCAGAAGGAGCACCTACCCCTCTCCCATCCACTCAGGGACTCATACCCTGCTCTTTCAAACCAGAAAAACAAGGATGAGGGAGAAGCTTTCATGTTTCACTGCCATTATCATAGCTGTCAACTGTGTTAACGTGGCATCATGCTGTTTACACGTGTATGTGTATGGACGGGTGTGAACAACCCCTAAGGAAGGCGTGAGGTTTTCCAGGAGAGAGTCGAGCGGGCACATGTCCATCACCTGAAGCAGCTGGATGACTGCCACACCAGGAGTCACCTCTGCACATGGGGGAGAAGTCATCCAGAGGGAAGAGCAGTCCGTGGGCACAGGACAGAGCCCTTACATGCTGTACTCCTCGCCTGTCAGCCACCACTCCACACAGCTGGGGCAAGTTGGGGAACCTGGACAGTATCTGTGTTTCCTCAGGTGTATAGCTAGAGAAGGAGGAGTAGCAGGAATCTCTGGAAGACAGAGATGGGGCAGATATGTTTATTTTTTTGGAAGGGACAGTGTGACATTTCAGGGTTTCCCCATAGCTGAGCTGTGCCTTTCAGCCACGTGTCCCATGTAGGACGGCAGCTAGGTTAAGCCCGCTGGGGAAATCCTCTCCTTAACCCAGCTCCTGGCAGCACAAGTCACCACACTGATACTTTGCAGATTGGCAGGAAACGCCACAAAGCCCATGTGTGCTTAAATATTTCACGTCACGCAGCACATGTCATTCTGGCTGCCTGCAACACTGCAGCATTTGGGCTCCCTCCCTCTGAGGAGATAAAGCATCCTGATAGCTTAGCTGTGTTTATCCAGACACCCGCAAGACAGTCTTTGTCTCTGAAGCCGGACATTTGGAGCTCACAGCATCTTCTGAATGTTACCCACAGATAGGAGCCATCCTGCTAAGGGCATCCCCACCATCTCTCTGTGTCCACTCTTTGCCCTCAGCCTGGATTCCTGCTTTTTAGCCAACACAACTGTAGCACCACGGTGTCTTATCACATTCCTATCACTTTTTGCAAATAAGCCTTGGCTACAAACACAAATGCTCTGCTGACTTTTTTCTTCAGCATCTTGGATACTAAAGGGTTATTAGTGTTCTATTCAGGCCCATGTCGGCAGTCCCCACCCTTCTCTCGATTGACATGCAAGCCCAGTTGGAGTTGATATTAAATATGAGACAAGACCTCAGTTAAACGTGTATAAAGTTAGTGACTTCTGGGGTGTTACCAACTTTCTAGAGATACCACATGTGACTCACTGAACTAGATGACACACTGAGTATTCACCTGGTCATATTTATCAGAGCAGATTTGTCCTGCCTTTTTTACAAGGATCCCTATCTTGCAGGTAGCAAGCAGGCCAAATGAAATCTATTCCTACAGGCATTGCTCTCTGCAGTTTGGTTTTACTCTATTCCAGTCCCACATACGTAATTCATGCCCTGGTTAGCTGAAATGAAACAGTTCAGTCCCCTCTGATTCAAAGATTTTTGGAGGAAGACACCTAGATTTCTTGGGGTCATCATTCAATGGACAAACTCTGCAGATGGGACTCCAATCCTAATCCAAATGGTGTGTTAAGAAGTTGCAGAGAAAAATCAGCACTTGTCAGTTTTCCAGAAATCAAAATGCCCCAGGCCATGCTCTTCTTCCTGGGATGCTTCCCTGTATCCACAACAACTCCCAGGCACCATCTGTGGATCTCTGCAGAGCTCATGATCTAAAGCAAGCAGCATGCCAAAGGTAAATCATCCAGAGTCTTAGCCTGCAGCTTGTCACAGTTGTAACGTTGGGCACCTCTAAAGGGATGTTAAGTCCTTCAAAAAGGTAGCTGAAAATTCTCCTTAGGGAAACCTCTGTGAGATGCTAGCTAAGAGAGCCATCCTACCCATCTGGCCACACTGCAGAGACGGGTGGCATTTGGGTCACAATCAAAGAGCTCCTTGGCCATTCAGGATGGGGATTTTAATATCTTCAGGACTGAAGGACAGTAAGAGAAGCTCCTACCTGTCTTTGCCACTGTATCAGAGCCTATTCTTAGGGGATGTGGCTGGGATAGACCTGCCAATAGCTGCAGGCAGATAGAAACCTCCTGTTTTCCAAATACCAGCTTGTACCCAGCTGCCCTTTACATGCTAGGCTGGTTATTCACTGCTGAAGTGAGTTTGAGGAAGGGACTAGGACAGCAAGAGAAAACAGCCCACAGAGAAAGGCAGCAGAGAAGAAAGAGCTAACATGACCTGGAAGAAGCGAGCTGAGGTTCTCTGCTGACAGACATGTTGTAACAGGCCGGCTGGAGTCACAGTGGTGCTGGGAGGTAGAGGGGTGCAAATGTGCAAACATGTGCTCTCCAATGACTTCACTCCCTGTGCCAAGGCATGCGCTGCTTCGCAAGAGGTCAGTGCAGGGGACTGCTTTGGTAGCCTCAGCTTCTCTGCTAACCTCTAGAAATCGGTTCCTTTTGAAGAGATAAGAGCATGTAGACAGACCTGAAATGAGGACAAGAATCCTGAATTCAGCATGACTTCTAACCGCTTGCCCCAGACACAGGCTGGGACTCCGTTCCAGGCTCTGGGAAGCCAAAAGGAGGATTTAGCTACACAGGAGGGATCCTCCGGCATCCCTGCACAAAACAGAAGCAAGGTGGTCTCTGGGTGACAGCAGGGTGCAGGGCAGTAGGGATTCCCGAATATCAGTCTCCCTTTAGGACGCTGATTTGCAAGGAATCATTTCGCCTCACAAGTCTGTCTGTCCCTCGGATTTTATCTTCCCTTTTAGAAAATGGTGCAAAGCTGAGCTGCCTCATAGCTTGTGGATGTCTGTACTATACTAAACAGCCCTCCAAGGAGAGGAGTAAAAAAGGGTAAAGGACTAATGCCAGGAAAGGGTGTGATCCGCAGTCCTGCTCCAGTTCCATTCCCCAGCCTGTTCCAGTCGGCTGTGACTTTTTTTAATCCCTGTCCTGGGGCTAGAAGAAAGCAAGACCAACAGTTCAGTTTGCTCTGACAGGACTGAGCCCTGCTCGAAAATACTAGGAAACCTCCTGAGTCAGCAGCTCACTTGCTCCTACTCTTGGAATAGCTGAGATTCCCGGACACAGTAACTTGACTCTGCTCCTGGCTCAGGGCAGCCACTAGCTGAAAGGCAAAATAAAATCCCCTCCTGGCCCATTAACGAGGCCTATTCTGGGTTCAGGAGAAACCAGTCTGACTGATGAACTCCCCTGGCTCAGGGGCTCTGGCTGGGGCTGGGAGAGTTATTCTTTCCTTATTCAGCAGACAGGAGGATGTTAATGGAGAGCATATGGGAGGGGAGGGAGTACTGTGGATATTGCTGGAGGACAGCCAGACTGAATCAAAGCCCCAAGAATCCTATTCTCCACCCGGGCAACGCTAAAACAGGCTGTGGAGAGATGAGAAGTCCAGCTGTGATACGGGGGAGTTGGGAAAAAAGCCCTCTGCCTTCACCAGCTTTTTTATTCCCACTCCAAGTGGGACAATGGGGCAGCATTGTCACAGAGTCCTGTAGGCATGGTATTCACAGTGGAAGCCTTCCCGGGGAAGAGCGTGCCTCAGCCAGCCACCCCATCCTGAGAGTCCTGCTGTAGACTTCAGGGAAGCAAGAAATGCCTCTGTGCTTGCGAAGTGCCATCTAATTTATGGGGCTATAGAAATGATGAATTACAACAGTCCTACAGGCTAGAAATGGAAAAGCCCTGTTAACTCCTCTAGCCCATCTCCCAGAGCTAATGCAGGGCTGTTGCCTCTCACCCATTTCCTTAGTTTCTGTCTGGACATGTTTTGAACCAGCAAGCAACCAAGGTTCCCACATTTTTCACTTCTTAATTCTATTTTAAAAATAAAAAACGCCGGTGTGATTAATGTAATATGGATTACTCAGGTGCTTGGATATGTCAAGCAGGATGGAACAGGGTGCATCAAAGGCAGCCCACATCTGCCTTACCTTAGATAAAATGGACAACTGGCTAGTGAAAACTTGATCGAAGCTTGAACTAAGAAGCTTCCCTTTAAGTAGGAGGGGAGTTAGAATCAGCTCTGGTAAAAATTAGGTGTGTCCTTTTTGGCTCCTGACAATCTGTTAATGTAGGCCTGACTGAGGCAGATTTTGGGCTTCCATGATGCTTGGCCTTGCATCATTCACCAGAGCTTAATTAACTAAGAGGTCTGGCTTGTTTAGCCTAGCAAAGAGGGATGTCGTTGCAATCTATAAATAAATACTT
>Ga0065711_1040241_pt1 | contig 17130 bp, 11 predicted proteins | sample Hoacrofraction12_FD_59098 | JGI IMG/M metagenome (GOLD analysis project Ga0065711, IMG submission 59098) | Hoatzin crop microbial communities from Cojedes, Venezuela - Epithelial fraction 12 v2 (version 2) | ecosystem: Host-associated > Birds > Digestive system > Esophagus > Crop | place... | reverse complement strand
CCCCCCCGTACAAATCCAATTATAAATTCTGATACATTCGTGCTACAATTGAATACAATGTTTCTAAATAAATATTTTTTTAAAAAAAAGCTGCACTTGGAACCTTCACAAAGGGGAAAAAAAGGATTTAAAATACTGAAAGAGAGGTGTCTTCAAATCTAGACTCCTTGTTTGTGTATCTCTACAGCAAGCATTTTGCTCATTTTAGATTTTGGTGGCGAATTTTGTACTGTCTTAAGTGTATGAACATCATGTGCTTATCTGACTAAATTTGTCCTTTTCACATGCTGAATTGCATATAAAAGGCTGCATTTTGGCTTAGCATAAGATAAATATTTATATTCTGAAGTTGAAACACTTGTAATCTATTTTTCCCTTGAAATACATTAAACTGAACTTCCTCCTTTTTTTTTTCTTTGAAAGATAAGGAGCAAAGAGATTTATGTTTAGAAATAAAGGAGACGAAAATATGACGGTCAGCTTCTTTTTGTTGTTCTCTTGTTATGCCATCTTTGAAACACCAAGGCTGTTGAGGTCGTCTGCTCTGCCCTTTTAGTGGGTTACCTTGGCAAGAGATTGAGGAGGTGACTAGTGATGTCACATGGGATTATTTCCCTGCTGCCACTTTCTTGTTCGTTACAAATATTGGGGGAAAATTGCATTTTGTATGTGTAATGGTTCCTTGAAGTCTGAACAGGGAAAGCACGGTTAAAAAGACCAGTATATGTGAATATTTTTGTAAAGCTGATTCGTAGTTACAGTTCTTCGTCACAGTCACATTTTGTATGCTTAATAATAATCAGCAGAGCTGAAATAGATGTGAAAAAGCTCCTGTCCTTTCCCACCTAGGCCTTTTCTAGAGTAGGATTTAAAGCTGTATGTAACTTGTGACAGCATACCTTTAAATCCTAGTCTGGGCAAGGTCCTAGAGATTACTTCTGTAGCTGGGTAAAACACCTGCATCAGATTACGTGTCCCTCTGACATACCTGTTCTGGTTGTTCTGTGGAGGACTTCCAGCTAGAGGGAAGAAAGTCCTGGTGACTAACAGAGAGGGCTGAAACAAAACAAGTGGAAGAGCTTATATACTATGTGGGGGAGCCTCAGGTGATTTGGGATTGGGTTTTTCTGCTTTTAAATTTAGGCTGTTTAATGATATCCCTGGGCCTAGTGTTTGGGTGCGGGTTTCCCCCCACGCCAGCTCGTCATTGGGGTGCAGGTGGTTGTGGCTTTCACTGCCGGGAATGCATGAGGTGGAGGTGTTCCATCTCCCTGATGCGATGTGGCCGTGGAAAGGGAGGATGGCTTTGAGAGCGGGTGCTAGGATTTATGTGGTACGATGAAGAACCAGTAAATGGAAACTTTCCTTTATACGTAGCAGATACTTCTGTGGTACCTTCAGTACTTTGGATGCTACTTATTTATGCACTGCATTAGCTACTGTTCATGAAACTTAATTTTACGCAGCTTTCTGCTGCACTCTGTCCTTCTCACATGTGCTGTTACAAGTAACACCAGCAAGTGTTAAATTTTTTTTGATCTTGCTGTCTATTTCTTCTGGTTTCTTCTTGTTCTGCCACAAGTTGCATGTTTCGATTCAGACTGCAAGTTAATCAGAAATAAATATGAAAATCAATATAGGAATTATTTATGTTAGATTTTGTAAAAGCTTGTATTTAGCAAACACATAGTTGACCCAGCTTTATTTTAGAGTGCTGCTGGTATTAAACTGAAGGCATAAATTAAATCATATTAAACCAACTTGACAATAGAGAAGAGCAGATATAAGGCTGAGCTCCCTGTGATGTTTGTCATAAGCACATGGGATTATGGATTCAGTGGAAATCTGTAACAGGGATGCTCCCTGGCTGTAAAGGCTGTCAATTTATTTCCATGCTTCAGCGTCACATCAGAATAATATTGTAATGGGGTCTAGAAGATCTGTTCCGAATCCATTTTTTGTAAATATTACGACATTCATGTCATTGCTAAAATTTAGGGCAAAGACTGTTTTTGCAGGAGCGGGAGGAGCTGCAAGCCTCTGAGAGAGCAGAATTCAGGCTTTTCATGACAAGCTGGGGAAACAAAGCAACAAAGGTAGAAATAATTCGTATGCTAAGGTAAAATAACCAGCAACGCAAATAAAGGATGAGGGAGAGTTCAATGGATGATTTTGAGGTTAAAAGGCACCTCAGGATTCTAAATATCATCAATCATGAAAAGAGTAGATAGCATACTGGCAAGTACAAATTGAAAAGGGTATGCATGGGCTGTGAATTGACCGATCTTCTCTGAGGCTTTAATAGTGCTGAGAAGTATTAGGGGCAGAGAAATACTACTGTTACAGTAGTATTGAGTGCCTTATTGTAGACTGCAATTTGAAAAGCACCCCAGGGAGGGCAGTGAAAATTATTTGAGTTGTAGGAGGAAAGACTGAAAATATTAGTTGCCTTTTAGAATAAGGGAGAGGAGGTGAAAGACTAAAGGGAGCCCAGATCTGGGTATTGAGGTATGGTAATAGGTGTTTGTGCATGGTTACGCACGTGAAGGATAGTAATGCTCTTATGTTTCAAATCCACCATGGAGAGAACTGGAAATAATGCTCGTAAGTGGCAACAAAGGAGTTGTGGGTGAGAAAACACTGCAAAGAAAAGATAACAGAGCTGTGGGATGGATTGTATAGGAGCTCTGTAAATTGTGTATTGTGGATTGGTCGGCCCAGGCGGGTGTCTGTGAAGAATATTTGTGTGTGGTTGGTGCTTCTATGGAGGCAGGCTGTGCAGCATCTTGAAGGCCTTCCTAGTCTGTTCATACTTGTTCCTCTGCCTAAGGATGGTAGTGCATCTAAGTGGCATAAAGATGCCACTGCTTTGGCACAGGAAGCTGGGTACTAAGGCAGTAGACTCACACCATGTAGATCAATCTACAGTCCCTGGTCGTTTGAAGTAGTTCAAAATGATCTTAAAAAATTAAAGTGGTGGAGTGATTTATTGAGGAATATAATGGTCTTTGCTTGTTGTATAAATGCCAAGACAAAATGACATGTTTTCCAAGTAGGAAGCAGACTTAGGAAGACTGTCTATTCCAATTACTGTATTTTTGCCGCTGAGTGGTAGGAAAGTTGAATGTCACAATTGACTGCTCGGATGGTAGTAAGTGCTAGAGTTAGAATGGGTCACGGTAGGTGCTCACCGTGGTGTTGAATTGTATGCTAGTACTTCATCCCAACTGGCTTCTGCATTGTACAAGCACATAGATGAATGGTGTTCAAGAACAAGTCATGTTATTCAATATTTAATTTTATATTCAAGCATTCCTGGTCCCAGGCATCATTTATTACATGTTGTAGTATTGCAGAACTGTCATTTGGGAAAGAGATCTAGGGGCTGCCTTCCCTAACTCCTGTGCAAAGCCAATTCTTGATCAAATCTTCCCTTTGCTGAATGCTGAAAACCTCCAAGGATGGAGATCCCATCAACTGTGGTAACCTGCTTCAGTGCAGCTGTACCTTGCTAGTGGAGATTTCACTGGTGCCAGTTATGATGCTCTTCTGTCTTCCTGTGGCATCAGTGGGTCCAGTGTTAGAGCATCCGCTTTATAGTCGTTACTGCATTTGCCTTTGTAACTGCTTGTATTAATAGTATTGCCATTTCACCCACGAGGAATTAAAGAACTACGGTTATGAATGTTTACTGTTTTGACAGTAATGGTATGCTGAATCCAAGAGGTGTGGGAATTTGGCATTTACAATTATAACACATAAATAATTCTCACAACAGTTTGAGCAGGCAATTCTGTATGGTTAGGCGTGGCCACCACTGAAAGTTTTTAGCCTTTGAAATTGAGATCCAAAGTGTTTTACTCAGGAGACATGTGGTGAATCAGTGAAAGATCTGGGACTAATATTTAAGGATTCCTGATTACCTTGTGGCGAGTCAACTTGACTGGCTGCCAGGTGCCCACCAAGCAGCTCCATCACTCAACTGGACAGAGGGAGAAAATACGACAAAGCTCGTGTCAAGATAAGGACAGGGAGATCACTCACCAATAGTTGTCACAGGCAAAACAGACTCAACTTGGGAAATTAGTTTAATTTATTGCCAATCAATAGTAGAGTAGAATAATGATAAATAAGGACAAATGTAAAAACACTTTCCCCCCACCTCTCTCTTCTTCCCAGGCTCAGCTTCACTCCTGACTACCTCCTCTCCGCAAAGTGGCACAGGTGGATGGGGAATGAGGATTGCAATCAGTTCATCACGCTTAGACTCTTTTGCCACTCCTTCCTACTCACATTCTTCCCCTGCTCCAGCGCGAGCTCCCTCTCACAGGAGACAGTTCCTCCCAAACTGCCACAGCGTGGGTCCTTTGCAGGGGGTGCGGTCCTTTGCAGGGGGTGCCGTCCTTCAGAAAACAGACTGCTCCAGCGTGGGTCCCCCATGAGGTCACAGGCCCTGCCAGCAAACCTGCTCCAGTGTGGGCTCCTCTCTCTGCATGGGGCCAGAGCTCCTGCCAGGACCCTGCTCCAGCACGGGCTCTCTACACGATCACAGCCCCCTTTGGGCACATTCCACCTGCTCTGGTGTGGGGTCCTCTCTCTGCATGGGGCCACAGGTCCTGCCAGAAGCCTGCTCCAGTGCGGGCTCTCCACGTGGTCACAGCCTCCTTCAGGCATCCACCTGCTCTGGTGTGGAGTCCTCCGTGGGCTGCAAGGGGACAGCCTGCCTCACCATGGTTTTCTCCACAGGCTGCAGGAGAACCTCTGCTTTAGCACCTGGAGCACGACCTCGCCCTCCATCTTCACTGACCTTGGTGTCTGCAGAGTTGCTTCACATATCCTCACTCCTTTCTCCCAGCTGCTGTTGCACAGTGGGTTTTTTACCCCCACTTAAATATGTTATCACCAGAATTGCTGATGGACTCAGTTTTGGTCAGCAGCAGATCCACCTTGGAGCCGGCTGGCACTGGCTCTATCCAACATGAGGCATCTTCTGGCATCTTGTCAACAGAAGACACCCCTGCAGCCTCCTCCTGCTACCAAAACCTTGCCATGTAAACTCTGTTCTTCTGAAATATGCTATTTTACAGATTTTGTAATTTTGTTTTAGTTTAAAACATCACCACCTCAGTTTGCTGAAAACGAAGTGTATACAATTAATGGCTACTTCCCAGAAGCAGTTTATTCAATTTGATTTATCAGTCTGCTGAAAAGCTCCTGAATGGATGTAGTTTCTGTTGAGTTGCCTTACAATTAAATGATAGTATGTAGCTGCTTCCTTTTCTTGTAGCCTCCAGTTGAAGCCTTATCCTTTACTTCTGCAGGTAGTGCAGTAATTTCATACAAATACAAAGCAGTCTTTCAAAGCATGAGAAAATGCAATCTTTGATTTCTTTTTTCTGACCTGACCCCCGTCCCCCCCACACCCCACTCGGTAGCCTGTACGAGGGAAGCTCTGGGAGATTATTTTTATCATTAAAATGTATTCGGTTCAGTTTCTGGTCATAATACTGACAAGCTTCTCTGCTTTCATTCTAGCCTTTGGACTTTGATCAGACTTGTGCTAAAAGATGTCATAGGCAAAACAAACTGCCTACACAATGAACCTATTGAAAATGTATATATGTACCATATTGAAAGCAAGTGGAAGTCTGCCTTTTTTTAGCTTTAATTTATCCTGATTTTATGTCAGTTTATGTCTGAGTTGTGGATTTAAAAATGAATTAGAGGAATGTAATTTTGCTGTTGGTACTTTTTTTACAGTACTTTAGATGGTCTGCTCCTCTGCCCCTGCTTCAGGATTTAGAAGTTTCCATATACATTTACATCGACTTGTGTCTCCCACCCGATAAAATCTTGGTTACCTACTGATGTGTCTACTGTCGTGCTCAGTATCAGCCGTTCATATGAATTTAGAAACATACCAAAATCAGGCTTGAAAAACCTTTATCCTATTTTGACTTAAAGTAACATAAATCTGTTACCTGGCAGAGGCATTGCAGACTCTTTCTCATTCTGCTGCTTTTCTGAAAGGTCTTCACTGCCACAGGAAACATAACCTTTATTTTGTTTTTCAGATGACTACTTTGGGCAACCTGACACCCTCAAGCACTGTGTTTTTCTGTTGTGATATGCAAGAGCGATTCCGCCCTGCCATTAAGTACTTTGGTGATATCATCAGTGTGGGCCAACGACTGGTATGGTTTTTGATTTTTTTTTTTTTTCCTTGTAATGAGTTTTCATCACACATGTAAATTATTACTTTATACACAGCCAGTTTACTGGTTATTCAGTTTCAGGTAATAACAATTTCTTTGCTATTATCATTCTTTAGTAATTGCTTTTCTTGTATGCTTTCCTGCCTTCCCCCTTGCAGCTCCAAGGTGCACGGCTCTTAGGAATTCCAGTTATTGTAACTGAACAGTATCCCAAAGGTCTTGGCAGCACTGTGCAAGAAATTGATTTAACAGGAGCTAAACTTGTGCTTCCTAAAACGAAATTTTCGATGGTGTTGCCAGAAGTCGAAGCAGCACTAGCAGAGATCCCTGGAGTCCGCAGCGTTGTCCTGTTTGGAGTGGAAGTATGTACTGTACCATTCTTGTGCTGTTTTATGGTAATATCTGTTGGCCCACAATAGTATTAAGCATTGTTTTCTGTAATTAAAGAAAAAAAAGTCAATTTATGTTGCTTAGAGCTCAGATACATTCTGCAGATTAATTTATTCTTGTGTTCTTTGTCTTTGATGTTATCTCATAATAAAATTTGAAATAAGGCAGGCTCTTGTCTCAAGCTTGGTTGGCATTTAAAACCGACACCGGGTTCCCTAGTCATGTCAGAAGTAGAAGAATACATGTATGAACCCTAATTAATTATGTACTCTAATTTGGCTTTGTGCTACTCATATTTTATAATAATGGTTTGTTGGTGGGTTTTTTGCCTTTGATTTCTCCACTGTAGACTCATGTCTGCATCCAGCAAACAGCATTGGAATTAATTGGCAGAGGTCTTGAAGTTCATATCGTAGCTGATGCCACCTCATCAAGAAGTATGATGGACAGAATGTTTGCTCTTGAGGCAAGTTTCTTAGTCAAGGCTTTCTCCATCTTGGGTCTGTATGTTAATTTCCGAGTGTGTTGTAAGCTAACAGGGAATTTCTAAGGCCACTAAGCAGTGGATAAATGTAGACTTGAGAAGAGGTGAATGCTCTGATTCTCAGAATAGCTTCCAGGATGGAGAAGGATTACTGCCTTATTTTTCCCTCTCTAAATTATACTTTAATATGTGGAACCCAGTTTGGGACACTTGGATTTGCAAAGTGATTGTTTCCTGCAAGCTAGGTTACTCTGTATAACCTTTAGCATTTTAGGAAATTTTCTTATGCAGTGTTATCTGTACAGCAGAGTAAAAGTGCTACAGAGCTTTTGTTTTTGTTGTTCCAAATCCTGTTTGTTCTGCTGTTGAAATTCCTTGAAATACAATGGAATACAGTAAGTGACCCTGTTCAGAGTTCCTTCTTGTATGTCTGTCCCTCCCTCCGCTCTTCCTCATCAGTGCAAATTAAAGCTTTATCTCAAGACTCTGTGATTATAGTACAGACTTCCACCCCCCTCCGCCCCCGTCCTCTAAGAGCTTAGTCTAACTAAACGTTGAGAAAATTAAGATAAACGCAACAAGAAGATTTAAAAGCACATACAACTATGTGGTAGCAAATTCATGCAAATTTTTTTTTGATAGTGTACTCTAACTTGCCTTCAGACATTACTTTTGGAAATCAAAAACTGATAAATACATCAAGCATTTCAGTTTTTGCCTCAGGCCCTAACAATTGTTTGGAAATTGAAATGAATAATAACTACAGCGTTTTATGCTTTTTTCGTAGATTTGGAGAAGACTTAATTTCTTCTGCTTCTCATGAATAAGAGAATTAAAGGCTAGAGGAAAATCACCAGTATATAGCGTTTGATGAAACCCATGACTTTGATTAAGTGGAAGCTTAATGTCATCTGTCATGTAAAGCATAGTCATGCACACAGAGTGCAGGAATGACCGAAATCATGGTCTTCCCACGTCATTGTGGTACAGCAGCAGTAGCAGACAAAACAAATATAAAAAAACTGAAATCTATTTGTTTTATTCTGTGTTTGTACATTTGGTTATCATTTACACTGTGTCTGCAGGTGTAGAAGTTGGTTCAGTATAACAGAGGTTAAAGCAATGACAAGCTAGCTTTGCTTTTCTTTCTAGTCGAAAAGGTATCAATCATCTTAAAAGTGTGGGTTGGTGGAAAAAGGTGTAATCCAGACAAATTGGCCAGCCTTAGGGAACCTTTTAGTATGTCTTTGCAATGGTTTCTCACCAAGCACAAAGAAAATGTTTTGCAATGGTCCATTAAGTAGTCATCATTAAAATATGATTCAGGGAACATTTGCTGTGGCAGTTCTTGATCTCTGCCCTGATGAAGATGCCTTGTGTCACTGCTTGGTCTCAGATTGAGCCATCTTAGTCTGTTCCTGATGGGTTTCTTTTCTGTTCTACACCTGTTCCGCTTGTTCCTGTGGTGTGGAAAGACATGCTTGCTGCTTTCCTGTGTCTGAAAGACTGTGTTTGGAGAAAACTTTTCCTTTCCTAGAAAATCATCCAGTATGCTTAGCATGTGCACCTCTTCATTCCTACTAATCTCAGAAGTATATAGACTATCCTTAGTCCTAAAAGTAAAATATAAGCCAATGCCAGCCTCTTTGACATGTTATGGTATATTTTGCTTCTAAAGAGAAGGCATTCTCTTTTTTCAATCAATATTTCTCAGAAGGCAAGGTTCTTTAACAGTCTGTTTTTTCTCTCATCCATACTAGTTAAAAACAAAAATTTCGTATTTCTGGAGAAGTACATCTTGAAAACATTGCCATAATATTTCATTTTGATTTTTCCTGTTTTTCTGTTTTGTGTGTATGTGGTTTAAACAAATGTCATTGTACAGAGTAGGAGAGATGGGGAAGCTGTCTGCTTTTCAACTTAAGAATATCACAAGAGTTACTGCTGTTACTGCAGGCAGGAAGCATTGACTTCAGTAAATCTAGCCTAGTTAGTTTGTCATTATACAGACTGTAGTTATGTGTACTTTACTGATCCCCTAAAATTAATAACTTTCCCCCATCAACTGCTTTGTAATTGAAGAACTAAACAGCAGTGATCTATGTCTGCCCTAGAAAGTTTGGAGCTTCTCTTTCCTGCAGTAATTACAACTGAAACCTGTCTGAAGGCGTACGTGTCTGTATTTTCTGCCTTTTGCCCTCCCTTGGCTCATTCCAGACCCCATTACATTTGGTGGAGCATGCAGCTGAGTAGAGGATGATGGAGGGAAAGCTGGATCTGTGAAGAGTTTCACTGCCAAAGCATCTGTATGACCGTTGGGAAGCTGATGGCGGGCAGGGGCTGGTCAGCCTTTACTTAAAGATAACTTTGCTATGTGGGCGACAACCACAGTCTTAAACGTCCGGAAACTTTGCAAGAATTCCTGTGGCTTGGGCTACTGAAGGAATGCTCTGTTTAATTGCGCACTTTCAAGACCTAGCAGACCTCTTTCAGTTTTGCTTTCTATGCAACGATGCTTTTTATTCTGTAGCCTGTAAGAACTAACTTGGGAGTTGCAGAGGCTGTAATGAGATTCCACTTAAAAGGAGCTACTGTTGCTCCAGTATGATTTATAAGGTCTGTAGAAGAGCTTTTCGTTCTGTCTCCTGAGATTATTAGTACTAGCATGCTGTGTATTCCAAAGACCAAAGTCCTAGTACATAACAAGCCCTGAAAGAGAAATTATTATGATTCTTGCTTAACCCTTTAGCTTGGACCTTGCTATTTTCTTTTTCCTCAGGCCTTTCAAATCTGCATGAGAGTGAAGAAAGCTATCCTCAGGACCATGCAAGAAGAAAGGGTTGTTAATATAAGAGGGGTGGGTCTTCAGCGTATTAAATCTGACATGGGGAAAGAATCCAGTCCAAGTAGGAAGTCGTCTTTGTAATCCAGGGCAGCCTTTTTGCTTAGTGAAGTCTAAAACCAGTCGCTTTCCATCCTAGCTTTATAAATGGTACTGCTAAGAAATGCTGGAATGGAATAAGCAGTACTTTTTTTAATAGGAGATGTTTTTAAAAATACCATCCACTTTTTTTACAAAACGTATACTCATTCGTGTTTGCAGGTATCTCACATTATTCTCTTTCTGCTCTTTTCTCTTCCAGCGTCTTGCTCGTACTGGAATTATAGTTACTACTAGTGAAGCTATATTGCTGCAGCTGGTAGCTGATAAAGAACATCCAAAATTTAAAGAAATCCAAAATCTCATTAAGGCAAGTGCCCCTGAGTCAGGGCTCCTTTCCAAAGTTTAAAGAAGATGTGGAGGAAGCGGATCCCATTGTCATATTTAAGGAGGAATGAAAGCTGTAAGCGCACATGTACACCTTCTTTCACTCAAAGTTTAGTAGAAGTGTAAAATTAATAATTGACATACTTGTGCTTGCCTTAGCAAAATTGTCTGGTTATACCTCTGGGTGCCAGTGTTCTGTTTAGTTACAGCTGTCAGAGGCTTTAGGTACCATAGGACCCTTTTGTTGTCAAATTTCCTTATTTATTTAAAAATCAAAAGTTAACAGAGGTGCCTGCTAATCTATACTATACACTGATTGTAACAGCTCCAAAAAGTGCGTATCTCTGTTACACCTGTTGATTGTGCACTTTGTAGAAGCATTCTGTGATACTTTGTTTTACATTTGTATTAATAGAAGATAATGACATATTGGATAAATGTGATGTGATATGCTTTAATGTTCTATGTAAATGAGGTAGTTTGATAGGGCGTAAGTTAAAACCTACTAAGATATATGGATTAGACGTGCGCTTTTGTTCTTTAGGATAAAATTTAAGTGCTTTGCTTCATAGACAAGACACATAGATCAAGCAGCAGCTGGTGTTTGATTGCTCTCGGTAGCTGAAGCCTGCATCACGGCTTTCGATTATTCTGAAATTGACTGTCCAACCCTGTATGTCACTTAAGTGTACACAAACAGAAAACTGACATTTAATGAATTCTTTATAAACAACTGGTGTAAAGTCCTTCAGGACTAGCAGAAGGTTACCTAAAAATTGGCAATGCTAAGGATGTTAAAGAGCAAAAGCTTTTCAACTTGGAGTCCTGAATCTACTACTATATTTAGATTTATTTTGGGGGTTTTTACCCCATTTTAGTTAGATCGAATTATTCCATCTGATTTACTCATTTGGCCAGGTGAGCTCTGGAAGAAACCTCAGCTTCTCTAGGTTTTTGAGCTCTTTTTTTTTTTTGTGGGCTGCAGTTGGGTGTAGTTTGAATGGAATCTGGCCTAAAAGCATTCTTCAGAAAAATAGCGTCTTTAACTTAATGATATATATATTTTCTATGTAGAACCAATCTCTTCTCATGTGATTGTTCATAAAGGCACTTCCTGCATGTTCCAGTGGTTTAAACAATGTTGTATAAAGTTTACAGTGTGACTGAGACATTTATTTTTTTAAAAGAGTACTAGAAGATGTCATACTGAGCACTGATCTTTTTTTGGTAGAAAACTAATTAGAGTACATGTATTGTTCTAAATTGCTTCTTTTCCCCACAAGATGGCTCTAAAAGAATTGTTTCAGAGAGTTATAACCTTTATATGTTAAAAAAAAATAAAATGTTAACATTTGCTGTCTCTCTTACGCTTGTGGTATTTATTGAAGAGCAAATCCTGAAAGCTGTGTTTGCCATGGATCTTATTGTGTTTTGTGCAGCTGTGGAACTTCTATAGATGTCATGGGAATTTTGTGCAAAGATCAAGGGTGTATAATGTCTAATAATTCTTGTCTTCTGCATCTAGTTACAGTGTTATTTAGTACTCCAAAATATGAGGAGTGAACGTTATGCTCCAAGCTGGAGGCAGCAAGGCGAGCTGAGTTGAAGAACCATTGTCCTATATCACTGACCTACTTTTTACCTTCTTTTCTGGTATATTAATCACATTGCCTAGCAGTATAAAGTCCACTTATATAAATCAACAGTTGTGAGCAAAAATGCTATAAATTCCTCATGAAATAATGGTTTTATTGCTTTCTTACCTTAATGTGTTGATGGTACCTAGAGTTAGTAATTGAAGGAAAAATTATAACAGTTTTTTTACACGTTTGTTTTTGGAACAATTTCCTCAATAACAAATACATGGGTTTTAAGAGATAATTGTATTTTTTGCTAAAAATTTACCTTTTTTATACAAACATAAGTTGGAGGACAGATGTCACAAGTTCATTTGCACATGGTCCTTTCCTAAGCTTTTTACTACAAGCAGAATCATTTGGTAGCAAGACAGCACTAGAGAAGAATCTATAAAATACATTGATACCTCTGTGATGATTTTACTTTTTTTTGGTATTTGCATAGCCTTCTGTGGCAAACTATTTTTTTATCAAGGTACTTGATTTGTGTTTTTTTCTGTAAGCTTAAAAAGTAAGAATGCAGAGATACCCAGTGTTATGCTGTAAACCTGAGCTCTTAAATGTAAATTTAGGGGCAGAATGATTGAAGTTTTTCTCCTTCATTAGACGGGTGCTTTAGTCAGCATCACATGGATCATTCAGGTTAGATTCTAAGAGTGTTTCTTTAAAAAGAATAGAAAAAATGTTGCCAAATTTCTGTTACGTAAAGTAAGTTTATTCACAGGAGAGAATTTCCTTTGCTTCTTCATGCTCTAACTCATCTGTATTTTTTGTTCTCTGACAAGCGGCTATTCCGTGCAGTAAAACAGCAGAACTGAGACATGTGAGAAAAGATCTACAGGCTGTTGCGTTATCTAGTGTAAGTACTGTTTTGCCCTGCAAGAATAGGAAATAAATTAATGAAATAACCTGGAGAAGAATTGCTTAGGGGTATACGCAGGTGATTGTGAAGGAGCCTGATTCATCACTGTCTAAATGTCAAGCTGTCCTTTATTTGGAGGCTTCACCACAGCTATAGCTAAGCAACATGGTTGCCGTCTGCTGTAGGTGGCTTCAGTGTAATTTCTCCTTCCTTGAGGAGGCAGAGAGACAGTCCTTGATGGAGAAGGCTGGTTTATTTTCTTCGGTGGGTGTTCTACTTCTGTGCAAAGTTGCTGATGGGTGGTTAGCCTCACTGGAGTAGCTGGTGTATAAATTCTGCTCTAAATATGGTAATAGGCATGTGCATGATTAGTTTTTCTCTGCTAAACCCTTAAAGATGAGCGCTTGTTTTCATTTTTGGGGACAGTTTAAGTTTTGAGTTTAAATTATGATACTGTCTATTCACAGAACCATGGTCCTTTTATTATTTTTCCACCTGTATGATAAATTGAAAGTTTCCAGTACCCTTTGCAAAACCTGAAAACAGAGAATTAATAAAAAAGTCAGCTGTTGCTAGATAATCTTTTCTATTATGGTCATCACAAATGGCTGGAGAAATGATGCTACGGGACTGCTCCACCATCATTTCTGTACTTGGCTGACAGTAGTTCTCAGGTAAATGTGCACTTAAATAAATCATGCTGCTTATTGAGTATGTTTCGTATTAGACATCAGGGTTGTGCCTTCTCCCTCCCTCCTCTCTTCCCCACCGTTATTACATTACCTAAACAATCACATTAATCTTTCAGGAGAGGAGAATTAAGATCAATTTACTCTTTTTAACGTGAGCGCTCTCATTTTCTCCCTTAGAAGCCTCAAATATTTTTGTCAACATTTTTATTGAACTGAAATTCTGTACTGCTACAGATTTGTTCTCTTATATAAGAGAATGCTTTGTTGCTTTAAAAACTTTGTTTCTATTAAACATGAAGTAGCAGCCGGAGCTGTGGAGCCCTGAAGAAAGGCAAATGATATTAAGGAGGGTAAAGGCTTTTGCTTTGATAAATGGTGATGCCAGCTATTACTGTTATGTAGTTCACTTGTTATTCTTCAGAGTATTTTCTACCATATTAAGTGCTATGGCAGTGACAGAGGATGTCAGTGATTTGTAGAATATGGTTGTTTTTCCCTCTGGATAAATTTGAGATAAACTATACTAGATGGGTATAACAGATGTCCTTCAGATAGCCCATTTGTGGAGCAGATGTTCTAAACCTATGGCAGGAAATACTTGAAAAAAAAGTTCCTCTTCAATTGTCCAGTGCTGGTTTCTTTTACTGATTTCTAAAATGGAATACTTTCATGAGGCTGTTGTTAGGCCTTTCTGTGATCTCAAGAAGTGCTTCTGGTACAGCAGAGGTTATGACTGATAGTATGCTTCTGCTTCTCTTAGGACAGAACTATATATATATATGTGTATATATATATAAAGATAAAGTAGAGTGTGGGGTCTGGTCTTTTATTACTCATTTGAATTGCATAACTTAGTTTTTCATATGAGATAAAGGAATATTTGCAAAGGACTGCTGTAAGCAGAAGGAATTTATTAAGTATTAGCATGCTTAGGTCAGCTTAATAGACTTACTAAAACCACCAGGGTTGGCAGCTCTCCTGCCACTGACAGCATTAGGCTTTGCTTTAATGAAAGCCTTTTATGTACTCAAGAGAAGACTGAGCAAACAAATGAAGAGAGCAGTTAATAGAGAATAGACGGTGAAGTGCAAAGGCAAAACGGGAAAGAAAACTTGCTTTCTAATTATTACTCTTTCTTTTTTTTCCCATGGGGATGTTAAGAAGCTGGAACACTCACTAACATAGAATGATATACCTTAAGTTTACAGAAACTGAGTAGGTCACAGCAATCTGTGACTCTGTCTCACTGTGCACTTTGTTTCCTTCCTGGACTGGTTTTACCATGTTTTTGTTACCTTATGTCCTGGGTTCAGCTGAGATAGAGTTAATTTTCTCAAGAAGCCAGGAGGGGACACAGCTGGCCGACTGACTCAAAAATGGGTGTCACATACCATATGCCCTCACACTCTGTTCAGAGTGGGGGAGCTAGCCGGGGGGAGGTCAGTCGCAGCTCGGGAGTGTGCCGGGCATCGGGTGGTGAGAGTTGGTCTGTGTATTCCTTTGTTTTGTCTATTCTTCATGTCAGTATTTTTGTTGCTACTGTTCGCTTCCTTTGCTGTTCTGTTAAACTGTCCTTATCCCCACCCACGAGTTTTGCCTTTTTCTTCCCATTCTCCTCCCCACCCCAGCAGGGGGAGGGGCGATAGAGCAGCTGCGTGGCCCTTTTGTTGCGGCCATGGGCCAAACCACGACACCTTATAACTGTCCAAAAGGCAAACTCTGCAAAGCTTTTTGGCTCTGAGTATTGCCAAAATTGCAAACTGGAAAGGTCAATATTCTGCTATCAAGGTGAAAAAAAACAGCGGGAGGTGTTGGAGCAGAGACTGAAGATGACCACATGCTAAATGCTGACAACCCCGAGGCCTGTGCAAACTGTTACCTGCACTGAGGTTTCAGGAGCAGGAATGTGTACAATTGAGACTTTGTCAAACTAAAGGCTTTCTGAAAACAAAGATAGCTCATCATAATTGGAATGATTTTATCCATCTAGGACATGGATTTTTACATCTAAAAGATGTTTGTACACCTAAAATGAAACGAATTAGTACTAAGGTGGTGCTGCTCATCTTGCACCGCAGGGAGGGAGCTGGATTGTTAAATTGACCCAAAATCCATTAGAAGTGGCCTCTCACTGTGCTGCCACAGGGAAGGAGACATTTACAATTACTCCGAATCAGAATATTTGAACTATTTTTTCAGAAATATTTGCCTGTTCAGGTTCACAAAGCTTTTAGTAAAACCTTATTTCAGCTCAACTCTTGAAGCTGGATTTTAAAATATTGTTCAGGCATCTGGAAAAGCAGGTCTTTGGCTACCACATTGTTTCCATAGTTCATTGGAGCTCATTGAAATTAAGTGTAATGCTGCCATTATTTTGAAGCTCTGGTATGCACCTGTTAGTGTTGTTTGTGTCCCAGTAAAACACTTTAGACATCCTGGCCTTCAGATTTTGATCCAGAATTTAAAGGTTGCATTGGGTATCTTAATAATTTCAATGGGATTTGAATTGAAGCATTGCAGACAGGGAAGACTCCATCCAGATTTCCTCCCAGGTCATAAAGTAGGAAACATTGCTGATGGGAATAGGCTAAATGTTCATCAGAGTGTTTAACCAACTCATGGCATCAGTGCCTCTGGCTAACTGAAAAAAGGACACACTTAGAGTGCTATCAGACATTATCTTTTTGTGTGTATGTGTGTGTAGATGTGTAACGGAATTGCTTAGTTTTGGTGTGTCTGTACTGGGGCGCTGAAAGTCTTGGAGTATTTGTTATGTTGAGTAACCTTGCAGGGTCTTGCTAGTCAAAATCCTTTTATCCAAGGAATCAGAGGATTACCGTGTTGTCTGCTGGCAATTTCAAGGCTATTTCAAGACACTTACAGGAGAAAGACAATCTAAAATTGGGTGAACAACACCATACATGGTATATACAGGTTTATGCTCTTGGTGCCTACTGACTCAAAACTCAAGATGCCATCACTTGCGAATGCCACGTCCTAAATACTGTGAAGTACCCGCACGGTTCTGTTAGTGTTTAGTAGTGTTTGGGCTGATAAGTATGACTGAAATGAGCAGTTTCACTAAAATTACTAAAATCACCAGAAACAACACATCACAGGAGATGTGTTGCTCATAACATAGTAAGACTGTGCCATACTTGGTAGACTAGACTATTATGTTGCTGTATAAAGTTTCCTTACACAAAAGAGAGCTCGTTGCAAATATTGTAACTTGTATTTCTGCAACTTCTAGTGCAAGGATTCATATACCAAAAATTCCAAGGGGATTGATATATTTAAAATTCCAAGGTAAGTAAATAGTTAAATGTGTAAACTCTCACTCCCATATACTATGTAAGAGTTTTACTGTTTAAGTCAGTGGGCCAGTTGGTCTCAATGTTTGATTGCAAATGAGCGGTTTACTGAGCTCTGGCATAGCAGTGTGGAACTGAATGGTCGAGGAGGACTGTGTGAGGGATCGCTTAAGCGATCTGGATGTCCACAAATCCATGGGCCCCGATGGAATGCACCCACGAGTGCTGAGGGAGCTGGCGGATGTCATTGCTGAGCCACTCTCCATCA
>Ga0065711_1040240_pt1 | contig 17130 bp, 23 predicted proteins | sample Hoacrofraction12_FD_59098 | JGI IMG/M metagenome (GOLD analysis project Ga0065711, IMG submission 59098) | Hoatzin crop microbial communities from Cojedes, Venezuela - Epithelial fraction 12 v2 (version 2) | ecosystem: Host-associated > Birds > Digestive system > Esophagus > Crop | place... | reverse complement strand
CCCCACCCAGCCCTTCCACCCAGCCCCCCCTCCTGTCCCTGCCACCCCTCCCACCCCACCGCCCGCGCTGCGGTGACCACCCCCCACGGACCAGGCACAGGGCACAGGTTTTCTCCTCCAGCGCCACCGGATGAGTGAGGGGCCCGTGCCGGGTCTGGAGGTGGTGGGGTCCTGCCTCCAGTCCTCTCCCTAAGGGGGGGGTTGAGGGGGGTTATCGTGCCTGTTGACGTGAAGGAGAGGAGGAACGAGGAAACCTCTCCCTCTGTAAGTGCTGGCTTAGCGGGGTTACGGCGTCTCACAGGGGATGTGCTGTGTTTTGGTCACCCTCCCTTAACCGCATGGTTTGTAGGCGCAAAATTGTTTCCGTATGTCCGGTTTCCTCTAGTTTTACTTCCCCAGTTCGGGCTGCCATTGCACCAGATTTAGGGATTGCCCTTTACCACGGCTGTTGGAGACAAAAGCGAAACCATTTCGAATCCAGACGGCAAAGTGCTGTGGTCGGGTACAAACAGGCTGCACGCACCTAAGAAGCTTCTTTGGAGCTGGGAAAGCTCGTGGGCTTGCCCTGGCTTCGGACAACAGCCCGCTGGAGCTGCGGGCGCTGTGTTTGGTACCTGCTGAAACGCTAATGCCCCTTCTTCTCGAGGAAGGGCTGGAAACAAGCAGCATTGCTAGAAGCCACCACACTGTGTGAGGGAGCAGTGGGACAGGGCTTGCCCCGAGGTCCCGTGGCTTAAAACCTCTCGGAGGGGTGTTTAGTGCGGGCTGAGCTGTGGGAGGGTCGGGAGGCTGCTCCTTCCCAGCTGCCCGGTGCTGCAGACTCCGTCCCCGGGCTTTGCTGCTCCCGGTGACCGCGTGCATCTCTGCCAGCTGCCATCAATGAAGACGAGCAGGGCATCATCCCGCGGGCCCTGGCTGAGACCTTCAGGCTCATCGACGAGAATGACCTGGTTGACTACACAGTCCGAGTGTCCTACCTGGAGGTGTACAAGGAGGAGTTTCGGGACTTGCTGCAGGTGGACACAGCCAGCAAGGACATCCAGATCCGGGAGGATGACAAGGGGAACATCGGTACGTGTGGCTGCTCACAGGCTCCCTTTTCTGCCCATGCCCAAGGCCAGGGTTGGGTTATCTGTCCCTGCGGGCAGAGCCAGGTCTTCTCCCTCCATCCCCTCTCCTGCAGCAGATTTCTGTGCTTGGTGCTGCTCGGCGTGGACAGCCGGTCCGCACGTAGTGCGACACGGGCAGGGCAGCAGCACCAGGCTGTGCAGAGTGACCACGTCCTCGGGCAGCGCGTTGCTCCCGGCCGCAGCTCTGTTTGCCGTTGCAGTGCTCTGCGGGGTGAAGGAGTCGGAAGTGGAAGGGCTGGACGAGGTGCTGAGCCTGCTGGAGATGGGGAACACGGCCAAGCACACGGGAGCTACCCACGTCAACAGGCAGTCGAGCCGCTCGCACACCATCTTCACGGTGACCATGGAGCAGCGGCGCAGGGCCGGCCGCCTCCCCCTCCACCACCCCCCCTCCGTCCCCGCCTCGGGCCACGTCCTGGTTTCCAAGTTTCACTTTGTGGACCTGGCAGGCTCAGAACGAATTGTGAAGACGGGAAACACGGGGGAGAGGCTGAAGGAGAGTATTCAGATCAACAGTGGCCTCCTGGCCTTGGGCAACGTCATCAGTGCCCTGGGAGACCCTCGCAGGAAGAGCAGCCACATCCCCTACAGGGACTCCAAAATCACCAGGTACAGCTGGGAGCGGGACCCCCATGCTCCCCACGTCTCACTTGTGTCCCAGCAGGAGGGAGGTGATGCTTCTCCCTGCCTTTCCCGTGTCCAGCCTGCCAGGCTGGGTGGCAGAGTCCCCAGGCCAGCCAAGAGGAGCTTGCAGGGCCAGTTGTCCCTTCTGCTGTCACACCAGGGCTCCCTAACCGGCTGCTCAACGGTACCAGCTGACCCACTGTGCCTCGCAGCCGTTCACTGGTCTGCCCTCTGTGCAGGTTTTAATGTAGGGAAGCTTGAGGAGCAGCGAGGCCGGGACAGAAGCAATGGGCTAGCTCATTGCAGTGCTGCAGAAGAAAAGTCTTGCAAAAGTCGTGCTGCTGAAGCTGAGATGGGGTGTCAGCATATATGATGCTGCCCCTTCCTGCCTGGCAGTGAATAATAGTAATAAAGAAAAGCTTCCAGTAGGTTTGTGGGATGGTCTGCAGTTAGTTTTCAGCTCGAGCAGGTGACCTTTGCAATCTCCAAGAGGTTCCCGTGCAGCACGTGCCCAGTGGTGATCGCGGTTAGGGAGCTCCTGGCCTCAGGAATTATTTGGACGGAAACTCGCCACGATCTGGACTGTTATTCCTCTGCTTAATCATTCTGCTCACGTTACTAGTGCTGAGCCAATCACAGAGTGAGAATATCCTTTTCCTTGGACTTAACCTCTGAAAAGGATTGGAAACCTTCTGGTTCCCAGATTATTTTGTATTTCAGCGATTTTAATCATTGTGCTCTTCCCTAGGATCCTGAAGGACTCTCTGGGGGGCAATGCCCAGACCGTGATGATAGCCTGCGTCAGCCCATCCTCCTCCGACTTCGACGAGAGCCTCAACACGCTGAATTACGCCAGCCGGGCTCAAAACATCCAGAACAAGGCTGTGGTGAACTGCCGCAAGGAGACAGAGCACATCGAAGAGCTTCATCTGCAGATAAAGAACCTGCAGAAGGCCCTTGAGCAGCGGCACCGCTCCGAGACCCGTATCATCCACCGCTCGGCCAGCGCCAAACGCTGCGCGCCGGACCCCACGGCTCGGCTGCTGGCGGAGTGCGCGCATTACCGGACCTGCACCGACGCGGCGTACCGGCTGCTGATGGAGCTGCAGGAGCACAGCAACCTGACAGTGGAGCAGATCCTGCGGGTCAAGGAGTGGTTGTGCGCGGTGGAGAGCGAGAGGAGCGAGCTGACCTCAGCTGGGCTGGATAGTGGCATCGAGAGCACATCGGCAGAAGACCAGAGCCCCGAGGCACAAGGCTCAAAGCTGGCAAAAGCCCAGGTAACGGTTGGAGTGGCTTAGCTCCGAGGTGGGATTCATCTGATGGCCACTGGGCACAGCAGTCTCAGCTCGGACCGGCAGAAGGGTCAGGAGAGGGAGAGGAGAAGCAGCCCAGGCAGTCAGGGAGAATTTGGATTCAGCTGTGGCCGAGAGATTTATTCCACGGGAAAAATCTGGGTCCTCAGAGCTGCTGTGCTCTTGCAGAGTCCAGCATGGGAAAGGAAGGACAAAGGTGGATGCTGATGCTGCCCCTCTTGTATTTCGGGGGGGCAGGTGAACGCCGAAAAGGGGAGCGAGGCCACCAAAGACGAGCAGGTGGCCAAACTGCAGAGGCAAGTGGAGTGTCTGGAGGAGGAGAACCGTGATTTCCTGGCTGCACTGGAGGATGCCATGGAGCAGTATAAGCTGCAGGTATTTCTGGGCTCTGGCCTCTTCGCAGGGACCTGCTCCGCTCCTCCCCTTCCTCCCTTGCAAAGCACAGCCCAGCTTTCAGGTTCCTCTGCGGCAGGTCCAGGTCCACATGTATGAAACCACATTTTTCTCGTTGCCTCCTAGAGTGACAAGCTGCAGGAGCAGCAGGACAAGATCTCGGAGCTGCATGTGCGCTTGGAGATGGCAATGCCAAACCTGCATGTGCCAGAGCTGCTGGAAAACCTTCACCTGGTGACCGCCGGCCAGAGACCTCACACGGCCCCGCTGGCTGCTGCCCCGTGCCATGGCCTCGGCGGGGTTCCCTCGGGGCTCCTTGCCGCTGAGCAGAGCAGAAGAGCCCTGGGCAGGAAGGTGAGGGTGCAGGCCTGTGCCGCTGAGGAGCTGCTGCCTTCTCACGCGGATGCTTTCCACGGAGTGAACTGCTTTTTGCCCCCCCTGGAACGTGAGCCTTGTCAGAGGTGTAGTCCAGAGGGCTGCGCTCGGCGTTCACAACTCCGGCAAAAACAGCCCAGCTTCAAAACTGAGGCTTTTACTGCAATGTTGTGGGCAGGTCCCAGATGTGCGCAGCTTCTGAGCGGCAGCAGGCAGCTGGGTTTAGCAACACGCCAGTTCTCCTGAAAACACGCTCAACTCCATTTTGTTGCTTCTCTTTGCATCTAGCAGTGACGCCCAGCCGAGCGCTGCGTTTTCTAACACCGGGTCTCACGCAGCACCTTTCCTCTTCTCTGGTTCTCCGCCCCAGCAGCTCGACAGCAGCCCCTCCATGCAGGAGGAGGGCCTGGCAGGCTGGCACCTGAACCACGCGCAGTGCCCGACGGGCAATCCGGAGATCAAAGCCACGGCGCTGAGGAGGGAGCTCAGCCGGGACTCGGAGAAGCTGGCAGAACTGTCCTCGGGAGAGGAGGAGCAGGAGTGGGAACAGAAACGGTCCCTGTCCCGGCGCCGGTGAGTTGAGGCTGTCCCAGCGCTGTGCAGTGCCCCAGCCGTTGCGTGACCTGGCTGTCCCACCTCTCCTGTAGGATGTAGAAGCAAACGCTGCCTCTGGGGTCAGTGGTTCTGCCGAGACAGCTGCCTGCTCACTGGGGAGCTAATGACGCTCTTTCCTGACCACAGCTAATGTTTCTATCTCCTTCTGAAGCCTGTGGATCATGAGGGTCCTTACTGGGAACAGCTCTGGCAGTGCCCAGAACCAGTTGATTAATTTGCTGCTCCTTCTAGAAATGGGATCCAAAATTGGAGCAAGAAAGAGATTTGCAAGCTGAGCGAGGAGCCGAGTGAAGGCAGTGCCCACCCGATTCCGGAGGAGCACCTGGAGCTGTCAAAAGGCAAGTGGCAACCGCAGGTTGCTGGACAGTCTTCCTAGGGCTGGTGGTGCTTCATGGGTGCTGTTGATAGGAAGGCAGTGTGTCCCACCTGGGTGAGCCCCGGGGACAAAAATGGAGCAGATGACAGTCTAGCTGCTTTTGTTAAGGAGCAGCTTGAACTGCTGGAGTCTGGCAGGAACGGTGTGTTTTGGTGGAAGCTGTGGGAGACTGTGGGTGAAGCTGTGCCAGTTCTTGACTACAGATCTGAGGTTAGATTATCCTTCTGTCACCCAGCTGCTAAGACAGGACCTTCCTTACCCGGGAATCTGTGTTGCAGAGGTCTGCAGGAGGCGGGAGACGCTGCTTAGTCCCTGGGAGCGCCTGCCAGGGAAGGACTCTGAGTGGAGGCTGGTGCAAGCACAGCAGAAGATCCGAGAGCTGGCGATCAACATCCGCATGAAGGAGGAGCTGATCATGGAGCTCATTAAGACAGGTGCAGAGCTGTTGGTAGGCACTTGCATCCATTCCCTGTGAAATCTCCTCCTATTTGGGATGCTTGGTCTCTACTCCCGTCCTCACCTTCCCTCCCTGCGTTGTCTGTGCCCAGTCCCTTCCCCTGTAGACAGCAGAGCACAGTTTCTCCATCCTTCCAGCTGAGTGAGACGACTCCTAGTGGGAGAGGATTTGGGGAGAAACCCAGAGTAGCTGAGGGCAAAGGAGCATTCAGTCCCTGTAGTCAAAAGTACTTGAGAAAGAGAGAGGAAGGATCCTGGCTGCGAGGGAAGGGAGCCTGGAGGTCACGGCGGAGGGGGGTTGTGTTGCAGGCAAGGATGCCCAGGCTCTGAACAGGCAGTACTGCCAGAAGATCAGCGAGCTGGAGCAGGAGGCCGAGCAGGTGCGGGCAGAGCTGAGCGACAGCCAGAAGCAGCTCCAGGAGCTGGAGGGCAAAGAGCCCTGGGACCCTGGGGAGAAGCGCAAGCTGCAGGAGTACCGCACACGCGTGGCAGCCGCACAAAGCAAGGCGCGGGTGAGTGGAAGGGCTCTGCCCACCCAGGGAGGTGGACAGGGGAAGAGTTGGGGGCATCTCTGCAAAGGGCACGGGGGAGACGCCGAGCCCACGGGCAGCTTTCGCCCTCCGGCAGGTTCTGTGCAAGAAGAAGCAGGCGACAGAGAGGCTGGTGTCGCTCTCGGCCCAGAGCGAGAAGCGAGTGCAGGAGCTGGAGAGGAACATCGAGCTGATGCGGCGGCAGCAGGGCCAGCTGCAGCGCCGGCTGCGGGAGGAGAGCGAGCAGAAGCGACGGCTGGAGACGGAGGTGAATAAGCAGCAGCACCAAGTCAAGGTAGGAGCGGGCAGGAGCGGCTGCGCTGTTTGTGAGGGTGACGATGGGTGGGCTCTGGAAGCTGGTGGTCAGGCAAGGGGAGTGCTGATGGGGTCTGTGATTGGCTTGGACAGAGGATTTTTTGAAGAGCTGGTAGAGAACATCACCTGTCTCTCAGTCCCTGGCCCTAGGGCAAACAGCTTCTCCAGGCTCACAGCTGCTCCTTCCCGTACAGGAACTGGAACTGAAGCACGAGCAGCACCAGAAAATCCTGCGCATCAAAACAGAGGAAATAGCAGCTTTCCAGAGGAAGCGGCGGAGCGGCAGCAACGGCTCCGTGATCAGCCTGGAGCAGCAGCAGGTACAGGCAGAGCGACCCTGCCCCCTCTTTCCCATTCAAGGGGCACTGCTGGTTGATGGGGGATGCCTGGAAGCAGGGGCTTCAGCTTGAGACGGGACATAGCCCATCCTGCCACCCTTGAGGAGGACAGTCCGTAATGCCACTTGTGTCTAGCAGTGGAGGATTTAGATCTTGTCTTACCCCCAAGACCAGGATTCTCTCTTCTAAATCCTAGCACTGGTAAAGAAGCTGTGAAATCTTGCCTGTTAGCAGAAGGGTGATGGGAGATGCAACCCCCAAGGACTCCTTGGCAGCTGTGGATTTAGCTCAGCTCTGTCTCTTGCAGCAGCTGGAAGGATGAAACCAGTGAAGTCTGGGCTATAGGGGTTAGCAGAGGCGGGCTCGAGACTCCCTCTCTGATCTCAACCCCATTGCTTGTTAGTCTCGCAGTCCTGGGCGTTGCTGCTGCTGTCTGCACGCATGCACATGCCTTTGGCCTCTCCTTCCATCAGAAAATTGAGGAACAGAAGAAGTGGCTGGATATGGAGATGGATAAAGTTCTTGAGCAGCGCCGGGCCCTGGACGAGCTGGAAGATGAGCTGCGGAAGCGGGAAGCTATCGTGGCCAAAAAGGAAGCCCTGCTGCAGGAGAAGAACGGCCTGGAGAGCAAACGACTGCGCTCCAGCCAGGTAGGACAAGAGTGTGACACCTCAGCCCCTTGTTTGATTTCCAGCCAAGGTGAGAGGCTGGAAGACCTGGGTGCCATCCTGGGTCTGGCAGAGGGCTGCAGGCCAGGATGAGATGGTGTTGGAAAGCAGACAGCAGATCTGCTTCTACAGGAGAGCCTGCACACGCTGTGCCTCTGACCTAGTTGGTTTGATAGCCCTTGGCGTAGGTGTGCCTGTGGAGCCATTTTGCCTACGGAGGGAGAGAAGAAAGGGGCTGGGGGTCTGACTCGCCTTTAGAGCAGATCCGCTTGAGCATCTTCTGCTGCAGGCCCTGACGGATGACATCGTGCGTGTGTCCAGCCGCCTGGAGCACCTGGAAAAGGAGCTGACCGAGAAGAACGGGCAGCTGCGTCACAGCAGTGCCCACGACCAGCAGCAGATCCGCCAGGAGATCAACAACCTGCGCCAGGAGAAGGACCAGCTGCTTAAACAGAGGTTGGAGCTCGACAACAAGCTGCGTCAGGGCACCCTGCTGTCCCCAGAGGTACCTCTTCTTAGGCTGGGCTGCTCTGCTTGCCAGAGCATGAGGTAGTGAGAGAGAAGCAAGACCTGAGCATGGGGTCATTAGCACATGCTCCTCCCCGTCCCCATGCTGTGCGTATTCCAGATTCGTGACAGCACTGCTGAGATGACGAGGGAGGTTAGGGCAGGGCGAGACGGAGAGAACGCTTTGCTGCCGAGTAACTGCAGCTCTGCTCTGGCAGGAAGAACGGATCCTTTTCCAGCTGGATGAGGCAATTGAGGCTCTGGATGCAGCCATCGAGTACAAGAATGAGTCCATCACGTGCAGGCAGCGAGTCCTCCGGGCCTCGGCCAGCCTGCTGTCCCAGTGCGAGATGAACCTCATGGCCAAGCTCAGCTACCTCTCCTCCTCCGAGACCCGAGCTCTGCTCTGCAAATACTTTGACAAGGTGGGAGACAACTGCCCTCTGTGCTGGCGAGAGCCGTGGTATCTGACCAAACTCTTGTTTTCCTCTGCCTGAAGCCTTCTGCCTGCCTCCTCCTGTACTTTTGCCCTGTAAAGTCAGGCCACAAAGCCACAGCACCATGATCCCCACCTGTCCTAACACCACCTGGGAGAGAGGCTTAGCTACTCATAGGATGCACGGATCCCTGCAGTTGCTCTGCCAAATTAGCGCAGCCACACTTTGCTCTTCCCTCTGCGAGGCAGCTGTGACATCCCAGAACTACTAACCTTTGTATGTTGTACGAAAAAAGCTACATCAGGCTTGGTGATGCGGGAAAGCTTCCCGGCTCTGAAGGAGCTGAGATGTTTCTTGCTCTTGGGCCCTGGCCAGGTGGTGACGCTGCGAGAGGATCAGCACAGGCAGCACATTGCCTTCTCGGAGCTGGAGATGCAGCTGGAGGAGCAGCAGCAGCTGGTGTACTGGCTGGAGGCAGCCGTGGAACGCCAGCGCCTGGAGATGGACCGGCAGCTCACCCTGCAGCAGAAGGAGCACGAGCAGAACATGCAGCTACTGCTCCAGCAGAGCCGCGGTACCCACCCAGCTCCTGAAACAGGCAGCAGCGGCACGGCTTTTGCCTGTCGCAGGGCTTGCAGCTTGAAACGGCCTTGCTTTCTCTTGTAGAGCACATGGATGAGGGGCTGGCCAGCAGCAAGCTGCAGTACGAGGCGAGGATTCAGGTGCTGGAAAAGGAGCTGAGCCGTTGTATGTGGGCAAACCAGGAGCTGAACCAGAGGCTGAGTAACATGAACCTCCATCCTGGACAGACCAAAGGTGAGAGAAAACCCGGGCTGGAGCTTTGCTGTTCCTACCAAGGTAAAAGGAAGGGAGTTTACGTTCCTTTGCGTGGCGGGGAGAGCTTGGAGCGGAGCCAGGAGCAGCATGGGTGCGAGTCGTTGGCCTTGAGCAAGTGCTCTACAGGCACTGATTTTGATGGGAAAAGTAGCGATCCCGACACTCATCTCACTGTACCCCCACCCAATCTTCCCCAGCAGGGATGGAGAGAAGCATTCACGGGGCTGGGGACAGAGCTCCCCCTGTGCTGGGGACCTGTGAGCTCTCCAGCCTTGGGGAACAGCCCGTGCCCCTGGCCGTTGCAGAAGAAAGCCCTCGGGTCAGGGACGAGAGCCGGGACCTGGTGCACGCTCCTTTGCCGTCGACGTGGAGGCGTTCATCCCTGCCCAGCGACAACCCCGGGGACCTGCGGCAGAGGGACGCCGAGCACCCGCTGAGAGCAGGGCAGCCCCACGAGCTGCACCCGCCACGGAGCATCGCTCCTGCCGCCAAGCCCCGTTGGGAGCTGCGCAGGGCCAGCCCAAACCTGGCCCCAGGGCCATACCACCCAGCAATGATAGACGTCAGGAAAAATCCACTCTAGACACAGGCTGAACGCTTGCCTGGCAAGGGCAGAGGGGAGCAGATACTGCTGATGGGAGCCTAAGAGCCTTTCTGCTGGCTACAAACCTGTTACATTTCAGAGGCCTGAGGAAGGCAAAGACATGACTTTTCATCGTAAGGGAAATGAGCATCCATCAGCTGACATTCCCCACATTGCTGCCAGTCTAGCCAGTGCTGGCTGGACCCCTTTCCTCCCACACCCTCAGCAGCTTGAACACTGGGAAGTGGGAGATGCCTTCCACCCTGGCCTTTAACACTAAAAACTTGTTTACAGTTTGGAAACCTCTGCTGCAGGGCTTTCTTAGCCTTGGAGGGAGATGCTGTGCAGTCCTGCAGAACTTGTACATAGATTTTTGTAGCAATTGGTTTTTTACATTTCTACTTTAACTTTTCTAATAAAACAGAGCGTGTTTTATGAAGCAGTCACTTGTCAGAGGCTCCAGTTGTCACCTACTCTGGGTCTGGAGGAAGGGAGTTCTAGTTAAACCTCACTGCGTGGGAGCCTGGCTGCCGTCACAGCGTTGCCTTAATGTTTAAGTACCTGCTTTGTAAGTGCACACAGCCAGAGCTGGTAGGCTTCCTGCATGGAGCTGCTGCAGGAGAAGCATCTCCAGACAGCAGCAGAATTGTGTGAAGCATCCAGGGTAAAAGCAGCGCTGGTTCAGTGCAATTTTCTGCTCCAGCCTATAAGCTGCTTTAAGCAGCATTTTCTTACTCCTGGGAAAACTTCCAGTCTGGATGAAAGGGAGATTAAATGCGATTCTGCAACTTAACACTGACACCATCCACCTCGGGAAGGGGGGGACAGGACTTAAACTCTGGCAGAGGAAGAAATGAAAGCCCAGGTACCTGCTTTAGGAAGGGCATGGGGGTTGCAAAACAGCAGCTCGGCTACTTGACCCCCCCCTCCCCCCAACAGCAAGCCACTGCTTCAGCCTGAAGTCACAAGGAGCACAGCTCCTACAGCTACCATTTGAGGAGTAACACACACCAAGCTGAAAGCCAGCACCTGAAGTAGGAACCACCTGCTCTTCCTCCTACATCTTGCTTCTTGCCTGTAGGGCTGTGGCTTTGAGGGAGGACATGACTAAAGGCTCTGGGGATGGCTGAGTGGCACAAGATTTGAGTTTGGAGGCTTTATTTTCTCTGTTAAAAACAAAGATATTCAGCAGGAAAAGAAGAATGCATCCTACTTGGAAGTAAGTAGTAGTCCTGGAGCTCCATGCTGGTGTATCAGCCCACACCCCTGAAGCAGGTGCACCTCTTCCCCAAGCAGAAGAGTCACTGGTAAGCACACTGCTGCTCCTCTCTTGGAAGAGGGAAAGAGTCAGTTTTCCTGCAACACATCATGTTCCCAGGAAACAAATCCCATTCAATACCATCTAGCCCCTCAAACCCTGCATTGCCATGCCTGGCTTCAGGATGACCTCACGCTGTCCTCGTAGCTCTCTGCTTCCTGTGCCTTCACTGGACGCAGTGGGGTGACTTCCCCGCCACCCTGCCGGGCACAAAGAGATTGCTGTCCTGAAGGAAAGAAAACTCAGCCTTGCCAAGATAATGCACAGTTTTAGCCCCTTGTAGGCTGTGTCTCAGGCACTGGATCACAGCTCCTGCTGTCTTCTGGGGTTAGAATGCAAGCACACGTTTCACAGGCAGCTAAGTCACTATTTAATCAGTGACTCAGTTTAGTAAAGAGTAGTCTTTGAACTCTCATCCCCGGTTATCCCATCAAGTTTTATCTCTCCAGGAAGTTTCCCCAGCTAGTCTCTCTCTGGCTCACCACAAGCCTGCAGGAAAGGACAATGATGGTACTCCATCAGCACCTGCTCCCCCAGCAGTGGCCAGGGGCAGATACACCAAATCCTTTGTGATCTACAAGGGAGAACCAAACACCTCTCCTTCCCTGTTCCCAGCCAAGTTATCTTTCCCCTCCTCTGTACTCTTTTGGCATTTGTCAAGTATTTCTGAGTAATTTACTCACTAATCTGTCAGTTATTTGGCTTGTTATTTTCCCACTAAGCTGTGGCAAACTGGATGCAACTCACATGGGATCCAGCTGGTATCAGGGCAAGATACACGGCAGGAGCCGGCAGCTCCTTTTGTACCATTCACCTCCAACACCCTTCCTGCAGCCCCAATCCCTCGCCCATCACAAATTTCTGATTAAGTGACACAATGAAAATTTACATCAGTTTATTTTACAAGAAAGCTGTAGAAAAGTGACAGTTCTCCCTCTTTACCTAGCAGAATTGTACCTTCACTGCACAACTCAGCTACCACATGCAGGAGAAGTGCCAGACAGACCAAGCTAGGCCTTGAAGGGATGGAGAGGTGCTGCAATTGAGGTTAGAAAAAACCAACTTTTAGAGTGGTCCTTATTTCCACTGCCATATGCTTGCATCCAGTCTCCTGCCAACACAAGACAGCTCCGGCCCAGCACCAAATATAAGGTCCTTGTTAAAACACGTTGAACAGCTGGGATAATGCAAGGTTTCCCATACTGTTCTGGCTCCAAACTTCAGCTGAGCAGCTTTTTCTGTGAGTAAGTCCTGCTAAGGGGACGCTTCCTGGAAGCCATGATGTGGAACGGAGACAGCTCCTGGTTGGCAGCAATTGGGAAGGCATCGGATTCCTCTTCTACAAAACAGAAAGAATAAATTAAAGCTACAGTCTGCCAAAGTTCACTGGTGACTGCAAGAAGCCAAACACCAACTGGTAACAACAAGAACAGTAAGCTGCACTTCCTACTAAGCTACTCTTTCTTCATTGCTACCTCCCCCCCCTTCCAAACTTCCCAGTTCATGCCAAATTTCTTGGAAGCGTGTGCGACAGAGCCACCGAATACAGAAGCGGCAGATACAGCCGCAGCCTTTCTGCCCAAAGCCCGGTCCCTAGCACAGCATGCTTTTGTTCTCCTCCAGCTGCAGGCGAGCAGAGAGCACACCTAGCCTGCTGGCACCCAGCCTTTCCCCACAGCACGGGTGGGTACCTCGCACACGCGTTCTCCGAGACGGCGGCGTCTGTCCCTGGCACAGCAGTGGAGACCGGGTCAGTGCCAGCAGGCTGCTAGCAGACAGCACGCTCTTCACGGGCGGAGTTGAGCCTGGAGAAGCACAGTGAGACGCTGCAGCAAACTGACAACTCCAGAGAGCTTTCAGGTTAAGTCTCATAGGCAGCCTTTGGTCTACCTCGAAACTTCCATCAGTGCAAGCAATACCTTATCTGAAACAAAATCTAGGCTGGCATAGTGGGTTTCTGGCATCAAGAAAGGTAAATGACAGTCTGGAATTAGCTCTGAGCGTATTTAATTTTCTTAGGTGGTTTAGCAGAAAAGCGCTTCACTCCTATTAACTGAAGAGTAGCTATGTTTAACTCATGTCCTGGAAGAAAACTCTTATAACCATGATGGTCTGTAAATACAAGAACAAGGTCTGTAGTTACAGAAAGTCTCTTACAGGACCAGCTTAAGGCAAAATACTGCTATTATTGCATGCCCTGAATATGGACTAACGCTGCTTTGAAGTTCGCCCACTGTCCTCAGCGATACCTGTCGAGTGAGCAAGACACTGCCCTCTGTACGCAAACCTTCCCTTGCAAGAGGAAACAGACGCTGAAGCTTAATGCTTCAGGGCACGCAAGCACTGCAGACCAACAGCTGCCACAGTTCCTGTAACATGTAATTTCTGGAACAATACCGGATGAAGTGTTTGAAATTCACAAGGCCTTGCTTAGAGCCAAGACAGCCTGTTTCACCAAGGTCAGCTGAATCATCTCTACCCACAGCAAAAGCAAACAGGTAGTTTAAACACCTACCAGTACAGCATTACTGCTAGCAAGGCAATCATTTCTGATACCCAGTTTCAATGGGCCTGCCACCACGAGCAGAGAGAACTGAAGCACTGATAAATGCCAACATCCACAGGACTAACCCCGGAAGGCACCAGTCTACACTGAAGCAGCCAAGCTTTAGCTTTAAGACAGTTCACTTCAGTGCTGGATGCTGGGCAGAAACAGCGAGCGGCATCAACACAACTCGAAATAAATCGCCTGGCCTAATTTCAACACGTATTGCAACAGAAGAGCTATCATTTTCCTCAAGCCACAGTCTGCATTCCACTCTGCACTGCAGTTACCTTACACCACCTTTGTTCACTCTTGAGTTCTATTTACAAGATGGCAGCTGGATGCACCTGTGATCCTCCCTCCCCAAGTTCTCAGACTTTCCTCTTAATTCCTGCAGCCTCCCGCTCCTTCATAGTTCTGATCCCTCTCCGATCATTACTACTCCCTCGATGAACTCTTCACATCTAATCTGCCTCTCCACATAAGTAACTTCCACATCATTTACAACCCACTCTCCCTCTCCACCTCATTCTCGCTCAGATACTCCGACAGAAAACAGTTGTGTTCTTATTTTTGACTACCCCACATTTTTAACCATCTCTGAATTTCAATGGAGCATCACTCACGCCACTTCATTACCTGACAAAAGGAAGACATCATCGTCCCCTACAGAGCTGTGCTGCTCAGGAGTTATGAGCGCACATGCTCCTGGTTTATCAGGAAGCACAGAGTCCGTTCTTGGCTTGCTTCTGTTGCCATCATCTGTGGAAAAGCCAGTGAGATCCGAGTTGCATCTATCAGTGCAAGATCTCTTGGCATCGTTATTCTCCTCCTTCTCTGGCGATAGATACGTAAAGACCCGCTTCCGAGACTTCAAGTCAAAAGTTCCCATGGCAGAGTCCTCATCAGCCCTAGGTTCAGAGTCACTAGGAGATGCCTGATCCTGGAGCCTGTAAATCCCTTCCAGTTCAAATTCCCCAAGAGCGTTTGTTACTTTGCCGCTGCAGTGCTCCGAGATCTTCACCTCTCCTTCTCTGCCTGCTGACATTGTCTTCTGCTCATCACCATTCTTCTCGCTTTGACCACAGCTAGCGTTAGCAGTGCTGGCTACTGCTCTCTTTCTCCGAGGCCAATCGTTGATAGCATCAGGAGTAGTCTTCCCCTTCTGCTTTGGAGAAGGTGTCCAGGGAACTCCTGCTTCTAAGGGGGAAGGGGAGGTGGCATTAGAGGCACAACTCGTTGGGGTGTATGACTGGCATATGTAGGTCTGTCCTCCACCCTTCCCAGGTGTACTGTGGAAAGAGCGGAAGCAGGATGGTGAAACACAGGCAGCTGCTAGTTTTCCCGGGTGCTTGCTACACCAGGTCATAGCAAGGTCACCAAAGGGGCTTTCTTCTCCCTTGGGCTTGCTGGCACTTGCTTCAGGTTGAACTTCCAACGATGAGCAAGAGCCAATTTTCTTAATGCGAAGTTTGGGCAGGCCTGAAGCTTGCATTTCAAGTTCAACTTCGTAAGTCGGTGGGCTAGCAGAGGGCAGTTTGCAACGACTTTTAGGAGTAGAGAACTTGGCTAGAAGTTGAGGATTTCCCATCCGTGCTGCGGCCTCCCGCTGCCGCCTGTCTGCAGTGCACCGTAAAGAATAGGCAGGAGCAGACTTTGGCATAGGAGGCGAAGTATTCAGGGCAAATTTGGAGTGTCTCTGAAGACTTGGAGCCTTCAGCGGGGTTCTTGGTTCCACACCATCACTAACTGTTTGAGAACCACTTAGCAAGGACTCGCAGGTGGTGTTTGCACTGGAGTTCCCCTCCTTAACCAATTGCTCACACTCTGTCTCAGCATTCTGTGCATGTACCTGCTCTGCAGCAGAGGGCTTTGGAGACGAATGTTTTTCCAAGTTTTCCAAGTCATCTCTTGGAGAAGACTCTTGAGATGCTACATCCACCTGTTTATTCTTCTCTGATACAGGGGTATTTTCAGTAATTTGGGACTGACAAAGCTGGAGACTTTCTAGAGGAGAGTTATCACCACTATCATGATGATTGTCCTTACTTTTAGAAGGTGTTGCAGATGCAAGTGTGAGGTTCTCTCCTCCAGAATTGGGTTCACATTTGGCCTGCCTGGATGTTTGAAGCAGGGACCTCAGCGAACTGCCAGTAATACCTGGAGATTTTTGAAAAGATCGTTTAGATGCATCAAGTTCCCAGTCAGACTCCACAGCCTGCGCATGGGAAGGAGAGCAGATTGGCACAGCATTCGTGGACCTTTCATGGAGAGGGGAACTGAAGGCAGGGTCTAGCCTCACAGCGAGCTGTGATATTCCTGCACTTGGTGGGCTGGTACATAATTTTGAACCTGGACCTTCAGGTTTCCTGGGAGTGCTTTTAGTTGCTTGAGACAACGGATCTGACTGCACCTGAACTTCCCTTGGGAGGATTTGCCTCCGAGGACCAACTGGAGATGCTAATTTTGAGAGGTACCTCAAGGAACGTCTTGGAGTTTGCAGTTCTACAAAACACCTTTCCTGGATAGCAGAGGGTGAAGAAGCAGCTGGATTTGAATCTGTCAGAGGTAATAACGAGGCATCGAGCACTGCAAACCCTTCATGTTCTGGTATTTGTAAGCCAGCCTCTTTGTAAGGAGGGGAAAGTCTTTCTGCTGGGGAACAATCCTTAGAAGTTTCTTGCAATAAGTGAACCCTCTTACTTTCAATTAACGCAGATGGTGACTTGACCCTTTGTACAGGATGAGAAAAGTACTTTCCCAAACACTTGGCTGCAGTCTGCTTAGCAGCTGGACTTTTGACAGGAGTCTTCTCCAGCTTCTGTCGGGTCCTGTGGAGAATGCGAGGTGATCTCCTTGGTAGCGTACTGGCAGAATTCAGTGGCTTCTGGACAGATTTATGAGGTGTTTTTCTAGGATTCTGCAGGGGGGAAAAAAATAAATTAAAGAACCGTGCTTGTTCTATTCCAGCAGTATTACCTATCCCTCTTGATATTTACTTCGAGGTTTAAAACACAAAAAAATATTTAATTAGACTTAACAGAAACACTAGATTTGCCATGTGTAGGGCTCACTAAACACGAACAGAAAGAGGGGATGGGAAGAAAGAGCGGTAAGTGTTTCTACCTCATAGGCAGTCAGCTCCTCTAGGTGTAAGGAATCTTTTCTTGTTCTCCTTCCAGGCGAAGGCTTCACCGCAGGGCTACATGCGTCAATGACTGCACCAAAGAAAAACCTCTTGGGAGTCTGGACAGTGGGGGTCTCTGAATGCCGCTTAATGCCTATAAAGTGGAACAGTACAATTCAGCTAACACCAAGTAACCTGCCATGAACAATTGTCTCAATCACTTCAGATGTGTGGACAAGTAGTGTACAAAGCCTGTAGCCCTGGCATGTTCTTTTCTAGCCAAATATTAAAGCTTCACCAGAATTACTGTTACTTCCCAATATGAAACTAATATCCATCTGGAGAGAGAATGCCCTGGCAGAAAAAAAAAAAAAAAAAGTACAAAATAGCTCAGGCTCTTGTTCTATTTATAGCTTGTAGCTTAAGAAAGTTCTGGTTCATGACTAAGGATTCTGGTAAGTGAACTAAATGTCACCACTTATAGAATCACAGAATGGTAGGGTTTGGAAGGGACCTCTGTGGGTCGTCTAGTCCAACCCTGCTGCCGAAGCAGGGTCACCTACAGCAGGCTGCACAGGACCTTGTCCAGGCGGGTCTTGAATATCTCCAGAGAAGGAGACTCCACAACCTCCCTGGGCAG
>Ga0065711_1040236_pt1 | contig 17130 bp, 7 predicted proteins | sample Hoacrofraction12_FD_59098 | JGI IMG/M metagenome (GOLD analysis project Ga0065711, IMG submission 59098) | Hoatzin crop microbial communities from Cojedes, Venezuela - Epithelial fraction 12 v2 (version 2) | ecosystem: Host-associated > Birds > Digestive system > Esophagus > Crop | place... | reverse complement strand
CAGGTTGTACAGGGCTCTGAGCAACCTGATCTAGTTAGTGGTGTCCCTGCTCGCTGCGGGGGGGGTTGGACTAGATGACCTCTAGGGGTCCCTTCCAACCCAAAACTTTCTATGATTCTATGATTCTATGATTCTATTTAGCTCTCTCCAAACCAAAAAACCAAGATAGAAATAGCAGCTTGACCGCTAACCTGAATAAGCAGCTAAGCACCACACTCACTTCCGTCCCCCCCAGCAGAATGAGGGAGAGAACTGGAAGAGCAAAAGTGATAAAGCTCATGGGTTGAGGTAAAGACAGTTTAATAGCTAAAGCAAAAGCTTCCTGTGTGAGTAAACCACAATAAGGAATTCATTCACTGCTTCCCATTGGCAAGCAGGTATTCAGCCATGTCCAGGAAAGCAGGGCTTCACCATGTGTAATGTTTGCTTGGGAAGACAAACACCATCACTCAGAACATCCCCCCCTTTCCTTCTTCTTCTCCCTGTTTCTATTGCTGAGCCTGACATCATATGGTATGGAAGATCTCCTTGGTCATTTGTGGTCGGCTGTCCCGGCTGTGTCCCCTCCCAGCTTCTTGTGCACCCCTAGCCTACTTGCTGGCAGGGCAGTGTGCAAAGCAGAGAAGGCCTTGGTGCTGTGGAAGAACTGTTCAGCAATAACTAAAACATTGGTGTGTTATGAACACTGTTTTGGTCACAAACCCAAAACAGAGCACCATATGAGCTACCATGAAGAAAATTAACTCTATCCCAGCCAAAACCAATGTAACAGTGCAGACGATCAGAGGAGCAGTGGCCTCAAACAAAACAATTGATAGTTTGGGCAAATTCTGAGAACTTGTTTGCTTTGAGAGGCTAATAAACCCACCTATGAGAGTGAGTTCCATCGTGTCAACAGTGCATATGATCACAGTGAATTATCCTCTACAAGATGATTGATTCTCTGATTGGACACAGTAAGATAACGGAATGTAAAGGCAAGGAATCACCCCAGTAAAATCTGTATGTGGTCATTTCAGTAACTTTCTAGACTCCATTGACTCTTTATCTTAGGGAGGAGTTCATGCACCTTGACTGCCTGGTGCCTTTTAAATGGCCTGTAACATATCCTTTGGCTTCCAGCTGCTGCTCCAGAAGGATGTGGTTCTCCCATAAGTCCTATGTGTGACAAAATCAGGTTGGACGGGATCGATGATATTCTCTGATTCACTCACACTTAGAGCATGGCCAACTTAGATCAGATTGCTTAAGGCCTTGTCCAAGCAAACTTTGATTATTTCCAAGCATGGAGATTCTATCATTGTATCTGCTAGCTTTCGACCCCTAAACTCATCTATGTGATAGAATGAGTACAGACTGGAGAAAAAAAATGAATTTCTAGCTTAAGGCACCCATGTCAGGACCCTTATGTCTATGTGTGGGATAGATATTGAAGGTCATGTTATTGTCATCGGTGCTCTTAGGTTGGATTCAGTTGACTAAACATGGGGTTCTAATGACATTTCTGGGTCTCCGATTATTTCAGCTTCTCCAGAAGGACAAAGGTTTCCCATAACCCCTGTGTAATATCTGATAGTCTCCTGCAGATGTGTCAGACACTCGAAGTCTACCAGCAAGACACTGTACACTGCTTTCTAGACACCTGGCTTGTTCCTCTAAGGTAAAGAGAAAAAAAATGCCAACAATGACAGCAGCTATATCATACTTTTCTTTCTTAGTTTTAAAGTATTGTAATTTATTCAGAATCAGTTTCCTCAAAAGATGAAAAGAAAATATTCTGCTTGCCACAAGCTTTAATACAATATGGAAAGAACAAAGTGGTTTTAGTTAGTTGATTGCATAGTTCTTTCAAAATCAGCAGCACCAAAACTGACCAGGCAAGCCGGAATGAGCCAGCATCAGTGAACAAACTCACAAATAATGTATGAATCTTATTAGTAAAATTATCAGATATTTATCTTCTCTGCCACTAACAAACAAACAAATAAACAAAAAGAAAAACAATCCAGATGATAAATGCAGCAGCAATAAGAAGTAATATAATTGCTTGTCTGAGTGCAATGCAGAGTGGAAGAGAAAAGAGAATATAAGAGGCAAGTTTAAGGATATGGAATCCACCAGGAATCATATCAGCTTACAGTGATAACTGACTGGAAATGTTCTTGAAGCAATAACTTACATCCCACTGACTGGAAAAGGAGAAACATAACCGCCATTTTTAAAGAGGGTAGAAAGGAAGATCTGGGGAACTACAGGGCAGTCAGTCTCACCTCTGTGCCCGGCAAGACCATGGAGCAGATCCTCCTGGAAACTCTGCTAAGGCACATGGAAAATAAAGATGTGGTTCATGACAGCGAACATGGCATTGCTAAGGGTGAATCATGCCTGACAAACCTGATGGCCTGCTACAACAGGGTTACTGCATTGGTGGATAAGGGAAGAGCAACTGATGTCATCTAATTGGGCTCGAGCAAAGCATTTCACACTGTCCCACATGACATCCTTATCTCTAAATTGGAGAGACAAGGATTTGACGGCTGTACCACATGGTGGATAAAGAATTGGCTGGATGGTCACACCCAAAGAGTTGTGATCAATGGCTTGATGTCCAAGTGGAGACCAGTGGCAAGTGGTGTTCCTCGGGGCTCCAAGATAGTGTATCTTATTCTGGTTTTAACAGAAGGTATAGTTCTACTTTCCTCATACTCCTCTGTTAGGTACTTGTAGAAAGGAATAAGTTCCTCTTGAGCCTTCTTTCCTTAGGACTGAACAAACCCAGTGACCCAGAGAAGGGTATCTTCTTGGCTGGGAGGCTGGGACATGCTTGACAGCACAGAACGAAGAAACCACAACAACGAACTGACCTTCTAGGAAAGCAGAAGTCAACAACAACTGTTCCCAGGAGCTGGTGTCCAAATTATGTATCTGCACCAGTTATGCCCACTAACGTATCTACACCAAAGATACAAAAGTAACTCACTGTCTACCCAAAGCGAGCTTCTCTGTGTGAGATCTCCCAGACAGACCACACCTTCATCTGAGATGACTGGCTGACTCTGGACTCCTTAACATAAATCATCTTCAAAGTGAGACTTTTCTGTCATTGTTTGGCTCCTCTCCTGGGACTTGTTTGGCAAGTGCCATACCGGTAACACCTCAAGAAATATACATAGGTATGCATACAGGTAAATGATCATGCATTTATACTTGCTTTACTAGTGGTAATTTAGCAGTAACTTACAACATATACTTACTTTACTAGTAATGATTTGTAAGAAAGTAACTAATGGAAACAAAGCTTCTACGTCCTTGTGTATTAGAGAATCCAAGGAACTCATAGTCACAATCTTTACACACCCACAGGTCAGGTAACCCTCATAGGTTATGACCATGATATTAACCGACGTCAGAAGTGGGATTCTGTAAATACACAGGTAATTGAGAAGGCTGTTGAAGAACAGCTAAAATGCAAGAGAATAAGGTTTGGAAAATGCGGAGGTGGGACAGGAAATGGGTCACTGAAAATTGCCTTGACTGGGAGACACTGTGGACAGAATTTCAGAAGTGGCAGGAAACTTCCAAACATGCAGCAAATTCCAAGGGCCCTCTTGGGCCCTGTTACTAAAACTGCCACAGTACAACTTCCAGCCCCTGCCAGAGCCACAGGAGGGCCCCCCACCCCTGTCTCAGTTTTCTACGACCACTGTGTCATAAAATGCATAAAAAGCTAGGGCATGCATCCTTACAGTATGGGAAGAAGCCAAGTGAGGATTGGTTAGGATGGGTGGCACGGCCCTGCTGTAGCCATTATTGTTGGTCAGAATGCGGCCAGTCAAATATTCTTGGGAGGAGGACTATTTCTTCAAACCCCAGGGCAGGGACTGGACAGAACAGCTTTTCTCTGTTATCTTCAATAATATGTGATCTTTGGCAACTGCAAAGACTGTGATGTTATAACTCTTCCCCTCCTTAGAATGTTCCCAACAGACTAGCTAAGTGGATACTGATGCTGACTGCTCAGGATATCCTAAATGAGTAAGCTGCTATACTGCAGAATATGATGTCTGTGACAGCAACAGCAGGAGGGAAGTCAAAATTATCGCAAAATGCAGCAGCTGGGGGGCCGAAAAGCCTGGTCTTAATGTCACACAGTGAAACACATGACTGGAACACCATGATGGCTCAAAGTCTGCAGGATTGGACAGCCTTTATGGGAACCCCTGAGAAGGTGGTCTATTGAAAGGAAAGGCAAATAAAGGTGGCCCAAATGCCAACGGAAGGTCAGAATAATAAGAATGCAGACAAAATGTTCAAAGAAAGACCCCTGTTAAAAGGAATAAATCTCACATGAAAAGACATCCTGACAGACAGGAGTGAGGTCCAGAACACGAGACATTTATGGACCTCCCCCAAGGAATAGAGTTTATGACAGGATAGTTAGACAGATTCCCTCTACCCACTTTAGAGAAACTACAGGATAATTACAAGAGGGCCTGCGCCTGCAGCCTGAATGTTGGGAAGGTGCTAGAGGAAATTACTGCATCTGCTGCTCCATCCCCACCTTTGCTAAAGTAAGGGAGGAACTCTCAACTTCCGGCCCAGGGAGTTTTGATGACCTGTCTGAAGCAGCTGAAATTTTTGGAATTAATATTAATAAAAGTCCTTGATATCTTTGGTGGTACATGATAAATATTCTGTCCCTCTCTTCATGGGCACAGGAGCCTCAATACCCACCATTAAAGCTAGGGACATCCCTGGATTCATTCGGATAACTCAAGAAAGGATTTATATAACATGGGTGGCTGGGAAAAGACAAAAGCTCCCAGTAGCTATGGTAATGTTGACTCTACTAAATGAATGAACACTGACCCATAAGGACGATAGGGACTTTAAATATATTAGGTATGGATATATTAAAATTCCAGACCTTTACTACTGCATTAGGCATCAGGTGCCAAACCTTTGGATTCAAAACTCCACAGTCTCTATAGATAGAATCCCAACTGAGGGGTCAGCCACCTATTACAAACCACATCTAAATCGCCAAAGAGTGTCTTGATTCATGTACAACATTATTTTATCAGCCCTGAAAACACACTAAGTGTAACTAGTCTTATTCAGGATTTAGAAAGACAGGTTATTATTCAGAAAACTCATTTCTGATATAATTACTCTGTGTGGCCTGTTTGTAAATCTAATGGCATCTGGTGTTTGATGGTAAACTGAACAAAAATAGAGGATCCCTGCACGCTACCCTCTCATCTATCATTTATCTTGGTTTTGCTATAGAGCAAACAGCCCATCTTTGAATGGCTGCTGTGGATGTAAAAAGACATGATTTTCGTGGTGTCCTGAAAACCTGAGGATCAAGAGAGATTTGCTTGGGGTGGAATCAGTACACTTTTACCCAATTACCTCAAGGATTTAGACATAGCCCTGCATTATCATATCCAGACTTAGCTCAGGAATCAGAACAAATCCCATTGGAACCAGAGGTGATAGTATATCTATATACAGATGACATTTTAATTGAAGGGGATTCCTCCAATAAGGTCCAAAGAATACATTATTGCATCATCATCCATCTTGAAGGTAAGGGGATTGCCATCTCTGAAGGGTATATGACAGGGAGCTAGCCTAATGGCTTTATTTTTAGGCATAACTTGCCATCATGAGGCTTTCTGTATTATCTTACTAAGTTTCTGCACTTAGTCACACCAAGAACATACTGGGATTTCTAAGTGTCTGAAAAAGTCATTGGTGTTCCTGAGATATGTTCCTCAGCTTCCCTTGTTAAGCACATCTGCAGAAAGCAGTATATTGCAGATTTTGAGAGGAAAAAGAGGCAAGAAACCTCATCTGATTGAGCATTAGAAGAATAAATGTTTTAGCCTAGAAGACTGTGGACACAGAAAGGAAGAGGAGAGAACATCGTACCTGCCCCAATTATTTTATACATGGAGAGATAAAACAAATGGTCATGAATTCCTTTATAAGTTCTCTGATGGAATGATAAAATAAAACTGAGTTCTCACTGTAAGAGAGACAAAGGAAACTCTTCCAGTTGGAGGAACAGTGCAGTGTGGTGATGAAGGGAGAAGAAAAAGGCTTGCTAAAAGATGCTGAAGAATCTACTTCAAAAAGGTCTAAATGAGCAACCAAATTACTACCTTGCAGGGATCATCTTACCATAAATTTGGTGTCAGACTACCATAGCTTATCTGACTTGCTTCTCTCTCCACAATTTCTCACTTACCATCCTTCACAGAATGAGTATTTTTCTTTCCTTTGTGAATACATACACATGTCTTTTCATAATTTTTAAGGTTTGTTTAAGATGTGATATCATGGCAAAAGCAATGCTATGTAACAATTTAAAATATTTCCTTCAGCTCAACAGGGACAATTCCGAGGGAATCTCACTAGCTCATGCAGCCAGCATTCTTTGAAATCCATGCAATCAATCCAGGGCACCAAGGACACTCTGTTGAGGTGAGGTAAATATTATTTTCCCCATTCTAGAATGCGGACAAAAGCTTTCAATCAGCTGAGGTAATACCACATACTTGTGTTCTTAGATAACTCTAGGATAGTGTCTCAACTCCTACTGGAAAACTATCTGCATTGTCCATATAACCTATTCTCACCATTGTAGACTCAGGAAATGATGAAGAGATTTGAAAATCAACATGAATCTGAGAAAAAGGGTGATTTTCATCACAACATTTAAAGCTTGACAATGATTGAAAGAATAGTAAAGATGAAATAACTAGACTTGTTAGGGAGACTTCTCTTAGGGAGAAATTTTAGTACTCAGAAATAAGCCACAAATTCACATAACCACTGACTCTATCATCTAATTGTCCTTCCTATGTATCCCTTTTGGTTACTTTTTCACTAAGTGCCTGACCACAAGAAAATAATTTTATTCACGTAGGATCATTGAGATATTTATGTTCCTCACATAATCACAAGAGGACCACAAGCATGTTTTCATTTATGATCTCGCAAAGAAAAACCCACTAGATTTGATTTATGCATCTGTTGTTTTCCACTTATTATAGTTATTGACTGTGCTGGGCACTCAGGATTCAGTCTGCATCGACATCTTCTGAGACTGTGGGCATAGAACAGGAGACACTTCCATGACTGTCTAGTGCTTTAGACTGTAAAACAGGGAAGCAGTTAACCAGCATCCCAAGCTCATCTCAAAGGGTGGAAGGAGGAATTAGGTGGATGTTGTTTGACACTGCTGCCATCCTAGCCATTGTCTGTGATCAATAAACTATGGTAAGTACTGGCTGGCAAAGCATTCCATCTTTGTTATTAAGGAGGGCCCATACTTGCACTTCAGAAAATGAGTCGTGATTACTAGGAAAAAAAAGAATATTGAAGTATGGCCATACTGGGACTAAACCTCTATTGGATAGCAGTAGTGGCCTTTTGAATTCTGGTGGAGACTTCAGGAACTGGGCAGGTATGTAAAGAATATCGCACTTTGCATTCAGCACTTCCAGGGAACCAGAATATTGCCATTTGTTTTATATACACAAGCACACACCCATAAGACTACTCTTTATCTGTTTCTTGAGATGAGGTTACTAACAACTGGATGTTAGGCCAAAGGGATTTTCTTACCTTGGAAGAGGATAGTAGGAAAATAAATTCAGCTCCTTGGCAGTTTGAAAGGTACTCTGAGCTAAGACATTGCTGTGCATTCCCCTTTCGCTAGGTCTCCAGGATGCAAAGACAGACATGTCAATGGCTACCAAGGTATGCTCTTTGTACCCTGGCTTTACCAACTCTATTTCCTAATCCCTCTTCTGGTTGCTTCATTGTCCACATTCTATGACGCTGGCGTGCTGACTTTATAAAGTGGATGTACTATGTACTTCATGTTAACATTACTCTGCAAAGTATTTGTAAGCACTAGCTTCAATTATTTGAGCCTTCCTCTCTAGATGATAGCTAAAGGGGATCCTCCTGGATGTGAATCAGAACAAGAGTAGGAGTCCTCTCACCTGACTTTAAACATCTGCATTCCAGATTTCTACAGGAGTCCTAGTCGCGCATGCATTTCATAGTGGAGTCAAACAGGCACCACTGGGATGTCTGAAATCTGGTGTAGAGGTGGAACTCTAGAAGTGCTTCTAGCTCTGCATTGAGGTTTGAGGATGTTCAGGGGACTGTAGATTTCAGGCTGAAGCTGAAAGAGAAATGAGGTGAATGCTGCCACAGGCATATGCCTGATCTCCTATACAAAACTAAGAAAGTTGTATTTCTTTAGGCTACTATGAACATTAGTTCAAGTCAGATGTTTGGTTTTAACTGAAAAATACACAGTTGACTCAAGGAAATCTACCAGTGAATTTCACTGAATTTGATAAATCACTTCAACAAGAAAATGCATTTGAGATTCGTGGTTGCTAATTGTGGAACACTGCTAACAAGCGCAGCGATGTTTCCTTTAAGAAAATGGACTACTCTGCTCACTCCAGAGTCTGAGGACTATTTAATCTGGAAGAACTGAAAGTTTGGTTTGTGTTCTTTGCTATTCTCTTTGTTTAGTGGGTTCATAAGTACTGCCTCTTTCATACTGTATTTAAAGTGTAATACAAAAATGAGTTCCCTGATGTTCTTTAGGGTGCTGTTAGGTATTGACTCAGAGTGAACACTGATTAGTTGTCAGGAAGCTGGGACATCTGTATGTATCCGGTATATTGATTTTCTTGCAGTAAGAAATATTATTGCCTTGAATGTGTTTTACTTTGTATGCCAGGACAGTGATGAAGTCTGTCTGTCTCACGATCTCTTGGAAGGTGAGAGACAAGCCACTTAGAAGACAAGAGAAAGAGTACAGAGGTGCCTGGAAAAATTAAAGATTCACTGTGACCAGGTGATGCTCGACAGTCCTACTAAGGAAAGAAGGATAGCAGTCCAGTGATGTGAATGGCACACAGAGTGCCATTTAAAGTGAGGTCCAGTCCCTAGGAAGCATCATCTGTCATCACAAGTTTTCCAGTGCAGGCTTTCTGTGCAGGGAGAACAAAGGGAGCAGGACACTGAATTCTCCATGAAATTCCCAGCTGCAATTCCCTTATCTACCACCTAATGAATTAATTAATCTACTTGCCCTTGCATATATTTATAATCATGCATATTTTTATAAATCTATATGTATGTGTATAAATGAATATATACCTGTTGCGAATCCTGTTGTGTTCCTGCCAGCTACGTCAATTTATCTCAAAGGAGTCTTTATGTCCCTTAAAGAATCACTAGCAAAGATAATTGAAAGAAATTATTTTAATAAGAATTTGTAAAAAGTGATTTAACAAAGTTCATTGGCAAGGTTCACTCTATTACTTCTTAAATCAATGGAGTACAGAATCAAAGTAGGATTGATGTAGAATGATTTATACAGAAACTGAAGAAAGATGTAAGGGGTAAGGGAGACCCTTCCGTTGAGTCAAAAGGTTCAGAATGGATCCCCCTTGCTTTCTAAACTCCTTCTGAGACAAGAGTCTAGGTGCAGATGGATCCAGACTTTGCCTTCGACTGCAACGGTTTATGTCTAAAGGATACATCTAGCAGCAATTTAAGGTTTGTTCATAGTTAAAGGCATATACAGATGGAGGAAATCAGAGGAATTTAGCAGTAATAAATCATTGGTTAACTTAGCATTTACAAAAAGTGGTTAAAAATATTTTTCTACAATCACAATCACAGGATATTATGATTTGAACTGATTCACACACACACACACGCATGCAGATGATATGCGTAGATAAAGGTACCTGCTAAGAATTCCCCTTGAGTACAGTGAAATACTCACTTCAAATAATTTCTTTCAATGGGTGAACCTTGATTCTCAAGGAGTGTGTTCAGCCCAGCTTCCGTCATTGATGGTAACTTCGAACTCCAGAGTTTGAGGGCTCTGAGGGGCAATCCACTCAGAGGGAGATAATGGGCGCAGCCTGCTGTGGTCCAGGAGAGCTCAAAGGGCCTCACCTGGTACCGATGTTTATAGGGTCACAAGATGGTTGACTTTAGGCATCAGCAAATTTCCATCCTGGCCACAATGGGTATGAGGTGATGTCTTGACAGCAACCATACAATTTCAGTACTTCCCACAATGTGTAATTCTGACATTTACCAGGCAGGTACGATCCAGGCAGTAGGAGTTCAGGGAGTGCCTGATCAGCCCAACTCACTGTGCTTGTACAAAGATGAGAAGTGACAAGTCATCCCAGCTCACTGCTCTTTTAGTACACGCAAGAACACAAATGTCTGCTGGTTCTGAGATCAGATGGTCATCATGGATGATTCAGATGATGCAGGAGGTCAGATGAGGAGGGGCCGTACCACCACAGCACCATTCGGAACACACAGACAGTTAACCACCTGAATGTGTTTATATCCTAATAGGCGTGCACACACACCTCTCCCTAATCTCTCTGTGCATTCTTGTCTACACTTTCATCTCTGCCTTTGAACCCTCTCATCATGCACACCATCCCATACAATGATACAGGAACAGAGGCATACAGCATAACTCTGCATAGATCTTTGTTTGACTCCATGCTTATTTTATCCTCATGGCTTTCATGGTGGGCTGACACTGGCCAACAGCCAAACACCCACACAGCTGCTCGCTCACTCCCCTCTCACATGGGACAGGGAGAAAATACTGTTCAGCAACAACCAAAACGTTGGTGTGTTATCAATACCTTTTTAACGACAAATCCAAACCACAGCACCATATGGGCTGCTGTGAAGAAAGTCAACTCTGTTCCAGACAGATCCAGTACAACAGGATTCTTGTGAAATGTCTGTGGCTGGTTGTAACAGTTCTGCCTTCCCCTTTTGGGAGAAAAAAAAAGTTCTTGGTAACAAAAGGGGAATAGAGGCGACATCTAGAGAAACAAAATGAGTACTGCTCAAGGTTTGTTTAGATTTTGAAGCTACGGCACAGAAACATAACCACAACACCTTTCAGTACCAGGAAGACAAGCGATAGCACAGTGCAAAGAAGAAGCCATTCTGTGACCGTAATGTATAGGAAAAAGAGAAACAGGGCAAGGAGGCAGACTATGGAATGTGTCCTAAAGCAAGGAAGCAGGTCAGATGAGAACTGCAGTAGCCTTTATTCCTGTCTGTTTGTTAAGCCTTTGCTGTGAAAGAAATGTGTTTTCTGTGTTCCTCTCCCCAGGACAGCATGCCTAATATTGTTGCTCTGGGACCAGGAAAAGGCCTGCATGCCATATTACCCTACTAGGAATCTTGGTGGAGCTGAAGAACCAGAGTATCTTGGATGCTGTCATGTATCTATGTGGGTTGTCATGTGGAGTTTGAGTGACTGTAGTCATACATACCTTTTATCATGATTGGTATAAAATTCTCTCGCTTCACGTTTAAAGGTATAGTTTACAAAAAATCAAGGGGGAGGACTCAAAGAGGAGTGGCCGCACCTCGGAGGTGGGTAGCCTTCGGGATGGAGGTGTGTTTTGGTATTAAAATGACATTAAAATGACCAAAGTTCATGAAAGGATAGCACTTTGGCAAGGTCTCGAAAACCTGTTGGCTCAGGGGGCCAGATGAGCTGCTTATCAGTTCTAGAGGACCATTTCTTCCCGCTTTATCATCACAGAGCATGGCCACGGAATCTCCACCCTGTACCATCCTCTATTATATGTTGCAGGGAGTTGCTGTGTTAGTGGATTCCTCGCATGCCTGCTGCAGCTGTGTCCCATCCTCAGAGCTCCTTTTGATTTTATGCTTTTTCTCAATGGGTGAACAATGCTACATTTTCCATATGAACTTTAATTTTCAGATGTAAACCTTAATTTCACTAATAATTCCACGGAGGCATAGGGAATATTCATGACATGAACTACAGTCCTAGCAAGACTGACCTTTCTCCTCCAGAGTGGAAGAAATTAGCACCTCTCAATGGCAATTCAAATAAAGAGCTCACTTGACCATTTGGTCTTAGCTTCTGGAGGAGAAAATTCCCCCTGTTCAGAGGCCATGAGGAGCAGAAAAGTGATAAGCAGCCAGCAAAGCATTGAAAACTTCTAGGTAATATACTACTCAGAAACACAAGGTCTTGATTAAACAGAGTCTGTGGTACATTTAAGTGGGGCCCATGCCACTAAGCTACATCTCTCAAGTGTATGGGAATGAGTCAGGTGCCTAAACCTAAATACGTAGTGCCATTTTGGGTACTTTTCCAGCCCCCTGACAGTTTGGAAGAGCACTAGGTCTCCTGTGTGTACTGCATCAAATCTACCAAATCTGTGGTGATGTGACTCATCCTTATGGTAGGTTAAATGGCGTTACGTATGTGTGGTTATGGTCTTGAATGCTTATACCTCATTTACACCTCTAGTCTTACCTCATACGCAATGAAAAAAAAATGGCATTCAGACACACGAGCCATTTTGTCTTAAAGTCTGTGTGCAGCACGTCAATGACATACCAGAACTGTGTGTCACTCTGAAGTGACGGTGGAGGGAGTCTAGCTTACAGGCCACATACTAACATCTGCCCTGTAAGGATAGAACTCTGCCTTATCACTCTTAACTTTAGACGTCTCAGTACATGTATGTGTATGTGACATACACACCTCTCCTTCCATTTTACTTAAGGGGATAAATTTGTGTTCAATAAAGACAGACCTCCAATGACAGTTCAGATGCCCCAGGAGGAAATCCTGTCTGGTTTTCAGCAGCTGGTTCAAGAGGACACAGGTCTTCCACAGATCTTATGATCTTGTCTGTCAAATGAGAGTGGAAGACCTGGACACTTTAGGCCACCTCCACTGTCACAGTCTATGGTGTTATGGATTTGCATGGCAAGGTTTTAGTAGTGGGGAGGCTAGAGGGGCGGCTTCTGTGAGAAGCTGCGAGAACCTTCCCCCATGCCTGATAAAGCCAGTGTCAGCCAGCTCTAAGACGGACCCACCGCTGCCCAATGCCAAGCCAATCAGTGATGGTGGTAGCACTTCTGTGATAACATATTTAAGAAGGGAAAGAAACTGCGGTGAAATGGCAGTGAAGAGAAAGGAGTGAGACGATGTGAAAGAAACAGCTCTGCAGACACCAAGGTCAGTGAAGAAGTAGGGGGGAGGAAGTGCTCGAGACGCCAGAGCAGAGAGTCTTCCCTTGCAGCTCATGATGAAAGGCCATGGTGAGGCAGGCTGTACCACTGCAGTCCATGGAGGTCCATGGTGGAGCAGATATCCACCTGTAGCCCATGGAAGGGACCCCACGCCAGAGCAAGTGGATGCCCAAAGGAGACCGTGACTCCATGGGGAGCCCACTCTGGAGAAGGCTCCTGCCAGGACCTGCGGACCTGTGGAGAGAGGATCCAATGCCAGAGCAGGTTTGCTGGCAGGACTTGTGACCCCATGGTGGACCCATGCTGGAGCAGCCTGCTCCTGAAGGACTGCACCCACGCTGGAGCAGTTTGAGAAGAGCTGCAGCCCATGGGAAGAGTTCAAGCTGGAGAAGAATGCGGAGAACTGTGACCCATGAAGGGGACCTCACACTGGAGCAGGGGAAGAGTGTGAGGAGTCCTCCCCCTGAGGAGGAAGGAGTGGCAAAGATGTGTGATGAACTTACTGTAACCCCCACTCCCCATCCCCCTGCACTGCTTGTAGGCGGAGGAGGTAGAGAAATCAGGAGTGAATCTGAGCCCGGGAAGAAGGGAAGGTGTTTTAAAATCTGGTTTTATTTCTCACTATCCCACTCTGATTTGATTGGTGATAAATTAAACTCCGTTTTCTCCTCAAGTTCAGTCTGTTTTGCCCCTGACAGTAATTGGTGAATGATCTCTCCCTGTCCTTGTCTCGACCCTTGAGCTTTTCATCATATTTCCTCTCCCCTGTCTGGCTAAGGAGGGGGAGTGATAGAGTGGTTTTGGTGGGCACCTGGCATTTATCCAGGCCAAACAAAAACATATGGTTAGGTACTATGTATGGTGTCTGCAGTAATCCAGAACATTGTCTTCTTTGCACAGAGTCAAGACACTTGCTGCTCTAGATGATAAGGGTAATGTTGTACACCTTAATTTGTAGTTGAATTAGTCTGTGGAGTTGGTCTTGGAATAGAGTGAGCCTTTACATCTCTGCAGGTATCTAGCATGAGCTGAGAGCTGTAAGTTTAGTAGGAGGTGATGTCGCTCTGCAAGTGCACCAGATTTGCTGGTCCTAATAACAGACAAAAAAAAGTCTAGTGCAAGATGATGACATGATGTAAATCATTCTATATGTTGAATCTTGTTTTGAGTTCTTTGATGGATTATCTGTATCTTGGCCGATTTCACATCTTTCCCACTACAGCTTTCTGTAGAATCTGTATTGCTGCAGCAATATATCATTAATATGTTGCATGTAGCCAGCTGAAATCCACCTTCAGATCATCTAGGTAATGAAATGAAATGATTGGTATGCAGTTGGGATGTAAGTTATGAGGGAGTAATGCCACCTTTCTGTGTAAAGTGCCTTGCTTCTGTATAAACCTGGAACTTCTTCCTTCTCCCATATATTTTAAAAGACACTCCTGTATCTGCATGCAGATTCAAACAAAAAAAAACAAAGCCCCATTTTCTTGCCCTGTGCTAAAGGAAGGACTGTTCTTTCTCTTTAAGACGTGCATGTCCCTCCTGTATGGTAATGGGAAATGGTCAAAATATTTGATGTCCTTCAGAAAGGAGCTGTGCGGAAACCTCAATAATTGCTCCTGGCATATTATAGAGTCAATAAAATTCTTAGAGGAGTTATCAGAAGATGAACTTTATTTACTCACCGACTTCTTGGCCTTCTGTATTGTATATCAAACACTGCAGCAGGTAAAAAGCTAATTGCAAACACCTTGGGAGTGTTTTGAAAATCTCAGAGTAATTGCAAGTAGATTTGACCTCAGTGGATTTTTTTTTGAGGAGATGTCTAAATTGAAGCAGTAGTTTGGAGCAAGACATCTTATCTCTAGATAAGGAAAGGTAGAAGCGGTTAATCCAACTGCTTGGTTAATTCAGTCTCCTGACTGGGGGTGTCATCAGTGCTATAGTAAAGGGGAGAGGCATTTTATGTTCCTTCAGAAGTCCATATTTATCTTCCAGTTTGACAAGAATGAGCTAGCTGACCTCAAGAAGGCCTTAGAGACCAGAATAAACACTTATCTGATTTATGCAGCAGTGGATAAGGAAACATTGAGTAAAGAAGATTAAAACTTTCCAGGAAAATATGGGCACTTAGTATAACTGTATCTTAAACACCATGCATCAAATGGAGTACAGTAATTTCTAAACACCCAGAAATTTGAGGTGGTGATGAACGTGAATGCAATGGAGAATACAAAAGAAAATAATGTAATCACAATTCTGTATCGTGTTAGACATCCATCCATTCACCAACATATCTATTACTACACATTAATGCATCCATCCATCCATGCATTCATGCATCAATCAAGCCATCTTCAAACAATTGTCAATAATCTTGTAAAAGACTGAAACCTAAATTATGTGTTCTGTTCTTTCTCCTTCCTTTTTCTTGCCACAAGCTTTCTGGTTTTCTTTTCTCCATGCTGAATGATTTAGGAGAGTAGTGGCTAGTCCACGAATCACTTTCTTACTGGGTACTCCAAGTCCACATGAATAATGAAGGGAAGTACAAAAGGCTTTACGCAAACAGCATCACTGTGTCATTTCAGGAGCCACTAGTACCCACAGAACTGTTTCATTCTTCAGTGGAATGGAATCAGAGACAATGGAAAGGTATGGGACAGAGGGAAAAACACTGTCATCAGCTATCTGTGAATAACTGCCTGAGCCTTCCATTCTCATTAGTCTCAGTGATATGTGATATGTGATAAGCAATCTCATGTATGCATACTTCAGTTTGACCCTCAGCAAATAAAGTGTTGGCTACCTCTATAATACAGTGAGTGAAAGTGGGAAGAATGCTAGATGTTTTCTGAAAAAAACTGTCTATTTTTTGTTCACTGATGAAGGCAATACTGTCAAAATTTGTAACAATGACAGGGTTTAGTAATTCATGTCATGCTTGCTGGAACACATCTTATTTAAGCTTCAGGACACTGGGATGGGAATAATCTGACCTAAACATCAGTGATTGGATTCAGCACCTCATTTGGACCTATCTGTAGGCATCTAAATATAGGTGTTAAAATACATGTATAGATGGCTGTTCCTGGCCTACACTAAGAAAACAACAACAGGAGTATTTAGCAGACATTGCAGACGGCAAAAGGCATATGATGCGTGACCTGACTCAGGGCACCACTAACAAAATAGCAACATGGGAAATGATAGCACACTACTGATAACAAATGTGGAGTATGAACTTAACATAACGAATCAACAAGGTAGAAATTACCAGAGCAACCGTATCATAAATATCAGAGAAGTCCTTAAATGTAGAAAAAAAAAGGCTAATGAGGAACGTGTAAGCAGGGGTAGGCTTTTTATTTAAGGGGGTAGCTAGTGATAAAGAGGAGGAACTTGGGAGGGGATAAGGATATCAGGTGAAGCAAATCATGTGATGAGGATTGTTCAGCACATCTGTCAAACAACCCTGCTCCTGATTAGTGGAGTTTGGAACAGGAGATGAAACCTATTGCTATCATAACCATAATTGTGTCTGACACCTTCATGTTTGAGAGGCCTGGTATCTTTTCCTCAAGTTTGGTGAGGGAACACCTAGGGGACAGGAAAGCCGTTTTGACTTCTTAGATGTCCTGGGTTTGGCTGGGATAGGGTAAATTTTCACAAGAAGCCAGGAGGGGACACAGCCCAGATGGCTGACCCAAAATAGCCAAACAAATGGTGTGTTTGATACCATGTGACATCATGCTCAGTTTTGAGTGGGGGAACTGGCCGGCGATAGGTTAATCATTGCTCGGGAGTGTATTGGGCATCAAGTGGTGAAAAAGTTGCTCTGTGTATTCTCTCAGTGTTTTTTATATTCTTCTTATTAGTATTATTGGCCCTGATGGAATGCACCCACGAGTGCTGAGGGAGCTGGCAGATGTCATTGCTGAGCCACTCTCCATAATCTTTGAGAGGTCCTGGAGGACAGGAGAGGTGCCCGAGGACTGGAGAAAG
>Ga0065711_1040239_pt1 | contig 17132 bp, 5 predicted proteins | sample Hoacrofraction12_FD_59098 | JGI IMG/M metagenome (GOLD analysis project Ga0065711, IMG submission 59098) | Hoatzin crop microbial communities from Cojedes, Venezuela - Epithelial fraction 12 v2 (version 2) | ecosystem: Host-associated > Birds > Digestive system > Esophagus > Crop | place... | reverse complement strand
TTTTTTTTTTTTTTTTTTTTTGATTTTATATTTCTGGGATCTGTTTTTATAGTTAAGCTTAGAATATAACTTTGTATCCCCATCACTAACATAAATCAAACATCACGGATGTCCTTAAGTATTTTAAAAGGCTCTTAGTGGATACTAAGTATTTTAGATGAAGAATCAAGAGAAATGTAGACCTTGAAGGGATTTCACCTAAGCCCATCTCTGCACACAGGCAATATGAAATATACTATAGTCCATCCCTATGAGATGTTTCATAAACCTCTTCTTAAAACTTCTATAATGGAAATTTAACAACTCCCATGGGAAGCATATTTTAGTGTATCACTACCCTTATAGTTGGAAAGTTTCTCTCATCTGTCTTTGCTACAAATATAGGTTACTTATGAGGGTATCAAGAGAAGCTTCCCAATTATAATGATCATGAAGTACCTCCAAGACTAGAGAAGCCACCACAATTTTCAAAGACATTCTGGTGTTTGATATGCATACAATTATTTATTGTTTCACCTCATCTTCTTCAGATTCCCTCAGTTACAAAACTGGAATCAGAATTTCTTTACTGAGTTTACCATTAAATACTTAAATCAACAGGACACAGACGTAAAGTCGGTGTTAAACAACTATCCTGCGTTATGTGGTGTATCTTCATCTTAGGAGTTAAAATCCCCAGCACAAAAAAAAGCACATTGATTTACAAGAAAAATGGTCTTGCATTTTAAACTCAAGGACAGAGTTCCGTATTCTATTCCAAAAGAAGTCCTGACTTTGAACACATCACATAATCTGTCTCTATTTCATCTTTAAAAGGACACTAGTACTCACTTGAAAAGTTTTGTGAAAACACTATATGCCAAATATTTCAAATGCTAACACGAGGAGCGCTGCTTGTTAACAGATCCACCAGATGATACAAAAACATGGCATATCTCTAAGCAAATCTGACAGGAAGCAAAGAACAAAAGAGCAAGTAAGATACCACTTCTGCCCAACAGGTATTTTTGGTATCGGCTTTTATCTAAATTGACTTCTGTCTGCGGATAGCATCTCAATTCTGTTCATGAACAGGGCATGTCTTACGGTGAAATCAAGATAAAAATGGATCCGTTTCAATATCAGATGAAGTACAAAAGCCACAGATGTGATACACTCTACAACTGTGTTAAAGCTACCATAAAGGTAAATTGCTCTATTACAGGGCTTCCTGCAGTCAGGGCATTTTGAATCCTGAATATCCATTATTTAGAATGCTAACTGTAGAATAGTCCAGTGGAGATACAACAAAACTGACATACTGTTTCATGGCTTGTTCAGTCACGCACAGGATGGTCAATGTTCTGTTCTCTCATGTTTCTACTTTAAATCAATTTTCATCTAAATTCAGACTAATTTGTATTTTTAAAGCACAAAGCTGTCTTTTCAGCATTGTTCTAGCACAAACCATATTCACATCAGAAAGGCTTGAGGCAGTAAATGTCCTGGTTTGTGCATAAAATTGTTTTTCTACTATGATAATAAATTTCTTGCTGTCATGGGATTCTTGTGATATTTTTCCCTTCATAACTTTTAAAAAATAAATTTAAAAAAATGAACAAAGATTTCAAATAGAATTAAAATTTCACCTTATAGTCACTATTTCACATTCTACGTTATTTCCCCCAATTAAAAAAAAAATCTTCTGTTTTACAAATATTATTGTTATACATACAATATTGTTTCAGGCTTGCAGTCATGAAAACAATTATACCACTTGGCTACTGGAAACACCCTGCCTTTAGCCTTGTTATGCACCTGAGATGTGTGAAACTGTCTCAATTACAAAGACATTACAGAAGACCTAGGGCCTGATCCTGCAATTCTTCTAAGCATCCTGCAACAGCCATTTGTCAGTGATGAGGAAGAACGAATATTGGAGGTGCAAGATTCTGCTGGATCAGGCCTTAAGTACATTATACAACACATTATATGATGACATGTCAAAATAAAATACTGTACTTTTACGTAATGCAGAAGTAACACGCACAATTTACATATAGTAATAATTTATTCTGAAATGTTCATTTTGGTCTCTGTTGAGACATCCCCCATAACTCATTAATAAAAGAGCAGCCATTTCACCTCAAATACCAGAATATACAACAAGTTACAGCATAGCAAAAAAATTCTACCTACTTTAAGATAAAATCTAAATCAGGTAAAATAATTTTCTTCAAAGTTTTACAGTTACACAGTTTTCCTTTTTTTCTTTTTTTCTTTTTTTTGCAGAGCACGAATAAAGTGTAAATTGTTACACCATAACTATCTATGCACATTATGTGACCACAGAAATGTTAACTGTTACTTCAGAAAATGAACCATCAGTTCCATTCATGCAGAAAAGCAGGCTGGGAAAGCTTGTTCAGCAGAAACCATATTACTGTGAATTTCACAGCCACATGATTAATTATTGGGTTAGATGGATTCAAAAATACTAAAACTGAGTATACTTTTTTGCATAAATAATACCTATTCTTCCCTGATGTAGTTTAGTCAGTCTGTAATCTAGAAATGACTGATAAAGCAATATGACTGTATCGTCTCTATCTGCAATGTTCCATGATTTCAACGACAAGCAATATTTAAAGGATTATGGGATGGGATGCTAATTAAATACATGTTAAACATACTATACAAATAGACTTGTGTTAGCAATTTTATTCCAAACTGTCAATCAAGTATTCCTCCAAAATATTACCAGTGAAGACAAAGTATACTATCAAATATGGCTTCCAGAACAAGGACCCTCTAACAAGAATCAAACCTATTTACAACAAATAAAAACAACAAAACAATTCAATCCCCATTCGTTTAAGGTTTCATTTGAAACAAAATTTCTAAATAGCTGCTGTATATAATACATCAGTTTTATTTATTTTTTGTTGCATTTAAACAGAAGTTACCAGGTAAGAGCCAGAGTGACGTTTGGGACTCTGAGTTCCACTGGAGTCTGCATTTTCAGACTTGGAGTCACGTTTCTTCGTGCTGTTATTTACCGGTGTTGGTATTTGTGATGGCCGAGCGGAACTGTTGTCCACGCTACTCTTCCTGCGGCTTGGATTGTAGTTGAACGGAGTCACCCTTGCTGCAACAGCACCAATGGGGGAGCTATGTTTGCTTGAGCTACTGGAACTGAAAGGCGTACGCTCACTGACAGTACTTTCGTTATTTTCTGGCGCAGGAACAGGATTATTCTGCAGAGGCTTTGTTTCGGTGCCTTTCTTGTCTGGACTGTCTATCTGAAAGAAGGAGTTCAGACGGTTTTCTAAACCAATGGTACGAACAGGAACACCTCCACTTCCCGGGGTTTGTTTTTCTTGAACCTCTTTAGAATCTTTACTGTTCACACCCCCTTTCTCTGAAACACTGTCAATAACAGGGGGAGTATTTCCAGTTGGGGACCTTCCAGATCGAGGATTGTTAATTGGGCAGTCCTCTATTCGCACCCATACATCCTCTGTCTTAGAGACAGCTGGTGCCATCTGATAGATGAGAGTTTTGGAATCAGAGCCAGTTGCGGCACCCGAGGAAGAATGCTGTGGATCATTCATTATCTGAGGAATTTCATTTTCTTTTATTTTTCTCCAAGTACCTTTTGTTGGTGCTTGGCTTTCTTTACTTTGTTTGTGTCCAGAAAAAGAACTTCCATGTTGCTTTTCGTCTTCACTTTTTGCCTTTTCACTGGATTCTGAAGAAGCTGACAGAATTGAGGAAGAACTTCCTGTTCTTCGCCAAGTGCCCACACGAGGAAGTGACGAGGAGTGCTTGCTATGCTCACGCTTCCACGTTCCTGATCTATTGATCGGCAATCTAGATGGACTCTCAGAATGAGAACGAGCTATATCGTGACGTTTTGATGGTCTCCCATCATATTCTACAGAAGGGCTCAGGTTAGGGGGTAATTTTCGCCAACCACTATTCTGGGCAGTTGAATGAGCAGATAAAGACGTGTCAGGAAAGGATGGACTTAAAACTGGGGTCTGTAGTTGGGACCTTGTGGGAGAATCCGGCCTGGAAGGAGACAGAGATTCAAATGAAGCTGACTCTTCTAATTTCCGTCTTAGAGTTGGACTTGGAGCTTCTTTAATAAAGGTTGACTGACGAACGAGAACAGGTCTCTCGGATCTGTCAGATTCACTTCCACTAGATTTCGTGGATGACATTCTGGGTAGTTCAGTCTTTTTGTTGGATCCACCACTACTGAGAGCTTGGTTTAACCCTTTTGAAGCAGACTCACTTCGTGGAATGCTACTGGTAGTCTTAGGTAAGGCAGTTTGCTTTGTAAGGTTTTGCTGGCTCATCTGCCTGCCTGGTGATGTGTATGACATCCTACCCGAACTTGAAGATTTAGTTGAAGCTGTGCTAGGAGATGATGTCCTTGGCAACTGAGACAGTTTGTTGGGAGGACTTATACCATTTCTTCCTGGGGAAATTGAGTTTCGGCCAGGAGATTGCAGAGGCCTACTTAATGGCTGCTGCTGAGGTCTAGAAGGAGTAGAGTCTCTAGATCCTGATCTAGATGGTCCTTTACTCGATCCACTCTGGTTCAATCCTGATGGTTGCCTAGTTACGGGAGCTGGCTCAGGTTTCACTGACGACTTGACTCCTCTCGGAGAACTAGTCAAACTTTGGCCTTCACTAGGACTCTTCGAGTTTGTGTTTTTGAGCGGGGGGCCTTTTTTGGAAACAGGACTAGTACTTGAAGAACTATTTCGAACTCCTGGAATATGGATCATTGTCCTGCCACGTGAAATTGAAGGCACACTTGTCTGTTGTGGTTGCTTCAACTGGCTTGAAACTTCTGAATTGGAACGAGCTTTTCCTGTAATTATACTTTTATACACTTTCTTCCCTCCTTTGATTCCCCTGCTTTCAGATTCTACTTTTTTAGACTCCAGTGTACTCTTCTCTCCTGGCTTAAGAATTCTTGGACCTTTATTACTAGGGAAAGGTTTTTCTTCTTGGTCTGGGGTAAGATGAAATGGTGACCCTAGAGAAATACCAGATTTTAATGAAAGGATAGAATCAGAGTCTGATGAAGCTTGTCTAGACAGCGATGCAGCAGCTGCAGCTTGATGCAAGCTACTAACTATAGAATTTGCACCTTCTTGTATAGCCTTCCAATCAAAGTTCTCTGAATCAGGTGAGAAACCATGTTCTGAATCCGGTCTCTGTATCTCTCTCAAATCCAGCGTTAAATCTTCTGCCAATATACCACCTGTATTTCTGGTATTACTTTTTTCACTTTCACTCTTGATTCTTGAGGGTTTTTTCTTTTTAGGCATAGCAGAACTAATGCATTCCTGCAAAAGATCATCTTCTGAGTCAATACTAAGAGAACTGAGAGAGCTGTTCCTAGAGAAACACACAGGAGTATCTTCAACATGAAATGATTTAGGTGCATAACCAGAAGTCTGCGGTCTGTTTGATTCCATCTGTGAGTCAGGAGCCTCAGTTCGTTTTGCAGGCTCCCCTTCTTTGTTGTTATTGTTTTCTTGATCAATATCACTGAGAGAACTAAGAGATGAATTGCGAGAAAAACAAACAGGTGTGTTTTCGATAGCAAAATTCTGCATTTTCTCATCTGTAGCTGCTCCTCTGTCTGGAATATCTTTAGTTGACTGAGAGAAAGTTTTAGGCTGGCTTCTGCCTGTTGGGTGTTTTTGACAAACTTGTGTTCTGTTGCTTGGCTGCTGATTTGAAGACTGTTCTGGATTAGTGCAGTCTTTAGTTTCCATTTCCTTTGCTTCTTTTCCTTTTCTTAATTCTGCCTTCTCCCTTGAAAGGTCAACATCATCATCATCAAAATCTAAAGAACTTAGGGAATCGTTACGTGAAAAACAGTAAGGAGTTCCCTCAATAGGTGTGTAATGATGAGGGGAATCAAATGCAAAGGTTCCTCTTACACGCTCTTCATTATTTGGCAATTTGTCATTAAAATCTCTGGAATTATTTTTAAGGTTCTGTTTCTTTGCATCTCTGTTCTCTGGATAGTTTCTTTCATTATTAATATTGCTTTTAGGCTCTGTAGTTTTTCTTATACGTGCTCTGTATTCATTATTTTGGGGAACAGGCTTTACTGGCGATGTTGGCTTCTTTTTCTCACCTTCTGGTTGGTTTTTATTACTTAGAGATGAAGATGCTTGTTGAATTTGATCCATTATCTTCTTCACTCTGAAAGGTTTGTGGCTTTTCCCTTTTGGCATAGCTGAGTTAATGCACTCAGCCAGAATATCACCCTCTTCTGTTTTGTCATCATCCAGGCCTGGGGAAGTCACAGTTGAGCTCTTTGCTCTCTGAGAGTCATCAGTACTTCTACCTTCTGTAGGAATCGTGTCTCGCTTTTCGAATTCCCCGGACTCTGCTCCTGCACCCACATTGTCTACATTGGCCAACTCACTCGGGGGCGATTCTATTGTGAGATCACTCAGAGATGTAGCTGTTGAAAAATTTATTGGTGTACCCTCAACACAATATACCCGTGGCATATCATCTCCCGGCGTAAAACTCACGTGCTTTTGGGATTGCAATCTGCTTTGTGAAGGCAAAAGTTTGTAAACTGGCAACTGGCTGGGCTTTCTGGCTACAGGAGGAGGTATTTTTGGAGCAGATGCTTGAGAAGGCTTTTTGGCTTTACGCGAAGACTTTGTTGGCATTGCAGAAATAATACATGCTTCCAGTATTTCAATATCATCGTCATCATCAGAATCATCCAGAATGTCTTTTTCTGCTTCAGGAGGCTTCTCCGCTTTCTTGTCCTGGTTATCCTTTGTATCATCTGACTGTTCAGGTTCTGCTTCGTTTCCATGCTCATTTTCATGAACTGGAGGCATTATTCTTAACTCTACATCTTTCTGTATAAACGGCTCATCGAGACTCAGAGCACTCAGGCTGGAAGAGCAAGAAAACCCATCCGGTGTGCTTTCTGTGGCAAAATGTAGTAGTGTGTCAGCATCTGGCAGCACCTGAACTCTTTGCACAGCTGCATTTACAGCTGCCTGTCTCGGACCAGGCTCTCTCTTTTCCGCACTAGGTACTTTGCCTTTAGCTACATCTCTTTTTACTTGAACTCCTTGAGCAGGGGGTGGCGTTTTACTTCTGCTTGGAGGCATTGTTTGTCCTGGGCTGTCTGGAAGGTCACTGGGACTTATAATACCACTTACCATTCCACTGCAAGGCTCGCTTTGAACTGAACTAGCAATCGAACGGCTTTCAAAACTATCCAGGGAACTTACAGAAGTACATCTGCTGAACATGAGTGGTGTTTCCTGCACATAATGTTCTGGTGGGCTTTTAGGAGTCTGTGCACCACTCTTTGAGGGAGATTTGGCACCTGAAGAAAATTCAACAGCTTTGTGTCTAGAGGAATCGGAAGGAGACAAACTAGAAGTCTGAAGTCTGCTGGATTTTGTTCTGATGTGTTGCGATGTTGATGTGATTTCACTTCCTGCACCTTCTGCAGCTAGAGCCCCACTGTTTTCCTTTAGTTCTGCTATCTGTAGTGTGTTATTAGCATCTGTCACACGTGTGGACTGATCACGTCCAATTTCATCTTCAGCTGATGACAAAGATGACAAAGAGCTACACCTTGAAAAACATATTGGGGTATCTTCCACACAGTAAGTTTGTATAGTTTCCTGATTAATAGAGGGAGTTTTACAGGAGGCAGTCTTCTGCGCATGACCACCTCTGCTCTGTGCAGAATTTGGGTGAAGCTGATTCTGTCTCTTTGAACCAGCTGAGGGGGCTGATGTGTTTCCACTGCTTGAGGAAATATGGTCAGTTTTAGTGCTTTGCACTGCAGAAGTCTTTGAAAAAGTAAAAGACGGCTTCTGAGAAGAAGGAACTTCCGTTGAGTATTTTAAACTATAGTCAATAGGCTGATCAACATGATGTTCCTCTTCATTGTACTTTATGCTATAATTAGTTGGTCTGTCTTCCTCTTCATGTTGTTCCTCCTCAGAATAACGTTCGCTATAGTTGGTTGGCTTATCGTCATCATAATCATCAACCTGGCACAATGACTGGTTTACTTTCTGATTCATTCCGAGAGCTGAGCCTACTCTATTCTGATCTGAACCACTGGATCCTCTTGATCTAAAAGAAGAAACGCACTCTTGCTGTCCGAAAGGTGACTGATATTTCATGTGTTTATCATCTCCACTTTCAGTGTATACGGGGTAGGTTGCATTTTGGCTCCTTGATGGCCTTTGTTCATTTTGTTTAATTTCATCATCTATTATATGCTTAGGCCTTGCCCATCTTTCATTCTGAGAAGGACTTTGCCTTCCAGAATTTAACTGTTCATCTGAGTATTTAAGACTATAATTAATAGGAGTGTCTAGCTCTCCATCATTGTCATCCATGTGATTTGCACTATGAATCTTATGTGCCAAGTCAGCTGGATATTGACCATAACTACAAAATTTACTTTCATCATCTTCGGAGTAAGATTCAATGGAAGGCTTCATTTGGCCTCTTTTACCATAGCCATCACTGCTGCTGACGCTATTTAAACTGTCATTTGAAGATCGCTTGTATTCCATTTTTGTGTAAGGCACAGGACATGTCCTGTTCGAATTCTCAGATTTAGGAAAGTATGTATTTGAGTGAGTATGGGCACTGGCTGCTCTCCTCGGGGCATTTCTGTCTTCTGTCAAACAGTGCACTTCAGAAGTGGAACCAGAACTTCTGTCTTCTTGTGGAATATGCATGCTTGTTACTTCTTCCATAACTTTGGCGATCTGCGCTGCAGCAGTAGAAATCTGCATTCCGATTCTCTTACAGGAGTTCCCAGTATTCTCTGCAGCCGGATGATAGGTACTCACACCTACTGCTCGATCCCTGTCGAGACTTCTGTCTTTCTCAGATCGAGAATTTTCTATGCTTCCTCTACTGGTAGAGGAGGAGCCAGGCAATACCGCAGTATTCAAATACGGCGAAAGTACAGTCACATTACCAGCATTAAAACTCTCTGATCTGCATATACCATCATCATGCCGACTCGAGTCCAAGACATACTCACTGTACATATTTTGCTTATGTCTCTGCTTATTACGGTGAGATGCTTTCGGGCTTAAATTATCAATATTGTCAAAAGTCTCTGATAAATGCTGAGCATCTAATTCTGCTTCCAATGCCTTTTGTTTTCTGACATGAAGAGATGGTAAGCTTGATCCTGGAGACATAATGTTGGCATCCTTGTACTTTGCTGGCCTGTTTGCCATGAGGTTTCTTAGAGCTGCAGCACTACCCATGGCTATCATTTTGTGTTTTGAGTGAATGAGATTCTTCAGCATGCTGACTGCCCCCATGTCCCACAGCGCCTCCTGATCCTTCGCGTTTCGTGCAGAAAGATTCCACAGGGTCCCACATGCATTACTGACTATTGTCAAACTGTGTGACTTCAAGTGTTGTAACAAGGTTTGCAAGCAGCTGTTCTCTCGCAAGATTTGCCTGGTATTGAGCAATTGAAAACAAACATCAGTAACTGGCATTTCAAAAGGATAAGACACAAAGCAAAACAAAAACCTATGCTGCCAGAGGCAAGTTTTGCCCTTAGAATGGATAATCATGAATTCTCCAGTGCAAATTTATCTCGTATTTCCTCTAGCTTTCATCTGAATACTAATCAAATGCTATTACAAATATGAATACTTAGCTTTTAGTACAGTTCATCATTAACAAGCAGCAGGTATTAATCTGTTTGCATATTCCTGTTATGCAAGTGAAATACTTGACTTATCAAATGCATTAAAAATTAACTGTACTTAATTACTATACTGAATACATTAATTCATATTCAGACTCAGTCATAGAAACTGCCTGCTAAATATACACATGGAACTGCTAAAGATTTTCAGAAAAAGTGTACCCACCTATGGTCCTCATTAGTAGCAATTAAGCTAGAAACATTTCTTAGTATTCCTCCTCCACTTTCTATGATGGCTAAAGTGTTTGTTTGGCTCCGGTATGTCAGTGTGCCAACTAGAAACGCGAGAGCACCATCGACAGCACATATATCAGCTTTGTTCTCAGTACAGTGTGCTGACAAATTCCATAAGGCACTCAGAACACTTTTTAGGGTGGATTCCTAGTAAAATAACAAAATGCAAGAATTAGAGAAGTTTTCAACTATTGATCATAAGCTCTCAGAAACACGTAAGTTAGCTTCAAGGAGTCATGTATGTTCCAATTTCTGCTTTCTGGGCTCGTAAGCTAGATGCAGGCAGCAGTGCACACATAAATACTTCAGTTTGCTTCTCTTCTTCCTTCAGCTATAGATTTGGTATTGCTTGCCCCAAAATTTTCAGAAATATGTGCCACAAAACTTGTTAGCTGCCATAGTGGTAAAAATGGCTTGAAGACTATCTGGCAGGGGAATCTGGGATGGAATATAATCCTGTCTGGATACCAAAAACGTATCTAGCAAATTACAGAAGTGGTAGTTATCTATTGATTAGCTCAGAAGACATTTAATTAAATCACAAAATTATAAAAAAGACTATTGCAACAGCACTGCTCATAAAACTGAAGAGCAAAAGCTGTCAACCCTCATAAATAAAAGTACAGTCATTGCTACATTGTGGTCTGCTGCCATGTTAACTCAAGACAAGTTTCTTCTTCAAAGCAAGTTACCTGAAACACTCCAAGTATTTGACCAACTGCATTTATCAAAAAGGACAATATTTATGTTTTGTGTAAAATAAATGCAATCCAAAATGTTTCTCAATCGTTTATACAAGATACCTTCTTAACTTCTAAAGCACATTCCATCAGTGCTTTCACACTTCCAACTTCTCTTAGAGTCTTTTTACTGTTCACATCTGCTCGCCAGGACAAGTTCCTCAATACGCTTGCAATGACCTGCAAAACGTGAAAGAAAAATAATGCATCTCAATATAGCTATTTCTTGAGCAGGTTATCAGACTTTCCTCATGGCTTGCTGGAATGCTATGGATTAATTAACAGCGGTCATGTTCAGCTGCTGAACTAGCCTTTTGCTAAAATCTGCTTGTTGCTGTGTTGCATGCTAGACTGTTCTAACATTGCAGTGTGAAGTTTGATCAAAGGCAGTGGCTTTTGTGTGGAGGTACCTAAAACAAAGACATGAAATCAGGTTTCCCTGCTTTTCTACTTGTTGAAAAATTGGTCCAAAATTTCGGATCTGTGCTCTACTTGGACATCTGCACTAGACTTACATAATCTCAGGAGATACTTGTATCACCTTTTTCTTAGCTTTTCTGCTTGCAAAATAGAACACTAACACTTGCCTGTCTCTTAGATGGTATGATTACTTTGATTAATGCTTATAAAGCTCTTTAATGTCTTTTCAAAATACACTGTGTCTTTTACAATCAGCATAGCTATCCATAGAAGATGAGCACCCACTGAGCCTATGTCCTTGGCAGCAGCTAGACTGAAACAGACTGTTACTAGAATGGACAGTCATTACATATCAAATCTCCATCTGTTTACAGGCTGCAGTAAGCATGTATATCCATCAAGAAACCCATGTGATTTTACCGCTGGATGTTCCCACTGTCACAGAAATGATTCAGCTTGTTAGACTGTGTGATGAATGCTGCCCTGCTCACATCCACAGGGAGCACAGGGAGGCAGTGGCCGATGGCAGAGCCCAGTAATACCCTGCCCTGGCTGCTCCCAGGCCCACCACAGGAGACATCAGCCCATTAGAGACCCATCTCAAGGTGCCCAGAGGAGCGCAGGGGCCCGAAGGCAGGTGGGAACCCAAACTAGGGGCTTAGAGGAGGGGGCACCCTGTCCGGGCTCTTCCTGGGGCTCCCCCAGGAGACCTAGAGCCCCATTGTGACACCCATTCGGGGAAGTCAATGGGAGCAGCTCCCTGTGCCTTTTGGACTGAGGCAGGTCAGTCCAGAAGTCCTGCCCCAGGGATGTGGGACACTTCTTGGGACCCAGAGGAAGAGCATACTGGGACTGTAGAAGACTTGTTATGGGATGGGAAGACCCAAAGGTTCCAAAGACAGGAAAAAGGATGTATCTAGGTGATCCAGGGAGGTACAAGCATGGGAAAACACAGGAATAAGTGGACAGAAAGACACAGTTGCATCTAAACAGTCGGCTGGCTGACATGCTTGTCTCGCCATGCCCTTTGCCTGATGAGCACAGCCTGTCCCATATTCTTACTAAATCCCATTTCTGACCTTTCCTGAGCGAGGGACATCCCGCTTTGTGTGTGTACAGGTGTATGGGGGTCTACATACCAGTGGCTGGAGACAAACCACAGGTGAGAGGGCCCATCTATTCGTGACTTCCTTTTCAAGAATACTAAATATACTTAATATTTGCCCTAATACCAAATCAGAGAGTTTATCCAATAACCTCTACTGTAATCCTAATTATTGTCTCAATTGTAACTAGCTAGCTCCTCTAGCGGAGAAAATTTTCTGTGAACAGTGTTTTAATAGATAAAGACAAATTTTACTTTAATTGTTCTTTTATCTGATGATTCTTTCAAGCTGCAACGAAAACAGTTTTCCTTTCCAAAAGCTGTTCCAGTTTGTTTATAGCATATATTTATTAAAATTAATTATAATTTAGTATGCAATAATTTTAAACAAGTTAGTTCCATACCAACAAAGAACAGTTCTGCGCTCTCAACTCTCAGGATCACCCTAAGCACTTCTTGAAGGCTTTATTTTCAGGCTGTTTTCTTTATGCAGCAGGACTCATTGGAAGAGACACTCAGGTGTCACACTCAACACTTTGCTCATACTTACAAAGCTTCTTTGGGAGGTACTGGTGCTAAGAGTAGTTGTGTAAGTGAGATTATTCTCTTAGAACAAAGTCAAATGCAGATACTCTTTTGAAATACAGCTTTCTCTACTATTATTCTCCTATTACTTGTTGCAGCTCAGCCACAATACTGTATTAACTCTCTGCACAATCCCACACCATTAGCACCATCACTAGCAAACTAAAGCAGAGAGTCTAAGATTGCTCAAACTTCTCTTTAGAAGTGGACTTCCACTAACATATCAGGGTCACAAAAGTGAGTTTTATAGCCCATGTGTTACATGTGCTTTGGTAAAAAACCAAACAGAGTATGACCCACAGTTAAGCATTTTTACAAGAAGAAAGATGTACTTCATAATTCGTGGAACAAGTACAGGTACAAACTTTGCATCAAAGTTAAGGCAGACAAGATAACATAAGAACAACAATTACCCATGCCCCCCCAAAAAACTGGGTTGGGACAAATGAAGCATATTTCAAAGAGAGAGCCTAATTAAAAAAAAAAGAAGGCTGTCTGTGGACCGCACATTAGAAACTTTGTGAAGATAACAGAACTATAAAAACAACTAGTGGTGAGGCTAAATGAGCAGAAGGAAGGTAAATATTAGGAAAGGAGAGCAGAAATACAGTATTTTAACACAATGCAATGAAATTCATGGGATACAAAGTGATGGAAATGTCCAAGCTAGAGAAATACTTAGTCTCAAAAGAACATTACCTGTTGTAAGTCTTCGCTTTCGGATTTCAGTTGAGCTACAAGAGCTCTCATGCAGCCCTTCATAGAACATAGTGTAGCCTGGTAGGAATCAGAAGAAAGAAGAAAACGAAGAGTTGTAAATGACAGGTTTGCTTCTGCACAATGTTGTGATATGTTAAGCTACTTGTATCTGAAGTTCAATAAAAGGTTAGTAAAACATGTTGCCAACAATAAACCTTTGGTTTACAACTACTAAAAAGTTAAGAATAACTATCAGTTTCTACTCTGGACAATATGTAAGTGGCGAAATTGTGCTAAATTTTTTATATTTACAACAGGCCTAGGACCTGATCTCAAACATTACTATCTTAGAAGCCTTCTTTACTCTGCCCTACATAAAAATCATCTGTGAGTTGGCAATGTGCTGTTACTTGCTGTCTATCTAATCTCACAATCATATTTTTTCTTTCAAACAAACACCATACGAAAAATATTACAAATATTTTAAACTGAAAAAAAAATATAACATTTCTGACATTTGAAGAACAACTTTTTAAGAACACAATAGCAACTGAAAAACTGTAAGGCTTACATTGGAAATCGTTTGTGACAAAGCACAACTAAAAATCATTCAAAAACAAACTATGTATTAGAACTGTATTACTTGTCAGCTGGACAGCATGCACAAATCCTTTCAAGGCCAGGCTGGACAGGGCTCTGAGCAACCTGGTCTGGTTGAAGATGTCCCTGCTCTGCAGGGGTGGTTGGGCTAGACGACCTCTGAGGGTCCCTTCCAACCCAAAGCATTCTATAATTCTATGATACATTTACATCACTGAACAGCTTGGTTTATGCTATAAACCTAGTACCTGCAGCCCTGCAGCGGTTACTGACTGGCTAGTGTAAAGAGACAGTATTTTGTCAAGTAATTCATTTGCAGCAAGGATTTACACTTTACTCTTGTCTAAAACTTGGAACAGAAAGCAAGTTACATGAAGCCCGTTATTCCCTTTCATCCTGTAATGTCTTCCTCTAGAACAGAAAGATAAAAGTCTTCTATTTTAAGATCCATAGCCTGGCAAACTCTGGGGCAAGGAATTATTGAAAATTTCTATCTTTTGAAAGCAAGGTCCTTGTCAGAAGTTAGGGCAGCTATTTGCTCTTACAGTAATTAGAAGTAATGCCCATTATGAGGCTCCAAGTGCTTAAAAGCAAGGTCCAGCCTGAAGAGGCTTGCAAAATTTCATCAGACAGTAGCTGTATTGTTAATTGCAACTTTACAAAATTTGACTCAATTAACAGTTTTAGTTCAACATCCTCAGAAAAATCAGTCACTATCCACAATCATTGATCCATAATCATTATGTGCTACACTAATCTAGACATGGACCTGTTGGAGGGCCACAAAAATGATCCGAGGGCTGGAGCACCTCTCCTATGAGGAAAGGCTGAGAGTTGGGGCTGTTCAACCTGGAGAAGAGAAGGCTGCAGGCAGACCTTATTGCGGCCTTCGAGTACATGATGGGGACCTACAAGAGAGCTGGAGAGGGACTTTTTACAAGGGCATAGTGATAGGATAAGGGGTGATGGCTTCAAGCTGAAAGATTTAGATTAGATACAAGGAAGAAACTCTTTACTGTGAGGGTGGTGAGGCACTGGCACAGGTTGCCCAGAGAAGCTGTGGCTGCCCCCTCCCTGGCAGTGTTCAAGACCAGCTTGGACGGGGCTCTGAGCAACCTGGTCTAGTGGAAGGTGTCCCTGCCCATAGCAGGGGGCTGGAACTAGGTGATCTATAAGGTCCCTTCCAACCCAAACCATGATTCTGTGATTCTATGGTAATCTAATGCTCTCATAAAAAAATTAAGCCGAGACAAAATTCTTACTTTCACTGACAAACTGAAAGCGTTTAATTTAATATGAGAGTTGATACTATACTTGCACGATACAACATTCCATTTGTGCTGATCTGTCAGCAATAGGATGGAATGACAGAGGTATTTTGCACTTCTGTCTTGAGCTCAAACTCAATATCCTATCCTGGAGATTGTCATCACCTGTCTTGAGAACTATAATTCAAATATAGCTACAAACTGAAATTACTGTATGTTTAAAATTCTGCTCTCACCTTGTTTGCCACATCTCCAAAAGTCAAGTTTGTCAGAGCCATTCCAGCATATCTCCTTAAAGTAACACTATAGTGATCACTTGTAAGTCCATACATCTCACAATCCACTTGCAACAGTTCAGCAATGGCCTGCAAACCTCCTTTAAAAACAAACAAATAAGAAAATAAATAATACCTGCACTCTAATATCATGAGTGCTGTACATGTATACCAAGCAGCAAATTGCATTTATATGTACAGAACAAATCTCAAACATCTGAAAACCAGAAGGCTCAGAAAGGTAAATAAATTGCTAAATACTGACTCTGCATCTTCAATCTTGTGCTTAGCTGCAGCTGAAAGGTACGATAGCATGACATTCAGATTTCAGGGGAAAAAGCGGACCAGGAGGTATTACGCGGAAGTAAGCAGTACGCTCATCTTTTAATTCCACCCAGCCAAAATCATGTTTGACTGATGAACTCATACCAGTTACATAAAAGCTATTTAGTAAATCTGAAAATTAATGAACTATTATCACTGAATGTTATTTTCTGAGAAAAATACATAGAATATTCTCATTGATAATGAAAAGTGGCAAATTAAGGAAAACTGCATGCATAGAATTCACTGAGCATGGACTAAGAAATTCAGGCTGTCAAACAGGAACCAGCTCATGACAAAACCACCCAAAAACAACCAACAAAAAAGCTGCCACCCCAGAAAGTAGTCTCCATTTTAAGTCTAATACTTCTAAAATTGCAAGGATTTCCTTAATAAGAACACTCTTCCAAAATTCACAATTCGTGCCGGAAAAAAAGAGTAACTGACAAAATAATTTATCCACTGGGAAATGGTCTGGTTCATTTAAACTCCATTTACCACTTAGAGGGTAACAACTGACACAAATGAACTGATGATCTCTTAAAACTAGTAGTGAAAAAAGCCACAGATCCCGTGAGGTACACAAGGAGTGTCAGCGTTTCCAGCAAGCTTCTCAAAGGTGGTCACAGAAATACATTCGGTCTTACCAAGCTCATTCATTGCATGCCTGTGTTCTTCATCAAACGAAAGTTTCATCAAAACACACACTGCAGGACAGATTTGATGATCCACTGGAGCAGGCACTGACCCAGAAACAGGTAACAATTAGTATTTCCTAGGTGATATTGTCTAGATTGTAAGTTTTCCAAAGTGAATCTTATCTTAATATGAATCTTATCTTAGTACAAGGAAAGGCTGAGGGAGCTGGGCTTGTTCAGCCTGAAGAAGAGAAGGCTGAGAGGGGACCTAATAAATGCTTATAAATATCTTAAGAGCGGGTGTCAAGAGGATGGGGCCAGACTCTTTTCAGTGGTGCCCAGGGACAGGACAAGGGGCAGTGGGCACAAACTGAAGCACAGGAAGTTCTGTCTGAACATGAGGAAGAACTTCTTCCCTCTGAGGGTGACGGAGCCCTGGAACAGGCTGCCCAGGGAGGTTGTGGAGTCTCCTTCTCTGGAGATATTCAAG